>JACCDZ010295003.1_pt1 | contig 14029 bp, 10 predicted proteins | sample 7449551 | NCBI WGS metagenome assembly JACCDZ01 (sample SAMN15323452, study PRJNA562643) | freshwater metagenome | isolation source: river surface water | place: USA:Blue River Watershed | collected 2017-08-18
CCACGGGGTGCTGTGCTTTGGTAATAAGACGTTACCGGATCCAACAGAAACCCCGTGCCACAGGCCGGGGTTTTTTGTTACCTCAAGGTCTGACGGTTGAACAAGAATTGCAGCAAAGAGGAACAGAACAACATGAACAACTCGGAAAAAATTTGGATTTTTGACACCACTTTGCGTGATGGTGAGCAAGCACTACGAGCGAGTCTGAGCCATAAGCAGAAAATCCAGTTGGCGCATGCCATCGCACGCTTGAACGTCGATGTTATGGAAGTGGGTTTTCCGGTGTCATCACCTGGTGACTTTGCCTCGGTGCAAGCGATTGCGCAAAGTGTCAAAGGCCCGATCATTTGCGGTTTGGCGCGAGCAGTGGCAGCAGATATCGAAGCCTGTGGCCAAGCACTAAAAGACGCTGAACGTCGCCGAATTCATACTTTCATTGCCACTTCCCCGCTGCATTTGCAATATAAATTGCGTCGCACCTTGGCTGAAGCCACTGACCAAGCTGTTGCAGCGATTCAGTTAGCTCGCAAATTTACCGACGATGTTGAGTTCTCATGCGAAGATGCGGGTCGCACGCCAATCGATGATTTATGCCGTATTGTGGAAGCCGCAATTAAAGCTGGCGCGCGCACCATCAACATCCCAGATACCGTCGGCTACACCATCCCGAACGAATTTGCGCAAATCATCACTGGCTTAAAGCAAAAAGTGCCGAATATCGACCAAGCCATTTTAAGCGTGCACTGCCATAACGACTTAGGCTTAGCGGTTGCCAATAGTATTACCGCAGTCCAAGCCGGCGCTCGGCAAATCGAATGTACCGTCAATGGTATCGGCGAGCGTGCTGGTAACTGCTCACTGGAAGAAGTGGCGATGATCATAAAAACGCGCAGTGATGTGTTGCCGTTTTATACCGACATCAAATCCACTGAAATTTATCGCTCAAGTCACTTAGTCAGCCAAATTTGCCACATGCCCATTCAGCCGAACAAAGCCATAGTTGGCGAAAATGCCTTTGCACATAGCTCAGGCATCCATCAAGACGGCGTGTTAAAAGCACAAAATACCTATGAAATTATGTCTCCAGAGCAAGTTGGTATTCGTCAAAACGAATTGAACCTGACTTCACGCTCTGGCCGCGCTGTGATTGCCCATCGTCTAAGCGAAATGGGCTACAGCAAAGAAGATTATGATTTAGAACAGATTTACGCAGCATTCTTAACGCTAGCCGACCAAAAAGGCCGGGTATTTGACTACGACTTGGAAGCGTTGGTGTTTTTCCAAACACTGCAAGATGACGACGCCAGCTACCAACTTGAGTTCTTGAGTTCAAGCACTCACACCGGCCATGTCGCCAGTGCCACAGTGGGAATTAAAACTGCAGATCAAGTGTTTACCGAGGCCGCAACTGGCAACGGCCCAGTCGAAGCCGCTTTTCAAGCAGTGCATCGCATCACCAAACTTGACGTCAACATGGTGGATTACAACCTGCAAGCCAAAGGTGAAGGCGAAAACGCGCTGGGGCAAGTTGACATCATCGTTGAATACCAAGGTCGCCGTTACCACGGTGCTGGTTTAGCTACAGATATTGTCCGCGCCTCAGTGTTGGCGTATGTCCACGTACTGAATTTAATTGAACGTAGTAAACGCATCGACGCGGTGAAATTAGCCCGAAAACATGATGCTGAATTGACAGAGAAATAATATGAACGCTTATAAAATTGCAGTATTAGCCGGCGACGGCATCGGCCCTGAAGTGATGACTGAGGCACTCAAAGTGTTATCGGCAGTCTCCAGCAAATTTGGTTTTGCCCTGAACACAGAACACGCCCTCGTTGGCGGTGCAGCGATTGATGCGCATGGCGAAGCCCTACCGCCAGCCACACTGGCCTTATGCCAGCAAAGCGATGCCATTTTATTTGGCTCAGTCGGCGGTCCAAAATGGACCTCACTGCCGCCCGCGCAACAACCTGAGCGCGCGTCGTTATTGCCACTGCGTAAAACTTTCGATTTATTCTGCAATTTACGCCCGGGCAAAATTTACCCGGCGTTTGCCGATTTATCGCCACTACATCCAAGAACCAGCAGCCAAGGCATGGATATTTTGTGTGTGCGCGAACTGACTGGCGGCATCTATTTTGGTGAAAAAGGTCGCAGCGATACTGCAGCTTTTGATACCCAAACTTACAGCGTGGCGGAAATCGAGCGCATTGCCCACGTCGCCTTTAGCGCAGCCAGCAAACGTCAGCACAAAGTCACCTCCATCGATAAAGCCAACGTGCTTGCGACCAGCGTGTTATGGCGTGAAGTCGTCACCCGTATCGCCAGTGAATACCCATCCGTCGAATTAGAACACATGTACATCGACAACGCGGCTATGCAACTCATTCGCGCGCCGAAACATTTTGATGTGTTGTTATGCGATAACTTATTTGGCGATATTTTATCGGACGAACTCGCGGCAATTGCTGGCTCATTAGGCTTGTTGCCATCGGCTAGCTTAAATGGTTCAAACTTCGGTTTATACGAACCCGCGGGCGGCAGTGCGCCAGATATCGCCGGTCTTGGCATCGCCAATCCTGTCGCACAGATTTTGTCAGCAGCGCTGATGCTGCGTTTTAGTTGTGGTCAAGAAGACGCGGCACGCGCTATTGAATCTGCTGTGGAACAAACGCTGCAAAACGGCATTGTGACACGCGACATCAACGCCGCATCAACCTATAAAACTGCAGATATTGGCGATGCAATTGTCGCAGCGATTTTAGCGGCTTAACTCAAAGAACATGGCGGAGCAAATTATGGCCAAGACCTTATACCAAAAAATTTATCAGAGTCATGTCGTCGGTTCTTTAAACGGCAGCACCGATTTATTATTCGTAGATAGACATTTAATTCATGAAGTGACCAGCCCACAAGCATTTGCGGGCTTAAAGCAAGCAGGCCGCCCGGTGCGCCGCGCTGATCTGACTTTTGCGACCATGGACCACAATACTTCCACACAAATTCGTAGTTACGAAGCCGCTGGCGAAACTTCGCGCAAGCAACTGGAAGCTTTGGCGGCGAACTGTGCCGAGCATGGCATCAAGCTGCTGGATCTGCATCACCCAGACCAAGGCATTGTTCACGTTATTGGCCCAGAACTTGGCTTGACGCAACCAGGTATGATTATTGTTTGTGGCGATTCGCATACTTCAACGCATGGCGCTTTTGGTGCTATTGCTTTTGGGATCGGCACTTCGGAAGTTGAACATGTGTTGGCAACCCAAACCTTGCCACAACAACTGGCGAAAACGCTGAAAATCCAAATTGACGGTAAGTTGGCACAGGGTGTTACGCCAAAAGATGTGATTTTGGCGGTGATCGGCCAATTAGGCACCGCCGGCGGCAATGGCTTTGTTGCCGAATTCTGTGGTGATGCTATTCGAGAAATGTCGATGGAAGGTCGCATGACCTTATGCAACATGAGCATCGAAATGGGCGCCAAAGCCGGCTTAATTGCCCCGGATGCTACCACCTTCGCCTATTTACAAGGTAAAACCCATGCGCCAAGTCACGAGCATTGGGATGCGGCGGTTACTTACTGGCAAGGCCTGTATTCAGATGCGGAGGCGGTTTTTGATAAAGTGGTGCAAATCGATGGTAGTCGCATCAAACCACAAATCAGCTGGGGCACCAACCCTGAACAAGTGATTGCGATTGACCAACCTATCCCATCGCCAGATGATTTTACTGACCTTATCAAAGCTGATGCTGCACGACGTGCACTGACATACATGGGCTTATCAGCGGGCCAAAGACTCACTGACACCAAAGTCGATGTGGTATTCATCGGCTCTTGCACCAATAGCCGTATCGAAGATTTACGCGCCGCTGCAGCTGTCGTTGGCAGCCAAAAAGTTGCAGCTGGTGTACGCGCGCTCGTGGTGCCGGGTTCTGGCATGGTGAAACGCCAAGCAGAAGCGGAAGGCCTCGCTGAGGTATTTAAGGCCGCAGGCTTTGAATGGCGGGAACCCGGTTGTTCGATGTGCTTAGGCATGAACGATGACCAAGTTGGCGCTGGCGAGCGTTGTGCTTCCACCTCGAATCGCAATTTCGAAGGTCGGCAAGGTCGCGGCAGCCGCACCCATTTAGTTAGCCCGGCCATGGCCGCTGCCGCGGCGATTGCCGGCAAATTTGTCGATCTGTCGACTATTCAAGGAGCTTCAGCATGAGCCAAATTTTTGCAAGCGGCTTAGTCTGCCCGCTGGATAAAAACAACGTCGATACCGACCAAATTATCCCAAAACAGTTTTTAACTTCTGTCAGCCGAGATGGTTTTGCTGAAGCATTATTTTATGACTGGCGCTACCAAGCAGACGGTACGGCCAATCCAGAATTCGTGCTGAACTACCCACAATATCAAGGCGCCTCTATTTTGTTGACCCGGGCCAATTTTGGTTGTGGCTCAAGTCGCGAGCATGCGCCGTGGGCAATTCAGCAATATGGGTTTAACGTGATCATCGCCGAAAGCTTTGCCGACATTTTCTTTAACAACAGCGTGAATAACGGCATGTTGTTAATTAGTCTGAGTAGCGCCAATATCGATTTGTTGTTTAATCGCAGCAAACAAGGGCCACAACAATGGCAGATCGATCTTGCCAATCAAGAGATCCTGCTTGGCAACAACGGTGCTGTTGGATTCTCAATTGATCCAGACGTTAAACAACGTTTGTTGTCGGGTTTGGATTTTATCGGTGCTAGCGAAACGTTGAACCCACAAATTGCTGAATTTGAGCAAAATCGCCGCCAGCAACTGCCTTGGCTTGGCTAAGTTCGCAGGGTATTTCAATGGCGGTTCTCGCTGCAGAACCGCCATATTTCTCAGGCGCAGACAACTTCATCAGAGAATTTGGCAAATCCCGAAGTTCCAACCTATGCTGTTGATACCATTTAAGAATGGGTTGTTTCTGTAAAAGGAAACTGCATTAACTCAGGGATCTCTGTTGCGCACCGAAAATCTCACCATTTTATTTGTCGATATCGCTGGATACACTGCGACTACAAACAGGCAGTCGCGGCGAGAAAACGCTTTTTTAATTGAGCGCTTTGACAAACGCCTGCGCCCAGTGATCCGTCAGTATCATGGCAAAATCATCAAAACCATCGGTGATGCTTTTTTATTGACCTTCCGCTCCCCCACTGACGCCATGTTATGTGCCAAAGTAATGCAAGATTGCATGGCCTACCACAACAAAGCCAGTGAGCAGCCAATTACCATCCGAGTTGCGGCGCATTTAGGCGAAGTGCGTATTGCCCGCCAAGATATTTTTGGAGAACCGGTAAACCTAACGGCTCGCATCGAATCGATAACCCCGCCGGGTCAAATTTATTTATCTGAAGCGGTGTATTTGGCGATGAATAAAACGGAAGTCATGGTGAGTAATGTCGGCGGATTTTCGCTGGATGGCTTTGCTCATCAGGTGCATTTGTATCAGGTCCAGGCCTGTGCCACGGCTGATAACCAGCTGCCATTTGGCACGCCACTAGCCTATTTCGAAGACTCCGGATCTCGACAATGGCAGCCGTTCGCATTAGCGGCTGGCATTGCGCTGGCGCTTGGTTTGGTCGGTGGCGGTTATTGGTACTGGCAGCAACCTATTGTAATTCAAGCACAAGACAACAAGCCACTGAGCGAGTTTATCCAACTGACCTTTAGCGAAGCAGCGGCACAAACACTGCCTCCGGAAATTCAATTTGGCATTCGTTCAAATCTGTTGGATGCAATTCAGCGTCTGCCTGGTTTTTATGAAAGTGATGAATTCACCGCCAGCCAGACTCGTTGGGTGCTTGAGATATCGCTCACTCCGAATGGTTCAGACCAACAACTGCAGCTGATGCTAAGTAATAAGTTTACTGGTGAGCAACAACAAAAAGCCTGGCAATTTCAACCGGAAAAAACCCAGTCGTTAGTGCGTTACCTCAGCCAACAATTCACCGATTGGTTAAGCTCGGCTTATCAGCTCAAGCCATTGCCGGCAAACTGGCCAAAGCCAATTGCAGATGATCTATATATTCAATGGCTTAGAGTGGCAAATGACTTACATCAAGCGACTGATGAAACTGATTTAAAACGAGTGTTAAAGCAACTCGAACTACTTCCTATCCAAGATGATGGTTATTTACCTGCCACCCAAAACCGCTGTGATGCACTGGTATCTTTGTACCAAATGACGAATGACCGACAATTTTTAAAATCGGCCGGAAAAGTCTGCGCAAAGTTAGCGTCGAAATCGGCAAACAGCAAAGATTGGTTTACTTTCGGTCGTTACCTGGAAAGTATTGGGGAAAGTAGTAATGCGCGGCAAGCTTATGAAAACTCGATTGCCAGGGATCCTAAGTTATCGCAAGCCTATTCTGGTCTCGCCCGTCTACTGTCTGCCGAAGGCCAAGTTTTAGAAGCTCAGCGTCTGCTGCAGCAAGCCATTAGTTTACAACCTGGCTATTGGCGACCACTCCATGCCATGGCGGTATTCCAACTTGAGCGCGGCCAATTTCAAGAGTCTATCGCCAACTATAAGAAGGTTGTTGAATTAACGCCAAAAAGCAGCGGCGCGTTAAACGACCTTGGCGCAGCGTATTACATGGTGGGTGAGCTACAATTGGCCGCCGACAGCTTTGCAAAGTCACTGATGTTGCATGAAGATGCCAATACCCTGTCTAACCTCGCCTCTTTGTATTATTTCCTCGGACGACTGCAAGAAGCACTCACGCTCTATCTTAAAGCCAGTCAACTATCGCCAAACAAATATGAACTCAACGGCAATCTCGGCGATTGTTATCGACATTTGGGTGATCTGCCATCGGCCAATAAACATTATCAGCAAGCCCTTGAACTGTTAAAAACTAAAGCAACTTTAAGCGCCCGCGAGCAAGCATTGCAAAGCTACTATGGAGCACAATTAGGGGACTTCACGCTCGCGAATCAGCAATTAGAACGCGCATTAAGTCGTGATAGCAATAATCCAGAGATCCAGTATTGGGCTGGCATCGTCGCACTCAAACAACAGCAAAAGCCACAAGCCTTGTCGCATCTACAACTCGCGCTACAATTAGGCTATCCGGTGAAGTTGATGTCCCTTGATCCTGAACTTACAGCCTTAGCGACGGATCAAACTTATATTCGGATGATTACACAACAAAAAACACAATAATAAGACTCAGCTAAGTTGTCGTGTCACAACCTCCAGAGAGACCGAAACAATGCAGATAAATTTCAAACGAAGTGTACTGTTGCTCAGTTGTTTACTCGCGATAAGTTGTAGCTCAAAAGTCCAAACTTCCTTTCAATGTCAACCGGATGAGTACCGAAAAGATTTAGTTAACGCTCCACAGAGTGGTGACAAAGTACTGATACGAATTGGCAATAGTGCCACAGCAGGTTGGCCAGATTTAGAACAGCCGAATCAACAACTGCAAGAAGTGAATAAAAATCAAATGATCACCTGGAATTTCGGCAGATTAAGTACCGAATGTCGTACTTCGAGGAAATGTCGGATCGAGTTTACGAAAGAAAATTTCAATAAAGAACTATTACGAAATAAAGCTCTAAGCTGCTGGACAGAAAATGCCGACTACTTTTGCGCAGTGAACAGCAACGAACTTTTTAGAAAGTGCAAAAAAGAAGACCAAATTTGCGCATTCCACTACACGATTTTCGTAGGCGATAGTTACCGAGATCCGGTAATCATCGTTCGACCACCGCAGTAGATCCGTCAGGTTAAAAGCATCACAACAACTGTTGAAGCGCAGTTGCTGTGATGCCGTATCTTAGAAAATTATTCAGCTTTAATCGGCTGATAAATTTTATTGTCTAGCAGCTTTTGTCTTTCACGCGGATCTTCAACTGAGAGACCATTGCCGAGCTGCACTGCATTTGTCGTTGCTTTATCGCTAACAACTTCACTGACACTTTGTAATGCAACCGGACAGCTGTTGTTGTTTGCATAATATAATGCCGTTTTTAACATCCCTTCTTCGGTGTTACCTAGAGCTTTGGTTAAATCATCATTCACAACGCAACCTTTCACATCAGCTGCAAAAACTGGAGTAGATTTAGGCACTAAACCATCGGCATAATCGCCAAATCCTTTTGCATTCACGCCCTTAAACTGAATGGTAAAGTAGGTATTACCACAGTTATCAGTTGGGTAAAAACCGTAAGGCTTACCACAAGTTTTGCCACCGATTTGGATGATCTCAACGTCAACACCGCGTAAGCCATTGATAAATGCCTCACTTGCAGAACAGGTATCGTCTGTCGTTAAAACAATCACTCGCGACAAGTTTAAGTTTGGTAAATCTTGGTTGGTGAATACACCCGCGTTGTAGTCAATACCACGGCTATAAAACCCGGTTGGTGACAAACTATCGCCGGTGATTGGATCTGTGGTTGGATATTTGTCGTTAAACATCATTTTTTCAAAATAACGATTTTGAATGATGTTCGGACCAGACACCATGTAAGCAAATTGCGAAGCCAAAGCCAATAAACCGCCACCGTTATAACGTAAATCAACAACTATTTCATTGACCGCATTATCTTTGAATTGTTGTACAGCACTGATCAGCTGCGGCTGTGCGTTGGCAATGTGGGTGTTGAACTGTAAATATCCGACTTTTTTGCTGCCGGAGTTCAATACTTTCACATTCATTACCGGCACTGTGGTAACACTGGCCGAAGTCATGCTTATGGTTGCAATTAAGCCAGCTGGATCACGGAATTTGAAAGTATGCGCTTGACCATTTACCGATGGAAATAAAGCGGCATTTAACACCGCGACGCCACCCGACGTATTGTCATTTACAAAGTCCACACCATCTACTTCAATTAGCCGATATCCCCTCTGCACCCCTGCAGTTACCGCAGGTGATACCGGATCCAAATAAGCAACGTGAAATTCGCGAGGCGGGCGAGTATTCACAATTTTCCAATTAATGCCGTAATCATAACTAACACCAGATTGGGTTTGCTGTTTATAACTTGCAGTGTCTTGATAGAAATGGAAGTTATCTTTCGCTGTGCCAGAGTCTGTAACCGCGTTGGTTTTTAACGCTGAAAAGTAGTCCAACACGCTGTAACTTTGTGGATCAAAGTCTGCAACCTCGCGATACCAAAGATAGGTGCGGTTGTTCCAGCTACGAAGCCACATTTTTTCATGCATCGCAGAGCCGGCTTTATCTGGATAAGCGGCACTGGTGAAAGGATCAATGCCAGTACGAGGTGCTGCACAGAAGTTTTTGTAGTCCGCTTCATTGTTAAACTGACCTGCAGTCCAAGTGGGTGCAGTAACCCCCGAACCATTATTTGGTGTGCCACTAGTGCCACCGCTACCACCGCCACAACCTTGCACACCAATAATTGCAAGCATCAAAGCGCAAAGCCTAATTTTAAACCCTGACATACAGTCCTCCATTTTCCATACTTCGAAGCAATCCAGGTACTGCCTGGAATAATTCACAGATTAAACTAAAACCATAAAAATAGTAGATGTGCTGGCCCATTGGTTGAAATTTCAACGCCTGCAGCCTAGTATCAGAGATAGAAACTTGTTGGATAGAGGAACGCTCGTTTGTCGCATTTAGCCCCCACCCAAGTTTTAAATCTTTTCCAAGGCGACGGTAGTGTCAACGAACGGCTTTCCGCCCTGCATGACCGCATCCTTGAAACCATGCCACATATAGCGCGCATTGCCTGCACTCTTTATGACAAATCACAAGACCAGTTAAAAACCTTTGTTAACAGCACTCGCAAAGGCATGGCTTTACATGCTTATCAGGCAAAACTGTCAGATAGTTATAGCTTGCAGCAACTTGCAAGCAGCGGTAAATGCCGTGCCATTGAAAATATTTCCGATATTATTACACATTCGTCCCCGCATTCCGACTGGCTTTTGCAACAAAATTACAAATCTTCGTTTACAGTTCCGATGTATGACAATGGTCAGCTGCTCGGTTTCATCTTCTTTGATTCGATGGAACTGGCCTATTTTAGTCACGCCATCCAACGAGATTTGTTGCTTTACTGTAATCTTATCAATATGGCGTTATCCAACGAACTCGCTGCTGTGCGCAGTGTGCTTGCTTCAGCCCAAGTTGCCAGAGATTTCGCAAATCTGCGCGACTTCGAGACCGGAGCCCATCTTGAACGAATGGCTAAATATGCAAAACTAATCGCCACTGGGGTCGCTGAAGCATATCGACTTTCCGACGAAACCATCGAGCATATTTATCTATTCGCGCCACTTCACGATATCGGCAAAATTGGTATCCCAGATCAAATTTTGTTAAAGCCTGGCCCACTCGATGCTGAAGAGCGGAATATTATGGAAAGCCATGTGCTGAAAGGTGAGCAAATTATGCTGAAAGTGATTGGCGATTTTAGCCTCGAGCATCTGCCAGATTCAAAAATCATGCAAAACATCGTCGCTTGCCATCACGAATTTATGAATGGGACTGGGTACCCAAGACAACTTCAAGGCGAACAAATTCCGATTGAAGCTCGAATTGTTACTGTCGCCGACATTTTTGACGCTTTAACTAGTCAACGGCCTTACAAAAAACCATGGCCTGTTGCTGATGCAATTGATGAGCTACGTAAAATGGTTCAACTCGGCAAACTTGACGAGAACTGTGTCAATGCGCTGGCTGCACAACTGGATATCGCAGCAACTATCGTCGAAAACTACCCCGATCCAAGATAACTGCGAGTTAATCCCCATAAAAAAACCACCGCAGTTGCGGTGGTTTTGCTTCAACTTAAAACAAACTTATTGAATTGACCAAGTTTCAGTCACACCAGAGAAGGTTGCATAAGCACGAATACCTACATGCCAAGTACCTGCTGCTGGGTTGTTAATCACACAACTTTCTGCGTTGCCTGATTTGTATGGACGGCAAGTGTAAGTTGTTGTGGTTGGTTGTGAACCAGAACGAACATACAGGTCAGCATCACCAGTACCACCAGCGATAGTAACGGTTAATTTAGTTGCGCCAGCTGGGACAGTAATAGTGTTCCGGTACCAGTTGTTTTTGGTCGCGCCTAAATTAGGCAGAGTACCTGAACTGCCAGTTGGTGGTGGCGGTGTAGTCGTACCACAATCGGTAGTAGTTACACCTACAGAAGTGAATGCTGCAGCAACATCAGCTAAGGTATAACCTTTATCTTTCGCTGCTTTACAAACGCCGTTTGCGCCTGTGATGTAAGTTGAACTTGCAGTCCAGTAAAGTTGGTTGGCGATAGTAAAGACTTCAAACGCTTTACGGGTATTCCAGCCAGCTTTGTTTGCTAACAAATAGAATGCTTTGTTATACACACCTGAGCTGTAGTGCACATCCATACCACTGGTATAGTTGGCTGCATTGCCGATTGAACGTCCGTCACGAGTCGGATCATCGAAATAACGTAAAGCACCTGAACTCTTGAAGATTTCAGTGCCAACTAACCAGTCATTGCTGCCTTTCATGAAGTATTCTGCAGCTTCACCAGCCATGTCTGAGAACGCTTCGTTAATACCACCAGATTGACCGCTATAGGTTAAGTTCGAGTTAAACTCAGTAAAACCGTGGCTTACTTCGTGAGAGGTAACATCAAGGCTCACTAATGGATAGAAAGTTGTAGCACCATCACCAAACGTCATCTGAGTACCATCCCAGAATGCGTTTTCGTAGTTAGAGCTGTAGTGTACGCGCATTTTCAGTTTGACGTTCAGAGGGTTCACACCAAACCAAGACTGATACATGTTAAATACAACGCCACCAAAATAGTGAGCATCGTTTAATGGTGAGTATGCACCGTTGATTGCTTTAACAGTATTGTTAGGGCAAGTGAACTGATGGATCGAACCACCCGAAGTTGCGCCGTTCATGTTATAGGTATCAACGTTTGCGTTGGTCATGCGGCAGTTGGCATCAACATCAAGGAAACCACGATCGGTACCGTAGTTATATTGACCAGTTTTTTGGTTACCGCCAGGGCCAGTCGCGTTGGCATGGGCGATACCATCCCATGCTTTTAACACTTCACCGCTATTAGCGTCGATAATTGAAAATGGACGGCTTGGCTCATCGCCTTTCACGGTCACATAGTTAGTCACATAAACCAAACGAGCGCGTGCGTTGTCATCCAGATAAACCCACAGTTTTGCGTTTGAAACTTGTGCTTTAACTGCAGCTAAACGCTCTTTAGCTGTGCCAGCTGCAACCACATAGTTTTCGCCGTTAGCAGCAGAAATAGCTTCGCTTGCAGAAAGTTTTGGAGTTACCGTTGGTAAATCTAAATCGATACCGTTCAGAACGTCACCGCTGACATCGCTTAAAGCACTACCTTCTTGGATTGCTGCACTGCTAAAACCCCACACTGGCACGCCACGATACAGTTGTTCAAAACGAACTTTAGTGCGACCATCAGCACGTTGTACTTTTTGCTTCGCAACAAACGCGACCGCGTCGGTATCTGCCGCTAAAATTGCTGCGCTTGCAGTTTTAATTGAAGGTGCTTTCAGAAGTTGCTGAGCTGGCACTACTTCAGCTGCAAATGCGCTTCCCGTCCAAGCGACGGCTAAGCAGAGGGCAACGCGGGTTAGTTGTTGATGTTTCATTGAGGTATTCCTCTTGTTGTAAGTTTCACATGTTCCTGTTCTTCAGTCAGCTCTTCGTCTGCTGAACATAAAACCTAGCGCAAAAATTCAACAATTGCATTAACATCAGATTTATATAATAACTTTATCTAAAATTTATCAGATCTTTCTTGACCTTTTTTCACAAATAGTTACAGGATTCAGTGTGTTGTCGCGATCATTCATCCATTGCTTTAAATAGTCGACATCATGCTAATGACCTGCAAAAAATCATTTTTGGCCGATTGATGAAGAAAAACTAAGATAAATAAAAATTTCGGAGATGGTTATGGAACAATTTCTTCACTGGTTTGATCTACTTGGCATTGCTGTTTTTGCCGCATCGGGCACATTGGCAGCGTGGCGAAAACAAATGGATGGCTTTGGTGTTATCGTTTTGGCGACGGTGACAGCAGTTGGTGGTGGCACAATTCGTGACGTGATTTTAGACGTCCCTGTCATTTGGCTAAGCAACAATAGTTATTTCTATGCAATTTTTATAGCTGCTGGCGCGACCATTTTACTGGTGCGCAAACGACTCACCATCCCCAATAACGCTTTTCAAATTGCCGACGCTATCGGACTCGCCTTTTTCGTAATCATGGGGGCACAAAAGGCCTTGGACCATGGAACCTCAGCGTTTGTCGCAATTATGATGGGAGCAATGAGCGGTGTTTGCGGCGGTATGATCCGCGATGTATTGTGCCGCGAAATCCCTTTAGTGTTCAGAGGCGAACTTTATGCAGTCACCTGTATTTTTGGTGGATTAGTCTACACCAGTCTGCTTGCAGCTAACGTTGGTAGTGCAATTTCGATGATTAGCGGCATGTTGGCTTGTTTACTCTTACGGCTAGCGGCAATCCGATGGCATTTAACCATTCCAGTATTTGGCCGTAGCGGCAAGATAGAGAAATGACACAACGCTATAGTGATGAGACACATCATTAGCAATCATCAGTTGGAATGCCACGACCGAAGAAATCTACAACAAGATAGCTTCAATGAGCACAGTAATAAGCACTCCCTGTTAGGCCCTAACAGGTTCGAACCAGACCGAACAATGCTCAACAATGGAAAACAAGATTATCGCTTAGAATTGATGCCTAAAGACAATAGCCATAATACGACTTAATCAGCGATATTTACCCGCAGCAAATAAAAAAACTACCAGTAGTTAGATAGTTTTAGGCAATAAAAAAGCCGGCTAATGCCGGCTTTTTAAGAGTAGCTAAAGGGTTGCCCCTTCAACATTACTCAGCAGAAGCTTCTTCTACTGGTAAAGCTGCGCCAGTTTCTGGACGATCAACTAACTCGATGTACGCCATTGGCGCGTTGTCACCTGTACGGAAGCCACACTTCAGAATACGAGTGTAACC
>JACCDZ011349483.1_pt1 | contig 14021 bp, 13 predicted proteins | sample 7449551 | NCBI WGS metagenome assembly JACCDZ01 (sample SAMN15323452, study PRJNA562643) | freshwater metagenome | isolation source: river surface water | place: USA:Blue River Watershed | collected 2017-08-18
GCCTGGGCGTGCAAAAGAACGACATCGTGGCCTGCCAGTTGCCCAACTGGTGGCAGTTCACCGTGACCTATCTGGCGTGCTCGCGCATCGGTGCGGTCATCAACCCGCTGATGCACATCTTCCGCGAGCGCGAGCTGAACTTCATGCTCAAGCATGGCGAGGCGAAGGTCATCATTGCGCCCAAAACCTTCCGGGGGTTTGATTTCGAGCAGATGATCACCGCCATACAGCCGGGCCTGCCCGACCTGAAACACATCGTGGTGCTCGACGGCCAGGGCGCCAACAGCTTCGAGGCCCTGCTCAGCGGCCCAGAATGGGAAAAGCAAGCCGATGCGACCGCCATCCTGAGCGCGCACCGCCCCGGCCCCGACGACATCACCCAGCTGATCTACACCTCGGGCACCACCGGTGAGCCCAAGGGCGTGATGCACTCGGCCAACACCGTGATGGCCAACATCATTCCTTATGCACAGCGCTTGCAACTCGATGCCGAAGACGTGGTGCTGATGGCCTCGCCCATGGCGCACCAAACCGGCTTCATGTACGGTCTGATGATGCCCATCATGCTCAAAGCCAGTGCTGTGCTGCAAGACATCTGGGAGCCCAAGAAAGCGGTCGAAGTCATCAACACCGAAAAGGCCAGCTTCACCATGGCCTCGACACCTTTCCTGACCGACTTGACCCGCGCGGTGGTCGAAGGCAAGACCCCTGTGCCCACGCTCAAGACCTTCCTGTGCGCCGGTGCACCGATTCCCGGCCCGCTGGTGGAGCAGGCCCGCGCTGCCCTGGGCACCAAGATCGTGTCCGCCTGGGGCATGAGCGAAAACGGCGCCGTCACGCTGATCGAGTTGAACGACCCGGACGAACGCGCTTTCACCACCGATGGCCTCGCATTGCCCGGTGTGGAGCTCAAAGTGGTGGAGATCGATGCTTCCGGTCCCGCCCTGCCTGCGGGCACGCCCGGCAAGTTGTATGTGCGCTCGTGCTCCAACTTTGGCGGCTACCTCAAGCGACAGCACCTGAACGGCACCGATGCCGAAGGCTGGTTCGATACCGGCGACTTGGCGCGGATGGACGAGCAGGGCTACATCCGCATCACCGGCCGCAGCAAGGACGTGATCATCCGTGGCGGTGAAAACATCCCGGTGATCGAGATCGAGTCGCTGCTGTACCGCCACCCTGCCGTGGCCATGGCGTCCATCGTGGCCTACCCCGACGAGCGACTGGGCGAACGCGCCTGCGCCGTGGTGGTGCCCAAGCCCGGCCAAAGCATGGACCTGCCCGAAATCGTGCGTTACCTGAAAGAAAACCAGGTGGCCACGCAGTACATTCCCGAGCGCTTGCAGCTGCTGGACGCCATGCCCGCGACCCCCTCGGGCAAGATCCAGAAGTTCAAGCTGCGCGAACAACTGCAAGCCATGCTGGCCCAAGGCTGATGGTCACCCACAGCATGACCGAGCCCACCATCCTGACCGAAACCCATGGCCGCGTGGGCCTGATCCGACTGAACCGTCCGGCGCAACTGAACGCCCTGAACGACGCGTTGATGGACGCGCTGGGCGCGGCCTTGCTGGCTTTCGATGGCAACGCCGACATCGGGGCCATCCTCATCACCGGCAGTGACAAAGCCTTTGCCGCTGGGGCCGACATCGCTGTGATGGCCGACTGGACCTACATGGATGTTTACCAAAGCGGCTTCATCACCCGAAACTGGGAAACCATCCGCCATGTGCGCAAGCCGGTCATTGCGGCTGTGGCGGGTTACGCCATGGGCGGTGGTTGCGAGCTGGCTTTGGCTTGCGACATCATCGTGGCGGCCGAGTCGGCGCAATTCGCCTTGCCCGAAATCAAGCTGGCCATGCTGCCCGGCGCAGGCGGGACGCAGCGCCTGCCACGCGCAGTGGGCAAAGCCAAGGCCATGGACATGTGCCTGTCGGCCCGCATGCTGTCGGCGCAAGAAGCGGACCGATATGGTTTGGTCTCGCGTGTGGTGCCTGACGCGGAACTGGAAACTACCGCATTGAAACTCGCCACACAGATCGCGGGCTACTCATTGCCCGCACTCATGGCCATCAAGGAATCCGTCAACCGCGCCCACGAAAGTGCCTTGAGCGAAGGCATCTTGTTTGAACGGCGCGAGCTGCATGCCCGCTTTGCCAGCGAAGACGCGCACGAAGGCATGCACGCCTTTCTTGACAAACGCAAACCCGTCTTCCGGCACCGTTGATTCCATGTCGGACAAAGCCACTTTTGCTTGGGCTGGTTCTTTGAAACTCGACGTTCAATGGACCCAGGACAAACGCCAAGTGCGCCGCATGTGTGGCAACTTCAAAGGCACGGCCCGCTCAGGGGAAGGTGCTCAGAAATGCGTCTGAACATCACTGCCCATTTGCGCCAAAGACTTGGCACGGTAAGCCTTGGGGGTCATGCCAATGTGCTTGCGAAAGAAACGGCTGAAATAAGCGTCGTCTTCAAAGCCGAGTTCGGACGCCAGTTGCTTGATAGGCAAAGCGGTGTAAACCAGTTCGCGTTGTGCCTCTTGGATCAAGCGGTCATTGATGACCTGCAGGCTCGATTTGCCCAAGACCTCCCGGCACAGGCGCGAGAGTTGCCCCACCGTCACGCCGACCTGGTTGGCGTAGCTTTGCAAAGAATGCTCGGTGCGGAAATTCTTGTCGATCAAGCTGCGGAATTTTTCGATCTGACGGGCCTTGCGCGAGATGCTGTAGTGGGTTTGGGTGTCGGTCAGCTCGGACAATTTGCAAATGCGGTGCACTTGCACCATCAAGGCCAACAACAAAGACGTGCCCGCGGCCACTTGGCCTTCAGCCGGTGTGTGCGACTCTTGCTCCAACGCCAAAAACAAGGGCATGAGCTGGTCGATGTAGCGCATCTCCGACTGCAAAGAGAGCAAACGCGGCGTGCGTATGGTCTCCAGCAAGGGCGGCATCATCAAAGCCGCTGCCGACTCGAGCGCCTTTTGCATGGCCGTGACCACCGGACCATTGGTGTCTTGAGAAAACCTGAACCCGTGCACGTGACCCGCCGGGATCAGCATCACGCAGGGCGCGTGCAATGTTTGCTGCACATGCTCAATTTGCACATCCACATGACCCTCCGTGAGGTACAGCACCTGAATGAACGAGTCGTGTCGGTGGGGATGGATCAGCCAGTTGTACAAGGTCGAGCGTTGCGGAATCCATTCGAAATTGAATGCCGCCGATTCTTCATGACGGCTCGAATCGCCATACAAATCGTAGTTCGGGATTACCCTAGAAACCGCCATTTTCACACTCCAGTTCGCACGAATTGTCCTGTTCTTCGATCGAATCGTCAAAAAAATTTTCGACCCTCTTTCCAACAATGTTTGGAAGAGAACAGGAAGAAGGACATGGTCATGAGTGGAGACAACAGCTGGCTAGAGCTGCACGACCGCGTATGCGTGGTCACGGGTGCGGCCAGCGGCATCGGCGCCTCCGTCGCCGAACGTTTGACGCAAGTGGGGGCACGCGTGGTGCTGCTCGATCGCGATGCACAAGGCTTGCAGCGCATGCAAAATCAGCTGCAAGCGCAAGGCGCGCAGACCCTGGCTGTGAACTGCGACATCAGCGATGCGGCCAACGTGCAGGCCGCCGCAGAACAAGTCCACTCCACATGGGGCACCGCCTATGCGCTGATCAACAACGCGGGCCTGCTGCGTTCTGGCGGCTTGGCCGATGTGAGCCTGGATGACTGGAACGCCGTTTTGGCGGTCAACCTGACCGGCTACATGCTGTGCGCGCGCGCCTTCGGTGCGGCCATGCGTGAGGCCGGTGAAGGCTGCATCGTCAACGTGGCGTCCATCTCAGGATTCTTCCCACAAAGCCACAGCGGGGCCTACAGCGCCAGCAAGGCTGGCGTGCTGCAGCTGTCGCGTCAGCTGGCCGTCGAATGGGGCCCGCAGGGCGTGCGCAGCAACGCGATCTGCCCCGGCATGATCCGCACCGCTTTGTCGGCCAAGTTTTACGAAGAGCCCGGCTTTGAAGCCAAGCGTTCGGCCGTCACGGCCAGCCGCCGCATCGGCGAGCCGCAAGACATCGCCGATGTCGCGATGTTTCTGGCCAGCCCACGCTCGGGCTATGTCAATGGCGCCGAGCTCGTGGTCGACGGGGGCATGTCCTGCATGTTGATGGACATGGTGCCGCGCCCTGGCTTCAACCAAACCGCTTGAGGAGACAAAGATGACAAACCATTTCGAATGTGATTTGCTGGTGGTGGGCTCGGGTGCCGCAGGCTTGTCTTGCGCCATCACGGCCAAAAAACGTGGCCTGAATGTGGTGGTGATCGAGAAAGAACCCGTGTTCGGCGGCACCACCGCCCTGTCGGGTGGCGTGCTGTGGGTGCCCCTGAATACCCATGGTCGCCAACAAAACCCGCAAGACACGCTGGACGCGGTGCGCACCTACATGATGCAAGAGACCGGCGCTTACTACGACGAAGCCGCGGTCGCCGCTTTCATGGACCAGGGTCCCAAAATGGTGGACTTCTTCGAGCGTGAGACCGAGATGAAATTCATCCCCACGCTCTACCCGGACTACCACCCTAATGTGCCAGGCGGTGCTGCTATCGGCCGCTCCATCTTGGCGCAGCCCTACGACATCCGAGGCCTGGGCAAAGACATGGCGCGCCTCAAGCCCCCGCTCAAGACCATCACCTTCATCGGCATGATGTTCAACTCGTCCAACGCGGACCTCAAGCATTTTTTCCAGTTCACGAAATCACTGACGTCCTTTTTGTACGTGGCCAAACGCCTGGTCAATCACATCAAGGAACTGGCGCTGTACCAACGCGCCATCAACGTGACCAGCGGCAATGCGCTGGCCGCACGTCTGGCCAAATCGACGCTGGACTTGGGCATTCCGATCCTGACCTCGACACCGGCCAAGCGGGTGTTGACCGAGAACGGCCAAGTGGTCGGCATGCTGGTCGGCGGCGAAGGGGGTGACCGCGAAATCCGTGCACGCCGAGGTGTGGTGCTCGCATGTGGCGGCTTTCCGCAAGACGTGCAGCGCATCGCGAAGGCTTACCCGCACCTGCAAAGTGGCGGGGAACACCTCTCCCCCACCCCCGAAACCAACACGGGTGATGGCGTGCGCATGGCCGAGACCGCCGGTGCCGATGTGGACTTGCGCTTCAAAGACGCAGCCGCCTGGATGCCCGTGTCCAAAGTGCCATTTGGCAATGGCGAATTTGGCGTGTTTCCGCACTTGCTGGACCGCTACAAACCCGGCGTGATCGGCGTGCTGCGCAACGGCAAGCGCTTCACCAACGAATCGAACTCGTACCACGATGTGGGCGTGGCCATGATCGAGGCCTGCAAGGGTCAAAAAGAAACCGTGATGTGGCTGGTCTGTGACAAGACCACCTTGGGCAAATACGGGCTGGGCTTCGTCAAACCCGCGCCCATGCCCATTGGCAAGTACATCCGCAACGGTTACCTCTTTGAGGGCAAGACCTTGGCCGACCTGGCCCAAGTCACCGGCATCGATGCGGCGGGTCTGGAAGCGACCGTGCGCGAATACAACGCCGGTGCTGTCAAAGGTGTGGACGAACAACACGCCCGTGGCACCACCGCCTTCAACCGCTACCTGGCCGACCCCAACCACCAGCCCAACCCCTGTGTGGCACCGCTTGAAAAAGGTCCGTTTTACGCAGTCAAACTGTTGATGGGCGACCTCGGCAGCTTCGATGGCATCCAAACCAGCGTGGTGGGTGAAGTCAAGAAAATCGATGGTTCGGTGATCCCCGGTCTGTACGCCGTGGGCAATGACCGTGCCAGCATCATGGGCGGAAACTACCCGGCCGCAGGCATCACCCATGGCCCCAACATGGTGTTTGCCTATGTGACGGCCAACCACATCGCCGACAAGGCGGGGGCCTGAGATGAGCACGCTCATCAAGCCTTTGGTGGACCACCGCATCTACACGATTGCGCTGCGCAAGATGCCGGAGTTTCTGGACGTCTTCAACCGCCTGGCCATGCCGATTTTGTTGGACACGCTGGGCCACCCCATGGGCTTTTACACCAGTCTGGTGGGGCCGCAAAACCAGTTTGTGCACCTGTGGGGCTACGACGATCTGACGGACTATGAACGCCGCGGCCGTGCGCGCGACACGCATCCAGACTTCCCTGCGTATTTGCAGGCATCGGCGCACCTGATCACGGCGCAAGAGACGCGCCTGATCCGCAGCGCCCCCATGCCCTGCTGGAGCCCTGCATGAGCAGCGCCCCATTGGCCATCGTCACCGGCGCAGCCGATGGCATCGGCTGGGCCACGGCCCAGCAGCTGGCCCATGCGGGGTGGAGCGTGGCCTTGTTCGATCTGAACGGAGCGCTCGCGGCTGAACGTGCGCAAGCCTTGGGTGCCCAACACTCGGGCTGGGCCTGCGATGTGACCGACGCGGACGCGGTGCAAGCGCGGGTGACCGATGTGGTGGCACGGCATGGCCGCATCGATGGGCTGGTCAACAACGCCGGCATCGCGGATCAAACGGCCCCGACTTTGCAGCAAGACATCGCCGCGTTTGACAAGGTGTTGGCTGTGCATTTGCGGGGTGCCTTTCTCATGTCGCAACAAGTGATTGCGCAGATGACCCGGCAGCCGCGTGATGCACAAGGCAACCGAGGCGCCATCGTGAACATCGGCTCCATCGCCAGCTTTGGCGGCATTCCCGGTCGCAATGCCTATTGCGCGGCCAAGGCCGGCGTGCTCGGTATGACCCGGGCACTGGCCAGCGAATGGGCGCGCCGTGGCATCCGCGTCAATGCCGTGGCGCCCGGTTATGTGAAGACCGCCTTGGTGGCCAGCCTGGCCGAACGCGGCGCCATCGATGCCCAGGCGATTGCCCGCCGCACCCCCTTGGGACGCATGGCTGCACCGGAAGAAATTGCACAGGTGATCGCCTTTTTGGCGTCGCCCCTTGCCAGTTACATCACGGGCGCGGTGTTGCCGGTGGACGGTGGCTGGACCGCCTTGGGTGCGCCCGAGGCGGCATTGGGCCCGATTGAAGAAGATTAAAAAAGGAGACAACTCAAATGTTGACGATCAATTTGTTCAACGGCTTGGTCTACGGCGCATTGCTCATCGTGATGTGCTCGGGCCTGGCCCTCATTTATGGCTTGCGCCGGGTGGTGAACTTTGCACATGGCTCGCTGTACATGCTGGGCGCTTACCTGGGCTATTCGATTTCCCTGCACAGCAATTTCTGGGTGGCCTTGATCGCGGCTCCCGCCATCATGGCCGTGTTCGGCGTGTTGCTGGACCGCTATGGTTTTCGCCTGCTGCAAGACCGCGATCCGCTCACGGTGGTGCTGGTCACTTTTGGCCTGCTGCTCGTGATTGAGGATCTGGTGCAAACCACTTGGGGCAAAAGCAACCTGTCCGTGCCAGTCCCTGAAGCCCTGGCCTTCAGCGTCGACTTGTTTGGCACACCCGTTCCCGCCTATCGCTTGTCTGTGATCGTGATCGGCTTGTTGGTGGCGCTGGGCTTGAGCCTGTGGCTGCGCTTTTCCAAGGTGGGTTTGTTTGTGCGTGCCGCCAGCACCGACCCGGTGACCACCTCCATGCAAGGCGTGAACACCGATTTTCTGAGCGCAGGCGTGGTGGGCCTGGGCACTGCGCTGGCGGGTCTGGCCGGTGTGGTGGCCGCGCCCTTCCTGTCCTTGTCACCGGCCATGAGTTCTGACGTGATCATCGACTCCTTCGTCGTGGTCGTGATCGGTGGCCTGGGCTCTTTGGCTGGCGCGTTCATCGCGGCCTTGGTGTTGGGCATGGTGCAGGCCATTGGCGCGGTTTACCTGCCCGATGCCGCCGTGATGCTGCCCTTCGTTTTCATGATCGGGATCCTGATCTGGAAACCCTCCGGTTTTGCCGGCAGCCGAACTTGAACGACGGGAGTGGATGGTGATGAACTTGAAAAAATCTTCTCTGGGTGCCGTGCTGGCCTTGCTCTTGGGAGCAGCAGTCGCTTTTGGCATCACGTCGAGCACCCTTTTGTCGCTGCTCACGCAGTCCATCATCTATGCGGTGTTTGCGCTGGGTGTGGGCGTGCTGCTCAAGCAAAACGGCATGGTCAGCTTTGGCCACGCTTTGTTTTTCGGCGGGGCCAGTTACCTGATCGGCATCTTGCTGCAGTTGCAGCTCATGTCGGCCGAATTGGCCATTTTGGTGACCTTGCTTGCCGTGACGGTGGCGGCCTTCTTGATCGGGCTGGTGATCGTGCGGGTGCCGGGTGTGGCCTTTGGCATGTTGACGCTGGCCATCGGTCAGATGTTTTTCCTGACCGCCTCACGCGCCCGTGGCCTGACCGGCGGCGCCGACGGCATGAACATCGACTGGCCTTCGCGTCTGTTTGGTTTTCCGATGTCACAGATGCTCAAGCCCGCCACGATGTTCCTGGTGTGCTGGAGCACCCTGGTGGTGGTGATGTTCCTGCTGGCATGGCTGATGCGGACACGTTTTGGCGGCATCACCGAGGCCGTGCGCGACAACGAAGAACGCGCCCGCTTCATTGGCATCACCACCTTGCTGCCTCGTGCTGCGGTGTATGCGCTGTCTGCCTTGGTGACCTCGGTGGCGGGGGTGCGCTCGGCCATGAACACCGGGTTTGTCTCCCCTGAAAGCATGCACTGGAGCCTGTCGGGTGTGGCTTTGATGATGGTGGTGGTCGGCGGCTTCAAGGCGCTGTGGGGGCCTGCTGTAGGTGCCGTGGTTTATTTCATGTTCAAAGACATTTTGGGTGAACACGCCACGCACTGGATGACGATTTTCGGCATGGCCCTGATCGCGGTCATCGTGTTCTCGCCCACCGGTGTGGCGGGCATGTTTGACCGATGGGTTCTGGGCAAAAAGCCTTCGGTCAAGGTCGGCGGCCACTGAGCGGGAGAACAGCATGACAAATTACGTATTGCAAGCACAAGACGTGGCCATCCACTATGGTGGGGTCAAGGCGGTCGATGGCGTGGACCTCACGCTTGAAAAAGGCCAAATCCGAGGCTTGATCGGCCCCAATGGCGCAGGCAAATCCACCGTGATCGATGCGATCACCGGCAGACGCAAGCTCACCCGGGGCCAAGTCAGTTTGCTGGGGCAAGACGTGTCGGCCCTGGGCGTGGTCGAACGGCGCATGCGCGGCTTGTCGCGCAGCTTTCAACGCACCAGCATCTTCGGCCAAATGACGGTGTACCGCCAGATTGAACTGGCGTCCCACAAGATGGGTGTCAAAGATTCAGCGGCAGACGCCGAAGCCGTGCTCAAAGAGCTGGAGCTGTGGTCGCTCAAAGACTCGACGGCCGAAGATCTGGGCTATGGCGAACAACGCCGTCTGGATCTGGGCTTGGCTTTGGTGGGGCGCCCCACGGTGCTGCTTTTGGACGAGCCCATGGCGGGCTTGTCGGTCAAGGAGTCCCTGGATCTGGCCCAGCACTTGAAAAAACTCACCTCCAGCTGGGACGTGTCGGTCTTGCTGGTGGAGCACGACATGGATGTTGTGTTTGGCATCTCCGATGTGGTGACGGTGTTCGAGTTGGGCCGTGTGATTGCCAGCGGCGCGCCTGCCGAGGTGCGCGCCAATCCACGTGTGCGTGAAGCTTATTTGGGGAGCGCAGCATGAGCGCCTTGTTACATCTGAAAAACGTCCACGCCTACTACGGTGCGGCGCACATCTTGCACGGCATGGACCTGGAGGTGAATCCGGGCGAGCGGGTGGCCTTGATCGGGCGCAACGGGGTGGGCAAGACCACGGTGGTCAACACCATCCTGGGGCTGGCCAGTCTGCAAGAAGGCCATGTGGCTTTTGGCGGCAAAGAACACACCAAGCTGCGCGCCTACATGGCGGCGCAGCATGGCATAGCCGTGGTGCCACAGGGTCGGCGCATTGTGGCCAACCTGACTGTGGAAGAGAACCTGATCCTTGGCGCTGCCGTGGGCCGCAAGGGGCCTTGGACAGTGTCCGAAATCTACAAACTTTTTCCGATCCTGCAAGAACGCGCCCATACCCCGGGCACAGCGCTGTCGGGCGGCCAACAACAGATGCTGGCGGTTGGACGTGCGCTGATGGCCAATCCGGCCTTGATCTTGCTGGATGAGCCCACCGAAGGTCTGGCCCCCGTGATCGTGGACCAGCTGGCCAACATCTTCAACCAAGTCGCCGACCAAGGCACTGCGCTTTTGTTGATCGAACAGAACATGAGTCTGGTCGTGCGTGTGGCTCGTCGTTATCTGGCCATGGCCAAGGGCGCCATTGTGGCGCAGGGCGAGGTGGTCAATTCACGTGATGGCCTGCATGCACTTGAAAACCACGTCATGGTCTGAGTGCCTCCCGTTTTCCCCAACCGATGTCCGGACGGTTTACGGCAAATTCCCACAAAAGGAGACAAGCATGTTCAAAATGAAAACCATCCAGCGTTCCCTCGTCGCTGCGGCCCTGATGGCTGCGCTGCCCATGGCGGCTGTGGCACAAGGCAAAGAGCCGGTCAAGGTCGGCCTGGTGTCGTCCAAATCGGGCGTTTTTGCGCAACAGGGTGAAGAGGTCATGCGCGCCATCAAGTTCGCCATTGACGAAGCCAATGCCAAAGGTGGCGTGGACGGTCGCAAAATCGAAGTGAAGGAAGCCGACGACGAAGGCACGCCAGATGCGGGTCGTCGCGAAGCTGAAAAACTGGCCCGAGACGGCTACAACCTCTTGATCGGTGCGATCCCATCGTCCATTTCGCTGGCCATTGCCCAGAACCTGGACCGCTGGGATGCGGCTTACTTTGTGGTGGCCAGCAAATCTGACAAGCTGACCGGCGACACTTGCAAGCCACGCAGCTTCCGCACCAACCACTCAGACGCGATGGACATCGCGATGATCAACGCTTGGGCCAAGAACATCAAGGGCACCAAATTTGCCGTGATTGCAGCCGACTATGTCTGGGGTCGAGACTCTGGCGAGTCCTTCAAAAAAGCCGCCGAAGCTTCCGGCAAAAGCGTTCCATTGAGCCTGTACGTGCCCATGGGCACCAAGGACTTTTCGCCCTATATTGCCCAGCTCAAGGCCGCCAACGTGGATGGCATTTGGGTGGCCGAAATCGGCCGTGACGCCATTGCCTTCGTCAAGCAAGCCGAAGAATTTGGCCTGATTCCCAAGACACCGCTGATCGGTCATTCCTTGATCTTGAACTTCATGATCAATGCGACCGGCAAGGCCCTGGAGGGCACGCCTGGCACCACGGGTTACACCCCCGACATCGACACCCCCAAGAGCAAGGCTTTTGTGGCCGCCTGGAAAGCCAAGTTCAACCGCCTGCCCACCGACAACGAAGGTCAGGCCTACAACGGTGCGCAGGTCATGCTGGAAGGCGTCAAGCTGTCCAAGAGCAACAAACCTGAAGACGTGAGCAAGGCGCTGCGTGGTGCCCAACTGGACACCATCTATGGCAACGTGACCATGCGTGCTGCTGACAACCAACTGGTCTTGCCCAACTACGTGGGCCGCGCCAAGGTGGTCGATGGTGTGTTGCGCCCTGTGGTCGAGCAAACCTTCCCAGCGTCCATCGCTCCCGCAGCTTCGCCACTGTGCAAGATGTGAAGCCAAGATGATGTGAGAACCAAGCCGCCTGCGCTTCATGCCCAGGCGGCTTTTTTACGGGAGATTCAGTCATGCATATTTTGGTGACCGGCGCGACCGGCGGGATCGGTCGAGGCATCTGCGAGGTGCTGGCATCGCAAGCAACGCAAGAACTGAAACTGACCGTGGCCAGCACACAAAACGGCGAACGCCTGTCGGCCTTGCTTGAGGCCCTGCGTGACATGGGCGTGCAGGCGCAGGGCGTGGTGGGCGATGTGACCCGCCCCGAAGATGCACGTCGCATGGTGCAAGAGGCGCTGACTGGCCATGGCGATCTGGACGCCTTGGTCTGCGTGGCGGGTGCATCAGGCCCCGCCAAGCTGGCCGACTTGTCGGTGGAGCAATGGGACTTGACGTTCAACCTCAACACCCGCTCGGTGTTCCTGATGGCACAAGCGGCTTACCCTTCGCTCAAGCGCACAGCCGGCAGCATCACGGCCATTGCCTCGATGTCCGGCTTGCATCCGCATCCGGGCTATGGCGCTTATTCACCCGCCAAAGCTGCACTCATCATGCTGTGCAGACAACTGGCGCAAGAGTGGGGGCCAGAGGGCATTCGAACCAACACGGTGTGTCCGGGCATGGTCCGAACCCCACTGACCGAAGCGGTCTACCAAGATGCCGACACCAAAGCGCAGCGCGAAGCCCTGGTGCCCATGGGACGCATCGGGCGGCCCGATGACATTGGGCAAGCGGTGCATTACCTGATCAGCGCGGGCTCAAGCTACGTCAATGGGCAAAACCTCGTGGTCGACGGTGGCGTGGCCGACCACATGCTGAGCATGATCCCGGGACGCCCCGGAAAACCCGCTGTGAAAGACTGACATGAATCCGACTTATCTCTCTCAATCGTTTGGCCTGCAAGGGCGTACGGCCTTGGTCACCGGCTCAGCCCGAGGCATTGGCCTGGCCATCGCCACGGCACTGGGGCACGCCGGGGCGCGGGTGCTGATCAACGACCTGCACGCGCAGGCCTCAGACGATGCCGTGCACACTCTGCAAACACAAGGCATTGAAGCGCGTGCAGCCTGTTTTGATGTCGCTGATATGGCCGCTGTTCAGGCTGCCGCACAAGTGCTGGACACCGCGGGCTGGTCGGTCGACATCTTGGTGAGCAATGCAGGCAACCAAAATCGCAAAGCCCTGGTGGAGATGAGCCGGGAAGAATGGCAAAAAATCCAGGACGTGCATGTGGGCGGTGCGTTCAACTGCAGTCGGGTGTTTCTGCCCGGCATGTGTGCACGGGGTTTTGGCCGGGTCGTCATGACCTCGTCGGTCTCGGGCCAGGCGACCATGCCGCTGATTGGCGCTTATTCCACGGCCAAGGCGGCCTTGGGGGCCATGGCCCGCGCGATCGCGGTGGAATACGGCGCCAGCGGCATCACAGCCAATGCGATTGCCCCCGGCTTTGTGCGCACCGAATTCACCGCCGGTCTGCAGCAACGCGAAGGTTTTGAGGATTTTCTGCGTCAGGAGGTGCCTCAAGCGCGTTGGGCCACACCGGAAGACATCGCCCCTGTGGTCTTGTTTCTGGTGTCTCCCGCAGCAGCTTATGTGAATGGCCAGACGCTGGCGATCGATGGCGGCTTGCTGGCACAGATGTGAATTTCTCAAAAGTGCTTGGGCCCAAGCGGCAGAAGTGATAGGGCTTGGCCTCGGTATATTCGATACTTGAAGACTATCCCTTGGAGCAAGCATGAAAACAATCGGCATGATCGGCATCGGCATGATGGGCCACGGCATCGCGAGCAATTTGCTCAAGCACGGGCAAAGCCTCACGGTGCTCGAGCACCCGGGCAACCAGCCGCTTAACGCCCTGCTGGCCGCAGGCGCACGCACCTGCACCACGCCCCAGGCCTTGGCGGCGCAATCCGATGTGGTCATCTTGTGCGTGACCGGCACGCCCCAGGTCGAGGCCGTTTTGCTGGGCGACGACGGCGTTTTGAAGGGCATGCGCCCGGGCACCATCGTCATCGACTGCTCCACGGCCGTGCCCGCCTCCACCGAAAAAGTCGCGGCCATGGTCATTGCCCAAGGCGGGCAGTTTCTGGACTCGCCCATGACACGGACACCCAAAGAGGCCGCGGAAGGTCGACTGAACTTGTTGGTCGGCGGCGATGCGGTCTTGTTTGAAACCTGCAAACCCATCTTGTCGTGCTTTGCTGAAAACATCGTGCACACCGGCCCGATCGGCTCGGGTCACCGCATGAAGCTCTTGCACAACTACGTGTCTTTGGGCACCGTGACCTTGCTGGCCGAAGCCGCAGCATGCGCACAGCTTTCTGGCGTGAACGCTCAGACCTTTGTGGACGTGCTGGCCATGGGCGGCGGCTGGGGCGCGGCGCTCGACCGCCTCAAGCACACGCTGGCCA
>JACCDZ011097698.1_pt1 | contig 14019 bp, 13 predicted proteins | sample 7449551 | NCBI WGS metagenome assembly JACCDZ01 (sample SAMN15323452, study PRJNA562643) | freshwater metagenome | isolation source: river surface water | place: USA:Blue River Watershed | collected 2017-08-18
GCCCGCGCGCCCTTGGCGGCCGTTCGATCATCGGCTGCCCGAGCGTGCCGGGCGTGGCCGACCGCATCAACGAGCAGATCAAGTTCCGCGAGCGCTGGAGGCCCTTCTGCCCGTCGATGCTCGACACCGTGGCGCCGCAGATGCTCAAGGTCGATCACCCGAGCCCGTTCATGACCTTCACCTTCGAGGTCAACGAGGATTGGAAGACTCGTGTCGGCGAAGTGGTGCACGAAGACGGTACCTCGCGCGCTCAGGTGCTGGAGCGCCGCTTCAATCCGCGCTGGTACGACCTGATGCTGGAGCTGGAAAAACTCACCGGCAACGGCGTGTCGCTGAACACCTCGCTCAACCGCCGCGGGGAGCCGATGATCTGCTCGCCGACCGACGCGCTGAACATGTTCTACGGCTCGGACCTGCAGTACCTGATCATGGAAGACATCCTTGTGGTCAAGGACGGCAAGGACTGGTATGACCACGTCTGATCCGCTGATCAGCATCATCATTCCCGCGTATAACTACGCTCGGCTACTGCCCAGGGCGCTAGATTCGGTCCTGGGGCAGATGACGGCAGATGATGAGCTGATTGTGGTTAACGACGGCTCTGTCGATGACACTGCCCAGGTTTTGTCAGCTTATGAACGGCAACACCCTGGGCTGCGCGTTATTCATCAGGAAAACTCTGGCGCCGCTGCAGCCCGCAATCATGGTATCCGCGAAGCGCATGGTCGCTATGCGCTGCTGCTGGATGCGGATGACGAGCTGCTTGCAGGTGCGCTGCAGGCCCTGCACGACGTTGTCCATGCGCAGCCTGAAGTGGGTATGGTGCTGGGGGGGCAAATTGCCGTCTATCCTGATGGTCGAGAGAGGGCTCGCGCGCCTACCCTAGTGCCTACTGTCAGCCCTGCCGAGTTGATCCGGCGCTACTTGCTGCAAAAACGCATCTCCATCTCCCATTGTTGCTCGCTATTCCGTCGAGATTTGCTGCTCAAGCGGCCTTACCCGGAAAGCTTGCGCACCGGTGAGGATATCGCTGTGTTCGCCTACTTGTTGGTCAGCGCACCGGTAGCTGTGATTGATAGATCTTTGGCTCGCATCTACAAGCATGCTGATAGCCTCCGGCACAGCCGCGAGAATGAAGAAGAGTATGCGCTTGGTATGGTCGAAGCGGTTTTCGCCAGCCTGCCGTCAGAATGCCAGCCCTTGCGCCAGCGCTACACTGCGCAGCGCTACCTGTCGCTGTTTCGTGCAGCGCAGAATGACGGCGATCGTAACCTGGCTCGACGATTTTATTTTCGTGCCATGCGTTTAAGCCCCCTTCAGGCGCTGCGCTGGAGCTACTTGCGCAAGGCTCTGCGCCTAATGGGTGGAAACTGACATGCGTGTGCTCGTGCTGACAGCCGAAGCGCGTGTGCCGGATTTATCTACTGTCTATGCTGCTTTGCCGCGCTTTCTCGATGTCGACGTACATGTGCTTAGCAAGGCTGAACAGCGCAGGTTGCGTCATTATTTACGTAACATTGATCTGCAGGGCTATTCGCGGGTTTTTCTCGATTTGCCTTTCAAGCATATGGTCTCTCAGGTGGGGCTTCTGGCGAGGCTGCCAGGATTGCTGATCTATGAGGAAGATGCCTGCCAGAACTATCTGGCCACGTCCAAGTGGCGAGGCGTCTTTTCCAGGTTCTATAGGCAGTTGCCGGCAGCGCGTCTGGTGGTGACCGGCGCCTCGGTTGCACGGCGCCTGCGCTCGGAAGGAGTCGATGCCGCTTTCATGGCCAAGGGTTATGACCCTCAGGTGCTGTTCGATGAACATCGGTCCCGTGATATCGAGCTGGGCTTTATCGGTCGTACGGCAAGCCGTGACTATGCTGGGCGCAAGGAGCTGCTGGAGAGTCTGGCGGCAGTTGAGCCCCTGCAGTTGCTGCGCACCGAACCGGGTGCGGATTACCGGCACATGCTCAACCGCATCCGTTATTTCGTCAGTGCCGATGTGGGGCTGGGCGAATACATGGCCAAGAATTTCGAGGCGATGGCCTGCGGTTGCGTTTTACTGGCCTGGCGCCAGGGCAGCGAAGAGGCCGCCATTGGCCTCGAAGACGGGCGCCATCTGCTGCTGTATTCCTCGCTGGAGGAGCTGCGTGAGCGCCTTGTGCATCTGCGCCGCGATCCTGAGCTGGCGCCGCGCCTGGCGAGGGACGGTGCCGCCTTCGTTGCCCGCGAGCTGAGCCATGAGCGGCTGGCCGAGCGTCTGGCGACATTGCTGCGTGAGCCATGGCCCGAATTGCCGAGGGTGTCGTTCTGGGGGCACCTGCGTTCTGTTTTAAGCGTAAGGAGAGGCTGATGCCGTCGAGCGAAATGCCCTTGGTCAGCGTGATCATCTCTTCATACAACCATGCATCCTATATCGAGGCCAGCATCGAAAGTGTGATGGCGCAAACCTACCCGCATATCGAATTACTGGTAGTCGACGATGGTTCCCGCGACGACAGCGTCGGACGTATTCGCCGGCTGCAGCAGGTGCATGGCTTCGATTTTCGTGTCCAGCAGAACCAGGGCCTGTCTCGCACGCTGAACGAGACCATCGTCCGCGCCCGAGGTAGCCTGATCGCGCCCTTCGGCTCGGATGACATCATGCTGCCCGAGCGTATTGCCCTGCAGGTGGCCTACCTGGCGGACAAGCCCCAGGTCGGTATCTGCGCGGGCAATATCCAGGAAATCGATGAGCGAGGAGAGTTCAGGGGGGCACCTAAGGCGCTACCGTTACGCAGCCTGGACTTCGAAGACGTCTTTCTCGATCGCAAGCCCGGTGCACCGGCGCCCACCCTGCTGTTTCGGCGCGAAGCGCTGGAGTATGTGGGCGGCTTCGACCCCCAGATACGCCTAGAAGACCTGCTGATTGAGCTGAAGATCACCCGTGCCGGCTTCCTGCTGGACATTTTGCCGGATGTACTGGCCCTGTACCGGGTTCACGCGACTAACACCTACAAGAACTACCGTTTCATGGTAGACAACGTGCTGAAAACCTATGCGCAGTTTGCCGATCACCCGGCCTATGCTCAGGTGTGTGCACGGTTTCGCAACTCCATGTTGCTCAAGTGCAGCAAAGCCAGAGACAAGGCGCTGGTTCGGGAGTTGCTGCGGGAGCAGCCGTTGCGTTACTGGAGTATGAAAACCCTTAAGGCATTACTGCGGCAGTTGGCTTGAGGGCTTGCTGTTAAGCAGAGCCTGAAGGTCGTTGCTACATAGCAATTCCACTTTCTGCCGGATTTCCTCAACGGGCCAGTCCCACCATTTCAATTGCAGCAAAGCTTGGCGCTGTTCTTCCTCGAAGCGCCAGCGCACGTGCCGCGCGGGGTTGCCCGCGACGATCGAATAAGGTTCCACGTCGCGAGTAACCACGGCGCCGCAGGCCACTACGGCTCCATGTCCGATGGTCACGCCAGAAAGAATGGTGCAGTCCGTGCAAAGCCAGACATCACTGCCAATGATGACGCTTCCCTTGCTGCCGCCGTAACCCTTGATATGTGCAGCTTCCTCTATATACGCGGGGAAAGGGAATGTGCTGATCCAGTCGGTGCGATGCAGGCCTCCAAGGAGAATCTGTACGTTATTGGCAATTGAACAGTAATTGTCTATTTCCAGCGTGCTGCCTTCCTGCCAGTCATGGACGATCGGCATGCCATAGGTACCAATGCCTATCTGAAAGGCCGGGTAGCGGTTTCGGAAGCGCTCTTGGTCGCGATACAGCTTTGGTGATTTCTGTTTTCCACGCAGTTTTCGCAGTAGGGGGCGCAGTTTCTGTTCAAGACGTTTGAGCATGCTGTTTTACCCTTTGCGCGGCCCAGACTGCAGCGAGAAGAGAGAAAGGAATCCAGATGAGGAACCAATGTTCTTTGGGGCGCGACAGAAATGAGTTCCCTTCTGTCAGGCCCGCGGCAAAGCCAAAAACCAAAGCAGAAGATGCGAGCAGGACCAGTCGATCATGTCGGTTGCGCCAGGCAAAGAGTAGTGCGGTGATGTAAATGGCCAGCCATAGGAGTAGGCCAACTACTCCGCCGCTGAAGAGTACAGCTAACTCCATGTTATGAGGGTCAGCAAATGCATAAGAAATACCCTCTACCCAGAACACCATCGGATGATCATACCCGTGACCTAGCCATAGGTGCTCTTGGATTTGCAGCCAAGCCTGGTTCCATATCTCGGGTCGATAAGATAGACCGCGACTTGTTACGGTTTCTGGATTAAATGTGAGCAGTAGGACGCCTAAAACAATCGCAATAATTAGCACGCTGAAAGTTAGGCGGTTGCGAAACAGTAATGCCAGCCACATGCAGGTGCCTAATATCCCGATCAGAGGAGTTCGAGAGCCAGTCATGAGCAGTAATGCGCAAAGTATTATTAATGCGATAAGTGCAGCCGTCAGTTTGCCTTTCTTTAGGATTAATAAGAGTGCCACGCACATGGCGGCGAACATGCCATATACATGGGAGGTTAGTAGGGGGTTGTAGAGAGATCTATAACCGGGCAGTCGCAAGGAGGTGTCGAAATAAATAAAATGGCCCATTGAGATGAGGGCGCAGATTGCAGCTATGGAGATGCTGAGTAATAAAATTTGGTAAGTGCGCAGCTCGTTATGTATGGTTATTAATGTTACAGAGAAAAATAGCATGCTGATATAGATTGGTCGCTTGATCAGCGATGATGTGGCGTTGTCAGTGCCGGACCAAACGAGGCTGAATAATAAGTATGCGGCGAAAACAAGGAATGCTAGATATATACCGTTTGAACATACATTTATTATCTGGCGAGGGGCTAGTAGCAAGGCCAGCAAGGTTGGAAATGCGAGGGTGATATAGAATGCACGGTGATAGTCAGGTCGTTCGGAAATCCAGAACATGCCTGTCAACAAAATCAGCATTCCAAAGGGTAGTATGTAGGAAGTCAGAGCGCTATATGCCTGTTCCGACCATGAAGAAAGCACAGGTTTCGTGGCGTTAGTATTCATTCAATTTTTGCGTATTGTGCTCGTTAAACGAATGACGATGCCTTGCTGCCAGGGGAGGTGCAGGCCAATACTCACTTTTTATGAGGCGCACCGCTAGGGCATCGCGAATATTCACTTGTCTGAAGTAATGCGGATTCGTCATCGCGCCAATTAGGTGCTCAAGATTGTCAGCGTAGATAAGTTTGTCGAGATTAATGGCCTGATGCCGGGTGTTTTGCAGCGGGTGGCGAACGACGGAGGAGCCTGAAAAGCCGATGCTGCCGGTGACGAGAATCTTCATGGGTGCGCGTGTCTTCAAAGGCGTAGATCGGGCTGCAGTCAGTTTAGTCTAATGATTTTGTGTAACCTGTGCACGGTTTGCAGGTGTTACGAGCGGACTCAACAAGAGTGTTGATATTGTAAGTTTTGCGGTGCCAGATGCCGGCGGGCTTCTGGCGCGGCCATCGGTGGAGAGAGTATGTCTAGCAACGCATCTGGCGCGAATCTTGATTTTTTCGCAAGGATATCAATGGGTTGCGTGCCTGGGCGGTCATGATGGTGATGCTCTACCATTTTGCTGTTCCAGCAATTGGCGGGGGCTTTGCCGGCGTAGACCTGTTTTTCGTTATCTCCGGCTTCCTCATGGCGGGTATTGTCGTAGGCGGCCTGCAACGACAACGCTTCAGCCTGGCCGACTTCTATCTGGCGCGCGCCCGGCGCATCCTCCCAGCTTTGCTGGTGTTGGTGGCTGCCGTGTTGCTGGTGGGCTGGTGGTTGCTGATCCCCAGCGATTATCAGGTGCTCGGGCGGCATGCGCGCGAGAGTGTGCTGTTTACCGCCAACCTGCAGTACCTGTCCGAGTCCGGCTATTTCGATGCGGCTTCCCATGAAAAATGGCTGCTGCATACCTGGTCACTGGCTGTGGAGTGGCAGTTCTACCTGCTGTATCCGCTGGCGCTGCTGGCGCTCCAGCGTTTCTTTGCTAGCTGGCGCGCCCTGTTGACGGTGCATGTGCTGGCCCTGCTGATGTCGCTTGCGCTGGGCGTGTGGTGGGCCCTGGAGACGCCGGACAAGGCGTTCTATCTTCTGGCGCCGCGGGCCTGGGAGCTTCTGCTGGGCGGCTGCGTGTTCCTCGTGGCGCAGCGCTGGAATCCATCATCGGTCCTGGCGCGTGGCATGGAACTGACGGGTTTGCTGGCGATCGTGCTCAGCATGACCCTGCTGGATGCCGGACGGGCCTGGCCCGGCGCCTGGGCGCTGTTGCCCACCCTGGGGGCGGCGGCTGTCCTGCTGGCACGCCGCGAGTCCTTATGGACTGCCTCGCGCCTGGCTCAGTGGCTGGGGACGCGCTCCTATTCCATCTACCTGTGGCACTGGCCACTGGTCGCAGGTCTGGTGTATTTCGGCCGCCAACACCTTTGGTATTGGGTGGCTGCCGGCGTTGTGCTGTCGCTGCTGCTTGGCGATCTTTCTTATCGTCTGGTCGAAGGGCCGAGTCGTCGCTGGCTGGCCACGCGAAGCCGCTGGACCTGTCTGGGCTGGCTGTTGCTGGCTTTGCTGGTAGTGGCGCTGTCGGCGCAGGCGGTACGTCGCAGTGGTTTCCCCGATCGTCTGCCGGAGAGCCTGGCACAGGTGGAGAAACAGCGTCACAACAAGAATCCCCGCCAGGATGAATGCCTGAAGGCGGATGCCCGCTGCGTGTTTGGAGGCGAGTTGGTACGGGCAATGGTGGTCGGTGATAGCCATGCCGATGCCATCGTCAATGCCATTGTTGCCGCGCTGCCGGAGGCCGAGGATGGTCTGTACTTCCGCGCCGAGAGTGCCTGCCTGTTCGTTGAGGGAGTTCGCTGGGCAGGCAAGGGTGTGCGCGAAGACTGCCAGCAGCTGTTGCGTGAGGTGCCGCAGGAACTGGCAGATGCCGATCCCCGCTTGCCGCTGATTCTCATCCACCGTACCAGCGCCTATGTCTTCGGCCAGGACCTTGATCCACACAACCCGTCACCCAGGCCGATGGTTTATTTCAGCGAGCCGCGTGCCGGCAATGATCCGGTCTTCCAGGCCGAGTTTCGTCAGCATTACCTGGGTACCCTGTGTACCCTGGCTCGCCAACGGCCGGTCTACCTGCTGCGCCCGGTACCGGAGATGCCGGTGCATGTGCCCAAGGCTGTGGGGCGTGCGCTGATGCGCGGCTTGCCGGCGGATGTGTCGATCAGTCGCGAGGATTATCGTCAGCGGCATGCCTTCGTCTGGGCGGTGCAGGACGAGGCGGCCCGTCAGTGCGGCGTGCAACTGCTCGACCCGCTACCTTATCTTTGCGATGAGCAGGTCTGTCATGGCAGTGTCGACGGTGTACCGCGTTATGTGGATATGGATCACTTGAGCGAAAGTGGCAACCGCTTGCTGACGCCGCTGTTTGCCCCGATTTTTGCTCAGCCGGCCGCGGAGCCGGCTGCTGAACGCTAGGAGCCGGCAATGCTGAAACAGCTGAAACTTTGGCTGCATAACGTTGGCTACAAGAACCGGCGCAGCGTGCACGCGGGCAACTAGTTGCAGCTCCTAAGGCCATGGAGGCTACGCGCTCCCTGGTCAGCCGTGCCTTCGATGAGGGGCGTTGTGTGGTGGGTGGCGTGCCGGCGGTGGTGATCAAGCGTGGTATTCGCTGGGACAGGCGTCTGCTTTGATATCTCAGCGTTTACCTGATTGGCGCTCGTAGCACTGAAACAGTTCGTCGAGAGGGAAGTTGAGCAATGGCTTGCGTTTGAGGTAGTGGCGCAGATGCTGGAAGTTGCGCTTGATCTGCCAGCTGTTCAGCGGTTGGCGCTTGTACTGCAGGTCGAGGATGTCGATCAGACCGTAGTGGCCATCCGGCAGTAGCAGGATGTTGCCCAGATGTAGCGAGCGGAAATAGATGCCCTGGCGATGCAGGTGACGGATGAAGCTTGCCAGCGAGTCCAGCAATGGCATGGCCTGTTGCGGGTTGTCGATGAACAGCTGTTCAAAGGACTGTCCAGGTAGCGGTTGGTAGAGGCAGCCGCTGAGACCCTGGTGGCGATCAATCCAGAACAGCTCGACAACCTGCGGTGCGGCTATTCCCAGGGCCAGCAGGCGGCGGGCGTTGTTGGCGAAACGCCGTGCGGCCGGTTGCAGACGGGCCAAGAACGGGTGGCGGCGGGTATGGAAAATCTTCAGGAATAGGCCGCTCTCCAGCGCGACTACCTTGGGGCCCCGGCCGTCCTTTTCCAGTACCTTGCCATTGGCCAGCCAGCTTTCTAGTTGTTGCGCTGTTACAATCCGCATCGTTTTCCTCTAGTCAGTCTTGTGGGGCTTGCCGTATGGCCAATTCTACCCAGCAATCCAGCCTGAAGGTGTATTGGCGGTTGCTGCGTTACGTCGTTCCTTACTGGGGTGTGTTTGCCCTCAGTATTCTTGGCTTCCTGATCTTTGCGTCGACTCAGCCGATGCTGGGCTACATGCTCAAGTACTTTGTCGATGGTCTGTCCAACCCGGAAGCCAGCCTGTTCGCCAATGTGCCCTGGTTGCTGGAACATGCGCCCTGGCTGTCGCAGCTCAAGCTGCTGCAGGCGGTTCCGCTGCTGATCGTGCTGATCGCCCTGTGGCAGGGCGTGGGCTCTTTTCTCGGCAACTACTTTCTGGCCAAGGTGTCCCTGGGGCTGGTGCAGGATCTGCGCATCGCGCTGTTCAATAACCTGCTGACCCTGCCCAACCGCTATTTTGACAACCATAACTCGGGGCATCTGATTTCGCGGATTACCTACAACGTCACCATGGTGACCGGCGCTGCGACCGATGCCATCAAGGTGGTAGTGCGCGAAGGCATGTCGGTGGTTTTCCTGTTCGCCACGCTGTTGTGGATGAACTGGAAGCTGACCCTGGTCATGGTCGCGATCCTGCCACTGATCGGTTTGATGGTGGTCAGTACCAGTCGCAAGTTTCGCAAGCAGAGCAAGCAAATTCAGGTGGCTATGGGGGATGTCACGCATGTGGCGTCGGAGACCATCCAGGGCTATCGCGTGGTGCGCAGCTTTGGGGGCGAGTCTTACGAGCAGCAGCGCTTTTACCATGCCAGCGAGGAAAACCAGCGTAAACAGTTGAAGATGGTCAAGACCAATGCGGTCTATACCCCCAGCCTGCAGTTGGTGATCTACAGCGCCATGGCGGTGCTGATGTTCTTGGTGCTGTTGCTGCGTGGTGATGCCAGCGCAGGGGATCTGGTGGCCTACATTACCCTGGCCGGTCTGTTGCCCAAGCCGATTCGCCAGCTCTCGGAAGTCAGCTCAACGGTGCAGAAAGGGGTAGCCGCTGCGGAAAGTATCTTCGAGCAGCTGGATGAGCAGCCGGAGGTCGATCATGGCAGTCAGGAGCGTGAGCGGGTCAGCGGGCGAATTGAAGTCCGCGAGCTGAGCTTTCGCTATCCGGGTACCGATAAGCAGGTGTTGAACGACATCAGCTTCACGGTCGAGCCCGGGCAGATGGTGGCGTTGGTCGGGCGTTCCGGTAGCGGCAAGTCGACGTTGGCTAACCTGATTCCGCGCTTCTACCACCATGAACAGGGACATATTCTCCTTGATGGCCTGGATGTCGAGGACTACAAACTGGGTAACCTGCGCCGACACATCGCCTTAGTTACCCAAAACGTCACTCTGTTCAACGACAGCGTACGTAACAATATTGCCTATGGCGACCTGGCTGGCGCGCCGCTTGAATCCGTACAGCGTGCGGCCAGTGATGCCTATGCTGCGGAGTTCATCGAGCAGATGCCGCAGGGTTACGACACTCTGGTAGGCGAGAATGGCGTGCTGCTGTCCGGTGGCCAGCGCCAGCGCCTGGCGATTGCCCGGGCCTTGCTCAAGGATGCCCCTCTGCTGATCCTTGATGAAGCGACCTCGGCGCTGGATACCGAGTCCGAGCGGCATATCCAGGCGGCGCTGGACAAGGTGATGCAAGGACGTACCACCCTGGTTATCGCTCACCGCTTGTCCACTATTGAGAAGGCCAATCTGATTTTGGTCATGGACAAGGGTGAGATTGTCGAGCGCGGTACTCACGCCGAGTTGCTGGCTGCGGGTGGCAGCTATGCTCGGCTGCATGCTCAGCAGTTCAGTGATAACGTGGCAATAGACAAGGTCTGAGTTTTTTCCGAGGAGCTGAGTTGCATGAGCGATAACAAGGTCGAGCTTGAATTCTCCAAAAAGTATGATCGTGATCATGCTGAGCGCTATTTGCGCAAGCACCGTCAAGGACTGGCGCGCCAGTTGTCGACTTGGCGAGATGTGCAGATGGCGCGCAAGGCCTTGCAGATTGCCGGGAACCCGACGGAAGTTTTGGACTTGCCTTGTGGGGCTGGGCGCTTCTGGCCGATGCTGGGCGAGAATCCAAAACGGCAGATCATAGGTGCGGACAATTCCGCCGATATGATTGCGGTAGCTTGTGCCGGCCAGCCTGCCGATGTGGTCAGGCGCGTGACACCGCTGCAAACCTCGGCGTTTGCCATCGATCTTCCCGACGCCAGTGTGGACAGTGCGTTCTGCATGCGACTGATCCACCATGTCGGCAAGCCAGAAGATCGCCTCACGCTCTTGCGTGAATTCCACCGAGTGAGTCGTGACACCCTGATCATTTCTCTGTGGGTGGATGGCAACTACAAGGCCTGGAAGCGCAACCGAGCCGAGCAGCGGCGCCTTGCCAAGGGCACCGCTCCCGAGTTCCAGAATCGTTTTGTGGTCCCGGTTGCTACTATCGAGTCCGAGTTCGCCCAGGCTGGATTCAAGGTGGTCGATCACCTGGACTTCATCCCGTATTACGCCATGTGGCGAGTCTACGTGCTGCGCAAGGTTTGACCATGAGCGCAAATCTGGTTGAGCTTGCGCGCCTGAGTGGTGGAGTCGCGATGGATGCCTGGCTGGCAATTCCTGGTGACTGGGTCGAAGAGCCTAATCAACGTCGTGGCGGGCTGAGCGGCGTGAAACGCATCCTCAGCAGTGATGGCCGCCAGCTTTATCGCAAACAGCAGTTCGGTCATCTGTTTCGCAGCTGGCAGCATCCCTTCGGTTACCCCACGGCAATGCGTGAGCGTGATGCGCTTGTGCACTGTCAGCGGCTGGGCGTGCCTGTGCCGGCGCTGATCTTTGCTGGGTGCCGCAAGCACAGCGGAGAGTGGCAGGCAGTCTTGGTTACCGAGGGACTGGAGGGTTTCCGCAGTCTTGAGGAGTGTTACCTAAACCAGCAGGAGCTGGAGTGGGGGGAGACGCTGCACTTGCAACTGCTCCGAGAGGTCGGTTGTGTGCTTGGTCGCCTCAACAGTGGCAAGCGTCAGCATGGCTGCCTGTATCTAAAGCACGTTTTTGTTCGTTTGCGTGGAGATGCGGTTGATGTTGCCCTCATCGATCTGGAAAAGAGCCGCAAGCGACTGACTCGCTGGCGGGCTGCGCGTCACGATCTTCGTCAGATCGCTCGTCGTTCCCCCTGGACTGCTTCCCAATGGCAGGCGTTTCTCGATGGCTATCGGGCAAACTACGGGGCCGATGCGCCGGCTCCGGTGCGCGGATGATCTTTTTCTGGGGTATGAATTGATGTTGTCTCGCATGCGCTGCTGGCGTGAGCGTGGCTGGACGCCAGTCAGTGCAGCCGACTATACCGCCGCCTGGCAACGTTTCGGCGGCAGCGTGGCGACCCATCCTCAGGTGGTGGAGCGGCTGGCCGGGCTGGCCGGCATTCCGGTGCGCTACCTCGGCTGTCTGCAGGACGGCGAGTTGCAGGCGGCCATCCCCACCTGGGGCCGGCACCTGGCGCTGGCCAAGGACGTGCTCAAGCAGCAGGGCAAGCGCGGGCTGTTCGACCTGGGCAACGCCGAGATCATTCTGCCGGTGGCCGAGGGCGCGCGCGTGCCGCTGCGCCACCGCGCGCGCTACGTGTCCGAGCTCAACGCCGAACGCCTGACCGCCCTGCGTGAGCAGCCCGAGGGCCTGGCCCTGGCCCGCGAGCCCGAGGACTACAGCAAGAAATTCCGCTACAACCAGCGCCGCGAGCAGCGCCTGCTGGAGGAGGCCGGCGGGGTGATCCGGCCCATGCTGGAGCTGGAACCGGCCGAGCAGGCCGCCATCTACGCCGAGCTGTTCCAGCGCCGCTGGGGCTTCGAGGCGACCGGCAAGGCGCACCTGGCCGAGGTGTTTGGCCTGCTGCGCGAGTTCATGACCGGCTCGCTGGTCTACCTCAACGACGCGCCGGTGGCCATCCAGGTGCTCTACCGGGTCGAGTCGCCCGGCTGGATCAGCGTCGAGTACATCAACGGCGGGGTCGATCCGCAGCAGCGCGAGTTCAGCCCCGGCAGCGTGCTCAGCTTCATCAACACGCAGAACGCCTGGAGCGAGGCACGTGCGCTGGGCAAGCCGCTGCGCTACTCCTTCGGCCGGGCCGACCGCGAATACAAGGATCGCTGGTGCCACCGGGTGCCGGCGTATCAGGTGTGAGGCCATGAGCGCGCGCAAGCAGCAACTGCTGAGGCGCCATCGGCGCAACAAGCGCTTGGCGCTGCTGGTCGGTTTTGTTTTGCTGGTGCTGGCCGGCGTACTGCTGGCCTGGTGGCTGCCGCCGCTGCTCCTGGCGTTGGGCTGGATCGCCCACGAGGCCTGGTTCGCCGATCACCTGTTCTACTCGCCGAGTGACGACTACCGCTACGACTTCCCCGAGGGCACGCCTTGCCTGCCGGTACGCCTGGAGGGCGGGCGGCTGCGTGTCGAGGGCGCGCCGGGCGACGCCGATACTCTGGTCCTCGAATGGCGCCTGAGCGCCGCCTGGCTCGGCCGTTTTCTCGATCCGCAGGTCTGGATCGGCGAGGATCGCCAGGATTTCGAACGTGGCGTCGACGGCCTGCGCTACCTCAATCTGTCGGGGCAGGGCGAGGCTCTTTCGCGGGGCGAGTTGAGTCTTCGCGGGCGCTTCTGCCGCCTGGCCGGCGGCGGTCGACTGTTCGCCTTGCGCAATCCCGACTACGCCGAGCGTAGGGTCATGGTCATCGCGCCGCACGCCGATGACGCCGAGCTGGCCGCCTTCGGCCTCTACAGCCGCTGTACCGAGGCCAGCATCGTCACCCTGACCCAGGGCGAGATCGAGGCCGGGCACTATCGGCGCCTGGGGCTGTCGCTGCCTGAGGCTGCGCGGCTCAAGGGCCGCCTGCGCGCCTGGGACAGCCTGGCCGTGCCGCTCTGGGGCGGCGTGCCGCAGTCACGCTGCGTGCAGCTGGGCTACTACTGCTTGCAACTGCCGACCATGGCCGAAGGGCCCGGGCAGGGCTTCGGCTCCCGCGAGTCGGGCGAAAGCGATATTCGCGATGTGCGTCGCCATAACCCTTTGCCGCTCCCTGCGGATGCCGACGGCGTGCCGAGCTGGAGCAACCTGGTGGCCGATTTAGCCGCGTTGCTCGAGCATTTCCGCCCCGAGGTGCTGGTGACCCCGCATCCCGAGCTGGACCCGCACAGCGACCATGTTGTCGCCACCCGCGCGCTGCTGGAGGCCATCCAGCTCAGCGCCTGGCAGCCGCAGACCCTGCTGCTCTACGCCAACCACCTGCATGACAACGACCGCTGGCCCATGGGCCCGGCCGGCGCCGGTATCGCTCTGCCGCCGGCCTTGGTGGCGCTGCCGGCCGATGGCCTGTGGAGCCCGCTGCTGTCTGGCGAGGTTCGGCTGGACAAGGCCATGGCCCTGGCCATGCAGCACGACCTGCAATCGCCGCTGCCGATCAAGAAACGCCTGCGCCGGCTGATTCAGCGCCTGCTGGCCGGCCGCCGCTGGCCAGCCACCGGCGAGGACGAGTTCTTCCGCAAGGCAGTGCGCCGCCACGAGCTGTTCTGGGTGCGGCCGCTGGATCGGTGAGCCGGGCCTTTGCTCCCGCCATGTTATGATTCGCCCCGATTTTTCCCCTCCGGAGTCCCCATGAAGTTGTCCATGCCCCGTTACGATCAGGCTGCCGTGCTGGTAGTCGGTGATGTCATGCTCGACCGTTACTGGCATGGCGGTAC
>JACCDZ011398285.1_pt1 | contig 14016 bp, 12 predicted proteins | sample 7449551 | NCBI WGS metagenome assembly JACCDZ01 (sample SAMN15323452, study PRJNA562643) | freshwater metagenome | isolation source: river surface water | place: USA:Blue River Watershed | collected 2017-08-18
GGCTTATTTGAACTCGGTCTAGAACTATTGGTTCTTCCGCCTCCTCTGGTAGTACTCATAATAATTGTAATTTATTGCTGCATTCGGACAGCCTTGTCCTTCAATTGGCAAAGATAGTATTTATATCTTTGAGAAACGATTTTAGTTTTAAGGTTAAGATGTCTTTCTTTAGCTCAACAGTAACAACCGCTTGCCGTGCCACAGCACTTCAGGATTGATTAGTATAATACAAAAAACGCCTGCTACAATCAATAATTTAAGTGTGTTGTGCAATCGGAGAAATGCTTCTTTAGTAGTTGCTTTTTGTAAGGATAATAAAAACAAAATCAAGACGATTAAGCAACCGTAAAAGTAAATATCCATATACCCTACATCGTAAATTTCAATTAAAATATAGACAGGAATCACAGTGCAAAATGCCAAAACAGTAATGGTTTTTTTAGCAGTATTTTCTCCGTAAACAATTGGAATGGTTTTGTAATTGTTAGCCAAATCTCCTTTTAGGTTTTCTAAATCTTTGATCATCTCTCGAATGAGCAACAATAAAAATAGGAAGCTTGCGTGTGCAAAAATGACCGCCAACTGATTCTTGTAATTTTCTATTTCTTCAAAAGGGATTTGGTTGTAATAATACAAAAGGATGGCAAAAAAGGGTAGTACTGCCAATAAAGCCGACATCAAATTCCCAATTAAAGGTTGTTTTTTGATTTTGTGGGAATAGAACCAAATCAAAAATATATACACCGAAAAGAATAAAAAAGCACGCCAAGAAACAAACAACGCCATTAAGGCCACAATGAAATTGAGTGTGAAATACACATTCAATTTTGTCTTTTGACTCACCAATCGATCCAACATCGATTTGTTGGGACGATTAATTAAATCTTTTTGACTGTCGTAAAAATTATTAATGATATAGCCCGAAGCAATAGTCAACGAAGAGGCAAATACTAAAATAAATAAATTGAAATCCAACAGAATAGCCAAAGCTCTTTTTTCTGGGGCTAAAATAAAAATAGCCGAAAGGTATTGAGCCAAGATGATTATAGGAATATTGTAGCCTCTTACCACAGAGAACAAGCTGATTATTTTTTTAACCACCAATTTGTTAGCTCTGCTTAACATCTATTTGTTTTAGTTGTTGGGAATTTTATCTAAAACTAGAATTGGTAAACCACTTCTAATTTGTAGTCTTTCAAAGAAGCTTTGGCGCGTTCTAAATCTTCGGTAAAACCTAAGATATAACCACCTCCACCAGAACCACACAATTTCAAATAGTAATCGTTGGTGTCAATTCCTTTTTGCCAAATCGCATGGAATTCTTCCGGGATCATGGGTTTGAAATGGCTCAAAACCACTTTTGATAATTTCTTAGTATTAGCAAACAATGATTTCATGTCGCCACCTAAGAAATTTTCTACACACGAATCAGTGTATTTTACAAATTGCGTTTTTAACATGTTACGGAAACCTTGATCTTTCAAGTTTTCCATGAAAATATTCACCATTGGAGCAGTTTCGCCAACAATTCCAGAATCAATTAAGAAAACGGCTCCTTTGCCATCCAAACTTTGAGTTGGGATGCCAGTAGCTTCAATATTATCTTTTGAATTGATTAAAATCGGAATGCTTAAATAACTATTCAAAGGATCTAAACCAGAACTTTTTCCGTGGAAAAAACTCTCCATTTGAGAAAAAATAGTTTTGAGTTCCAATAATTTCTCACGCGTTAGGTTTTCTAAAACGGTGATTTTGTTTTGAGCATATTTATCGTAAATCGCTGCCACTAAAGCACCGCTACTACCCACACCATATCCTTGTGGAATGCTGGAATCGAAGTACATGCCGTTGTTAACATCAGATTCTAAAGTAGCTAAATCAAACTGAACCAGATTAGGTTGTTCAACAGCTAAAGTTTTTAAATGACTTACAAAACGTTTCAAATGCCCGTTAGATGAAATAGCTTCTTCAGAAGGATTTTCATCGCTTTTTAGGGCTCCGTTATAAAAATTATAAGGAATAGAAAGTCCTTTGGAATCTTGAATAATTCCGTATTCTCCAAACAGTAATATTTTCGAATAAAAAAGAGGACCTTTCATATTTAATTAAACGTATTAATTTTTAATGGATTTTGACGTGTGTCAAAAACGGATAATATTTTAATTTCTTTTGTTGTATAAGTGTAATACAAAGTTGATTGTTTTGTAATTACACATTTGTGAATTCGGTTATTTAAGGCTGACTTTGGAAAAAGCTCAGGATTTTTCACTATCAAATTTAGATTTTTATTCACTTTATTAGCAAACTTTACTCTTGAATTTAAACCAAACTCTAACTCTATGAACTCAAAAACAGCTTTCAAATTTTTTTGAGCTAAAGTTGTTATTACTAGTTTTCTCATTTTAGATAAGGCGCAATAAAGGATTTGAAATCGTGCACTTCTCCATTATCTGCCTGCTTCAATGATTCTTCAAGTATTTCTTTTTGATCTTCGGTCAAATCATCCCACCGATCTTTTTTCTTTGCCGAAAATATGGTTTTTATAGATTCAATTACCGATTCGTCGTTAGTTTCTAACAACTTTTTCATCAATTCTATTTTTTCTAATTGAATGTCCATTTTTTATACCATTAATTGACTACCAATTCCGATTTCATCACAAATATACTGACCATTTTGACAATAGCCAACTAATTCGTCCTGAATAAATTGCAAGACTTTTTCTTTTACTTGATTTGGATAAAGAACATGAACATTAGCGCCGGCATCTAGCGTAAAGCAAACAGGAATTTCAGTTTCATTTCTAAATTGCCAAATGCGATTGATAATCTCCAATGTATTCGGTTTCATTAAGATAAAATACGGCATCGAAGTCATCATCATAGCGTGAAGTGTCAAGGCTTCGCTCTCCACTACTGCTATAAATTGCTCTATATTTCCTGATTCAAAAATCGAAATTAGTTGGTCTAAATTCTCATGCGCTTGCGCAAATCGCCTTTCGGCAAAAGGATGGTTGTGCATTAAATCGTGACCTAAAGTACTCGACACTTGTTTTTCGCCTTTATCAACTAGTAAAATTGTGTCTTGGTAGTTCTTAAAATTATCGTGAATAGTGTGCGGAAATTCCACTCCAAAGAAATCAGAACTTCCCGGAATATTCGCTTGGTTTCCCCAAACGACAACTTGACCTTTTATACTTCGACAAGCACTTCCAGAACCTAAACGAGCTAAGAAAGAGGCTTTTTCGTAAAAATAGTCTTCGGTCATTTCAGGATTCAATGCTTTTTCTAAACTCATCAAATTCATAGCTAAAGCTGCCATTCCTGATGCAGAAGAAGCAATTCCTGAACTGTGTGGGAATGTATTTTGAGTGTCAATTGTGAAATGATAGTCTTTCAAGAAAGGCAAGTAGGATTCAATTCGTTCAAAGAATTTTTGAATTTTGGGTTTGAAATCTTCTTTCGGTTTTCCTTCAAAAAGTAAATCAAATGAGAATCCCGATTCGGTTGCATTTTGTTTTTTGGCGAAAGCCAAATGCGTAATTGTTTTGCAATTATCCAAGGTAAAACTCACCGAAGGATTGGCAGGTACCTGATTTTCTTTTTTGCCCCAATACTTTACCAAGGCAATGTTGCTTGGCGCACTCCATTGAAAAACACCTTGTTCAACTGATTCTGTATATGGAGCTGGAATAAAATCGTTTGCTGTTACCATGAATAAAAATTTTAGCAAAGATACTTTTTTTGCTGAATTGGTTTTGGGTTTATTTTGGCAATTGAATAGAATATTTTTGAGTAAATTTGGGTTTAAATTAATAATGAAATGAACAAAGTTTCTCGTATTGCAATAGTTGTTGTTATTTGTTTAGTAGTGGGGTATGTATCTGGGATGGTTACTCGTGCCTCGATAACGACCTGGTATCCTACTTTAGTAAAACCAAGCTTTAATCCGCCCAATTGGATTTTTGCACCCGTTTGGACTTCGCTTTATATTATGATGGGAATTGCTGCAGGCCTAGTTTGGAATCAAATCACCTCCAATAAAGAAGTTGTAACAAAGGCCTTGCAATTCTTTGCTGTTCAATTGGTTTTGAATGCGCTTTGGTCGTATTTGTTTTTTGGATTGCACAATTTGATGTTGGCTACCATCGAGGTTGTTTTACTTTGGTTGCTAATTTTTGAAACTTACTCAAAATTTGCAAAAATTAATAAAACTGCAGGTTATTTGCTATTGCCGTATTTGGCTTGGGTGAGTTTTGCTTCGGTTCTAACAGCTAGTATTTGGTGGTTGAATCGTTAACTAATTTCTACATGGATTAGATTTTCAATTAGTTGATTGTAATTATTCCAAAATAGCTTAAAAAAATAGATAGTATATATTATAAAAGGAATTTTGAGATAGTTTCCAAATTCTAGATTTGTGTTTACGGCATAGTTTAATGGTGTAAAAATTAGAATAGTAATTGCTGTAATCACAGCTACTTTTGAAGTAAATGGGTTATTTAATTGATTGATTATTTTCTGAAGATTCTCATTGATTTCCCACTCAATAAAATGGTCTGAATTTTGTTTTAAAAAGCGGAGATGTTTGAGCAGTATATATTGATAAACTTTTTTTTGAAAATTTACAGTGTTTATTATAAAAAGTATTACAATTAAACCCGTCTTATCCCAAATTAAAAAATCATCTATTCCAATTACATCTAAAATGATATTTGTAAAACCATATCCTAGAAATAGTAATAAAGAAATACTATTCATAAGCAAGGAAATGCCGCTCTTATTGATTCTATTATCTATAGGTCTTTTTTGTGAAATATGGAGCGGTTTAAAATTATTGATAAGTTGGATTCGGGAGCTACTAGTTGTCATGGGTAAGTTTTGGGGGTAATTAATTGCTTAATAAAGGAAAAATTATCGTTTTGGTTATAAATAGTCCATCTTTATGTCCGGGTTTCCATGGAGGTGATTTTGAAAAGACTCTAATGGCTTCCTTTTCTATTTTTGGATCATCCCCTTCAATTAAAGAGATATTGGTGACTTTTCCATTTGGGTCAACATCAAATTTTATCTTTAAGTTTCCTTTATAATCTCCAACATTGAAATTTTTAGCTACAAATAGGTAAAAATCAGCAATCCCATTTTCAAATTCAGGATCGATCTCTGAAAACGAATAAAAATAGTTGGATATACTTTCTTCAATTTCGGTTCCGTCAATAGTAACTAAAGTCCTGCTGCCGTCTTCATTTGCTATGAATTTTGCTTTAGTTGAAAGCGAATCATCGATAATTACTAATTCGTTTAGGTCATTATTGTAGGAAGCTACTAACTTTTTGTTTTTGTAGTATTTAGTATCTGATGCGTATTTCCCATCTAAAAACAAAGTACTAATTTCGATGCTTTTATCCTTATTTGTGATATTCCAGAAACCTGTTTTTTGATTTTTCTTATTGAGTTGATTCATTTTCCCATTTTGCCCAGACATAATTAAAGAAAAGAAAAACAGGAATAGTAAAAAGGATTTTTTCATTCCATTTTTTTTCAAAAATACATAGCTTTTAAACCAAAACAAAATAATTTTGATTTATTAATCGTTAATTTTAAATTATAAGTAAAAAATAATATTATTCTGCTATGGCGCATGAAACTATAAAGCCACTAGTCCATGCATTTTGGAAGTTAAAACCTCCTGTTATAGCATCAATATTAACAATTTCGCCAGCAAAATAGAGGTTGGGTTGCAATTTACTTTCCATGGTTTTGAAATTAATTTCTTTTAAATCAATCCCTCCAGCGGTAACAAACTCTTCTTTAAACGTGCTTTTGCCATTGACTTGAAAAATGCATTTTGTGAGTTGGTTGGCGAGGTTTTGTAAATGGGTTTTAGATAAATCAGCCCATTTTGTTTCGATACCAATCCCCGAAGCTAAAACCAAACTTTCCCATAATCTATTTTGCAGTTCCAAAGGCGATTTTTTGGAGACCGTTTTCTTAGCATGTTCTTGCTTGAGTTCTTTCAAAAGAATTTCGGCTTCCGCCGTGTCAATATCATTCAGCCAGTTCACCTCGATGGTAAATTGATAGTTTTTATCGTGTAAGATTCGCGCCCCCCAAGCTGATAATTTCAAAATAGCTGGGCCACTCATTCCCCAATGAGTGATCAATAAAGGCCCTGTTGATTCGAGTTTAGTACCTAAAACTTTGACGCTAACTTGAGTAGCAATACCAGGTAACTCTTTGATTCGGGAATCTTTGATATTAAAGGTAAATAGGGAAGGAACAGGTGTAATAATAGCGTGCCCAAAAGTATGCAACAAATCCCATATTTTCGGATTGCTACCTGTTGCTAAAATGAGTTTTTCGGCCAAGTAAGTTTCAGATTGAGTTTCAATTTTCCAACAATTTTCTACCGAACCTTCGGTATTGAAAATAGATTGAACACTTTGTCCGGTTAAGATAGTAATTCCTAATTTTTGACTCGCATTGATAAAACAATCAATAATAGTTTGGGAAGAATTAGAAACAGGGAACATTCTACCGTCTTCTTCAATCTTGAGTTCTACCCCATGTTTTTCAAACCATTCTATCGTATCTCCAGAACAAAATTGATGAAACGGCCCACGCAATTCTTTTTCGCCTCTTGGGTAAAATTTTACCAACTCGTTGGGTTCAAAACAAGCATGAGTCACATTGCAGCGTCCACCGCCAGAAACACGAACTTTAGAAAGTACTTCTTTTCCGCGTTCTAAAATTGCAACTTTGAGTTTTGGATTGCGTTCTACGATGTTGATGGCAGAAAAAAAACCTGCAGCACCTCCACCTACAATAATTATATCAAAGTTTTGATTCATGTTTTTGTTTTGAAAAGGCAAAGTTAAGCATAAAAAATGAGGCTGTTTAAAAAGTATTCTTCTTGTCAAACTGAACTCGTTTCAGTTTCTATAAATATTCGTAATTACTATTTATAGATTCCGAAATATCCCGAAGCGTCGGGACGGAATGACAAATTTTGTACTTTTTAGACAGCCTTTTTCTTTTTATTTAAATGGATTTTATTTTTTCAATTCCAAAAGAACCAAATCAAATTCCGAATCAATAGTTACTTTTCCATTGGCAACAACGGCTTCTTTTCCAGAATAAGCATCTTTTACTGTTACTCCGTTTTGGAAGATAGTTCCAGTTGCAATTGTTTTTTTGCCTTTGGCTAAATCCAATCCCACCACAATTTGTTCGCTAAAGGTTTCACCGTTGTATGTTCTACTAAACACATAAGGAGCAGCGGAGATTTGTTGGTGAATTCCTGCACCAACTGCGGGATGTTTTATTCTAAACTGACCCAATTTTTGCCAGTGGGCTAGTGTTTTTTGCGTAGCAGGATCATTTTTAATGTCGTCCCAATTCATAAAGGAACGCAAGGTAGCATCACCTTGAGTACCTTCGATAACAAGATTTCTAGCCGATTCATCTCCGTAATATACTTGCGCAGTTCCAGGAGCTAACAATAACTTAGTTGCACTTTCGAATGTTTTCTCTCTTTTTCCATCAAAAGGAGTAGAGTCATCGTGTGACGAAACATAATTCAATACGCCAAAACCTTTTAAGTCATTATGCAATTTTTTTGAATACGAGGAAAATAAACTTTCATAGTCTTTTTTTGCTTCATTTTTGAATTCAAAATTGATTAAGCTATTGAAACCATTGGCAAAATAATTTACTTTTTTGTCTCCAAAATCATAGTATAATCCTCCCCCTAGATTATAACCTGAAACTTCTCCTGTAGTGTAAAAAGCATTGTTGTCTAATACTTTTGAAGGATTGTTTTTCTTCCAATCTGCGAAGGTATATTCGCATTGTTTTTTAAATTCTGCCCAAACGCCTTCTTCAAGATGTTTCGTTGTATCAGCGCGGTAGCCATCAATTCCGTATTCGGTAATATAATCCGTTAACCATTTAATGATATAATATTTTGGGGCTCTAGGGTAACCTGTTCTAGCAAAAAAAGCATCTAATTCTTTCACTTCCTGTTCGTAACGTCCTTCTTTTTTCCATTTTTCAACTAAAGCAGCAGGCAATTCAACATTCTGCTCACTTTCAGTATAAATATCTGGAAGATTGGCAACCAAGGTACATGCAGTTGTGTTTTTGTAGTTTTTATAATCGCAAGCAGGACTAGTTCGCACCCAATTTTCAGGCCAAACGGCATCTTGTGGCGTTACAGGTCCGGTGTGATTAATTACACCATCAAATACAATTCGGATCCCATGTTGGTGTGCTTTTTCGACCATATTTTTTACCTCTTCAGCCGTTCCAAAGTTCGGGTCGAACGCTGTCCAATCTTTTGTCCAATAGCCATGAAAGCCATAACTATATCCAGTTCCTTCATCTGTTCCATCGTGGATTTGTTCTACCAAAGGTGTCATCCAAATGGCATTAATTCCTAATCGGTCAAAATAGCCTTCTTCAATTTTTTGAGTAATCCCTTTCACGTCACCACCCATAAAACCACGCAATTTTCCGGTTTCTTTAGTACGATTGTAGTTGATGTCATTGCTTGTATCACCGTTATTAAAACGGTCTGTCAATAAGAAATACAAATTGGCACCTTCCCATACAAAAGGAGTTGTACTCGATTGCGGTTGATTTTGAGCTTGTGTTTCGTTTGGCGAAATGAATACAGCCAAAAGAGCTAATAATAAAACATTTTTTTTCATAATTATTTGATTTAGTTTTAACCATTGAGGGATTAAGGAAATTAAGGTTTTTGCTTAATGGATCTTAATTTCTTAATGGTTTATTTAATGTTGTAATTCAAGTATTAAAGCGGATTTAGCTTCGATACTAATGTTATTTTTAATGTTGATGGTTTGTCCAGAAAGTACGTCTTTTCCAGTTGAATACTGTTGCGTATTTTCTTTAAAGCGGGAAACAGCTACTTCTTGTTTTTCATCCGAATTATTGATGATCACCATAACGCTTTCAGAATCATTGTGTCTAAAGTAAGTATAGACGTTGTTTTCTGGTACATAATGCGTTGTTTTTCCTGTATGAATTACTGATTTACCTTTTCTCCAGTTGAACAATTTGGCCGTGAAATCAAAAAACTGTTGTTGTTCTTTAGTACGTCCATCTGCTGTAAAAGCATTGTTGGCATCGCCTTTCCATCCACCAGGAAAATCATGACGAATGTCGCCATCGCCCACATTTTTATCTCCTTTCATTCCAATTTCAGAACCATAATACAATTGCGGAATCCCACGAATTGTTGCTACTAGACTCATTGCCATTTGGTATTTTTTGATATCGCCTTGGTAGATTTGGTTGAAACGATTGGTGTCGTGATTTTCGGCAAAAACCAACAGATTGTTCGTGTTTGGATAGAGAAAATCGTTCGTGAAATTTTCATATACTTTGATAATTCCTTTGTCCCAACTAGCTTTATTTTCGTTAAAAACTCCACCGCCAATAGCGTCGTGAAGGGTAAAATCCATTACAGAAGGCAGGTTGGAATTGTAGCTTTGAATCGCACCAATTTTACTATCTTTTTGCCAATATGCCATCTGTGCTTGATCGTGCATCCAAACTTCACCTACAATATTAAAATGTGGGTATTCGTCAGTAATGGCTTTGGTCCAAGTGGCGATTCCTTTTTTATCACAATAGGAATACGTATCTACGCGGAATCCATCAAGGTCAGCATATTCAATCCACCAAATGGCATTTTGAATTAAATAATTGAGCACTAATGGATTGGCCTGATTTAGATCAGGCATTGATTTTACGAACCAACCATCCATACACATTTGAGCATCTGTTTGAGCAGCGTTTGGATCAAATTGAGATGTCATTCGGTAATTGGTTTGCTTAAAACCAGGAAATTGATGAATCCAATCGTAAGTTGGTAAATCATTCATCATCCAATGTTTGTATCCCCAATGATTGGTTACATAATCCATGATGTTTTTCATGCCGCGTTGGTGCAATTCGGCACTTAAGCGTACATAATCTTCATTGGTTCCAAAACGGGAATCAATTTTGTACACATCGGATTGTCCGTAAGTGTGATACGATCCTCTTTCGTCATTGTCTTCGCAAAGGGGAGTTGGCCATATAGCAGTTGCGCCAAGAGACTTGATATAATCCAAGTTGTTGATGATTCCTTCAATATCACCACCGTGACGACCGTCTTTATTTGCACGATTGGCTTTTTCAATTGTTTCTTTGGTACTGTCATTGTTCGGATTGCCATTAGCAAAACGATCGGGCATTAGCAAATAAATCATATCCGAACTGTCAAATCCTTTGCGAAAGCGAGAATCTTTTCTTCTTGATTTCAAGCTGTATGACTTTGTAAAAACTACTTTTTTATTTTTGGAAAACGAAAAAAGCAAGTCTTGTGGTACTAAGTTCTTGGTATCAATAGTTACAAAAAGATAGTTGGGATTTTCTGTTTTTTGAACAGTCTTTATGACTACTCCATTGGAAACGTTTACTTCATTTTGAGCAATATTTTTTCCGTAGAACATAATTTGCACTTCAGAAAGATTCATGTCGGCATACCAAAAAGGTGGTTCAACACGATCGATTTGCGCGAAAGCAAATGTTGTTGTCAATAATAAAAAGAGTAACTTCTTCATAATTTATTTTTTTAGTAAAAATTGTAATGGAATATGCAGTCGTTCCGCCCACGATTTTTCGGAATGGTCTTTTCCTTCAAAAAATTGAGTAGTCCAATTGGTAGTTGTAAAACCTTTTTGAGTCATTACAACATCAACTTTTTTCTGTAAATCGGGGTACAAAGCATCTAATGTTTTGTTACCGTAATCAAAATAGATTGTATGTGTTTTTGGGTTAGGCAAATGGGAATCCATATAATTGATGAAAGCATCAGGAATCGGATTGTTCTGAGAACTAAATGTTCCCGGCCAATGGGTAGAAATACAGGCCGCTCCACCAAATATTTCTGGATATTCACAAATGGCATACATTGAAATCAGTCCGCCCATACTGGAACCCGCAATTACGGTATTACTTTTATCTTTCAAAGTTGAAAAGTGTTCGTCGATGTACGGTTTTAATTCAGTTACCAAAAATTTCAAATACAAATCGGAAATGGGTTGAAAGACTTCTTTGGTTCTCCCGGCTTTTTGTAACTGAGCTGTAATAGTGTCTTTTTGTATTGGACTTAAACTTTCGTAAGGTTTTTGCGGAAAATATTCAGGATGGCGTTTTTGACCGTTATTCCATATTCCGACTACAATAAATGGTTTGGTTTTTCCTTCTTGTATCAATTTACCAGCTACTTCATCTACTTCCCAGGATTGCTTATTCCAAGTCGTTTCGGCGTCGAACAACATATTCCCATCGTGCATGTATAAGACCGCATATTTTTGAGTATTGGAATACCCATTTGGTAACCAAACATCCACGTTTCTGGAATCCACGTAGTTCGACTTGAAGTTTTCAAGACGTTGTATAGTGCCTGTACTCACTTTTGGTACCTGCCCAAAAGCAATGGATGTTAGTAGTAAAAAGAATATTTTTTTCATAATGATTTTATTTTTACCCAGGCAACCAACGGATTAAAATCCGTTGTTAAACAATGAGTCGTTCCTACGGAACTTCGGCATATTTCCTAGACCCGTAGGTTCGACTTATATTCAAAAGCTGGATTTTAATCCAGTCTTGTTTGGTTATATGTTCACTAAACCATTAGCGGCAACAGCAACCTCTTTGCCATTCACCATAACAGTAATTGGTGTGTTTCCTTCCAAAGCAATTTGAGTTGCTTTTTGGTTCACGGTAACTTTTACAATTTGGTTTCTGAAATTAATTTTAAAGGAATATCCTTCCCATTCTTTAGGTATTTTTGGAGCAAAATGTAAGGTATTATCTTTAACACGCATCCCTCCAAATCCTTCTACAATGCTCATCCAAGTACCCGCCATAGACGTGATGTGACATCCTTCTTCCACTTCTTTATTATAATCGTCTAAGTCCAAACGAGACGTTCTTAAATAGAAAGTATACGCCATGTCCATTTTATCCAAAACTGCTGCTTGAATAGAGTGAACACAAGGTGAAAGTGAACTTTCGTGAACGGTAAATGACTCGTAAAACTCAAAGTTGTTTTTTAATTGTTCTTTAGAGAAATGATCTTCAAAGAAGTAGAAACATTGCAATACATCGGCTTGTTTGATGTAAGGCGAACGTAAAATTCTGTCCCAAGACCATTTTTGATTGATTGGGCGTTGGCTTCTATCTAAATCGGCTACGCGAACTAATTCTTTATCCAAGAATCCGTCTTGTTGTAAATACACTCCCAATTCTTCTGATTTTGGGAAGTACATATTATCAGCCACTTTTTTCCATTCTTGTAACTCAACATTCGATAAATTTACTTTTTCAATAATGCGTTTGTGATCCGATGGATATTCTAAGGATACTTTCTGAATTTGTTCAGCTGCATAATCGATACACCATTTAGCTATGTAATTAGTGTAGAAGTTATTGTTAACGTTGTTTTCGTATTCGTTAGGCCCAGTAACTCCTAGAATTACATATTGATTTTGGTTAGTAGAGAAAGTTGCTCTTTGGTGCCAAAAACGAGCAATACCAATTAATACTTCCAATCCTTTTTCAGGAATATAACTGTAATCACCTGTAAAACGGTAATAGTTAAAAATAGCAAAAGCAATAGCGCCATTTCTGTGGATTTCTTCAAAGGTAATTTCCCATTCGTTGTGGCATTCTTCTCCGTTCATGGTTACCATTGGGTACAAAGCCGCACCATTAGTAAACCCTAATTTGGTTGCGTTTTCAATCGCTTTGTCCAATTGATTGTAGCGGTAGGTCAATAAATTACGAGCTACTTCTTGGTCTTTGGTGGCCATGTAAAATGGAATACAGTAGGCTTCGGTGTCCCAATAAGTAGAACCTCCATATTTTTCTCCGGTAAATCCTTTTGGACCAATATTCAAACGAGAATCTTTTCCCAAATAGGTTTGGTTCAATTGGAAAATGTTAAAACGAATACCTTGTTGTGCTTTCACATCACCTTCGATAGTGATATCTGACATTTCCCATATTTTCGCCCAAGCAGTTTTTTGCTCTTCTAAAAGAACATCATATCCTTTGGCTAAAGCCGATTTAATCACATTTTCAGCGGCTACTTGCGTATTGGCATGATTCATTGAAACGGTGTATCCACCAATTTTTTGAATTGCCGAAATTTGGCCTTGACCAATTACGGTTTCGTAACTGTGTTGTATTTTTTCGTTAGTAGCATCAATGGCAACTGGCGAAATGTTTTGATTTTTTCCATTAGCCCAAATGCTATTGTGCATGAAAGTAGTTGCCTTGAAGTGGGTTTTGAACGTTTGAGCTGTTACAAAAGCTTCATTGCTTCCTTTTTTGACTTCTAATGGTTCCCAAAATTTTTCTTCCCAGTTCGCGTCTTCATTGGTAACTCCAGCATCGATATACGGTTTGTAAACAATTTTAGCATCTTTGTTCAAAGGAGAAATTTCGTAATTGATGATTCCTACTTCGTCCAAATCAATAGATAAGAAACGTTTTACGTTGACTGCAATTTCGGTTCCATTTTGTAAAGTAGCCTCAAAAGAGCGTTGGTACCAACCTTCTTTCATGTTCAATTCACGACTGAAATTACGAACTGAAGCACATGCGTTTAAATCTAAATTCTCACCATTGATTTCTATATCAATTCCAATCCAATTGGGTGCGTTCAATACTTTGGCAAAATATTCGGGATAGCCGTTTTTCCACCAACCCACTTTGGTTTTGTCAGGGTAGTAGATACCGGCTATATAACTTCCTTGGAAAGTTTCGCCAGAATAGGTTTCTTCAAAATTGGCACGTTGCCCCATGGCTCCGTTTCCAATACTAAAAAGACTTTCGGATGATTTTACTCTTTCTACATCAAATCCTTCTTCAATAATCGACCAGTTGTCTGGTTTAATATAATCTTGGTTCATTTTTTTAATTTGAAAATTTGAAA
>JACCDZ010299226.1_pt1 | contig 14014 bp, 14 predicted proteins | sample 7449551 | NCBI WGS metagenome assembly JACCDZ01 (sample SAMN15323452, study PRJNA562643) | freshwater metagenome | isolation source: river surface water | place: USA:Blue River Watershed | collected 2017-08-18
CTTCCACTTCGGGGAGTTCACCATTCCCCAGGCCAAGCGCTACATGGCCGACAAGGGCATCACCATGCGCCTGTAGCCTGCTGCTGCAGCGCGATCATCTGCGACACCGGAATCAGCTCGATGTTCAGGGCTGCGAGGGTGGGCAGAGTCTTCTCCAGATAGTCCAGAGTGGCGGCATAGGGATGCCCTATGCCGGTGGCGAAGCCCTTCTCCCGTGCCAGGGCCAGCAGGCGCTGGAATTCCCGGTCGATGTCCTCGGCCGTCTGCACATTGTCCAGGAACACATTGCGCGTCAGCGTCGGGATGTTCTGCTCCCGCGCGATGCGCCCGGCCACGCTGCTGGCCGTGGTGTAGCTGTCGACGAAATAGAGATCCCGCCCCTGCAGTGTTTCCATCACCCAGCGCATGGGTTCTTCCTGAGCTGTCAGTTCACTGCCCATGTGATTGTTGAGACCTTGCAGATGAGGGACGGCGTCGAGGGCGGTGGTGAGCGTCTGCACGAACTCCTCCCGCGTGAGCTGCGGCGTAAGGCCGCCCGGGCCCAGCGGCATGGCACCCAGGTTGCTCATCGGGGCGTGCAGCATCACTTCCTTGCCGTTGTCATGGGCCGCCTGCGCCAGCGTCACGCCATGGGGTGTGTGCGGCAGCACGGCGAAGGTCACGTCGTCGGGCAGCGCGACGGCACGTGCACCCAGGTCGTCCACATAGCCAATGTCGTCGATGATCAGCGCGATGTAATGGGTGCCGGGCGCAGGCACGAAGCTCTGCGCAGGGGGCGGCGCCGAGTTCGCGGAGCCTGGCGCTGACAATGTCTCTGTCGTCGAAGCTGGCACAGTGGCGGAGGCGTCCTCAAGCAGCTCGGCGGCGGCAGGCTCTGCACTGGTCGCAGGGTCTGCCGAGGCAGGAGCATCGACGATCAGAGCCTCTGCCGGGCTCTGCTCGGGCAGCGCCAGCGCGATGTCCTGAGTGGCAGCGGCAATGGCCGCGACAGGGGTGCCAGTCGGCGTTGCGGTGGGGGTGGCGCTTGCGCTGATCACGACCGGCGTCTCGGGGCGTGCGGGCGCGCGTTCCGGCGCGAACAGCCACAAGGTCAACGGCATGCCCACCAGTCCGACGACCGTCATGATCAGCGGCGCGGGGTAGCGGGCGATGGCCTCGAGCAGAGGGTCACGCTGACTCAAGGCTGTGCGGTTCCCGCGGTCGGGGCCTGGGTGACTGGCGTGCCGGAGCCGCTCTGACGACCTCGGGCGCCCTCCAGGATGCTCAGCCCGCGCAGCAGCGTCAGGGCTTCCTGCAGTTGGTAGTCCGTGGACACGACCTGCTCGGCAGAGACTTCGGCCTGGCGCTCTTCGCCGTCGATGTCGTCCAGGTCATTGCCATTGCGCAGGTGACCAGCCAGATCGGCTTCAGTGTAGCCGGTGCGGCCCGTGGTGCGGGTGACCAGGCCCTCCTCGATGAGGATGTCCGGCTGGATGCCCTGGGCCTGGATGGAGCGCCCCTCGGGCGTGAAGTACAGCGAGGTGGTGAGCTTGATGGCGCGGTTCTCGGCCAGCTGCATGACACTCTGCACTGAGCCCTTGCCGAAGCTGCGCGTGCCCATGATCACGGCCCGGCCGTGGTCCTGCAGCGCGCCGGCGACGATCTCGGCAGCTGAGGCGGAACCGGAGTTGATCAGCACCACGAGGGGGACGCCCAGGCTCGGGTCTTCAGGGGTGGCGAAGAATTCCATCTCGATCTCGCCTTCGCGGCCCTGGGTGTAGACGATTCGGCCATCGCGCACGAAGGCATCCACCACTTCCACCGAGGCCTGCAGGATGCCCCCGGGATTGTTGCGCAGGTCCAGCACCAGGCCCTTGAGCTCGGGCTGTGCAGCCTTTATCTCTTCCAGAGCCTCCAGCACTTCCTCGCCGGTGTTGACCTTGAACTGCGAAATGCGCAGATAGGCGAAACCAGGCTCCAGTTCGCGGTGACGCACGCTGGCGACCTCGATGATGTCTCGCACCAGCGTGATCTCCAGCGGTTCCGGTTCGCCCTCGCGCATGATGCCTAGCACGATGGAGGTGCCGACTTCGCCGCGCATCAGCTCCACGGCATCGTCGATCTGCATTTCCACCAGGGGGCGGCCGTCGATCTCGACGATCAGGTCCCCTGGCAGAATGCCGGCGCGCTGGGCCGGCGAATCGTCGATGGGCGTTATCACCTTGATGAAGCCGTTTTCCTCGCCCACCTCGATGCCCAGGCCGCCGAACTCGCCGGTGGTGGTCTCCTGCAGGGAGTCGAATTCCTCGTAGGCCAGATAGGCCGAATGCGGATCGAGGCCCGACAGCATGCCCTTGATGGCGTATTCCAGCAGGGTCTTGTCATCGATCGGTTCGACATAGGTGTTGCGGATGGCCTCCAGCGCCTCGACGAAGATGCGGACTTCTTCCAGTGGCAATGGCAGCGGCTGCGCAGCGGGTGCCGCCTCCTGCGCCAACGCCTGGGTGCCGAATGCCGTGCACAGTGCCAGGGCCAGGGCGCCGGGCAGCAGCCGGCGCGGGACGATGGCAGCGGGGGTGTGGCGTCGTGTCTTCATGGGCTCTCCGAATGCGTGTCACGGGCAGCGCAGATGATGAGTGGTTCTCGTGTGGCGCCGAGCATAGCACGGCGCTCTCGCGGCTCTACAGGGGCGGCGCGAATTTCAGGGCTGCCACCACTGGGCCGGGTCCTGGGCCTGGCCGTTGTGGCGGATCTCGAAATACAGACCGGGCTGGCCGGAGCCGCCATCGCGGCCCGCCGTCGCCAGTGGTTCACCGCGATTGACCCAGTCGCCCTTGCGCTTGATCAGGCTGCCGGTGTTGGCGTACAGGCTCATGTAGCCCGCACCATGGTCCACCACCACCAGCAGGCCGGAGCCGCGCAGCCAGTCGGCGAACACCACCCGACCCGGATGCACGGCACGCACAGGGGTGCCTTCGGCGGCACCCAGCACGATGCCCTGGCGGTGCAGATTGCCGTCGCTGTAGCTCTGGCCGAAGCGATTGAGGGCTTCGCCGTCCACCGGGCGGGGCAGGCGGCCGCGCGCGTCGGCGAAGGGCGCCAGATCCTCGGGCGCGGGAATGTTGATGACCACGTCGCGGATCTGCTGTACCAGGCTTTCCAGGCGTTGCTGGTCTTCTCGCAGTTGGTCGAGTTCGGTGCTGCGGGCCGCCATTTCCTCGGCCAGCCCGGCAAGCAGTTCCTCCCGGCGTGTCGTCTCGGTCGCCAGGGCGGTTTGCGCTTGCTCGAGCGTCTGTCGCGAGCCTTGCAGGGCCTGTTCCGTGACGAGCAGGCGGGCAGCGGTGCTGTCGAGGGACTGCAGGGTGGTGCGGTAGGCCGTGATGCCGTCGAGCCGGGCACGGTTGAAATCGCTGTAGTAGCGCAGCATGCGTGCGCTGCGGGACGGGTCTTCCTGGGTCAGCAGCAGTTTCAGATAGCTGTCGCGGCCGCTGCTGTAGGAGGCCCGCAGCGCCTCACGCACCAGGTCCTCCTGGCTCGCCAGGGCCTGCTCCAGTTCGCTCTGCTGACGTTCAAGCTGCTGCAGTTCCTGCCGCAGCGCAAGGATCTGCGCTTCGGTGTCGAGGATGGCTGCACGGTTGCTGGCGATGGCGGCATTGCTGTCGCGCAGTTGCTGCTCCAGAGCCGTGCGATCGCTGGCGGCCTCGCGCAGCCAGTCCTCGATCTGCGCGATGGCGACACTGACCTGCTGCAGTTGCTCTTCCGGCAGAGGCTCATCCGCCGCCATGCTCGCCGGGCTCGCGAGCAGCGCGAGGCTCAGCAGCACGCCGGCACGCCGGCAGAGGCTCAGGCGCTCTTGTGCACGAGGCATTGGCCGGTCATTTCTGCCGGGACGGGCAGCTCCATCAGGGCGAGCATGGTGGGCGCGATGTCACACAGGCTGCCGGGGCCGCGGAAGGTCCAGCCGCGCTTGCCGACGTAGACCAGGGGCACGGGGCCGCTGGTATGGGAGGTCATGGGTTGACCGGATTCCGGGTCCACCATCTGCTCCACGTTGCCGTGGTCCGCCGTGATCAGGCACTGGGCGCCGTGGGCCTCGATGGCCTCCACCAGCCGGCCAAGGCAGACATCGAGCGCTTCGACGGCCTTGACGGCGGCCTCGAAACTGCCGGTATGCCCCACCATGTCGCCATTGGCGTAATTGCAGATGATGGCGTCATAGGTGCCGGCGGCGATGGCCTCCACCAGTTTGTCGGTGACCTCGAAGGCGCTCATTTCCGGCTTGAGGTCATAGGTGGCCACCTGGGGTGATGGCACCAGAATGCGGGTCTCGCCCGCATAGGGTTCCTCGCGCCCGCCGCTGAAGAAGAAGGTCACGTGAGCGTATTTCTCGGTTTCGGCGATGCGCAACTGGGTCTTGTGCAGGGAGCCCAGGTACTCGCCCAGCACATTGTCCATGGTCTGAGGCGGGTAGGCGCACAGCACGTCGATGTCGGCGGCATATTCCGTCAGCGTGACGAAGTCCCCCAGGGCCGGCCGCACGCGGCGCACGAAGCCGGTGAAATCCGGGTCGCTGAGCGCGCGGGTCAGCTGCCGTGCGCGGTCGGAACGGAAGTTCATGTAGATCAGCGTGTCGCCGTCCGCGATGGGGACGGGCGTCTCCCCGGGTGCGGCCACCACGGTGGCCTTGACGAATTCGTCGTCCTCGCCACGCGCATAGGCGGCACTGAGCGCCTCTTCGACACTGGCGCTGTGGAATTCGGCGCGGCCTTCGGTCAGCAGCTCATAGGCCGCCTGCACGCGATCCCAGCGATTGTCGCGGTCCATGGCGTAGTAGCGGCCTATGATGGAAACGATTCGGCCGCAGCCGCTCTCGCGCAGCCTGGCTTCAGCCCGTTGCAGGGAGGCCAGGGCACTGCGCGGTGGCGTGTCGCGTCCGTCGAGGAAGGCATGCAGATAGATGCGCTCGGCGCCACGCTGGCTGGCCAGGTCGATCATGGCCAGGATCTGGTCCTCGTGGCTGTGGATGCCGCCCGGGGAAAGCAGGCCCATGATGTGCACGGCCTTCTCGTTGAGAATGGCCTTGTCCACGGCGTCCACCAGCGGCTCGTTGAGGTAGAAGGTGCCGTCCTCAATGGCCTTGTCGATGCGCGTGAGGTTCTGGTAGACGATGCGGCCGGCTCCCAGGTTCATGTGCCCCACTTCCGAGTTGCCCATCTGCCCTTTCGGCAGGCCGACGGCTTCGCCGGAGGTGGTGATCAGGGTGTGGGCGCAGCGTTGCCACAGGGCATCCCAGACCGGGGTGCGGGCGGCGCTGATGGCATTGTGATCTGTCTCTTCGCGGTAACCCCAGCCATCGAGAATCAGCAGCAGGGTGGTGGAGCGACGGGGCGTGGTGTGTGAACTCATGAGAATCGGGATTCCGGTGAAGGTGAACGCAAGTGGCGCGCATTATCCCGGAAAGCCTCGGGCAAGGCGAGCCTGCGCGGGCGGGCCGAACTTTCTAATGCCTGGGAATGCTGTGTATACTGCCCACCTTTTTTGCGCGCCCGCGGCCATTCCGACTGTCGGACGCGCGTCTGCCGCATCGCCGTCGCGGGCGGCCAAGAGCACTGGATTTTATGGCGCAATTCATTGAATTTGTTGGTAATCACTGGATGCTGTCCAGTCTCTGGGTGGGTCTGGTCATCGCCCTGATCTTCCATCGCAACAAGACTTCGGGTGAGCTTGTCAGCGCCCAGCAGGCGGTGATGCTCATCAACCGCTCCAATGCCGTGGTGGTCGACATCCGTGACAAGAAGGACTACGACAGCGGCCATATCGTCGACTCGTTCCACATTCCGCTGACCAAGCTGGGCACGCGCGTGGCCGAGCTCGACAAGTACAAGGGCGTCCCCGTCATTGTGGCCTGTCGGCTGGGGCCGCAGTCTGTCGATGGCGTAAAGGTGTTGCGCAGTGCCGGTTTCACCCAGGTGCTGCGCCTTGCGGGCGGCATGACCGAGTGGCGGGCCCAGGGCCTGCCGCTGGTGCAATGACAGGAAATTCCCTCGGGAAAACAAGGCAAGAACTCTTCAATCAATCACTCACGAACGACGCAGGAATCGACATGGCAGAGAACACAAACGACCAGAACACCCCGACAGCGCCGGATGCCGGTGCGGCCAATGGACAGCAGGCAGCCAACCCCGGTCCGGCCTTCGCCTTGCAGCGGATCTACATGAAGGATGCCTCGTTCGAATCTCCCCGCAGCCCGGTGGTCTTCCAGAACCAGTGGACACCGAAGGTGAGCTTCAACCTCGGCACCAAGAGCGCCCGCATTGCCGAGGGTGTCTTCGAAGTGGTGCTGACGGTGACGGTGGAAGCGAAAGTGGACGATGCCGCTGCCTTCCTGGCGGAAGTGCACCAGGCAGGCGTGTTCTCCTGTGTCGGCATGAACGATGCGGATCTGGAGCACGTGCTGGCCTCCGTCTGCCCGAACATCCTGTTCCCCTATGCCCGCGAGGCGGTGGACTCCCTGATCATCAAGGGCAGCTTCCCACCGATCAATCTGGCACCGGTGAATTTCGACGCCCTGTACCTGCAGACCAAGCAGCGTCAGGCTGCCGAGGCAGCTGCCAAGGCCGGTCAGCCCGCTGCCAACTGAGAGTGAATGCCGGGCTGTCGCATGCGGCCCGGCACGCGCTCATTCCCCGAAGGCGAAGTCCTGCTGGCGCAGGGCTTCGTAGACCACCACGGCCACTGCATTGGACAGGTTGAGACTGCGACTGCCCGCGCGCATGGGCACGCGCAGCAACTGCTCCTGTGGCAGGCTGTCGCGAATCTCCTGCGGCAGGCCTCTGGACTCCGGTCCGAACAGCACCACATCCCCTTTCTCGAAGCTCACCTGCGTGTAGGGCCGCCCTGCCTTGGTGCTCAGTGCGAACAGTCGCCCGGCTGGTCGCGCCTGCAGAAACGCCTGCCAGTGCTCGTGCACGTGCACACAGGTCATCTCGTGATAATCCAGGCCTGCCCGGCGCACGTGCTTGTCGTCAATCGTGAAGCCCAGCGGCTTGATGAGGTGCAGCTGGCAGCCCGTATTGGCGGCCAGGCGAATGATGTTGCCAGTATTTGGCGGAATTTCAGGTTGATAGAGCGCTATGTGCAGCAAGACCGGGCTCGTTCAAGTTGATCAAAATGTCCCCAAATATACCCGCTGTTCATTTTTTTACTATATATATTCGACACTTAACTTGTATAATTAATGATCTAAATTGCCTGTATCGGCAGGCGGGTCGAGGTCTTTAATTGTTGCAGATTTTCAAGCGCAAGGCGCAGGCGGGAGGTCTGACTTCCGTGTCGTTCGGTCAGCGCCATTTCGGCATCGCCAATGTCACGCGCGACCGGGATCTGCCCTTTCTGGCGCAGTGCACACGACAGGAATTCCGCAATCCGCAGCAGTTGCGCGATGGTCTGGCAGAACAGATCGAGACCCTGGGCTTGCAGGGGACGCGCTGCAATGCGGTGCTGGCTCCGCGTGATTACAGTCTGTATCTCGTCGAGGCGCCGGCCGTGGAGCCCGAAGAGATGCGCTCTGCTGTGCGCTGGAAGGTCAAGGACCTGCTGGACATGCCGCTGGAAGACGCGGCCATCGACGTGTTCCCGGTGCCCGAGGATGCCTTCAACGGGCGCAATCGCATGCTTTACGTGGTGGTGGCCGCCCGCTCTCGACTCAACACCGTGATCGAGCTGTGCAAGAGCGCTCGGCTTGATCTCGCGGCGATCGACATCCCGGAAATGGTCATGAAGAACATGCTGGCGCAGTTTTCCGAGGAGCGTGGCAGTCAGGCCTTCATCGCCCTCAAGGGCAATGGCAGCATCATGAACATCAGTCGCGACGGGGATCTCTATCTGGCGCGCACCGTGAACACGCAGGTGCCGCCGGATGTCATGGGCATGAACGAGTGGCCGAACCTGCGCGATCGCCTGGTGCTCGAGATCCAGCGCTCGCTGGACTACTACGAGAGTCAGATGGCGCAGCCGCCGGCGCGGGAGTTGCTGCTGGCGCCGCGCCCGGATGGCGAGATGCTGGCGGCCAGTCTGCAGGAAGTGCTGCCGCTGAAAGTCACCATGCTCAGTTACGAACAACGGCTGGAAGGAGCGTCCCACATCAGCGCCCAGGACAAGCACGACTGTCTGTTCGCCATCGGCGGCGCTCTGCGCCATGACCTGGTGGGGTGAAGAGGACACCATGAGTGAGTATCTGAACCAGAGCGTGAATCTGTATCTGCCGGAGCTGCGGCCGCGTATCGACTGGCTCTCCCCGCAGCGTTTCATGCTGGCGGTGCTGCTCAGTCTGGGTGTTGTCGCTGCCTTGACCGCCAGCGACCTGATGGAGCGCAGCGAGCGTCAGCAGACCCTGGCTTCTCTGGAGGCTCTGATCGCCCAGGAGACTGCCATTGCCGAAAGCATGGAGAGCGCTCTGATCGACAGCGCCACCGACCAGAATCTGGTGCAGGAGGTGGCGGCCCGGCAACAGAGCGTTGCCACGCTCAATGCCACGCTGGAAACCCTGCGTGCCGTGAATCAGGGCAATCTGCTGGGTTTTGCCACGTATCTCAAGAATCTCTCGCGGGCCTCCAGTGAAGGCCTGTGGCTGACCCGGATCGTGATCAGCAACGGCGGACGCAATGCGCTGCTGGAAGGCTATGCGCAGGAAAGCGCTCTGGTGCCGGGCTTCATCGAGAAGCTGAGCAGCGGCTGGGAAGAAGGCGAGGGCTGGAAATTCTCCCACATCAGCGGCATGGCGCCGGGGGAGACGACGAACACGGCTGCGGCCGTAGGTGCGGCGACATCTGCTGCCAGTGCGGCAGCTGCCGATGTGGCGGCCTTGCTGGGTGCCTCCGAAAGCGTGTCAGCACCTGCTGCCGCGAACGCCGACGCCTATCGTTTCGTGCTGGAGGCCCGCTGATGGCGCTGAAGCAGCAACTCAATGATCTGCAGCTGCGCTACGAGGCGCGGCCGCGGGCCGAGAAAGGCATCTTGCTGGCACTCACCCTGGTGGTGATCTTCGCGCTGTACGTGTTCGGCGTTTCCGATCCCTTGGCGGCGTCGATGAATGCTCTCGACCAGCAGATCATGACCGCCCAGGCGCGCATCACGGCCCTGCAGACCCGCCAGGCCGAGGCCCGGCAGGCCGGGGAGAATGACCCCAATGTCTTCGCCCGCGAGCAGCTGGTGGAGCTTGTGGCCGCCGAGACCGAGGCCCGACGTCAGCTGGAGGAAATCAATGGCAGCGTGATCTCTGCCACGACCATGAACCGCCTGCTGTCGGAAGTGCTCGGTCGTCATGACGGTCTGCGCCTGGTGCGTCTGGAGAACCGTCCCGCCGAGCGCCTGGTGGGGGATGATCTGTCCGAGGCGGCTCAGCGCATGTTCCGGCACGGTCTGATACTCGAATTCGAAGGGGACTATCTGAGTCTGCTGCAGTACCTGGTGTATCTGGAAAGCCTGCAGGAAAATTTTTTCTGGGAATCGCTGAGCATCACCCCGGGCGAATGGCCGACCTCCGCCATCCGCATCGAGCTGAGCGCCTTGAGTCCCGAGGAGAGCTTCGTTGGCATCTAGACTTCTTCTCATGGGCAGTCTGAGTCTGTTCGCCGTGTCCGCTCAGGGGCAGGGCGGTCTGCTGATCGACGGTGAAGCCTTCCGCGATCCGACCCGCCCGCCGCGGGTCAACGCCGTGCAGGTCGAGAGTGTCGACGCCTCCGTGAGCCGAGGCTACGAAGTGACTTTCATCCGCGCAGGCAGCGACAGCAGTGCCGCCGTGATCAACGGCACCCTCGTGACAGTCGGTGGCACCGTCGATGGCGCCACGGTGCAAGCCATTCACACCGACAGCGTCACCTTGGAAGTGGAAGGTCAGCTCGTGGAAATAAATGCATTCAGGGCCGGTTTCAGGAGCTCTGCAAATTGATGAATTCAGTGCGTGAGGATTTCATGGCACGTTCAATATCCAGCAGCAGTCTGGTTCTGGCAGCCGCCCGCAGGCTTGGCGTGGCTGGCCTGTGTCTGCTCGTCATGGCCTGCTCGGTGACAGGCCCGCGGCCGCAGCCGAACACCGAAATCACCAGCGAAATCCAGGACATTCTCGAGCGCGGTCAGCGTGGCCATGCCAATGTGCTGGACGATCAGACTGCCGTCGCAGCCGTGGACGAACTCATGCCCGGCCTGAGCATTTCCGACGAGGTGCTGCAGCCAGTGGAAGAGCGCTTCAACATCGCCGCCAATCAGGAAGATGCCCGTCAGTTCTTCAGCAATCTGGTCGCAGGCACACAGTACGGTGTGCTGGTGAGTCCGGAGATCGATGGCGAGATCAGCATCTCCCTGCCCAATGTCACCATCGACGAGGTGATGCAGGCGGTTCAAGAAGCATACGACTACAGCATCACGCGGCGCGGCAACATCTACCAGATCCAGCCGCCCACGCTGCAGACACGCATGTTCACCATCGATTACCTGGATGTGCAGCGCACCGGCAGCTCCAGTGTGCAGGTGACCAGCGGGGGAGGAGGCGGCGCTACCAGCGGTGGCCTGGGTGCCACAGGCGGGCTTGCCGGTGGCGTGGGAGGTGGCAGCATAGGCGGCAGCTTTGGCGGTGCCGGCGGGCTTGGCGGCGGCCTTGGCGGGACCAGCTCGGTCGGCGGTGGTGGCGGTGGCGGTGGCGGCGGTCAGATCAGCACCTCGGTGGATACTGACTTCTGGGAAGACCTCACCGAAACCCTCGAATCCATGCTGGTGAACGAGAACAATCAAGAGGAAAGCGGCCGGGTGATCGTGCAGCCGCAGATCGGGCTGGTGATGGTCACGGCCATGCCGCGCGACATGGCCCGAGTGGAGGAGTACATCTCCCGCGCCCAGGGTATCCTGAGCCGGGAAGTGACCATCCAGGTGCAGTTCCTCGAAGTGATGTTGAACAAGGGCTTCCAGACGGCGATAGACTTCGACACCTTCGGCCCGGGTGGCGAGAGCGGCACGGACAACACCGTCGTGGCGGAATTCGAGGCGGGCGGCGACAGTTCTGCGCAAAGCATCTCCAATCCCCTGGCCATCAGCACCAACTTCACGGATTTCGCGTCGGTGTTCCGACTCCTCGATTCCCGCGGCACAACGCAGGTGCTCTCCAGCCCCAGCCTGAAGGTGCTCAACAACCAGAAGGCCGTGTTCCAGGACGGTGACCAGGAATACTTCCAGGTCAGCGCAGGTTCCAGCGTGGTCAACAGCGGCCAGGCCGTCACCCAGAGTGCGAGCAACGATCTGGAGCAGTTCTTCTCCGGCATCTCCATGGACATCACGCCGCAGATCAGTGCCGATGGCACCATCACGCTGCACGTGCATCCGACCATCACCACCGTGACCGAGCAGACCAAGCCCATCGGGGGACAGCAGGTGCCCCTGGCCCGCACCTCGGTGCGCGAACTGGACAGCATCATTCGCGCCGAGGACGGCAAGATCGTCGTGCTGGGCGGCCTGGCCTACGAGCGTGAAATTGACGAAGCCTCCGGCATCCCCTACGCGGCGGATCTGCCCGGCGTGGGCGCCGCCTTCGACCAGCGCCGCCGCACCACGGTCAAGAGCGAATTCATCATTCTGCTGCGCCCGGTGATCGCCAGCGCCCAGAGTGAGCAGCAATTGCTGCAGGAGCGCAGCAATCGCATCGACAACATCAATCGCAGTCTCGACCCCTTCAGCGGCAGGTAGTCCCGAGAGTATCGCGCTATGTATCTGGAACACTTCGCCATCAAGGAACAACCGTTTTCGCTGACGCCCAACACGCAGTTCTTCCTGAACATGGCCAGTCATCAGAAGGCCTACAACATGCTGATGGTGTCCATCGCCAATCGCGAGGGCTTCATCAAGGTCGTGGGCGAAGTGGGCACCGGCAAGACCATGCTGTGTCGCAAGGTGCTGAACAGCCTGGAAGAGAACCCGGACACCTACGTCACAGCCTATATCGCCAACCCTGTCTTGAGTCCCAAGGGCTTGTTCCTGGCCTTTGCCGAGGAGCTGGGACTGGAAGAGGACATCGACAGCGGCCATCACAGCCTGCTGAAAAAGATCACCAAGAGGCTCATGCAGTATGCCGCCGAAGGCAAGCAGGTTGTCCTGTTCATCGACGAAGCTCACGCCATGCCCGAGCGCACGCTGGAGGCCCTGCGCCTGCTGACCAATCTGGAGACCGAGAAGGCCAAGCTGTTCCAGGTGGTGCTGTTCGCCCAGCCAGAGCTCGACGAGATGCTGCAGGCAAAATCCCTGCGCCAGCTGCTGCAGCGCATCACCTTTTCCTACCACCTGGAATCCCTCGACCGGGACGGCGTGGAGCGCTACGTCAGTCACCGGCTCGCCACTGCCGGTTACAACGGCCCGGCGCTGTTCGGCCGACGGGCGCTGGATCTGCTGTTCGAAGTCAGTCGCGGCATTCCGCGCGTGATCAACATCCTGTCGCACAAGGCCCTGATGGTGGCCTATGGCAAGGGCGAACGTGCGGTGGATGTCGAGCATGTCCGCCGGGCGGCTGAAGATACCGAAGGCATCGCCGTGCCCAAGGGCAATTACAAGTCCGCGATGCTGATCGGCCTCGCGGTGCTGGCCGGTCTGGCGCTGCTGGGCTATCTCGTGAGCTATTACACGGGAGGCACTCTGTGAGTCTGGTCAATGACATGCTGCGCGATCTGGATTCCCGCCAGCGCGATGGTGCCCGCAGCGCCGTGCCGCGCGAGAAACTGATTCCGGCCAGTGACAAGCCGCGCAAGAGTGACAAGAAGGCCCGTGTGGGCAAGTGGCTGCTGCCGCTGCTGATCGTCGTGATCGCCGTTGCGGGTGTGCAATTGTGGCGCATGCAGCAGGTGCAGGAAGGCGCGGCCGAGGTGCCGGAGCCTGTCGCGCAGACGAGCGCCCCGGTCGTGGTCGAACAGCCTGCGCCAGTCGCCGCTGCCGTCGCGGAACCGCAGATCGACCCTGCCATCCTTGCCGAGATCGAGCGCATGAGTCAGCGCATGCAGGAGCTGGAAGAGCGCAACATCGCGCTGCAGCAGCAACTCGTGCAGTCCGCCACCGCCGCCCTGGGCGAGGCGACGCAGGCGGCCGTGGCCCAGGCCGATGCCATCGCCCTGGAGCCGGACGCGCCGGCTGTGTCGTCTGCGGCAGCCAGCCCGGTGCTCGACGCGGAGACTGCGGCCGGTCTGCCCGAACCCGGCCAGCTTGACCCTGCACAGCCAGCGGCTGCGCCCGCGCTTGCCGAACAGGCCGCCGTGGTGCCGGAGGCCGCGCAGCCGGATGGCGCGCCGGAACCTTCGACTCTGTCGCGCCTGCCTGCCCAGATGAATTTCCGTGAGGTGGATCGCCAGCAGGTCCAGCAGGCACTGGTGCTCTGGCAGCAGGGCCAGCAGGAAGGCGCGATGGTGCTGCTGCGCGAATTCGCGGCTGCCAATCCCGCCGCCCATCAGTCCCGCGAGATGCTAGCCAAGCTCCTGCTGCAGCAGGGCGACATGATTGCTGCCATGGAGCAGGCCGACGTTGGCCTGGGCATCCAGCAGGATCACTACGGCTACAAGAAGGTGAAGGCCCGCGTGCTGATGGCGGCCGGCGTGCCCGCCGAAGCCGCCGAGCTGCTGGCCGTGCGCGCGCCCTCGCTGACCAGCGATTCTGAATATCACGAACTGCTGGCGGCGAGTCGTCTGGCCAGCCAGAAGTACGAAGAGGCCCTCGACAGTTATGAAGCACTTGCCGCCAATGCACCGCAGGATGCGCGCTGGTGGTATGGCGTGGCCGCCTCCCAGGACGCTCTGGGTCGCAGCTTCGAGGCCGTGCAGTCCTATGAACGTGCGTTGCAGCTGCCGGGCCTGACGCCCGCGCTGCGCCAGAACAGTCAGCAACGGATTGCCAGCATCAGGCAGAACTAGGCGGATCATGTCAGCGTTGAAGCAGAAAATTCGCATCGGTGACCTTCTGGTACAGAACAAGGTAATCACCGAAGACCAGTTACAGCTGGCTCTGCAGAAGC
>JACCDZ010322583.1_pt1 | contig 14008 bp, 9 predicted proteins | sample 7449551 | NCBI WGS metagenome assembly JACCDZ01 (sample SAMN15323452, study PRJNA562643) | freshwater metagenome | isolation source: river surface water | place: USA:Blue River Watershed | collected 2017-08-18
CAAGCTGGGGCAATCCGGCGGAATAGGATACCTCGGCGCCTGTGGGATGATCGCCAAGTCTCACGTTCCCGAGGCTCCTTTGATGGCGTTCGACCTGTGTTGCCGGGTCGCCAGGGCGTGTGTCAGCTCCGCGGAAGAAGCCTACGCTCTGCTTCGCGACGGCGCTTTGGCCATGGGCGTGAGCACCGATGAATTCGCCCGTCTGATGAGCACCCACCTCAGTGGCGTGTCTCAGGTGACCGATGAGGAGTTGGTCGGTCTGGATCCCTCCTGGCCAAAGGAGCAGATCGGAAAATTCCTGCGCGAACAGTTTGGGACATGGAATGCACGCTCGGGGAGCGCCGCTAGTTCGGCCGAAAGGCAGAAGATCGCGGTTCGGCTCAATACCATCGCCAAGCTGAGGCAGAAATACCGATGAACATGGTTTTCCCCGTCATCACCTCGTCGCAGGTTCTCCTCGTCGGCATCCTGGTGTTCATCTTGTTGGCCGGCATCGCATTCTGGTTTTACAGGCAAGCTGACGACTCCGGGGAACCTGTGGCGCCTCCTAAGGCAAGGCCGCCCGAGGCCAAGCCGACGCGTTTCATTCCCGTCGTCGACCCGACGAAATCTAGGCCGAGGCCGGTCAGGGCGGAGGTTTCTGCTCCTGTCGTGACGACTGAAGTTTCTGCGGAGGTTTCTGCGCCTCCCGTGGATATTCAACCGAAGCCCGAGCCTGCCGAGGTTGCTCCTGTCAGTGTCCCCGAAGTCGTCGTTCCTCGTAATATCGAGGTTCATGCCGAAGTAAGCGTCTTGGAAGATGGCAGCCGTGCCCTGGCGGTCTGGACCCGAGGGGATTTCCCTGACTCATTGGTAGGCAGGATGTTCTTTGACGTGCGGTTCGCCGTCGCCGGCATGGACACCGCGCAACTCAGGTTTTGTCCGCGTCTCGGTGGGGGGTGGTTGCCGCTGCGATTCCGACGCGTATTCGACAAGCCTTCGGAAGCAGGTCGATGGATCGAGGTAGGCTCGGCCCCTCTGGCCGATCTGGCCGTCCCGGTTTCAGGCAGTATCCTCGTCCAGGCGATATGCTCGGCCTTTCCTTGTGAGCCAGGCGTCGAGTTGTCCGATGCCAGCGTTGATTCAGATCCTTATTGCTCGGTCGCCTCCGGGGTCACCTTGCCCTTTGTAGGTCTGGGCTATGATGAGGTCGCGGCTTGGCTGGCGTGCCGTGAGAAGCTTTTGTCGGTGATCGCGGGTTGCGCCTGCGGCACGGGGGCTGCGCAGGACGAACACAGGGGGGCGATTCTGGACTGGATCGAGGTTCAATGCGCGTCGCTTGATGCCAACCCTGAGTTCAGGCGGACCTGCAGGTCCCGGCTGATCGCCCAGCTTGAGTCGACTCAGCTAGGTGCTGGCTGCACCTCGGTCGCATGCCATGAAGTCGTCGCCATGGTTGGAGCGCAGGACGGTGTTCTGGCGACCCTCCCGCCGCTTTTCTCGACTTTCTGTTCGCGGACTGTTCTCAGCGTCTGCGAGTTGGAGCAGATTTCCCAGGCCTGCCTTTGGCTTGGTCTGACTTGCCCGGAAGTGGTCGATTCTGCGTTGGCCGATGCGTTGGCCGTACGGCCGCCGGCCGTCGAAGAGCCTGCTCCGGAGCCGCAGGTTGCGCCACCGCCGCAGATTTCCCCTCGTAAGGCGGGATTCCCCTTCACGGTCACGGTATCCGTCTTTGGCCCCGCCGGATCGGCAGAAGGTTTCCACGTCATGGTCTCGGGGGATCTTCCCGTCAGGACTTCCGCGACCGAAGACCTTTATTTCACGGTCAACGTCACCGACCCTGATCTCAAGACTTCATGGCCTTTCTTGGTTCCTGCTCCGGACATCGATGGGTTGCGCGACCCGCTCCGGATCTCCGCTTCGGTCTCGCGTGACCAGTATGACCCTACGGCTCCGAGAAAAATCGCAGAAGTCCTTTTCAAGGACCATGCTTTGCCGCGCAACGGCGAGCGTACCCTGCAGGTATCCTGCGTAGGTTATTCGGTGGACTCGAAAGGCGGCCTGACGCGTCTTTGCTACGGAGATACCAGCGCGACGCTCAAGGTGGCCGCCACGGGTTACGTGGTGCTCAGGAAGAGGCGACGCTCCCTGCGAGGCCTATGCCTGGAGCTGGCGCTGGCCTCGGGCACAGGAGGCTCCGTCACCCTTGCTCAGAAGACGGTCGCCAAGGAATGGATCGTCGCTCAGGCGGCGTTCATCGCTGACCCGGACGAGCGTAAGCTGACGGTCAACTACCTGACCAAGATTCTCCTCGGGGCCAGTGCGATGAGCCAGGCTGAGACGATCGCGCTGGCTATCAGGCTCAATGGTTATCGCCAGGCCCGTTATTCTCAGGAATCGGTCAGGCTTGCCGAGGCTCTCGCCGACGCCAAGCCGGCCGCCAAGGCCAAATTATCCTTACTGTTGGCCAAGGTTCGCAAGGAATTGGGGCTTCCTGCGAGTACTCCGCCTGCCAAGCCGGTCGTCCCCAAGTTGCCTCCTCCGCCGGCTCCACCGGTCTCTGTCCCGAAGACCGCCGGCAGGGTCCCCGCCCAGAAGCTCAATCCTAGGCAAATGAAAGCGAAGAGCCTCTTTAGGAAGCTCGGCAAGACCGTCAGCGGGTGGAAGCCTATGTCGAATACCCGTAAGATTGATTATCTCCGGGGGCAGATCCTCATGAAGTCGGCAAAGATGCAGGCCTGCAAGGGGCTTGCTGATCGAAATCTCCTCCAGGAGGAGATCAATGACATGTCGGAACTCGTGGTCATGCTGCGCTCCGGCAAAGGGCTGTCCTGAAGGTTCTTTTGTACGTTTAGAATCTCTCCCTTGCGGACTTACCCGCTTGCATCGGACTTCTTTTGCGGGCAGTAAGAGGGCACCCCTTATGAAGAAAATCCTCGATGCGATCTGCTCCCGCCAGTGGGGGTCGGTCATCTCTGTTGTCACCGGTCTTTGCATCCTCGTGTTTCGCGATGCTCCCAGGCAGGGAGTGGGAGCTCCTTTTGATTACGTCGGAGCGTTCAGCTTCTTCCTGCTGATCTTCGGCGGCCTTCTTCTGGTGATGTTCGCCACGGCCGCCGAGCGTGGTCGCCCCGCCGATGCTCCTGTCGCCCCTAAGGCCGAAAAGGAAGCGGGAAAGACGGCTTCCGGCTCCGGGGACGATGTGTCCAGACTCCGTCAGGATCTCGAGGCGCGCGTCAAGGAGGCCGCCGACTTCAAGGCTGCCATCGAGCGCAAGAACGCCGAGCTCGAGGCCCTTCGAGCCAAGCTTAACCGCAAGGACCTCGTCGCCGTCAACGAAGCCGTCGCCGCGCTCTACCAGTCGGTCGAATTCCTCTGCGAACGCGCCTCCTCCGGCAAGGAATCCCCGGACAAAGTCCTCCCGCAGATCGCCGAGGCCGCCGAGGAGTTGCTCGTCGCCGCCCAGCTTGAGCGAGGTTTGCCCAAGCCTGGCGACAGGCTCGCGGATCTGCCCCCTAATTCCTGCACCATCTTCAACCGCATCCCTGCTCCTACCCCCGAGCAGAAGGGCCTGCTCGTCGAGGCGCGTAACTCCTGGGTGGGTTTTCGTTCCGATGCCCAGTTGGTCATCGTGAATCCCAGCCGCGTCTCGGTCTACGTCTGAACATCAAGCATCACCAACCATGTCCACGCTCATCATCGGCATCGATCTTGGAACCACGACCACGGTCGTCTCCCGCCTCAACGAGGCAGGGCGCCCGGAGGTCATCATGAACTGGGAGAACCAGCCTTACACCCACTCGGCGCTCCACTTTACGAAGGAGAACCCCAAGCAGCCGATCATCGGTTCGACGGCTCGCGAGGTCGCCGGAGTCGAGGAAGGCGCCTTCAAGGAGTACAAGCGGGACATGGGCACCGAGAGGGTCTATCATGCCCACGGAGAGGAATACACTCCCACCGCCCTGAGCGCGCTGATGCTCCGTAAGCAGCGTGAGCACATCGAGAACACCTTTGGCCGCAAGGTGGACATGGTCGTCATCACGACGCCCGCCAACTTCCCCTCCGAGGCCCGCGCCGCGACCGTCGCGGCGGCCGTTTCGGCGGGTTTCCCTGAGCCGATCACGACCATGGACGAGCCGACCGCGGCGGCGTTGTATTATGCCGATTCGGAGCCGGTTCCTTTCGACGGTCACTACCTCATCTACGACTTCGGCGGAGGTACTTTGGACGTCACCGTCCTCCATGCCAAGGGCAAGGACATCAAGGTGAAGTTCTCCATGGGCGTCGCGCAGCTCGGCGGAAAGGATTTCGACGAACGCCTCCGTGGTCTCGTGGCCCAGAAATTCAAGGAGAAGACGGGCAGCGTCCTCGACGTCACCGACACGACCTTCAACGATTTCGAAGCCGAAAAGGTCAAGCATCGCCTCACCGATTCCGAGAAGGCCGACTTCAAGGTCCGCTCGATGCAGCATGGTCTTGTCTCCCTTTCCGTCTCCCGTGCCGAGTTCGAGGAAGAGGTCTCGGCCCTCATCACCCAGGCTGAGTTCTGCCTTGAGGGCGCCTTGGACAAGGCCGGCATCAAGTTCGCCGACCTCAAGGGCGTCTATATGGCCGGCGGCACGAGCAAGATTCCCTGCGTCCAGAAGAGCGTCGAGCGTCTGACCTCGATCAAGCCCAAGGTCCGCAATCCTGAGCAGGCCATCTCCCTTGGTTCCGCTCTTTACGCCGCGGTCAAGCTGGGCACCCGCAAGCCGACCGCCCTGTCTGCGGCGCAGAAGGAGAACGTCGACGAGATCAAGGTCAAGGACGTCGCTCCCTATTATATCGGAACCCTCACGGCCAGTACCGGCCGCGGCGGCGAGGTCACGATCCTCAACTCGATCCTCATTCCTAAGGGCGAATCCCTTCCTGCCAAGGTCACCAAGCGTTACTACGTGCGTAAGGACGGCACCAAGGAGCTCAATGTCGACGTGACGAGCAGCTACCATGAGACCGAGGATCGTGAAGAGGTGACCTTGCTCGCGGACACGATGATGGCGCTGGGGCCCGACGCCAAGGAGAACGACCCGATCGAAGTGACCTTCGTGGTGAATGAGAACGGACAGTTCGAGGGCACCTTCAAGGACGTCAAGACCGGCAAGGTCGAAGTCATCAAGCTGCTCCTGAGCCCCGATATCGGCACTCCTCCCGACATCGACGATTTCCTCGTCTGACCGTGGCCGCCATCGTCGGTATCGATCTGGGCACCACGACGACCGTGGCGGCCCGCTTCAACGAGGCGGGCATGCCCGAAGTCGTGACTAATTGGAAGGGGCAGGCCTTCATCCACTCGGCTTTCTGGTTCTCGAAGGACAACGCCTACGAGCCTGCTGACATCGGCGATATCGCCCGAGGTCTCGTCGGCGTGGAGGAAGGCGCCTTCAGCCAATACAAGCGAGACATGGGGACCGATGTGCGGTACGAGGCCCATGGCCGACAGTACACCCCGCAGAAACTGACGGAGATCATGCTAGCCCGGCAGCTGGGACATCTGAAGCAGGAGTATCACGGGGTGGGCTCTTTGGCCATTACCGTGCCTGCCAACTTCCTGGACAAGGCCCGACAGCAGACGATCCAAGCCGCCATCGACGCGGGTTTCCCGACGCCGATCCGGGTCATCGACGAGCCTACGGCCGCCGCGCTTTACTATGTCCACACGAGCCCTTCTCCGATGGAAGGGACTTACATGGTCTACGATTTCGGAGGAGGCACGCTGGACGTCAGCATCATGGAGGTCAGCGGCAAGGACGTTCAGGTGAAGATGTCCCACGGACTTGCGCGTCTGGGGGGCATGGATCTGGACCGAATCGCTTACGACCTGATCCAGGCCAAGTTCCTCGCGAAGACCGGAGAATCGTTCACCGTGGAGGACGCAGGTTTCAACGTCGTCCAAGCCGAGGCCGTCAAGGAGCAGCTGAGCTCCCTCATGAGCAGGCCGGTGGAGATTTTCTCCACCAAGCATGGCATCGTCAAACTTACCATCAGCCAGGAAGAATTCATCGCGGCCGCCAAGCCGATCTTCGACCAGTCCATCCGATGCGTGGAGGAAGCACTCGAGCTTTCCCATCTCAGGACTTCTGACATCTCCGGAGTGTTCATGGCCGGCGGTACCAGCAATATCCCGGAGCTGAAGAAGCGCCTTCAGGCGTTGTTCGGCTTCGAGCCCGTCCGCCGCAATCCCAGCCAGGCCATCGCCCTCGGCGCAGCCATCTTCGCAGGCTACAAGGCATACACCCAGTTGCCCGCGATGCTGGCTCCGACGCAGCTCGCCCAGCTCGAGGACATGAACCTCGTCCAGTCCTGCCCGTGCTTCCTTGGTACTTCATCCACGTCCAACGACGGCCACGAGTACAACACCATCCTTCTCCGGAAGGGCATGCCTCGTCCCGTGTCCGTGACGGAAGTATTCTATGTCATGGATGACGACCAGGAGGTCATCCGCTGCGATGTCACGCAGAGCGAGGTGGACACCCAGGACCTTGAGCATCCCACGCTGACCCGTCTTTTCGACCAAGACATGCCCTTGCCGCCCGGAAAGAGGGAAGGGGATGAGCTGCACGTGACCTTTAGCTACGACGAGAACGGCGTATTCAAGGGGACGTTCCTGGACCCTGACACCGGCGAATCCGTAGACTTCGAAGGCAATCTCTAAAATGGTCATTCTATCCATCGACCTCGGGACGACGACCACCGTCATGGCCCGCCTCAACGAGGTGGGTAAGCCTCAGATCGTCATGAACTGGGAAAACCTCCCGTTCACTTACTCCGCCGTGGAATTCGCGGAGGAGGATCCCAAGCAGCCCATCCTCGGCCTTGAATCCAAGAAGAACGCCGGGGTGCTGCCGTGCGCCTTCAAGGAATTCAAACGCCAGATGGGCACCGATGCGGTCTATAAGGTCGCCGGACGTGATTTCACCGCCGCAGACCTATCTGCGGTCATGCTGCGACGTCTGCGCGAGCATGCGGACAACGAATTCGGCGGCATCGCCAAGCTGGTGATGACCATACCGGCGAATTTCAGCCATAAGGCTCGCCAGGACACCTTGGCCGCGGCATCCGCCGCTGGACTGCCTGTCCCCGAGCTCATCGACGAGCCCACTGCGGCCGCCCTTTACTACATAGAGTCCTCGTCCCAGCCTCTCTCGGGTCTTTGCGTCGTGTTTGATTTCGGCGGAGGCACCCACGACGTTTCCCTGGTGGATGTCAGCGGACGTCAGGTGAAGGTCATCCGCTCCAAGGGTGTTCCGAAGCTGGGCGGCATGGATTTTGACCAAGCCTTGCTGGGTCTTCTGCGCAAGAAGTTCGAAGCCGAACATGGCCCCTTGGCCGAAGGCGATTCCGACCTTACGGATTATTCCGCCGAGCTGGCCAAGCAGCGACTCAGCGAGTCGGAGAGGGTCGCCGTCCATGTCTTCTCGACCCAGTACGGACGTAAGAAGATCGAGGTCACCCGGGCCGAGTTCGAAGAGGTGGGCGCTCCGTTCGTCGCCGCCGCGGTCGCATGCTGCTCCGAGCTCCTGGCAGAGGCCGCGCTGAAGCCGACGCAGGTGCAGCATATCTTCATGTCAGGCGGCAGCAGCCTCGTCCCTGCTGTCCGGCAGGCCTTGGAGGCCTGTTTCAACCGCAAGGCGGAGTGCAGGTCGCCCCATCAGGCCATCGCCCTGGGCGGTGCCGTGTATGCGGCCAGTCTCGTCGCCCGTGATAATCCCGATCTGCTTACCCCCACCCAGCGCGAGGCCATCCGACCGCTTGTCGTGCGCGACGCGACCTCCAAGGATCTCGGCATGCTGATCACCGGCTTGGACGGCAAGGAAGCCAACGAGATCCTCATCCCCAAGGGAACCGCCATCCCCGCCGAAATCCAGCGCTACTTCGGCGTCGCGATGGACGGCCAGAAAGCGGTGGAGTTCATCCTCACCCAATCCGACCCTGGTTCCCAGCCGGAGAACGTCACCACGGCCCTCCTTTCGCTTCCTGAGGGAAGCAAGGCAGGCCAGAAGATCGAGGTGGTGTTCGCTTATGCCACCGGAGGCCTGCTCTCCGCTCGTTTCCGCGACTTGAACAGCGGCAACGTGACCGAATGTCAGATGGAAGTTCGTTCGGCATCCACCTCGGGAGGCTCTTGATGCTATGATCTCAGGTTTTCTGGCGGCGACAGGAGGCGAGGTGATCTGTTTCCTCCTCGGCGTAGGTTTCGTCGTTTACGTGATAGGGGCTAGCCTGTTCGACAACTCCAAGCCGAATCAGGGAAGGTCTTCTTATTCTCCTCCGCAGGCGCCTCCTTCTCTGCCTCCCGTTGTCGTCCCTGATTTCACGGTCCGCGGCCAGCTGAAGTCTATCGGAGAAGCCGGCGAGAAGATCGACTGCATAGAGGTGATGGTCCGTGGTCGCGTGCCCGTCTCGTATCCCCAGGATCTCGGAGTGTTGGTCACGCTCGAGGATGTCACCGATGGCAAGCCGAGCCCTGTTTTCTGCCCGGTCGGAAGTTTGTCCGATCCCTCGACTCACCATTTCAGGCACTTCAGGTCATTGGGTAGGATCAATCCGGGCGTCTATTTGTCCGATTGGTGTCCCATCGGCGTGGTGCCGCTTGTTTTTTCCGTTACGCCTTATTCAGGGGCGCGTCGTTTGCGTATCCGTTGTCGCTGCATTCCTGCGACCTTCGAGAAGCTCCCCTTGACGGATGAAAGGATGAATTACGGGGTGGTCTGCGAAGCGCAGACGTTCTATTCGGCCAGCTTTCCTACCACCGGTTATCTGGAACTGGCTGACAAGAGGAGGGAAGGGATGGTTGCCACGGTTGAATTAGCCCTGGCTTGCGCCTGCGCCGATGGGACTGTCGACCAGCGTGAACTGCGGGTTGTCCACCGGTGGATGACTGCTTGCCTGACCGAGCGTAACGAGGATTCGGCCGCCGAACTGGCCAAGCTGAAGGCTGGTCTCAACGATGCCATGAAGACCGGCGTGCGTGGCGGGGCCGATATTGGCGCCATCACCTCCCGTATTCGGAAGCTTTCTCTGCCTGCGGTCAGCCAGGCCGCTTTGTCGTTGTGCGTCGAAGTGATCGCCGCCGACGGTGAGCTGCATCCTGAGGAGCTTAAGTCGGTCCGAAGCATCGCCTCGGGCTTGGGCCTCGATTATGACCAGCTCCAGTCCCTTCTGGATAAGCAGTTCGTCAAGTCTACGGTCAGCTCCGCGCAGGAGAACCTTGAAGCCATCGTGGGCATCGACCCTTCTTGGGATAAGGAGCGCATTCGAAAGCACTTGGCTAACCAGTTCATGAAGTGGAATTCCCGCGCTCCCTCTGCGAAGACCGTCGAAGATCAGGGACGTATCCGCATGATGTTGGACGCGATCGCCAAGCTGAAGAAGAAGTACTCCTGACCTCATCCCCATGGACACGGAGATACTCATCTTCATGGGAGCGATCGTGGGGCTATCTTCCCTTGTCTGGGGTATCCTTGGGTATGTATATCGTGACGACGCTGATTCACCTGCTCGGGATGAGGTCCCCGCGCCGCCCCCGCCTTCGTCCTCTTTGCCGGTTCCGGCTCCCCGGTTAAGGCTTCAGGGAGAAGTCAGCGAAGCTAAGCCGTCGCTTTCGCTGAGCGTGGTCCCGGCGATCAAGGTGCTTTCGACCGGTTATACGTTACATGGAGTGCGTGTGATGTGCAAAGGCGCGGTTCCTTGGCGTCAATCCGGCGGACAACAGCTCGTGTTCGATGTCGTCGACCTGAATCAATCGATTGAATCTCCCGTATACAGCGTCCTGACGGGGTACTCCAACCGTGCGAACGGAAAGGTGAGGTATGTCTCCCCCGATGACCCTCCTCGCGGCGAGGTGTTGCAGGAGTGGACGGAACTGGTCTTCCTGCCGACTTCTTTCTTCATCGGACCTAAGTCAGGGCAGCGCGATCTGGTGTTGAGGTGCCGAGTCATGGTTGCCGGAGGCGATCCCGATCGGGCCGTTCAGGTCGCCGCAATGGTGTTCAAAGCCAACCTGGAGCTTCCGGGCTATCGGGATGATCCCTTGGATAAGATGATCATCGTCTGTTCGCGCATCGTCGAGCTGGCCATGGCTTGTGCGGCCGCGGATGGAGTGTCCGACGCCGACGAGAAAAGAGTCATTCGGGAATGGATCGAGGATTGGTCGCGCCGTGTGGCGGACGAGGGCAGTCAATATGAGACCCGCTTCCGTGGCGTGCTCATGGCGGTCCTTAACTCAGAGGCGCGCAAAAGCTTCACTTTGGACTCGGCCGTGACGGCTCTTTTTGAGTGCGCCGATTCGCAGCGCATGGAAGCCCTTGCTCTCTGCGTGAGGGTCATCTCGGTCGACGGCGTCCTGCATGAGAAGGAAATGCAGATGATCGAAAAACTCTCGGACCTGCTTGAGGTCGACCGATCGGTCATGCGCTCGCTCTTTGACAAGCAGTTCGCCAGGTCAGGGATCGTCGTCAGTCCGGATAATCTCGAGGCTATCGTAGGGGTGGATCCCGCCTGGGATAAGGAGCAGATCCGCAAGCATCTGGCGCAGCAGTTCATGAAGTGGAACTCGAGGGCTCCGGCCGCCAAGACAGTTGAGGATCAGGCGCGCATACGTGCCATGCTTGATGCGATCGCCAAATTGAGGCAGAAGTACGCCTGAGTCACCTGTCATGGACACTTCCTCGGTCGTACTTTATGGTTTTATTGGTCTGGCGGTGATATGCTTCGTGCTGGATCGCTGGGTGCTGCCCCGTGATGCCTCGCCGCCGCCAACCGAGCCCAAGCCCGCCGTCCAGCCACCTCAAAAGCCTGCTTGGTCGGCTTCTTGGCATGAGGCCAATCATCATTTTGAACAAGGTCGCATCAGGAGCATGAGGGTCAGGACGGATTTCTTGGTGAAGGCTATCGTCGATCCTCGGGACCCTCTGCCCACCCTCACGATCTCATGCTCGGGTAAGGTTCCCTGGCATGAGTTCAGCCGACAGTTTGCCACGCTGGAGCTGGAAGATGTCACCGATGGCGAGCCTCGCCCGATTCGTTGCTCCGATCCTGATTTCAGCGACCCCGCTACCGGGTTCTGCCGTTTCTCGCCTGACATCGTCTTCCCGTCGGATGAGTTGCTGGATGGGTCGTGGGATTTGGCTAAAGTGCCCCTCTCGTCTTTGACCGCACCCTTTGCCGGCCGTCGTAAGATCAGGGTGAACTACCTGCTAGGGCCTCGCGGGTCCGTGCCCGAGGACGTAACCAAGCGAGCGGTCTACGTCCTTGAGGTTAATCTCTTCAACGTCGGCTATGAGGACACGCTGGGGCAGGGCAGGGTGGCCGTGTGCACGATGGAGTTGGCTATCGCCTGCGGTCTGGCGGGTCGTTCAAGGCTTGGGCCGGCCCTCAAGGTGCTTTCGCCATGGACCGGAGAGGTTCTTGATGCCGTAAAGCTCGAAGACGCATCCCGCTTTCCTGCGCTCAGGGACGCCCTGGATCATCTTTGGTCGGAAGGCCTGCCTGAGGACTACGGCGTCGAGAAAGCCTGTGCCTTGATCGCGGCCTCCGGCCGTAGCGCTGTCGACGAGGCCATGGAACTTTGTCTGCGCATGTCCACTGCGGACGAAGCATGGCCTATGACTGCGATCCAACTGCTCAGGCGCATCGCCGGCTTGATGGGCCTATCGACGTCCGAATGCCAAGCCATGCTCGATCGTCACCTCTTAGGTTCGACGGTCAGGACCGAGGCCTGCGATTGGGAGTCCTTGGTCGGATTGAACCCTTCTTTGGACCGCCAGGGCATCCGCAAGCACCTTGCGGCTCAGTTCGACCGATGGAACTCCCGTGCCCCTTCCGCCAGGACGACCGCCGAACAGGCCCGTATCCGGACTATCCTTGAAACCATCGCCAAGCTTAAGCAGAAATACGCATGAGCACGACCCCGTCTCCGGTGCCTTCCGACTTCCTGCCTTCCATCCGGAAGCGTCTGGCCGGGTTCGGCTTCGGCTCGTCTCAGTTTGATTCCAAGCATGTCGACGCCTCCCAGGGCGACGCCGATGAGCATCGCAGCTTCTATCGCCAGAAGCTGCCAGTTTCGGGTGAGATTCTTCCTGATGTGGAAAGGTCTCTCGTGGATGCCTGCCATCGGCTCGGCCTGCCTCGGACGGCCGTGCACGCTTTCGTCCGGGCCTCTTCGGAAATGAACGCGGTTTGCTACGGAGGTATCCGTGGCGCCGCGGTCATCGAAATCAATGCCGGCGTCATCGAATGCCTCACGACCGAGGAGCTTTCTTACGTGATAGGTCATGAGCTCGGCCATTACATCCTGCCCGTACGCTGGGCCAGGATCGTGCGAGAAGGGGCTTCGATGCCCGCCAGCCTCGAGGACGCCCGTATCTCCCGTGAGAGCGAACTCACCATGGATCGCTTTGGTCTTCTGGCCTGCGGCGATCTCAAGCACGCCGGTAGCGCCATCCTCAAGATGCAGTCTGGCCTGAGCAGCCGTCATATCCGTTCGGACTTGGCGGCGTTCATTCAGAACGGTCGCGTGGCCATCGAGGTCGAAGTCGATGAATCCGAGACGATATCCTCTCATCCGCCGGAATTCGTTCGTCTGAGGGCGCTGAACGCCTTTGCCATGTCTGACGTGTTTCGTCGCGCTGCCGGCAAGGAGGGTGGTCAGCCTATCGATGAAATCAACGCGGGTATCCTTCGGGACTTGGAACGCTCGGTTGATTCCTTGGCGCAACGCATGATGGACAAGGCATTGAACCGTCTTGCCGGCTGCATCGCGGCATTCTGCGTCGCGAGTCGTATCAAGGTCGAATCTTCGAAGATGAATCGGGAGGGCGTTCAGCTTGAGCTGGAAAAGGTCAAATCGTTGGCCTCAGGTTGGAGCCAAATGTCCGAATCTGACCGTGGCGAAGCATTCGCCAAGCGGCTATCCGAGATCATCCGTGTCTGCATACGTAACTGCCCGCGACGGACCTATGCTTATGTCGACGGAATCATCGCCGAAATGGCCGGCACTCCGATCGCGGACATCTGCGCGAATATCCGGGTAGGCCTCGACGAGGCCCGTCGGAATCATTTCGAAGCCTGACCGCTGGTTAGGTGGATCTTTTCCGCAGGAAGGGTGTTAGGCAGGGGTAGTTCTGTGCGCTAATCTAGGAAATTACGAATTTCCACATGGCAACGAGCAACTAGGTCAGCACGCGGTGCTGCCCCTACCTTGATTGCTTCTCTTTTTCCTAGCCCAAGCCCTGGCCCTAGCTCTAGCCCTCATAGGTATCCCTTTCCCCCATGTCACCATGCCGGCATGCCTCCTCGCGCAAGCGCATGCCCCCGTGTCACCGTGCCCACGTGCCCCCTCTGAAGCGACTTCGTCGCTTCAGAACGGCGTCTCCTCCACGAACCCGACCAGGATCCTGCCCTTGGGGAGTTTGGTGAAATGAATCGTCAGGTGCGGACCGTCTTTCTCCGGTTTGACGTTGATGTTGTTCCGTAGGAACACCTTCTTGCCCTCGAAGAGGCAGACCTTGGGCTCGGGATGGTTGACCTGTGCCATGTGGTAGGCGATCTGGGTCGCTTCGTCCTGCTCGAGGTAGGTGCGCCTGATCTCGCGGAGCTTGGCCAGGAAGTCCAGGGCTCGTCGGGCCATCCGGTAGTCCTCGAAGCGCAGGTCATGGGCGGCTTCGACGACAGCTTCGGTCACGACGATCTTGGAGCTCAGGCGGTTGCCCTGGATCATCTCGAAGAAGTAGGCCATGCCGTGCGGGCGGTTCATGCCCGGTACGGGCGGGGTGGGGCGGCGCGTCAGCGCCATGCCGAACTCCGCGATGATCTCGACGATCAAGGGTTCGTCGCCGGCGCGGTGTTCGATGGTCAGCTCGTGCTTGGCCCGTTCCGAGCGATGACGGATGAGGATGTCGCCGTGCTGGTCGAAGCCGCCGATGCGGGTATCCTCAGCCCATTCCCCGTTGAGGAAGGACATGTTGAACAGCGGCGACTGCTCGACGATCCG
>JACCDZ011559630.1_pt1 | contig 14006 bp, 15 predicted proteins | sample 7449551 | NCBI WGS metagenome assembly JACCDZ01 (sample SAMN15323452, study PRJNA562643) | freshwater metagenome | isolation source: river surface water | place: USA:Blue River Watershed | collected 2017-08-18
CATTAATTCTTAACATTATGCCTTGCGGTAAAAAAAGAAAACGTCACAAGATCTCTACTCACAAAAGAAAGAAGCGTCTTCGCAAGAATCGTCACAAGAAGAAATAGTCTTCATAAATCCATTTTCCTTCATGGAATTTGCATTTAGGTAACCCAGGAACAGGCATTTTTCGAAATGGCCTGTTTTTGGTGTTTAATTTCCTGTATATTTAGACTATATAGGCCAAAAGGCCTTGTACCCTTCTTCTCGACATAAATTGTGAGCAATGAATTAATCATTAATTCGACTCCCAAGGGGGATCGGATCGCCCTTTTGCACGACAAAAGGATAGTAGAGTACCACATAGAACAGTCGGAACCTCAATTTTCTGTAGGAGATATTTATCTTGGCACAGTAAAGAAATTGGTTTCAGGACTGAACGCCGCTTTTATTGACATCGGTTATGAAAAGGATGCATTCTTGCATTACCATGACCTAGGTCCTAATTTGCCTACCCTGCAGAAGTTTACGCGGGAGGTGATGACGAAGAAAAACAAAGTTGTCCGTTTAGAGAACTTCAAACTTGAGCCCGAAATTGATAAATTAGGGAAGATCGAGAAAGCCGTTCAAAAAGGACATTTAGCTTTAGTTCAAGTCGTTAAGGAGCCTATTTCTACTAAAGGCCCTCGTTTATCTTGCGATATTTCCATCGCAGGTCGTTTCCTTGTTTTAGTTCCTTTTGCGAACGGTGTGAACATCTCGAAGAAGATCACGTCGAAAGCGGAACGCAATCGCTTGCAAAAGCTGATGACCTCGATTAAGCCGAAGAATTACGGTGTAATCGTGCGTACGGTGGCGGAAGGCAAAGCGGTGGAAGAAATGGAGCGCGACCTAAAAGATTCCATTGCGAAATGGGAGGAAGGTTTAGTGAAATTAGTGGATGCCAAAGCTGGAGACCGCATTATTGGAGAAATGAGCCGCGCAACTTCGATGTTACGTGACTTGTTGAACAATGATTTTGATAATGTCATCGTTGATACACCAGAATTGTACAATGAGGCAAAAGGCTATGTACACAATGTCGCTCCTGAAAAGGAGAAGATTGTTAAGTTACACCAAAGCAAAACCAAGTTATTCGAGCAATTAGGCATTGAGAAGCAATTGAAAATGCTTTTTGGCCGTTCGGTTTCTTTGCCTGGTGGAGGTTATTTAATCGTGGAACACACGGAAGCATTGCACGTGATTGACGTGAATTCGGGGAATAAGTCGAATTCAGAAGAAGATCAAGAGGCGACGGCTTTAAGTGTGAACCGAGAAGCGGCGAAAGAAGTAGCTCGCCAATTGCGTTTACGCGATATGGGCGGTATTATCGTAATCGACTTCATCGATATGAAGAAGGCGGATAACCGCAAGTTAATTCAGGACATCATGCGCGACGAAATGCGTGGAGATCGTTCGAAATACACCATTTTGCCGTTAACGAAGTTTGGCTTGATGCAAATCACCCGCCAGCGTGTTCGTCCTGAGATGAACGTAGCGACGCACGAAACGTGCCCTAGCTGCGGAGGAACAGGAAGTATCACGGCGAGTATCGCGGTATCTGACATTGTTGAACAGCATTTGGAACATTTAGTGACGAAGCAAAACGAGAAGAAATTGACCATTTTGGCACACCCCTTCTTGAGCGCTTATTTCACGAAAGGTTTCCCTTCTATTCGCATGAACTGGTTCTTGAAGTACAAGACCTGGATTACGATTATGGAAGATTCCTCATTTGGCATTACAGAATTTAAATTCTTAAACCAAAATGGAGATCAAATTGAGATATCATCTTAGTATTGTAGCCTTCTTTTTCGGCCTTCTTCTACCCGCGTTCAACTCGAATGCACAATGGTGGAAGAAGGCGGATGAGGCAGAGAAGGAGCGTTCTAAAGGAATGCTGTTGCTCACCACCGAAGTTCAGACGGAGGCCACCGTGGCCATTAACCAGATGTATAACTTCCATTTCCCGGAAGCTGAACGTGAATTCAATTATTTAAAGATCAAATACCCCCAGCACCCGTTGCCTGATTTTCTATTAGGCCTGATGCAATGGTGGAAAATCGTGCCTAACACGAGAAATGAAGTCTATGACGATCGTTTGATTGAATATATGGACCAAAGTATCGAAAAGGCCGAAAAGATCTACGACGAAACCGAAAACCCAGAGGCCGCCTTCTTTATGGCCGCCGCCTATGGTTTCAAAGGCCGCCTGCACGCTGAACGCAAACACTGGACGCGCGCGACTTTGGCCGCCAAAAACGCCCTCAAATACCTCGAATATTCCCGCAACTTTGCTGATTTCAGCCCGGAATTGATGTTCGGCGATGGCCTGTATAACTACTATTACTTCTTCATTAAGCAGAACTTCCCCCTTTTGCGCCCCGTCTTGTGGCTTTTCCCTAAGGCAGACAAATCGCAAGGAATTGCTCAATTAGAGAAAGTTTCCTACCAAGCGTTCTATACCCGGACCGAAGCCCGCTACTTCCTATTGCAGATTTACGGCATCGAAAATATGAACGAGAAGGCCTATGGAATGGCCAAATACACCTCCGAAACCTTCCCCGACAACCCCTATTTCCACCGAGCCTATGCCCGTTCGGCCTACATGAATGGAAATATCCAGGAAGCTTCGGCCCTATGTAAAGAAATCTTACGCCGCATCGAACAACACCAAATAGGCTACGAAGGCACCTCAGGTCGCTATGCCAGCTATATTTTGGGCTATTACGCCCTGTATGTCTACCGTGATCATGCGGAAGCGATGCGCTATTTCAAGCAGTGCATGGCCTACACTAAGGAGACGGATGCCACCGATTCAGGTTATTACTGGGCCTCCGTTTTAGGTTTAGCCCGCATTTCCTACCAACAACAACACTACGACGAAGCCGTCGACTTCTGCAAAGAAGTATTAGAGCGCGCCGAAAAGAAGTCCCCCCAACACACGGAGGCAAAGAAATTGCTTTCAGAATCCAAGAAAGCCAGACGCAAAAAACGATAACATGAAAGCAGCCATCATCAAACAGTATTTCCCCTCCATCACCGAGCAGCAATTAGCCCAATTCGAGCAATTGTTCCCCTTGTACGCGGAGTGGAATGAGAAAATCAATGTCATCTCCCGCAAGGACATTGATAATTTGATGCTGCACCACGTTTTACACTCCCTCGCCATCGCCAAATTCGTCGATTTCAAACCCGGCACCGAAATCTTAGACGTAGGCACCGGCGGCGGCTTCCCCGGCATCCCTTTGGCCATCCTATTCCCAGAAGTAAACTTCCACCTTGTGGATAGCATCGGGAAGAAGATCAAAGTCGTTCAAGGCGTCGCAGAAGCCCTAGGCTTGAAAAATGTCCAAGCCACCCACGGTCGTGCCGAAGATGTGGACGGCGAGTTCGAATTCGTCGTATCTCGCGCGGTGACGCGTCTGCTGCCTTTCTTCGGTTGGGTGAAGAATAAGATTAGCCTAAACAGCTACCATGATGTGAAGAATGGTCTGCTTTGCCTTAAAGGCGGAGACTTGCAGGAGGAATTGCAAGAATTCGGTAGAAAGCACAAGGTCTATCATCTTTCCAAAAGCTTTAAAGAGGATTTCTTCGAGACGAAGAAGTTGGTGCATGTAGCTCTTTAGTCGCCCTGCGGGCTTAGTCATCGCTACGCGATTTAGTCGGCGCGTTGCGCCCTAGTCGCCCTGCGGGCTTGGTCATCGCTACGCGATTTAGTCATGACGCTACGCGATTTAGTCGGCGCGTTGCGCCTTGGTCACGACTGCGTCGTTTGGTCATCGCTGCGCGATTTAGTCGACTCCGTCTTAGTCAATGCTTTGAACTTTGGTCTTTGCCCTTTGAACTTTGATATTTGAATCTTGACACATTCTGTCAATACCTGAAAAGTCGCCTGAGTGCCTCGACGTTATTTTACCTATATAGTGTTTAGATCGCTTGAAGTCATTGTTTGACTAAATCGCGTAGCGATGACTAAGCGACGTAGTCGCGACTAAGATGCGAAGCATCGACTAAGCCGCAGGCGACGCCTAAGACTGCTGCGCAGCAGCTTTAAACAAATCCTTCAACGGCTTAATCTGTCTACGGGAGATGGTCACCTGATGTTGGTTGACTAATCGAATGCTTTTGTGGATATTGAAATCGATCGCCTGAATGGCATTCATGTTTACGATAGCTGATTTAGACGGGCGAATGAATCCGCGATCTAGTAGGCTGGGCTCGAAGTATTTTAATGTTCGGCAGGAGATGATCTTTCGTCCGTCCGATAAATAGAATTTGGAATAATTTCCTTCGCCTTCGATGCGTAAAATAGTATCAATACAAACTTTTTGATCGCCGATCAGAAGTTCATAGCATTGCTCTCTCTTAATATTAACGGTCATAATTTGGAACAGTTGATGAGACAAAACTACGTCCTTGGATCCCCTTTTGTAATAATAATTAGGTTATTTGCGTTATTGACTATTATTGGGTTTATTTCGTTTATTTACCGGTGGATAAATGATAGCTTACATATATTTTTTATATGAAATACATATAAAAAGCAACATGAAAGGTGTTGCAAACAAGTCTTTCACGTAGTATTCGGGGCAGGGGTAACGAGAATTTTGCTTATTTTTGGAAATAAATAAACACTATGAAAACAAGACGATTTGGCCGGACGAACTGGCATGTGAGTGAAGTGGGATATGGCATGTGGGGCTTGGCCGGTTGGACCGGATCTGATATTGAGGAAGTCAATAAATCTTTAGACCGTTCGGTTGAGCTGGGTTGTAATTTTTTTGACACGGCTTGGGGCTATGCGGAGGGTAAGAGTGAGGAAATCTTGGGAGGTCTTTTGAGACGTCATAAAGAAACCACCTTATACGCTGCGACGAAGATTCCGCCCAAAAACTTTACCTGGCCATCCAAGTCTCATTTCAAAATAGAGGACTGTTTTCCGGCTGCGCACATCGTGGAATACACAGAGAAAAGTTTGCGCAATCTGAAAGTGGAGCAAATTGATTTGCAGCAGTTCCATGTGTGGGAAGATGCGTGGGCAGATCGCGATGAGTGGAAAATGGCGGTGGAGAAATTAACGAAAGAGGGAAAAGTCGCTCATTGGGGAGTTTCGGTGAACCGTTGGGAGCCAAACAACTGCTTGCAGACCTTGGAAACGGGATTGATTTCCTCGGTGCAGGTGATTTACAATATTTTTGACCAAAATCCAGAAGACCAATTATTCCCCCTTTGTAAGAAATTAGACGTGGGTGTGATTGCGCGTGTGCCTTTTGATGAGGGAAGTTTGACGGGTTTGATGACTTATGAAACGACTTTCCCGGCGAATGATTGGCGTTCGACCTATTTCGTTCCGGAGAATTTGATTTCGAGTGTGGATCACGCGAATGCGTTGAAACCGTTGGTTCCAGAAGGGATGGATTTACCTGAAATGGCCTTGCGTTTCATCCTGTCGAATCCAGATGTGGGCACGATTATTCCAGGTATGCGGAAGATTAAGCACGTAGAAAGTAATACAGCCACTTCGGATGGCAATGGTTTATCAACAGAATTAGTAGAGGAGTTGCGCGCGCACCGTTGGGAGCGTCAGCCTACTTCTTGGTCGCAGTAAAGAGTTCTTTTAACGCGGCCTCTTCCCGAAATCCCGATGTTTTAGTGATCAACTCCCCTTTGGAGAAGACCATGAAACTCGGGATTTCGTCTATTCCGTAGGCCTGCATGATGGCCTGGTTGCCGTCCGCTTCGACCTTTAAAACGGTAACTTTACCTTTGAATTCTTCGGCTAATTTATCGACGATGGGCATCATTTTAAGGCATGGCGCACACCATTTGGCATAGAAATCAACCACAACGGCGTCAGATGAAGCGATTTCTTTTTTGAAGTCTCCCAAATTCCAAGCCGCATCATGCTTCACATCGGGTACTCCCTCTAAAGGCTTCAGACGAGTCGTCCATTTCAAATAGCCCCCTTTCATTTCGGTCACTTGAAAACCAGCCGCGCGCATTTGTTCTGCTGCTTGTGCGGAACGTCCGCCGGAAAGGCAGTAGATTAGGACAGGTTTATCTTTGGAAAGTTGCGCGACCTTGGCGCTGAAATCGGGGGAACGAAAGTCGATGTTCATCGCCTTTGGCAAATGTCCTCCTCCAAATTCCCCCGTCGTCCGCACATCCAGCAAATAAGCGTTAGGCGTCTCTTTGATCTTCTTTTCAAAGGTATCTACGTCCAAAACTTGAGCGAACGTGTTGAGGCTCAGTAGTGATACGAAAGCCATCGCAAGGCATGTTGAAATACTTTTTATCATCTCTTAATACGGAATTAGGCAAAAAAGCGTTATTTTGCAGGGCAATTTATGCAATAATTAGTAATTCAGTTAATCACAATAAATATTATACGATGAGTGCAATACAGTATGTACACGCAAGACAAATTTTAGATTCACGTGGAAATCCAACGATTGAGGTGGATATCAAGACGGAAGACGGTGCTTTTGGACGTGCAGCAGTTCCATCTGGAGCTTCTACAGGTATCCACGAGGCAGTTGAACTTCGTGACGAAGACAAATCAGTTTACGTAGGAAAAGGTGTTTTAAAAGCAGTTGAGAACGTGAATACGGCGATTGCTGAAGAACTTTGGGGTTTAGAAGTGTCTGAGCAAAACATGATCGATAACATCATGATTGAATTAGACGGAACTCCTAACAAGAGCAAATTAGGCGCTAACGCGATCCTAGGTGTTTCGATGGCAGTTGCGAAAGCAGCAGCACAAGAGGCAGGTTTATCTTTATACCGTTACATCGGTGGCGTTAACGCAAACACCTTACCAGTTCCAATGATGAACATCTTAAACGGTGGTTCTCACGCGGATAACTCGATTGACTTCCAAGAATTCATGGTGATGCCAGCGAAAGCGGAGTCATTCTCTCACGCTTTACGTATGGGTACGGAGGTTTTCCACGCATTGAAAGGTGTGTTGAAGTCCAAAGGATATTCTACTAACGTAGGTGATGAAGGTGGTTTTGCACCTAACATCAAGTCGAACGAAGAGGCAATCGAAATCGTATTGCAATCGATCGAAAAAGCAGGTTACAAGCCAGGCGAAGAAATCTTCATCGCTATGGATGCGGCTGCGTCTGAATTCTATGATGAGAAAACAGGTCTTTACACGTTCAAAAAATCTGACGGAAAGCAATTGAACTCTATGGAGATGGCTGCTTACTGGAAGACTTGGGCTGACAAATACCCAATCATCTCGATCGAAGACGGTATGGCGGAAGACGATTGGGCAGGTTGGGCTGAGCAAACGAAATTGATCGGTTCTAAATGTCAATTAGTAGGTGACGATTTATTCGTAACGAACGTGAAGCGTTTACAACAAGGTATCGACAAAGGCGTTGCAAACGCAGTTTTGGTAAAAGTAAACCAAATCGGTTCATTAACAGAAACGATTGACACCGTTAACTTAGCGAAACGCAACTCTTACAAAAACATCATGTCACACCGTTCGGGAGAGACTGAAGATGCTACGATTGCTGACTTAGCAGTAGCATTGAACACAGGCCAAATCAAAACTGGTTCTGCGTCTCGTTCTGACCGTATGGCTAAATACAACCAATTGCTTCGCATTGAGGAGGAATTAGGTGCTAACGCATATTTCCCAGGTTTGAATTTCTAATTCTATGCTCGATCGCGTACGTAGTTTATTTTTAGGGCCAAATCGTTTCTATTACGTCTCCACCTCCGTTTTGTTGGTTTGGATGTTCGTATTAGATACAAACGATCTTTCGGTCCAATATAGACTTTACACCGAATTGGCAGACCTGAAGGCAGAACACGAATACTATCGGCACAAGTTAAAAGAGCTGAAACAGGAGCGTGCTGCTGTAATGGGCAATCCAGCGTTGTTAGAAAAATACGCTCGAGAAAAATACTTCATGAAGCGACCATCCGAGGATGTCTTCGTGATAGTAGATCAGGAGAATCAACCGATTGAAAAATAAAAGAAGCCCGGCGCATAGCGCTGGGCTTCTTTTATTTTAAAGCATCTATGATCCTTCGGATCAAAGCATTCTAAAGCCTTCGGCTCAAAGCATAGAGCACAAAGCACAAAGCATAAATTTGGAATCGCCTACGGCGAATCGTGTAGTGTAATTTGTGTAATCTGCCTCTCCAGCTCCCAAACCCAATAAAGTGTGAAATAAACTTCGAGGCACTCAGGCGACTTTTCAGGTATTGACAGAATGTGTCAATACGCGAAAAAGCCATTTAGTACCTTGAAAGTATTTTAACCCATTTGTGCCCTAGGAGCACCTCAAGGCAATTTCGGACTAAGGCGACGCAGTCGCGACTAAGTCCCGCAGGGACGACTAAATTGCGAAGCAATGACTAAGCCGAAGGCGACTAGATCGCGTAGCGATGACTCCGACGTAGTCGGCATGACTAAGCCCGCAGGGCGCCTTCTAGTCGACTTATTTTAATTTTCGCAGCGCGAAAATTAAAACAACGCCACCCCCGTCATCTCTTTCGGTTGAGCCACGCCCATCATTTTCAAGATCGTAGGAGACACGTCACCTAGTTTACCATCGCGAAGCGTAGGTTTGAATTCGTTGTCTACCAAAATACATGGAACAAGGTTCGTTGAATGGGCTGTGTTTGGCGAACCATCTTCATTCATCATTACGTCCGCGTTACCGTGGTCAGCGATGATGATGAAGGAATAGCCATGTGCTAGACCCGCTGTTACGACTGCCTCAGCGCAAGCGTCGACGGTTTCTACTGCTTTAACTACGGCAGAGAAAACACCCGTGTGGCCTACCATGTCAGGATTGGCGAAGTTTAAGCAGACGAAGTCTACTTCCTCTTTTTCTAGTTCTGGGATCAACGCATCGCGAAGATCTGCGGCAGACATTTCGGGTTGAAGATCGTAGGTGGCGACTTTTGGGGAGTTGCGTAGGATGTTTTGTTGTCCTGTGAAAAGGGCCTCGCGACCGCCAGAGAAGAAGAATGTTACGTGGGGGTATTTTTCGGTTTCGGCGATGCGAATTTGTTTTTTACCCGCTCCCTCTAGGACCTCGCCCATCGTCATTGGAAGATTGGAGTCGTTGAAGATCACGTGGACGTTTTGGAATTCTTTATCGTATTCCGTCATCGTCAAGTAGTACAAATTCATTTTGTGCATGTTCTCCTCGTGGAAATCACGCTGCGTTAAAGCCTGTGTGATTTCGCGGCCACGGTCCGTGCGGAAGTTGAAGCAGATGACCACGTCGCCCTCTTGGATGTTTCCAATTGGAGCCCCAGAAGCATCGGTCATGATGATTGGGTGGATGAATTCGTCCGTTACACCTGCAGCGTAGCTAGCTTCGATGGATTTCAGTACATCAGTAGAAGGGTTTCCTTCGCCGTGGACCATCGCTTTGTAGGCCAAAGCCACACGCTCCCAGCGATTATCGCGGTCCATCGCGTAGTAACGACCTGTTACAGATGCGATTTGCGTGTTGGTTTTAAGCGTATGTTGGTATAAATCGGTCATGAATTTCAGACCTGATTTGGGATCCGTATCACGGCCATCTGTGAAAGCGTGGACGAAAACGTTGCCCAAACCTGCCTCTGACGCCGTCGAAAGCAAGGATTTCAAGTGCTCGATGTGTGCGTGAACGCCGCCGTCGGACACAAGACCCATGAAGTGAACGGACTTGTTATTTGCTTTAGCATAGTCGAATGCTTTGGCTAATTCAGGCTCTTGGCCCAAAGTATTTTCAGTGACTGCTTTGTTGATGCGAACGAGGTTTTGGTAGACCACGCGGCCTGCCCCTAAGTTCATGTGGCCCACTTCCGAGTTGCCCATTTGGCCCTCTGGTAAACCTACTGCTAGTCCGGACGCCTCTAATTTCGAGTGCGCATATTTGCCGTAAAGCGAAGAAATAAATGGCGTTTTAGCCGCGTCGATTGCGGAAACTTTGGGGTTTGTTGCGATGCCCCAGCCATCTAAGATCATTAAAACTACTTTCTTATCCATCTTTTATTGTATTACATTTCACCACAAAATTACCCATTTCTGAGCAATTCCCCTAGATTCTATGGCTCATTTGTTCTGCCAAAGCCTTGATATCCACCACCTCAATCGTCTTCTTTTCGGTCGGAAAGGCAGCCACCTCGATCATCGCCTTCGCTAATTCTTCCAAAGTAGACGCCGTCTTCCCCGCCACCAAAAGCAGCAGCGGATACATCCAGTCGATGTATTTATAGTATTTCAAAGTGAATTTATTCCCCCTCATCGGTTGCAAATACCCCGGTCTAAACGAATAAGAATCCCGAAAACCCATCTTTTTCAGATCATTTTCCGTCTTCCCCTTCACCCGCGCCCACATGATGGAACCCTTTTCGGTGCTGTCCGTGGACATCCCGGAAATATAGCTGAAGCTAATGTTTTTTGGCATTTGAGCCGCAAAACCCAATGTCAAATCATAGGTCTTGCGCCTAAACTCCTCTTCTTTCATCCCCACGGACGAAACTCCGAGGCAAAATAGGCACGCATCGTAGTCTTTCACCACCTCTTTGATTTCTTCTGGTTCGTAGAAATCGGCCAAAAAATACTCCTTTAATTTCGGGTGTTTGTGACCAGAAGGCTTGCGACTAATCGCCAAAACCTCTTTCACAAACGGCGAACGCAATGCCTCCAGCATCACGCCCTCGCCCACCATCCCGGTTACCCCGGTCACAATCACTTTGATTTGTGGATTTTCCATCGTAGAATTGAAAAAATATTAAACCTATGTCAACCTCCCGCCGCGATTTTATCGCCCTAGCCTCGACCTTGCCCTTTGTGGCATCAGCTGAACCTTCAACGAAAATGACCTTCATACATCATGTGTTGTTTTGGGCCAAAAACCCCACCTCCACCACCGAAACCGATCAACTCTACCGTGCCCTAAAAGCTTTAGGAACACTTCCGATGATCGCCTCAGCCCACGTAGGCAAGCCCATCGTCACCGATTTTGATAAATCCGTTACAGAAGCAAGTTACACCTTTTCGGTAGTCCTTGTTTTCGACAGCGCCGAAAAAGAAAAAGAATACCTCTACCACCCACTCCACAAGAAGTTCATTGAGGAGAACATGCACCTTTGGGGAAAAGTTCAGGTGATAGATTCGCAGGAGCCTGCGGCTTAGTCGCCCTTCGGGCTTAGTCACGACTTTGTCGTTTAGTCGTCCTGCGGACTTAGTCAGCGGATTATTTTTTGAGTAATATCATAATGGCTACAACGTTGACCGCCATCTGAGTAATCCAAAAGAAGCACATCCATTGGAATATTTCCAATTTAGCTTCTATTAACTGAATTTCTAGTTTATTGAATTTTTCAAGGAGCCTTATTTCTAAGGTGTTCATACGTTCTATGCTTCTCAATTCCAAATGATTCAATTTTACCGGTATCTCAGAAAGTTTTTGATCCAGGTATTCTTTCGTCACCAGATTTTCGAATCGGTGATCTTGCAGTTTATTAATACTTGAATCAGCGTTCATGGCATCGCGTTGATAGGATATGAATTTATTTTTTGATTAGCATTAGAACGATGCCAATTGTGATGGATAACTGGCCTACCCAAAAGATAAATAGCCATTTTAGAATTTCAAATTTCGTTTCAGAAAGTTCTTTGCTTACAAATTCCTTTGTGGCCAGATTCTGATCTAAGTGGTCGTGCATTTCGTGAATGGTGGATACAAATTCCATGGCGTCAGAATCTTTCAGGTGCAATTTAGCACGAGCTAAATCGTATAGTTTGATGTTTAGTGGTTGCATGGATAAATGTAACCCATTTTTTGGATATAACCCTTTAATAAACTGATAATTTGGTCGTCCTGCGGACTTAGTCACTACGCTTCGCTTAGTCGCCTTCGGCTTAGTCATTGCTTTGCAATTTGGTCTTTGAACTTTGCAATTTGAATCTTGACACAATCTGTCAATACCTGAAAAGCCGCCTGAGTGGCTCGAACTTTATTTCGCACTTTATTGGGTTTAGGACTCATAGAGGCAGATCACATAAAATCCAACACCGATTCGCCGGAAGCGAAACCATCTTTATACTTTATGCTCTATGCTTTGATCCGAAGGATCGTTTATCGCAAAGAACGGCGTCCTAAAAGATACATTCCCAAAGCGGAAATGACCAAAAGCAACACGGAAACTACATCTTGCCAACGCACTAATTCGGGCCGGGCAAATAATAAAGCCCAAGATGAAGCAGAGATCCCCGTAAAAACGGCTAAGAAAGTTCTTGGTAACATTCCCAAAGTTCCAGCTGTAATAAAGGCGCGGAAGGGAACGCCTACAAAGGCCATGATGGCGTTTGTGATGGCGAAAGGAAAAATTGGAGAAAGCCGTGCGAGGAACACCCAAGAAAAGGAGGAAGACCGCACGTTCGCTAGGAAACTAGAAGGTACGCGCGACAGCAGAGCTGTCGCGCCGAACTTTTTGGCAAGAAAATAACCCAGCGCAGAAGCCGCCGAGTAAGCCAAAACCAACGGCAACAACCCCGAAAATCCATATACATAACCTGTAAACAAGGCAAAAAACGTTGTAGGACAGAGGGCCAGGCCCATAATCAAAGCGGCGCAAATCCAAAAAACCACCGACCCAAGCAAAGAAAACGACGTAAAAAACGTAGGATTCGCTAGTGCGTAGTAGCCCAAAAAGCCAGACGCCAGCAAGGGCAATAGGCCCATCCAAACGAGGTAGAGCGTTTCGTAAACGAGTTTTTTGTTCATAAAAGGGCCCCGCAAAGGGGGCAATTATCCCCCAAAGTTAATACCTTTGTACGCTTATGGAAATTGCGATCATAAAATACAATGCGGGGAATGTGGCGTCGGTGATGTACGCGTTGGATCGTATTGGTCAAAATTACCAACTAACAGATGACCACGAGCAGATTAAAAAGGCCGACAAAGTGATTTTTCCGGGGGTGGGCGAGGCGAGTACGGCGATGGCTTATTTGAAAGAAAAAGGCCTTGACCAGGTGATAAAGGGGTTGAAGCAGCCGGTTTTGGCTACCTGCATCGGAATGCAATTGTTGTGCAAGCACTCGGAAGAGGGAAACGTGGATTGCATCGGGGTGTTTGATGTGGAAGTAAAAAAATTCATTAGTAAAGACTTGAAAATTCCGCATGTTGGGTGGAATTCGATCGTGAAAAGGGGCGAGAATCCTTTAATGAAAGGGCTGAAAGAAGAAGAGTTCGTCTATTTCGTACACTCTTTTTACGCGCCTGTAAATCAGTATACGACAGCGGTTTGTGAATATGAGCAGCCGTTTTCGGCGATGTTACACAAGGATAATTTTTATGCCGCGCAGTTTCACGCGGAGATCAGCGGTAAGGCTGGCGAACAGATTTTGAAAAATTTCTTAGCACTCTAATATGTTTCAACTAATTCCAGCGATCGATCTGATAAATGGGCAATGCGTGCGATTGACTCAGGGGGATTATGGCCAAAAAACGGTCTACTCAGAAGACCCTTTGGAGATTGCCAAAGCCTTTGAAGGGGCCGGAATTCAGCGTTTGCACTTAGTGGATTTGGATGGGGCGAAGGCGAAGAAGATTATGAATGCGGCGGTTTTAGAACGCATTGCGTCGAATACGTCGCTGCATATTGATTTTGGCGGTGGAGTTCAGTCCGACGAGATGATTGATACGGCTTTTTCTGCGGGTGCCGCGCAGATTACCGCCGGCAGTATTGCCGTGCGTAATCCTGCGCTGGTCTGTGAATGGTTGCAGAAGTATGGGTCGGAGAAGATTATTTTGGGGGCGGATGCGCAGAATGAGATGATCGCTGTTTCGGGCTGGCAGGAGAATTCGAACATTTCGATTTTTGACTTTCTACAGGATTATACCTCGAAAGGCGCGAAGTATGTGATTTCGACGGATGTCGCCAAAGACGGTTTGTTGCAAGGCCCCAGCTTCGATTTATATGAAAAAATTCAGGCTTCGAGCCCGTCGCTGAGC
>JACCDZ011560928.1_pt1 | contig 14006 bp, 8 predicted proteins | sample 7449551 | NCBI WGS metagenome assembly JACCDZ01 (sample SAMN15323452, study PRJNA562643) | freshwater metagenome | isolation source: river surface water | place: USA:Blue River Watershed | collected 2017-08-18
CAATGGCGCCGTCGATGATGTGGATGCCGATCATAGCCGCGTGAAGGTGTTTGTCAGTATTTTTGGCCGGTCCACTCCGGTCGAACTTGGGTTCTTGCAGGTCGAACGTATTTGAGGTCACTGGATTGGTGGTCGATTGGCTGAGAGCTGTTCTCGGTCCTCGCGCACAGTCCGCAGTTCTCAGGGAGTAATTCATGGCCAAGGAAGTATCAGCACAAATTAAATTGCAGATTCCGGCCGGCAAGGCCAATCCTGCTCCGCCTGTCGGCCCTTCGTTGGGACAGCACGGCGTGAACATTATGGAGTTCTGCAAGCAATTCAACGCCAAGACCCAGAAGGATGGCGACAGCATCATCCCCGTGATCATTACGGTCTATAAGGACCGGAGCTTTACCTTCATTATGAAGACGCCGCCGGCGTCGGACTTGCTCAAGAAGGCTGCAGGAATCATCAAGGGCTCGGGTGTCCCGCACAAGGATAAGGTGGGAAAGGTCAGTCAGGCTCAAGTCCGCGAAATCGCGCAAAAGAAATTGTCGGACCTGAATGCGGCTGATCTCGAGGGCGCCATCAAGATCATTCAGGGTACCGCGCGTAGTATGGGTATCACCGTCCAGTAAGTTTCTGCAGAGTGAACCTCCGGCGGATGTGAAGGAGTAGCAGTATGGGAAAGAAGATGACCGCGGCTCAAGAGAAGATTGAGCCCAGATTTTATGAGTTGAAGGAAGCGGTCGAGGCCGTCAAGCAGGCAGCCTTTGCCAAGTACGATGAATCCGTCGATTTGGCGATTCGGCTGGGAGTGGATCCGAAACGATCGGATCAAATGGTGCGCGGAACCACAGCGCTCCCGCACGGCACCGGCAAGAAGCTTCGGGTGCTCGTATTTGCCAAGGGTGAGAAGGAGCAAGAGGCCCGGCAGGCCGGAGCCGATTATGTGGGGTCTGACGACTTGATGGAGAAGATCAAGGGCGGCTGGATGGATTTTGATTGTGCGATCTCCACTCCAGATCTCATGGCCTCTGTCGGTAAGCTCGGAAAAGTGCTCGGCCCGCGGGGCCTGATGCCCAATCCGAAGACGGGAACGGTCACGTTTGAAGTCGGCAAGGCCGTCAGTGAGATTCGCAAGGGCCGCGTCGAGTTTAAGGTCGAAAAGGCCGGGATCGTGCAGGTGCCCGTCGGCAAGGTGTCGTTCGATGTTCAGAAGCTGTACGACAATGCGCAGGCGGTGTTGGAGTCGGTGGTAAAAGCCAAGCCCTCGTCCTGCAAGGGCCGGTATCTCAAGAGCGTGACGATGTCGAGCACCATGGGGCCCGGTGTGAAGCTGGATCCAGTGGCGTTGTCGAAGTTGTGGAGTTGAGAACGGACAGGTTCTCAGTAAGGGGAGAGGCATGAAGAAAGAAGAGAAGGCAACAGCGATCGCCGAGTTGACGGAAAAGTTCGGTCGCGCCCGCTTGGCCATTCTGACGGAGTGCGCCGGGATGCCCGTCAATCAAATGACCGAGCTGCGACGGCAGTTGCGCGGCGCCAAAGCCGAGTACTGCGTCATCAAGAATACCCTGGCCGTCCGTGCTTCGGCTGGTACGATCCTCGCCGATGCGAAAGACCATTTCAAGGGACCGACCGGTCTGGTGATCGGATATGACGATCCGGTTTTGCCGGCGAAAATCTTGCGGGATTTCATTGAGGCCGAAAAGCGATCTGAGAAAATCAAGGTCACGGTCGGCGTGTTGGAAGGCAAGCTGGTGCAGGCTGCAGATCTCGCAGCGATCGCGCAGCTGCCGAAGAAGGAAGTGCTGATTGCGATGCTGCTATCGGCCATGCAGGGCCCGATACGTGGTGTAGTCTATGCGTTGAGCGGAGTGTTAAGCAAGTTTGTGCGAGTCATTGCAGCCATTCAGGATAAAAAGAAAGGGGAGGGCGACATGTCAGCAGCAGCAGGAACCAAGTTGTCACAAGAAGAGTTGATCAAGGCAATCGAGGGCATGAGCGTGTTGGAATTGGCCGATCTGGTGAAGGGCCTTGAAACACGTTTCGGCGTCACGGCGGCGGCCCCTGTGGCCGTTGCAGCAGCGGGTGGCGGCGGGGCGGCGGCAGCTCCGGCCGAAGAGAAGACGTCGTTTGACGTGATTCTGGTCAGCGCTCCGGCCGATAAGAAGATCCAGGTCATCAAGGTGGTGCGTGAACTCACCAGCCTCGGACTCAAGGAAGCCAAGGACCTAGTCGAAGGCGCTCCGAAGCCCATCAAGTCTGGCGCGACGAAAGAAGAGTCCGACACGATGAAGAAGAAGCTCGAAGAAAGCGGAGCCAAAGTCGAAATCAAGTAACCGTTCTGTGCGTGGCAGTGTGAGTTGTCCGTTGGGATGGCGCGAGGCGCTCATCTCCTTATGAGCTTGGAGGGCTAACGAATGTCGGAATCGACTCTTTCGGAGTTTGTCGAACGTAAGGATTTTTCTCGGATTCGCACGAGCATCGATATTCCCGATCTCATCGAAATCCAGAAACGGTCCTACGAAGAGTTCCTCCAGATGGAAGTCGAGCCAGACCGTCGAAAGGATCAGGGGTTGCAGGCGGCGTTAGCCAGCGTCTTTCCCATCACCGACTACAACAACACCGCGGCCTTGGAGTTTTCCAATTATTCATTGGGGACTCCGAAGTACGATGAGCGGGAATGTCTCGAGCAGGGGATGACATTTGCCGTCCCCTTGAAACTGCGCGTACGGCTGATTGTTTTCGATAAAGAGGACAAGGGCCCCAAGAAGAAGGTGCTGGACGTTCGTGAGCAGGAGGTCTATGTCGGTGAACTGCCGCTTATGACCGAGCGCGGAACGTTTCTCATTAACGGAACCGAGCGAGTGGTGGTCAGCCAGTTGCACCGCTCGCCGGGCGCCTCCTTTACTCATGACAAGGGGCGTACGCACGCCAGCGGCAAGGTGCTGTACTCTGCCCGGATCATTCCGTATCGCGGATCGTGGCTCGATTTCGAATTCGACGCTCGCGATATCCTCTACGTTCGCATTGACCGCCGAAGAAAGATGCCGGCAACCATTTTGCTGAAGGCGTTCGGGTATAGCACCGACGACTTGCTGCGGATGTATTACCCGGTCGAAGAGATTCGTGTCTCGAAGGGCAAGCTCTTCAGAAAGCTTGATCCTGAAATCCATCACGGGCTGAAGTGCTCGACCGAAGTGATGGAGAAGGGCGGCAAGGATCCGCTTGTCCGCGAAGGGGCGAAGCTGACGAAGGTCCTGATCGCCAAATTGAAAGCTGCAGGGATCAAGGAAATTCCCGTCACGCCCGCCGAGTTGGTGGGACGTGCGGTCCTGACGGAGTTGGTCGATGGCGGCAAGAAGCAGTCGTTGGCTGAAAAAAATCAGCGCTTGACCGAGGAGATCCTGGAGAAAATCCTGGACAGCGATATCGAGGAATTCAAGGTTATTTATCTGGACACGACCAATGCCACGTTGGTCATTCTGGATACGCTCGATATGGAACGCACCGGGTCGAAGGAAGAGGCGATGGTCGAGATCTACCGCCGCCTCAGGCCGGGTGAGACGCCGTCCGTCGAAACGGCGCGTGCCTTGTTCGACAATTTGTTTTTGAGTCCGAAGCGCTACGATCTGTCGCCGGTCGGCCGACTCAAGCTGAATAAAAAGCTGGGGCTCGATTTTGCCCTCGAGCAGCGCACGCTGACAGCGCAAGACATCGTGGAAGTCGTGCGGTACTTGGTGAATTTGAAAATCGGCCGCGGCGAGATCGACGACATCGACCACTTGGGCAATAGGCGTGTGCGGTCCGTCGGCGAGTTGTTGGAAAACCAGTTCCGCCTCGGCCTTGTGCGCATGGAGCGCAGTATTAAAGAGCGGATGAACCTGCTGGATATGGAGACGGTCTTGCCGCATGACCTGATCAACGCCAAGCCCGTCGTTGCCGCGGTGAAAGAATTTTTCAGCAGCAGCCAGCTCTCCCAGTTCATGGACCAAACGAATCCCTTGGCGGAGATTACGCACAAACGCCGATTATCGGCCCTTGGGCCGGGCGGTTTGACGCGCGAGCGAGCCGGTTTCGAGGTGCGTGACGTGCATCCTTCGCACTACAGCCGTATTTGTCCGATTGAAACGCCGGAAGGTCCGAACATCGGTTTGATTACGTCTCTGGCGACCTATGCGCGCATCAATGAATTCGGATTCATCGAGGCGCCCTACCGAAAAGTCGTGAAGGGGCGGGTCAGCGACGAACTCGAATATCTCTCCGCCATCGAAGGGGATAAGTACATCATTGCCCAGGCCAATTCGAAGGTGGATGGTTCCAATCGTCTGGTGTCGGAAACGGTGTCGGCGCGCTCGGCGGGTGATTTTATTACGGCCACTCCGGACAAGATCGAATACATGGACGTGTCACCGAAGCAGGTCGTGAGCGTCGCGACGGCGTTGGTGCCATTCCTTGAACATGACGACGCGAACCGTGCCTTGATGGGATCGAACATGCAGCGCCAGGCGGTGCCGCTGCTCAAGGCTGAATCCCCGTTAGTTGGAACCGGGATGGAGGCCGTGGTGGCTCGCGATTCCGGTTACGTCGTGCAGGCGAAGCGTGAAGGCGTGGTGGAAAGTGTCGATGCCACTCGTATCGTGGTGCGTGCCGATGCAAAGGAAGGCCGCAAGCGAAACGATTCCGGTCTCGACGTGTACGAAATGATTAAGTTCCAGCGCTCGAACCAAAATACCTGCATCACCCAGACTCCGGTGGTTCGGATCGGTGAGCCGGTCAAACGGGGACAGGTGTTAGCCGATGGTCCCGCCATTGACCACGGAGAGCTGGCGCTTGGGAAAAACGTGCTCGTCGCGTTTATGCCTTGGGGCGGATACAACTTCGAAGACGCGATTCTGTTGAGCGAGAAACTGGTGCGGGAAGACGCCTTCACGTCGATCCACATCGAAGAATTTGAGGTGGAAGCTCGGGATACCAAGCTGGGAAAAGAAGATATTACGCGCGATATCCCGAACGTGGGAGAAGAAGCATTGCGCGATTTGGATGAGAGCGGCATTATCCGGATCGGCGCCGAAGTGAAGCCTGGGGATATTCTCGTCGGAAAAGTGACTCCGAAGGGCGAAACCCAGCTGACTCCGGAAGAGAAGCTGTTGCGCGCAATCTTCGGCGAAAAGGCCGGTGACGTTAAGGATACATCCCTCACGGTTCCTCCTGGTGTGGAAGGAATCGTGGTCGATGTGAAGATCTTTTCCCGCAAAGGGCTGGACAAGGACGAGCGCTCGAAGAGCATCGAGAGCGAAGACCACATGAAATTGCAGCGTGACCACCAGGAAGAGCTGCGAATCATCGAGGACGAGAAAACGAAGAAAGTCCGCAAGCTCTTGCTGGGCAAAGTGGTCGGTCGGGATCTGATGGATCCTGAGACTGGTGACGTCATTCTGAAGAAGAAGGGCAAGCTCACTGCGGAAATTCTGAAGCGCTTGCCGGATGACATGGTGCGCCACATCATCCTCAGCGATCTGGATGAGCAGAAGGAGCTGGAGGATGTCGAGCGACGCGCCAAAGAGCAGATCGAAATTTTGCAGACCTTGTACGATGAAAAAGTCGGTCGTCTGAGACGTGGAGATGAGCTTCCGCCTGGTGTGATCAAGTTGGTCAAGGTTTACATCGCGATGAAACGGAAGATCCAGGTTGGCGACAAGATGGCTGGCCGCCACGGCAACAAAGGCGTGGTGTCACGTGTCCTGCCGGAAGAGGACATGCCCTATCTGCCGGATGGAACTCCGGTAGAAATCGTCTTAAATCCATTGGGCGTCCCGTCCCGTATGAACGTGGGGCAGATCCTGGAGACCCACCTGGGTTGGGCAGCTCGGGCGTTGGGGATTAAGGTTGCCAGCCCCGTGTTCGACGGAGCGTCCGAGAAGGAAATTAAAGAACTTCTCAAGAAAGCCAAGTTGTCTCCCAGCGGTCAAACGGTGTTGATGGACGGGCGGACTGGTGAATCGTTCAGCAGTCCCGTCACGGTCGGTTATATGTATGTCTTGAAGCTCCACCACTTGGTGGACGATAAGATCCATGCACGCTCCATCGGCCCATACTCATTGGTGACCCAACAGCCGCTGGGAGGAAAAGCGCAGTTTGGCGGCCAACGTTTGGGAGAGATGGAAGTGTGGGCGCTGCAGGCCTATGGGGCAGCCTCCATTCTGCAGGAATTTCTGACCGTAAAGTCAGACGATGTCCCTGGACGGTCGCGCATGTATGAAGCGATTGTGAAGGGGGAGCCGTTCTTGGAGCCTGGATTACCGGAATCGTTCAATGTGTTGGTCAAAGAGCTGCAAAGTCTCGGGCTCGATGTGGAGCTGGTTAAATCAAAGGACTGATTCTAGTGCTGAGTCTTGAGGGCGGATATCGTATAGCTCACCACTCAGAACTGCGCTCAGGCGACCGTTAAGGAGGGATCAACCTTGGAAGGTGTATACACATTATTCGAGAAGCCGCGGGATTCGGTGTCGTTCGACTCGATGCGTATTCGCATTGCGTCGCCCGAAAAAATCCGCTCGTGGTCATATGGCGAAGTCAAGAAGCCGGAGACAATCAACTATCGGTCGTTCAAGCCTGAAAAGGACGGCTTGTTCTGCGCTAAGATTTTCGGTCCGATTAAAGATTGGGAGTGCAACTGCGGTAAATACAAGCGCATGAAGCATCGCGGCATCGTCTGCGATAAATGCGGTGTCGAAGTCATTCAATCAAAGGTGCGCCGTGAGCGGATGGGGCACATTGAGTTGGCTGCGCCGGTCGCGCACATCTGGTTCCTGAAAGGTGTTCCGAGCCGGATTGGCACGCTGTTAGATATGAGCCTCAAGCAGCTCGAGAAGATTCTCTACTTCGAAAGCTATGTGATGGTGGATCCGGGCTCCACGAGCATGAGCGAGCAGGAGTTGGTCTCTGAAGAGCAGTTGCGGTCGTTGCAGTCCGAATATGGCAGTGGCGCATTTAAGGTCGGGATCGGAGCCGAAGCCATTCGCGAATTGCTCCGCAAAGTGGATATCAATACGCAGTGGGACGAGCTGCATGTGAAGGCGAAAGCCTCTGCATCCGCTGCACTCAAAAAGAAATATGCCAAGCGATTGAAGGTCTTGGAGGCATTTCGTCGTTCCGGCAATAAGCCTGAGTGGATGATTATGGATGTCATCCCGGTATTGCCGCCGGAATTGCGGCCGCTGGTTCCGTTGGATGGTGGTCGATTTGCGACCTCAGACCTGAATGATCTCTATCGCCGCGTGATCAATCGGAATAACCGCTTGAAGCGGTTGATCGAGCTCAAGGCTCCCGGTGTGATTATTCGCAATGAGATGCGCATGTTGCAGGAGGCGGTGGACGCGCTGTTCGATAACGGCCGCCGCGGCCGCGCCATCCGCGGGCCAAACAAGCGCCCATTGAAGTCATTGAGTGACATGCTGAAGGGCAAGCAGGGCCGATTTCGCCAGAACTTGCTCGGGAAACGAGTCGACTATTCCGGCCGTACGGTCATTGTCGTCGGTCCGGAGTTGCGTTTGCACCAGTGCGGCCTGCCAAAAAAGATGGCGCTGGAGTTGTTCAAGCCGTTCATCTTCCACAAGTTGGAAGAGCGTGGCGCGGCTACGACCATCAAGAGTGCGAAGCGATTGGTAGAAAAAGAGCGTCCTGAGGTATGGGATGTGCTGGATGAAGTCATCCGCGAGCACCCGGTGTTGCTCAATCGCGCACCGACGCTGCACCGACTTGGTATTCAGGCGTTCGATCCGGTCTTGGTCGAAGGCAAGGCGATTCGGCTCCATCCGCTCGTCTGTGCCGCGTTCAATGCCGACTTTGACGGCGACCAAATGGCGGTTCACGTGCCGTTGTCCGTGGAGGCGCAGGTAGAAGCCCGTGTCCTCATGATGTCGATCAATAACATTCTGTCTCCTGCCAACGGCAAACCGATCGCCGTTCCGTCGCAAGACATGGTTCTTGGCTGCTACTGGCTGACCAAGGAGCGGGTCGGCGCGAAGGGTGAGGGCAAATTGTTCGGTTCTCCGGAGGAAGCACGGATTGCGTATGACGCGGGCGCGTTGGATGAACATGCCAGGATCAAGGTCCGGTGCAACGGTACACTGGTCCAAACGACGGCCGGACGCGTGATCCTGTCGGAAATCCTTCCCTCGATGATGCCGTTCGCGGATGCCAATAAGCTGATGACGAAGAAGGAAATGTCGAAACTCATCGACGCGGTCTATCGGCAGGCTGGCCATCGTGAAACGGTGACCTTCTTGGATAAGATCAAGGACCTTGGCTTCCATTACGCGACCAGAGCCGGTATGTCGATCTGTATCGACAACATGCACATTCCGTCCCGGAAAGAAGATCTTATCGGGAAGGCCCAGCATGAAGTCAATGAGATCGAAAAGCAGTATTCTGAAGGTCTAATTACGAATGGCGAGCGATATAACAAGGTCATCGACATTTGGGCGCATGTTACCGAACAGGTGGCCAATGAGATGATGAAAGAGTTGGGTGCCGGAGGCGATCCCGCCAAGGCCGAATCGTTCAACCCGATCTTCATGATGGCCGACTCGGGAGCGCGAGGCAGTTCGCAGCAGATTCGTCAGCTTGGCGGTATGCGCGGACTGATGGCCAAACCGTCCGGTGAAATCATTGAGACTCCAATCACGGCGAACTTCCGTGAAGGGTTGACCGTGTTGCAGTACTTCATTTCGACGCACGGCGCGCGCAAAGGTTTGGCGGACACGGCATTGAAGACAGCGAATTCCGGATATCTGACGCGTCGATTGGTCGACATCGCGCAGGACGTCATTGTCACCGAGGAAGACTGCGGCACGACCGACGGTATCCTGGTGAGTGCGCTGCTTGAAGGCGGCGAAATCATTCAGCCTTTGGAAGAACGTCTTTTGGGTCGCCTTGCCGGCGAAGACATTCGTGACCCGGTGACGGGCGAGATCATTGTCTCCTTCAATGAGGAAATCGACGAAGAGCAGGCCAAGGCGGTGGTAGAAGCCGGCGTGGATCGAGTCAAGATTCGATCAGTGCTGACTTGCCAGTCGGTACGCGGGGTCTGTCGTCTCTGTTACGGACGTGACCTGTCCCGAGGACGCCTTGTCGAGAAGGGCGAGCCGGTTGGAGTCATTGCCGCGCAATCCATCGGTGAGCCTGGTACTCAGTTGACGATGCGAACGTTCCATATCGGTGGTACGGCCAGCAAGGTCGTCGAGCAGACGGTCTTGGAAGCCAAACACGCCGGTCATCTGAAGTATATGAGCTTGGACGCGAAGAAGAACGCAGACGTGCACAACGGCGGCATTGCCGTTCGGAACAAAGAGGGCGAGTGGGTCGTCATGAATCGCAACGCAAAAATCGCGATTGTTGACGACAGTGGTCGTGAGCGCGAGAAGTATCCGGTTGTGTATGGCGCGAAGATCAAGTTGAAGGACGGCGATCGGGTTGAGGTGGGCCAGAAACTGGTCGAATGGGATCCTTACTCCTTGACCATCCTTACGGAGACCGGCGGAAAAGTCGCTTATGGCGACATTCTCGAAGGCGTCACGATGAAGGAAGAGTTCGACGAGGTGACCGGTCTGTCTCGGAAGGTTATCATCGAGCAGAGCGGCGCTACGCTACGGCCGCGCGTTTCAATCAAGGATGACAGCGGTAAAACGGCAAAAGTTTCTGGTTCGGGAGCGCCGGTTGCCCGGTATCTGTTGCCGGTCGGCGCGCACATTTTCGTCGAAAAGGGGGCTACGGTCCACCCCGGCGACGTGTTGGCCAAGATTCCGCGTGAAACCACAAAGACCAAGGACATCACCGGTGGTCTCCCGCGAGTCGCCGAACTGTTCGAGGCTCGTAAGCCAAAGGAGCAGGCTGTCATCAGCGAGATCGACGGCGAAGTGTCTTATGGCGGGTTTGTGAAGGGTATGCGGAAGGTGCTGGTCGACAACAAAATGGGGGATGTGAAAGAGTACTTCATCCCGAAGGGCAAGCACGTCAATGTGCATGAGGGCGACTGGGTGCGCGCCGGTGAGCCTCTCATGGACGGATCCGCCAATCCGCACGATATTTTGGACGTGTTGGGGCCGAAGGAGCTGCAAAAATATCTGGTTGATGAGGTGCAGGACGTCTATCGGTTGCAGGGCGTATCTATCAACGACAAGCACATTGAGATCATTGTGCGACAGATGTTGCGTAAGGTCCGCATTGAGGACCCAGGAGACACGTCATTCTTGCCGGGGAGCCAGGTCAGCAAGGGGATGTTTGATGTGGAGAACCAGCGGGTCCTCGAAAAAGACGGAAAGCCGGCCCTTGGAAAGCCAGTTTTGCTGGGCATTACCAAGGCAGCTTTGACCACGGATAGTTTCATATCTGCCGCTTCTTTCCAGGAAACGACGCGGGTGTTGACAGAAGCTGCCATCAACGGCAGGGAAGATAACCTGCTTGGGCTGAAGGAAAATGTGATTGTTGGGCGATTAATCCCGGCTGGTAGCGGCTTTGAAGAGTATCGGGATACTTTTGTGGCGAGCGCCAAGGGGCCCGTGGAATTGTCCAGCGGGCAGCCTCAGCCAGTCGCCGTTGGACAGGTTCCGGCTGATTCCACCGGTCACGAATCTGAAAATAATGCGTGAAAGAAAAAAGAAGGTTCTTGACATAAGTAGTACACATCTCTATAATCCGACGGCTTCGCTCATGAGAATTTTCACGAACTGTCTGATTTTCAAGAAAGAGTATAGTGCATGCCAACAATTAATCAGTTAGTGCGAAAAGGTCGGACGCTTGTAAAGTCGAAGACGAAAAGTCCGGCATTGAAGCGTTGTCCCCAGAAGCGTGGCGTCTGCCTCCGTGTCTATACCACAACTCCGAAGAAGCCGAACTCCGCGCTTCGTAAGGTGGCTCGTGTTCGCTTGACGAACGGGATGGAGGTAACCACCTATATCCCTGGCGTGGGGCACAACCTGCAGGAGCACTCCATTGTGTTGGTTCGTGGCGGTCGTGTGAAGGACTTGCCGGGCGTGCGGTATCACATTGTGCGTGGTTCCTTGGACGCGGTCGGAGTTGCCGATCGGAAGCAGGCTAGGTCCAAGTATGGAGCGAAGCGGCCAAAGTAGTAGGGTTATTCTGTCATTGCGCAAGCGTGCAATGAAAACCGATTTTATTTTAATAGGACAACGATGCCACGCGGACAATTTTTCGGTCATCGAGAAGCGCAGCCTGATTCGAAGTATCGCGACAAGCTTGTAGGGAAATTCTTGAACGTCCTCATGGGCGGTGGGAAGAAGAGTACTGCTGAGCGGATCTGCTACGGAGCCTTTGATCTGATTCAGGAGAAGACGAGCGGCGGGGATCCGATGAAGATCTTCAAGTCGGCAATCGATAACGTGAAGCCGGTCGTGGAGGTTAAGTCGCGACGGGTTGGTGGTGCTTCGTATCAGGTTCCGGTTGAAATCAGGCCTTCTCGTCGTGTTTCGTTGGCCTTGCGCTGGATTACGGAGTATTCCCGTTCGCGCGGTGGGAAGAGCATGCAGGACAGGCTTGCAGCTGAATTGTTGGATGCCTCCAACAATACGGGCGCATCGGTTAAGAAGCGTGAGGATGTCCATCGAATGGCAGAGGCAAATAAGGCCTTTGCTCATTATCGTTGGTAGTGTTGAATTGTGCTGCTGTTGAGCCGGGCTGCGATGTTTGTGTGTAGGAAGTTGCGTCGCAGTGGATGGTCTTCGGCTCGAACGGCGGCACGTTCGTTTTTTCTGGGGGAGTTGTGGCTAGGCAGACACCGTTAGAGCGTACGAGAAATATCGGTATCATGGCGCACATCGATGCCGGTAAGACGACAACCACCGAGCGCATTCTCTTCTATACGGGCATGACCCATAAGATGGGGGAGGTGCATGAAGGCGCTGCTACCATGGACTGGATGGAGCAGGAGCGGGAGCGTGGCATCACGATCACCGCAGCTGCTACGACCTGTTTTTGGCGTGAGCACCGTATCAATATCATCGATACCCCTGGTCACGTAGATTTTACGATTGAGGTGGAGCGGTCTCTTCGCGTTCTCGATGGTGCGGTTGCGGCGTTTGACTCTGTCCAAGGTGTTGAGCCGCAATCCGAAACTGTCTGGCGTCAGGCTGATAAATATGAAGTTCCCCGCATTGCATTCATGAATAAGATGGACCGGATCGGTGCGGATTTCTATGCGAGTGTCCAGTCGATCATCGACCGTCTTGGAGCCAATCCTGTTCCAATTCAAATTCCGATTGGTCGGGAGTCTGAATTTCGCGGCTCTGTAGATCTGATCTCAATGAAGGGCTATTTTTACGACGATGAGACGCTGGGTGCGAAGTACAAGATCGGTGAAATTCCTGCTGATATGGTCGATCAGGCCAATGAATATCGGCAGAACATGCTCGATGCAGTGGCTGAATTTGATGACCTCATTATGGAGAAGTATATCAATGGTCAGCCTCTGGCGGAGGAGGAAGTTCGTCGCGTTGTTCGCGCGGGGACAATCGCGATGAAGGTTGTCCCTGTCTTATGTGGGTCGGCCTTCAAGAATAAGGGTGTCCAGCAATTGTTGGACGCAGTCGTGGATTTCCTTCCGTCTCCTGTCGATATTCCGCCTGTTATTGGTGTGGATCCTGCTACCGGCAAAGATGTCGAGCGTAGTCCGTCAGACTCCGAGCCGTTTTCTGCGCTCGCATTCAAGATTATGACGGACCCATTTGCCGGACAGCTTACGTTTTTTCGTGTCTATTCAGGAACGTTGAAGACTGGGACTCCTGTCCTTAACGTGACCAAGGGAACGAAGGATCGTGTCGGTCGCCTGTTGAAGATGCATGCAAATAAACGTGAAGAGATTGAGATCGTCTACGCCGGAGATATTGCGGCCGCAGTCGGTCTTAAGAGCGCAACGACCGGTGATACCTTGGCGGATGAGAAGCAGCCGGTGTTGCTGGAAATCATGAAGTTTCCTGAGCCGGTCATTGCCATGGCCATTGAGCCGAAAACGAAGCCTGACCAGGAAAAGATGGGTTTTGCGTTGCAGAAGCTGGCGCAGGAAGATCCTTCGTTCCGCGTTCGCACCGACGAGGAGACCGCCCAAACCATTATTGCCGGAATGGGTGAGTTGCATCTCGAGATCATCGTTGACCGGTTGATGCGTGAATTTAAGGTCGAGGCTAACGTTGGGAAGCCCGAGGTGGCATTCCGGGAAACTATCCGTCGAAAGGCCGAGGCCGAATCGAAGTATATCAAGCAGACTGGTGGGCGTGGTCAGTATGGCCATGTGGTCATGACGGTTGAGCCATCTGAGTCAGGTAAGGGGTTGGAGTTCATTAACAAGACTGTCGGTGGTTCCATCCCGAAAGAATATATTCCTGCGATTGAAAAAGGCGTCAAGGAGCGTATGGAGACGGGCGTCGTGGCCGGATTTCCACTCCGAGATGTGAAGGTAACCGTGATTGACGGTTCGTATCACGACGTCGACTCCAATGAAATGGCATTTAAGATTGCTGCTTCAATGGGTTTCGCTGATGCCTGCAAGAAAGCCGACCCTGTTCTTCTCGAGCCTATCATGAAAGTTGAGGTACTTGTGCCCCAGGATTTTATGGGGGATGTTATCGGAAACTTGAATGGTCGCCGCGGGAAGGTTCAGGGCATGAAGGTTCGCGCTGGGGCTCAGGCGATTGAGGCTACAGTCCCGCTGATGGAAATGTTCGGGTACGCAACAGATTTGCGATCTCGGACGCAGGGGCGTGCCACTTATAGTATGGAATTTGACCGCTACGATCAGGTTCCCAGGCAGATTGCTGAGGCGATCACTGCCAAGCATCGTGGTGAGTAAAGTTTTCGGTTTGTGAATTAGGGAGGATTGGGGATGGCGAAGGCGAAATTTGAGCGACGAAAGCCCCACGTGAACATCGGGACGATCGGGCACGTGGACCATGGCAAGACGACGCTGACGAGTGCGCTGACCAAGATCTGCTCGGATCGCGGGATGGCGA
>JACCDZ011114048.1_pt1 | contig 14001 bp, 19 predicted proteins | sample 7449551 | NCBI WGS metagenome assembly JACCDZ01 (sample SAMN15323452, study PRJNA562643) | freshwater metagenome | isolation source: river surface water | place: USA:Blue River Watershed | collected 2017-08-18
GCGGTGAGGAAGGCCGAGCCCATGAAGGTGAGCACGGCGCCTAGCGAGGGCAGCTGCAGCGAGCCGAGGCCACAGATGCCATGGCCCGAGGTACAACCCTGCCCCAAGCGCGCGCCGTAGCCCACAAAAAAGCCGCCCACGACCAGCTGCCATACCGGCACCTGGGTGCGCAGCGGCACACCGCCGCCATAGAGCTTGAACCAGACCAGCGCGCCAGCGATGAGCCCGGCGGCGTAGACCAAACGCCACTGGCGCGACTCGGTGAAGCGCGCTTGCTGGAAGAAGGGGGTTTTGAGCCAGTATGACCAGGTGCTGGAAAACACCGTGCTCATGCCGCCGATGCGCCCGGTCATGAGGTACAGGAAACCGGTGCCGACACCGATGAGCAGGCCGCCGAGCAGGTAGTGCTGCCAGCCCAAAGGGAAGAGGGAGGAGAAGAATTGCATGGCGCAATTATCGGCGCCATGCACTTAGCACACTTTGGAATGCCGTTTACCGGCCTGTGGTGTACTGCCTAAAAAAACAGCACAGCCTGCAAGGCCAATACCGGCGCGGTTTCGGCGTGTTTTCCGCCTGCTTATCCACAGGGGCTTCCACAGCGGGTGGGGGAAAGTTTTTTTAGCGCTTGCCCCACCACATGCGTGCCATGGTTCCGTCTTTGTTGACGACCTGGCGCAGCAACGCACCTGCAACGTGCAAGACCACCAGGGCCATAATGCCTTTGGCAATCCAACCATGGGCGATGCGGGGCGCAACCGTGCTCAGGTTTGCTGGGACGATGCCTCCGGCAGGGCCGAAGACCACGTCGGGCAGGCCGGTCAGCAAGGCGGTTGCCATGCCGCTGGCTGCCATGGCAAACACCAGCACATACAGGCCCACGTGGACAAATTTGGCCAGCGCATCCTTCGCGGCACTGCCGCTGCTGGGGGTGGGCACCACGTGCTTCACGGTCAGCTTGCGAACGACCAGGCGCACCAGCATCAGCGCGCCAATCAGCATTCCCACCACCATGTGCCCGCGCAATGCATCCACCTTGCCTGGCGCATCCAGGGGCTGGGGGCTCAGGACAAAGGTGCCCATCATGAGTGCGACCATGAGCATCAGGGCCAGCAGCCAGTGCAGGGCGACGAGGGCGGGATGGTGGCGGCTTGCCAGTGAGGTCAACGGCATACGAGACTCCTTTGAGGTGGTTAAATAGGTAGTAATTAATTACTATCTTAATACAAAAGCCGAAATCCTGCCGAGGTGCTGCTGGTTGCCCCGTACAAAGCCGAAGCTGCGATGATCACGGCCATGCACACACGCCCGATCCCCCATACCGTTCCCGACAAGGACGCCATCGCTGCCTTGCCCGAATTTCCGCGCCTGGGGCTGGGCGCCATCACTTTGGTAAACACCGAAATCCAAGCCCATGCCGCAGCGGCCGCCTTGCTGCAGGCGCCCCTGTGGGGCTTTGATACCGAGAGTAAGCCGACCTTTCATGTCGGCGAAGTGTCGGACGGGCCGCATGTGCTGCAGCTTTCCACCACCGCACACGCGTGGGTGTTCCAGTTGATCGAACCAGCGTGCGTGCGCATCGCCGCGCAGTTGCTGGCAGCACCGGGCATGGTGAAAGCGGGTTTTGGGCTGGGGGATGACCACAAGCGCATCGTGCGCAAGCTCGGCGTGGTGCCGGTGGGTGTGCTGGACCTCAATACGGTGTTTCGCGCACAAGGCTACCGCAAGGACATGGGCGTCAAAGGTGCCGTGGCCGTGCTGTTTGGCCAGCGGTTTATCAAGTCAAAAAAAGCGGCCACCAGCAACTGGGCCAAGCCCGAACTGACGCAAGCGCAGCTGGTCTACGCAGCCAACGATGCCTATGCTGCCGCCTGTGTGGCACAGGCGATGGGCGTGGCCGCGCAGGGCTAAATCAGTGCGACACCATGGTGAAAGTGACTTCCTCGCTTTCCACCATGTCCAGGATGTCGTTGAGTTCGTCGTCGCTGTCGGTGCTGGTCCAGGTGTCTTCGGGGTCGGTGGCAAACAAGGGTTCGATTGCGAGGTCCAGGTACTGACCGTCGGCCATCTTGACGACCTGGCCACCTTCGGACGTGGTGGACAGCTCCCAGTCATCGGGTACGGACATTTCAACTTGGATGGTGACTTTGAGTTTTTTCATGGGTAATCTCTGTTTGACAAGGCGGCGAGCGTAACCCATGGGAGGCTCTGCGCTGCGCGCAAGCTATTCCAGCGGATACAACCGTTGCGCCAACAGGGCTGCGTCGGGGTGGTCGAGCCACACGTTGTGTCGCTCGGTCAACGGGCCGCCGCCGGGAACCACGCTGCCATCGGGGTCGTAACCGATGGCCTTGAATTTCCACACCACTCCTACACGCTTGAGGTTGCCGACGTGGGTGCCATCAGCGGCGTGTACCGACAGTACTTGGGTGTTGATGGGGCGCAGGAAAACCGCCATCACGCCGCACCCGGGAGCGCGAGCAGGCCGCAGAAGCAGGTACGCTCCACCAGCGCCACAATTTCTTCCTCGGAGTAATTGCCCGTGGCCTGCAAAAAAAGTGGCACTGGGTCGCAGGCGCGGGCGTACAGGGTGTACAGCACGGCTACGGCGGGAAGATCGGGGGCAATGCTGCCGTTCGATTGCTCCGATTCAATCCAGGCGCCCAGCGTGTCGCTGAGCTCCATCAAACGCGCAACGTAGTCTTTGTTGCCGACCAGTGCGTCTCGCAACGGGCCATTTGATGCAGGCAGAGTGGGCATGCGCCGGGCCAGATGCAGTTGGAGCGCCCAGCGCACGACCGCCCGAAGTTTCTCTTTGTCAGGAAGCTGTGGTGGGAGCGCACGCACATGCGCGAGGCAGCGGTCCAGCAAGTCGGTCAGCGCGGCGACCGCAAGGTCCTCTTTACCGGGGTAGTGCTTGTACAAGCTGGCTTTGGCCACGCCTGCAAGCGCGGCGACAGCATCGACCGTCATGCCTTCGTAGCCTTTTTCTGCCAACAGCTGGTTCACGGCCGCAATGATGGCGCCCTCCCGGGCGAGGAGCATGCGGTCGCGAAAACTGGAAGGTGGCTCGGTAGAGGTTCGATGTTGCATACGCGCTTGCAGGAGGGTCGTTGGTTTGGCCAGTTTAATCCCATACCATGCATACTGCTATTGAACCAAGCAGTTCATATGAAAACTAATTGGTTTAATAATGAACCCACATTTCAACCGAAATGTCTTTTTGAAACCCCTCTGGAGCATCTTCATGAAAAAGTCTTTGATCGCTATCGCTTTGACTGCATTGGCCACCACCGCCGTTCAGGCCAAGGACATTGTTGACACCGCCGTTGGCGCGGGCAGCTTCAAAACCTTGGCTACCGCCTTGCAGGCCGCTGGCCTGGTGGATACCCTGAAAGGCAAAGGTCCCTTCACCGTGTTCGCTCCCACCGATGAAGCATTCGCCAAGGTTCCCAAAGACCAGCTGGACGCGTTGCTCAAGGACAAGGCCAAGCTCACCGCCGTGCTCACCTACCACGTGGTGCCGGGCAAAGTCATGGCGGCTCACGTGAAAGCCGGCAAGGTGAAAACCGTGCAAGGCGGCGAAATTACCGTTAGCACCATGGGCGGTGTGAAAGTGGACGCGGCCAATGTCGTTAAAACCGACATCGTGGCTGACAACGGCGTCATCCACGTCATCGACGCAGTGATCCTGCCGAAGTAAGCGCTGGATTCAGTGGGGAGCTTTTGTCGCACCCAGTGCGGGCAAATCGGCTCCCCACATGCGCGCCCATAGCCAGTGCAGGCTCTCGCCCAGCGGCAGGCGGCCGGACTGCTGCACCGCTGGCGGGACGGGTGCCCCCGCGGTGAGCGGCGGGCCAAGGTCAAAGTCAAAAACATACCCGCCTTCTTGGCCCATGCGCAGGTCGGTGAGCCACAGGTGTCCATCTTGCATGCGCAAACGCAACAGGCCATCGGTGAAACGTTGCATGCGTTGCACGTGCGGATGCGCGCTGTGTAGTTCGATCAAATACTGTCCGCGCGCATGGGCCACCCAGCGCACCGGGCGCTTGCCGTCCAGCAAGCCGTAGTAGCCTTCGTAATAGTGGCTGCCGTCCACCGCAACGGCGCGCCACAGGAGGGTATTCAGGGGCGCGGGGGTCACCATGAGCGTTTGTGCCGCGATGCCTTGCTCCGCCAGCGAATGGCGCACCTGCTCTGTGGCCCAGGCCTGTGCCACCAGGCTCCAGCCGAGGTACAGCGTGCTCAGGGTCAACAGTGCCGTGTTGCTGCGCAGGCCCGCGTGCTGCGGACGGCGCAGCGCGATGAGCACCCCGGCGAGCAAGGGCAGTGTGTACAGCGGGTCGATGATGAACATGCTGCCGGTGCCGTACGCCGTGTCGGTGAACGGTTGCAGCAGCTGCGTGCCATAAATGGTGAGGGCGTCCAGCAGCGGGTGGGTCACCATGGCAATCAGCAGGGCGACACTCCAGCGCCAGCGCAGTTGCCATTGGCCATGGAACCAGGCCGCACAAAGCCCCAGCAGCGCGCCGGCCAATGAGGTCCACAGCAGCGAGTGCGAATGCCCCCGGTGCAGCACCATGTTGAGCACCGCGTCGCCGTGGTCCAGCAACACATCGAGGTCGGGCAAGGTGCCGGCGATACCGCCCCACAGTGCTGCTTTCCACACAGCCGTGCGCCGCCCCATCACCGCGATGCCCAGGCTCGCCCCCAGCGCCAGTTGCGATACGGAATCCATCAGCGGTCGCTAGGCTGCATGCACAGTGGCGGGGTATCCGGCTTCGGTCAGCGCAAGGGCGATTTCCTCGGGGCTGATGAAGTTGGTGTGTTCGGCCCATGCGCTGCTGCTGGCGAGGTCCACATCGGCCACATGGATGCAGGGCAAATCTTGCAGCTCAAACATGACGGCGTCGGCATCGTTTTGCGATTGCATGGCCGGAATGGAAAAGTGGGTGGTGGGCATGGGCGTGCCGGGCTTACTTCGCAAACTTGGCGTAGTACGCGGCAATGGCCGGGTGCTTCGCAATCCGCTGTGCGTGGGCGTTGAGCAGCGGTGCGATGGTTTGCACCAGGTCGCTGGGTACATGGTCCAGGCGGCCGGAATTCAGGCCGCGCACATACACAAACACCTTGAGGTCGGCCACGGTGAGGCGGTTTTCTACAAAGTACTGGCCGCCGTGCGCGTGTAGTGCCGCTTGCATCCAGCGCAGGTACATGGGCAGGGCACCTTCGACCAGCGCGGTACGGGCCGCTTGGAGAGCGTCGCCGGTCATGCCGAAGGTGGGGCCCATTTTGTTGTTGGCGTCTTCCACCACGCCCAGTACTTCGTCACACAGCAGTGCTTTATAGGGGTCGGTGGGGTACAGGTCTGCGAGCTTTCCGGCATAGCGTGTGATGGCATCGCTTTGGGTGACCAGTACGCCGTCCACCTGCAGTGTGGGCACCTGGCCAAAGGGCGTTTGCTTGCGAATCTCTGCAAACTCGGGGTAGCCGAAACGCTTGTCGTCAAACTGGATACCGCCCACGGCAAAGGCCAGGCGCGCGGGTTCGCCGCGGCCGCCGTGGAAATCGAAGTAGGTGAGGGTCAGTTGGGTCATGGAGATCGCCTATGGCTGTGGGCTGCCGGGAGTGGCAGGTATGCAGCGCGAATTCTAGGGGCGCTCGCGTATCCTTGCCGCATGCGCACATTTCCCCCTCCATGCCCATGACAAAACGACTGTTCGCGACCCTGTGGCTGCTGCTCGCCTGTGTGGCCTGGGCCCAGCCGCCGGTACCCCTGCTGTGGAAAGTCAGCGATGCCGACAACAGCGTCTACCTTCTGGGCTCCATGCATTTGCTCACCGCTGACGAATACCCACTGGCCCCGGCGGTAGATGCCGCATTTGCCGACAGTGCGCAGCTTGTATTCGAGATCGCCCCGCAAGGTATGGACCCCCAAGAGGTGGCACAGGCCATGCTCCAGAGTGCGACCCGCACCGATGGAAAAACCCTGGCGCAAACGCTCCCGCCAGCCACCTGGAGAAGCTTGCAAACCTATGCCGCGGCGCACGGCATGCCGGCGCAGTCGCTGCAGCGCTACAAACCCTGGTTTGTGGCCCTGCTGGTGATGATGGGCGAGAGCACTGCGGCGGGCATGGACCCTGCTTTGGGGCTCGACCAGCATTTCATGGCACGTGCGGCGGCGGCGGGCAAACCTACCGCTGGGCTGGAAAGCGCACAGGCGCAGATAGCCTTGTTCGACGGCATGGGCGAGCGTGCCCAGCTGGAGTTTTTGCAGGAAGCGCTCGGGGACGTAGCGCATTTCAAGGAACAGATGGATGAACTGCTCTCCGCCTGGCGCCAGGCCGACGAGAAAGCACTGCTGCGCATTGGCCTGCAAGACATGCGCCGCGACTACCCGGAGCTGTACCAAAGCATCAACGTCGGGCGCAACCGCGCCTGGCTGCCCAAAGTGGAGGCGCTGCTGCACGAAAGTTCCCACCACAATGCGCTGGTGGTGGTGGGGGCGCTGCACCTGTTGGGCGACGACGGGCTGGTGCGCCTGCTGCAGCGGCGCGGCTACCGCGTGCAGCGCTTGCGCTAAGACAACGCCAGCATTTTGTCGCAGCACCGCTGCGTTACCGGCATGGGGCGCCGTGGGTTACATTCGCAGGCAGTTCCTGTTACCGCACCACCTAGCATGACCACTCCTACTTTTGTTGCCATTACGTCGTATGTCCGCTTGCAGCGGGGCAGTGTTCTGCGTGGGGCGCGGGTAGCCGCCCTGGTCACCGTGAGTGCGACCTTGGGTGGCTGTGCCGTGTGGAACTCCATCTTCAGCGACACGCCTGCGGCGGAATCGGCGCAGACCGCACCGGCTGCCGTGCCCGAGGGGGCGGGCCAGGTACCCATTGCGCCGCAGGCCTTGCCTCCAGCCATGCCAGCCAGTGCACCTGTGGTGGTATCGCCCGAGCCTGCAATCGCTACCCCCGCTCCGGTGTACACACCTGCGGCACCGGCTGCTGAGATTCCCCCTCCTAGCCCGCTGCCCAAGGTGGCCGAACCCGCTGCTGCCAAGGCAGCTTCTGCCGCAGTTCCGACAGGGCCCGGTTTTTACATCAACGTGGGGCTTTTTGCCGTGCCCAGCAATGGCAACAACGCCGTGGGCATTTTGCGTGCTGCGGGGCTGCCAGTGTTTGCCGATACGGTGGAGTCCACCAAAAAAGGCACGCTGACCCGGGTGCGCGTGGGCCCCTATGCCAAGAAGCTAGATGCCGCCACTGCCGCCAAGAAGATCAAAGGCCTCAAGCTGGATGCCGTGGTGTTTGAGCGCAAGTAGGCCGCTGTTTTGTATTAAATCAGGCGCTAGCCCCCGTATTTATTGCGCATAGCGCTTCACTAAGCATAGCAACGGCTCCAGTGTGGAGCCGTTTCCATTCCATGCACACTTCATCTGAACGCTTCTACCCCATTGGCATCCCCGGCGAGCGCTGGGGACCGGCCGAGATTGCCCAGTGGCGTGATCGCCAGACGCGCCTGCGCAGCTATGCCGACGACGTGCTCGCCCCCGTGCAGGCCCTGCACGCCCAGTGGGAGGTCCTGACCTATGGCGAGGTGGTTTACGGCGACGAGCGCTTTCCCTTGGTCGCCTTGCGCAGCCGCGGCTGGAACGCTGCGCTGCCCACCGCGCTGGTCACCGGCGGTGTGCACGGCTATGAGACCAGTGGTGTGCACGGCGCGCTGCGTTTTGCGCAGGCCCACTCCCAGCCGTATGCGGGCAGGGTGAACTTGCTCATCGCCCCGTGTGTGAGCCCTTGGGCTTATGAGCGTATCCAGCGCTGGAACCATGACGCGCAGGACCCGAACCGCAATTTCCGCGCGAACAGCCCAGCGCAGGAGTCGGCCGCACTCATGGCGCTGGTGGCGCCACTGCGTGGGCAATTTGATGCACATGTGGATTTGCACGAAACCACCGACAGCGACGAGTCCGAATACCGCCCGGCGGTGGCCGCGCGCGACGGCAAGGCGTTTGTGCCCGCCAGCATTCCCGACGGCTTCTACCTGGTGGACGACAGCGCCAACCCGCAGCCAGCGTTCCAGCAAGCGCTTGTGGCTGCGGTGGAAAAGGTCACCCACATTGCGCCGGCCGATGCGCAAGGCGGCATCGTTGGCTCGCCCTTGGTGGCGCACGGCGTCATCCACTACGCGATGAAGGAATTGGGCCTTTGCGCCGGAATTTCCGATGCGCGCTACACCACTACCACCGAGGTCTACCCCGACAGCGCACGCGCCACACCCGCGCAATGCATTGCGGCCCAGGTGGTGGTGGTCTGCGCCGCGCTGGATTTTGTTTGCCAGCCAATAGCGTAAGCCGCATGGCCTTGCAGCCCCGTCTCATCGCGTTTAACAAACCCTACGGCGTGCTGAGCCAGTTCACGCCCGAGGGGCGCTGGGCGGGCCTCAAGGACTACATCGACCTGCCCGGTGTGTACGTGGCCGGGCGGCTGGATGCCGACAGCGAAGGGCTTTTGCTGCTCACCAGCGACGGCAAGTTGCAGGCCCGTATCAGCGACCCGCGGTACAAGATGGAAAAGACCTATTGGGTGCAGGTGGAAGGCGTGCCCGACGATGCGGCCCTGGCGCGCTTGCGTGCCGGTGTGGTGCTGAACGACGGACCCACACAGCCGGCGCGGGCCCAACGCATGGACGCCCCCCCGGCCCTGTGGGAGCGCACGCCCCCGGTACGGTTTCGCCAAGCCATCCCCACCAGCTGGATTGCGCTGGGTATCCGCGAAGGTCGCAACCGCCAGGTGCGCCGCATGACGGCTGTCGTGGGCCACCCTACGCTGCGCCTCATTCGCGCCGCCATCGGACCATACACGCTCGACGGGCTGGCACCCGGGCAGTGGCAAGCCGTGATAGCCCCCGCCTAGCCCAAATTTTTGGTGTTATTGGCCTCTAGCCCCCGTCGATATTGCGCAATAAGCTATGAAAATAGTAGCAATTTCCGAACTGATTTTGCTTAATCGACCTGTAGCTGAAAGCTTCCCAGCGGCGTAGGCTGGCCATTGAGCAGGGCTTCTACCCGGTGCACACCGGCGTAATGCATGCGGGTGCTCATGTTTGCCAGGGAAACGCGTTTGCCTACGCGCTGTGTGGCGTGGGCTGCGAGTTCCAGCGTTTGCAGCTTGAATACTTTGGCTCGGGTGCTGCCGTTGGACTTGACGTAGTGCACCGCAAAGTCGACCAGCACACGCTGCGTTGTGGAGCTGGTGTTGGTCACATCAAAGGCCAGGCACAAGGTGTCGCCTACCTGGGCACTGGCAGGCGTGATTTCCACCCGACCCACGGCGACGTGTGCCGTTTGGCCAAACCCCAGCACCTGCAGGGCCCCGGCTTCGCCACGCTTCAACGCCGAGCGCAGTGCGTGTTGCACCACCCAGGCACGTTGCGGGCTGGCATGTTGTAGCCACCGCTGGGCCACTTCTGCCAGCACGGCGGGGTGGTCTTTGCCAATGTCGTTGAGGTTGTTGGCCACCGATCGGCGCACGTAGAGCGCCGGGTCGTCTTGGAGCAACTCCAGCAGTGCCAGCACCGGCGTGGGGTCACGCTGGAAGGCGGGAATGCGGCTGGCCCAGGGCAGGCGCGGGCGGGTGCCTTCGGACACCAGGCGGCGCACGTGTTCGCTTGGGTCGAAGGCCCACTGCTGCAGGCGCTCCAAAGTCGCCTGGGTGTGTTGCCGCAAAAAGGGGCGGATGCTGAACTCGGCCGTGAAGCGTTGGGTGAGCCAGTGCTGCGCCTGCATGGACAGCTCGAAATGGTCAAGGCCGAAATCGGCCACAAACAGGGTGTGTGGCAGGTACAAAAAGGACGCCAGCGAGAGGTCTTCGCGGCGGCCGTGGGGCTGAGCGGCGCTGGCCAGCACGATGGGCAGTGCCTGCGCGTAGTCACTGGGCAGGTGGCGGCGCAGTGCGTGGGCGATGTGGCGGCCACGGGGCATCAATGCCAGCGAATCGTAGCCTTGCAGGGCGTCGCTGAGGAAGGCGTCGCGGTCAAAGCCCGGGTGCACGGCAGCCACCATGCGGGCGATGGCCTGGGGAACGTCAGGCCCGTACTGGGCCACCAGAGGCTCAGCCACCGGCGCGGGTCGCGTTGGGGGCGCGGGCCTGCAAGTCGCGAATGAAGGACACCGCCTTGGTGGTGATCATGTCCACCGCCGGGCCATTGGCGCCGTGCGGCAATATGACATGGGCACTGCGCTTGCTGGGCTCGATGAATTGCTTGTGCATGGGCCGCACCGTGGTGAGGTACTGCTCGATCACGCTGTCGGCACTGCGTCCGCGCTCGGCCATGTCGCGCTGCAGGCGGCGGATGAAGCGCACGTCGGCCGCCGTGTCCACAAACACCTTGAGCGACATCATCTTGCGCAAAGCCGGATCGAACAGCGCGAACAGTCCTTCGATGACGATGATGGGGGCGGGCCGCACGGTAATGGTCTTGCTGGAGCGGTTGTGCACCGTAAAGTCATACACCGGCATGTCGATGGCTTGCCCTGCGCGCAGGGCTTGCACGTGCGCCATCAGCAGCGGCCAGTCAAAGGCGTCGGGGTGGTCGTAGTTGGTTTTGCAGCGGTCTTCGAACGACAGGTCGGACTGATCGAGGTAGTAGTCGTCCTGCATCAGTACCGCAGCTTGCTCGGCGCCGACCGAGGCCAGCACTTCGCGCGTGACGGTGGACTTGCCACTGCCGCTGCCGCCGGCCACGCCAATGACGAAGGTGGGGAAAGTGGTTTCGGTCATGGCGTGCAGTGGGAGTGCTGGGGAGGCGGCGATCATACAAGTGGCGTCCACGCCCCCGCCATGTGCGGATGCAAAAAAGGCCAGCCCATTGCCGGGCTGGCCTTGCTAGCGGCGCGCGGGTTTCAGGCGGCGAGCTGGGCGATGCCGTTGGCGGCTTCTGCCAGCGCCTGCACCTTTTGGGTTTCGCCCATGGCCAGGCCTTCGGCACGCACAAAGCGCACATCGGTAATGCCCAGGAAGCCAAACACCGTCTGCAGGTAGCTTTCCTGGTGCTCGGCGGCGCGGCCCCAGTCGCTGGTGGAGTACACGCCACCGCGGGTGGACGCCACGATCACGGTCTTGCCCGTGGCCAGGCCCTTGGGGCCGGTGGCGGTGTAGGCAAAGGTGCGGCCGGGCTGGGCAATGCGGTCGATCCAGGCCTTGAGCTGGGTGGGGATGCTGAAGTTGTACAGCGGTGCGCCCACCACGATCACATCCGCCGCCAAGAACTGGCTCACCAGCGTTTCGGAGATGGTGTTTTCGCGTTGCTGCGCCTCAGAATGCTGCGTACCGGCCGGGGCGCGAAAGCCCAGCGAGTCACCACTCAGGTGGCTGGGGGCATCAAGGGCCAGGTCCAGGTACTCCACCTCGGTGCCGGGGTGGGTCTTCACCCACTGGGCCACGGTGTCGGCGGTGAGCTGGCGCGAGACCGAGTTGCTGCTCAGGATGCTCGAATCGATGTGCAAGAGTTTCATGACAAATCCTTCATTAGGTGGTTGGTGTCGATGGAATAATTGTCATATTCAAGCCAATGCTTGATAAGCCAGTGAAAATGCGTTTAATTGTTCTGAATATGGAACAATAAGCCTCGCACAGGAGCCGACCATGCACGACACCAACGACATGCTGCTGTTCGCCGAAGTGGTGGAACAGGGCGGCTTTGCCGCCGCCGGGCGCAGCTTGGGCATGCCCAAATCGACCCTCTCGCGCCGTGTGGCCGAGCTCGAAGCGCGTCTGGGCGTGCGCCTCTTGCAGCGCACCACGCGCAAGCTTTCGCTCACCGAAGTAGGCGAGGGCTACCTGCGCCACTGCCTGGCCGTGCGCGAAGCCGCCGAAGCCGCCGCGCACGCCGTGGAGCAGGTGCACAGCGAACCACGCGGCACCCTGCGCGTGGCCTGCCCCGTCACGCTGGCGCAAAGCACGCTCGGGCCCATCATGGGCCTGTATCTGGCGCGCTACCCGCAGGTGAAAGTGGACATGCGCGTGAGCAACCGCGTGGTGGACCTGGTGGAAGAGGGCGTGGACGTGGCCCTGCGCGTGCGCGCCTCGCTCGACGACAGTGGCAGCCTGGTGGTGAAGAGGCTGGGAGAATCCACCTCGTGCCTGGTGGCCAGCCCGGCACAGCTGGAGCGCCAGGGGCGCCCCACAGCGCCGCAAGACCTGCTGCACATGGACACACTGGCCATGAACGCGATGGACGGCCGCGCCACCCTGCGTCTGCTCGGGCCTGGTGGCGCCAGCTACACCCTGGAGCACCAGCCCCGCTACGTGGCCGACGACCTCCTCACCCTCAAGTTCGCGGCGCAGGACGGTACCGGCATGTGCTTCATGCCCGACTACATGTGCCGACGCGAGTTCGAAGACGGCCGCTTGGTGCACGTGCTGCCTGGCTGGGCCCCGCCGCGCGGCATCTTTCACGCGGTGTACCCGTCACGGCGGGGGCTGGCACCGGCGGTGCGGGCGTTTCTCGATTTTTTGGGCGAACATGCCAGCGTGGAGGGCATGCCCCATCTGCCGCCTGGCTGTCCTGGCGCATGAGCAGGCCCAGGGCAGGGGTGTTTGCTCATGCAGTCTGTGCAGAAAAACCTTAGTAATCCGAAGTTTCCAGTGCATCGCCACAATGTTGAGTCCCACGCCACACAAGGACCCTCACTATGCGCTCCCAATCCCTGATGCCCCGCTACCCCGTGCCTGCACTGAACGTGGCACTCACCCATGGGGGGCGCTTTGTCCTCGGTGCCAACCCTGGTGCCCAGTTCGACCTGTTGGTGTTCTACCGTGGCCTGCATTGCCCGGTGTGTGCCAAGTACCTCATCGAGTTGGAGCGCCTGGCACCCGAGTTCGCACGCCGAGGCGTGCAGTTGCTCGCCGTGAGCAGCGACGATGCGGATCGCGCCCAGCAGATGGCCACCAAAGTGAGTGCCACAGCGGTGCAGTTCGGCTACGGCTTGAGCCTGCGTGCAGCCCGCGAGTGGGGTCTGTACATCAGCACTTCGCGCGGGAAAACATCCATTGGCATTGAGGAACCGGCGCTGTTTTCCGAGCCGGGCGTCTTTCTGGTGCGGCCCGACGGCACTCTGTACTACGGCGCGGTGCAGACCATGCCGTTTGCCCGCCCGCAGTTCCAGGACCTGCTGGGCGCCATTGACTTTGCCATCGACAAGAACTACCCCGCGCGCGGCGAATACACCGGGGAAGTTTGAACGGATAGGCGCGATTCAGCGGCGTTGCGCGACCAGCACTTGCCAGGCCTGGTCCGCGTGGCGGCGGTAGCTTTGCCAATCGCCGGTCAACCAGCGTTGGCGGCCACGCTCGCTGTAGAACAGGTACAGCTTGTCTCCAAAGAATTCCCACACGGCACCGTCGGTGCGGATCAGGCCTTCGTCGAGTGACAAGCCATTGGCACAGTGGCCGTTGTACTGGGGCACAAACGCCGCCGGGTCGGCAGCAAATCGGTCGGCACTGGCCTGGCTGGCAAAGTACCAGGGTACACCGAGGTACTCCACCCGAAATTGACGGTTGCCCGGTACGGCCTGGTGCGCTGCCTGGGCCGTGGCGCTGTGGTAGGCCACGGTGTCTTTGCCGCCAATGGCGACGCCATTGGCCCAGCCGACACTGACCGGAGGCAGTGCCTGAGCGCCTGCAAGCAGGCTAATGAAGACGAGGCTGGTGGCCAGGAGGATTGATCTCAACATAGTGATGAAGGGCGGCAGTGTGGTGTTTGAACCTCCCTTGGTCGCTGTGGGGGCTCGGTTCTTACACGGCTTTGCGCGCTATCGAACCCGGTAGCGCTAAGCTGTTCGCTTGCCTGAAGAGGCCGCTTGCAACCTACAACCACAGGAGTACGTTCCATGTCCCGCTTGTCGTTCAACCACGGCATCCCGCAGTTCGTTTCCTTGTGCACTTTTGAGCGCTTGCCGCCTGAAACCATGCATGCGCGTGCCCAGAGTTTTTACGCCGAGATGCA
>JACCDZ011785798.1_pt1 | contig 13982 bp, 13 predicted proteins | sample 7449551 | NCBI WGS metagenome assembly JACCDZ01 (sample SAMN15323452, study PRJNA562643) | freshwater metagenome | isolation source: river surface water | place: USA:Blue River Watershed | collected 2017-08-18
AGACGATGGTTGTGATCATTGGCCATACCGACGATAGCGGCGGCCTACAAACCAATATGCAGCTTTCACAACAACGGGCAGATGCAGTAAAAAGCTATTTGTTGAGCCAACAACTTGATGAGCGCCGCTTAGAAACTCACGGTGAAGGCCCTAATTATCCATTGTTGCCCAACACAACTCCCGCCAATCGCGCAGCAAATCGGCGAGTAGAGATTTTATTGGCACCTTTGACTTTGGGGGAGTAGATGGGGTTTAGTTGACGGGATATCTAAAAAGAATGTGTTAAAAGTGTGAGTTGCGCTGCAGAAACACTACAGCGCATCTTCGTTTTGACTCTAGTTAGTTCTTCTTCACCCTATCGCCACTACCTTTGCCAGCAACCGTCATGAAAATATATTTAAAATAATCGCCAATACTGAGGCTTGCTAACATCGCTTGATCAGTTTCTGCGAGTAACACCGGCGTCGACATATCAATTTCATTCACTTGAGCAAGACCGGTAATACCAGGACGAGCATTTAACACTCCTCGCACTTCACGTTCATGGATAAGCTCATTTTGATTGAATAAACACGGGCGCGGCCCGACCAAACTCATATCACCTAACAATACATTCCAAAGCTGTGGCAACTCGTCGAGCTTGGTTTTCCGCAGAAAACCACCAAACGGCGTTATCGCGCTAGCACTCGCCAAATGACTCGCAACACTGGCCGTATCAACTTTCATGGTTCTGAATTTAACTAAGGTAAACGGCTTTTTATTGCGACCCACACGCACCTGCCGAAAAATAGGCGAGCCCGTATCGAACAGACCAATAATAGTTAACAGCACTAACACGGGGAAACCGCAGATTAAACCGACTGCGGAGAATAAAATATCTAGTAAACGAATTAACATAAATCCTCTTTAGATATACAGCTTTGAATACCGCGCTCCACAGAAAACGGTGGCTGCCAGTTTAATAGCTGTTTTGTTGCGGAAATATCAACTTGCAAGTTACCACATAATATCGAAACAACCGCCTGCTTCCCAGTCAACCTACCAAGCAATCTAAACCAACTCATAGGAACTGGAATCAGTATTGGCGACTTGCCGTAAGCCTGCACCATTAACTTAAGCAATTCCGTTGTAGAGACATCGCGATCATCGCTCACCAAAAAAGTCTGATTAGCTGCATTAGGTTGTGAAATGCAGATCTTAATTAGATCTACCAAATTCGCTAAGGCCACCATACTGCGACGATTACGGATGGCTCCCAAAGGTAATGGTAGATTTTTTTTAGCCAAGCGCAGCATCGCCGCAAAGTTTGCTTTTACACCCGGTCCATATACCAAGGGGGGGCGGATTATTACAAACTCCATGCCAGTTTGAGCACATAATTCTTTTAACGCTATTTCAGCTTCAGCTTTAGAAATACCATAAGGGTCGTCAGGTTGTGGTTTATCAGAAGCCAAAAATGGTTTTCCTAGCTCAGTTGACTCGCCATTCACTTTTATAGAACTAATAAAAATGAAACGTTTAACACCGGCTGCAGCAGCTTGTTTTGCTAAATTTAATGTGCCTGCTACGTTAACCGAGCGGTAAGCGATAAGCGGGTCTTTGGCTGTATCATCCATCACATGCACTCTAGCTGCGGCATGTATAACCGCAGAAACACCAACTAAACTGTCGGTAAAATCTTCTTCTGCGGTCAATTCTTTTTGAAAAAATACTCCATGCTGCTCAGGCAACATACGTCGCCCGACTAAATGCAATTGTTGGGGTGCAAGCAATTTAACTAGCGCTTGACCAACAAAGCCCGTATGGCCAGTCATTAAAATGGTCATAATTGATCCTTTAACGTCATTTGTTGGGTTATTTGAGACACTGCAGATTCTACTGAAAACAAACTCTCAAGTAATTGGCGAGAATTACCGCCAATTGATTTGCGTAAGTCTGCCGAAGCCATCAACTGCTGTGCAGCCTGATACAAAGACTCGTCATTACCATTGACAAAGACATAACCCGCTTTGTTGTCATTTACTACGTCAATCACATCATTCCCTGAATTAACGCTCCCTAGGATAGGAAGAGACTCAGTCATATAACCCAACAATTTCCCTGGAAAATTATGCGCGGTGTGTTTTGCGGATAATGAAAATAAACCAATATCGATTTGAGTTAATAACTCACGATAAACGTGCTGTGATACGGAGGGTTTAATAGTGACATTGTCTAACTGCCACTCTAATTGCAGTTGATGAATTAAATCAACTTCGTCTCCTTGGCCAACAAATAGAAAATGGGCATTCTCGACATGCTTCATGGATTTGGCTAAACGCATGAGATTCGCCATGTCTTGAGCATGACCAATGTTGCCCCCGTAAAAGAATACGGTTTTATTGCCAAGGCCCCAAGCATCGCGCCAATTCGTTTCCACCTTGGCACGATCTAATGGACGGGTATCTGCCCAATTCATTAAAACTTTGACATTGCCATAACCCGGATGGAGTTGATGAAACAGCCTCTGATTGGCATCTGACATAACACCAATACAATCAGATACTTGATAATTGAATCGTTCGAAGTATCTAAAGTAACGTGCAATTAATGACCCTTCTTTAATCATGCCTTGATCAATCACCCATTGCGGAAACATATCGCGTAAAATTAGATAGATGTAGGCGCCATGCGACTTCAACTTTTTGGCCAACAAGCCAAAGAAAATGGTCGGAGAGTAATTAATACATGCATCGAAAGGCTCAGCTTTAACTTTGTGGGAAATAGCGCGCCAAGCGTTTAATGAAAGTAGTGACTCATTAATTGCTCGTTTCAATTTACCGACACCGCGAGTACGACCAGTTCGAAAACGCCATACCTCAATACCGTCATAAATTTCTTCAACTAATAAGGTAGCTTGGTCCGGTTCCCCTGGCGTAATTACGACCGCTTTATGTCCACGCTTTTGTAGCTCATGAGCGAGCTCATGAAACATTTTGGCGTGGACACGAGTACCACCAGGAAGGTACTCGTCAGGTAGCAAGGCGATTCTCACTAGCTACTTTCTCCAAACAACATTGTTAACATAATCAACATAACTATGAATGGTTCTAACAACTTTCTCAGATACATTCGGAGCAACGTAATCACGTACAACGTTAATATTTCTCTCACCACCACGAGTTTGATTAGAAAGAATATCTATAGCTTGCAAAATACGCTCACCATTCATACCTGTAAACATTACTGCGCCTTCTTCAAAGCCTTCCGGCCTTTCTTGAGCTTCCCTGATATTTAATGCCGGGAAATTCATAATTGAAGACTCCTCGGTAATGGTTCCGCTATCACTTAATACAACTTTTGCACTCGTTTGAAGCTTAACATAGTCGGAAAAACCAAGAGGCTTTAACAGCTGTACTAACGGATGAAATTTAAGGTTTAGGGAATCTATCTTTTTACGAGTTCGCGGGTGTGTCGACACGATGATAGGAAAGCTAAATTTTTCTGCTAGAGTATTGAGAACTTCAACATATAATTTAATATTCCTTTCAGAATCAACATTTTCTTCTCGGTGAACACTTACTAAGAAAAATTTCTCAGAAACCAAATCTAATTTGTCTAAAATATCCGAAGTTTCAATTTTATTTGCGTAAAATGCTAAGACTTCATCCATTGGACTTCCTGTCTTTACAATAAAATCAGCCTTAATACCTTCCCTAAGCAAGTACTCCCGAGCAATATCACTATAAGGAAGATTAACATCAGATATATGGTCAACAATTTTACGGTTGATTTCTTCTGGCACACGTAAATCAAAGCAGCGATTACCTGCTTCCATGTGGAAGATTGGTATTTTCCTGCGCTTGGCAGGAATTGCCGCCATTGCACTATTAGTATCACCTAATATTAAAACTGCATCTGGTCGTTGGTCCGCAAGTACTACATCAGATTTAGCAATGACTTGGGCTATCGTTTCCGCTGCAGACGCCCCGGCACATTCCAAGAATATATCTGGGGAGCGAATACCGAGGTCATCAAAAAAAATTTGATTCAATTCGTAATCGTAATTCTGACCGGTGTGTACAAGAATATGGTTACAATATTCATCAAGCTTAGCTATTGTCCTAGATAGGCGTATAATCTCCGGCCTAGTCCCTACAATAGTCATTACTTTAAGCTTTTTGGTGTTATTTAAAGTATTTTTGATATTCATCATGCATCCGCTTAATCAGTTCTAGCCATGTAGGGACAACAAAACCAGTATCTGAACGTAATCTGTCAGAGTTTAAACTTCTATCAATTACAAAATCAGATTTATCAATAATCTCAACTTCGTGTTTGTAGATTTGTTTTACCAAGCTAAGTAAAGAAAATTTGTCAATTGGATCGACACTCAAATGATATAACCCAGAAATATCTGCTTTTTCAAAAACAAATTTATTGCAAAATTCTGCTACAAAACATGTCGGTAACCCAGAGAAAACAGCTTTAGAGAAACCATTAACACTACCAGATTGTGATAAAAACCAATCGATCAAGCTGAGATTTGAATGGATTTCATGGCCAATTATTGAAGTACGTAATGTTAGATGACCATCATAATTAACTTCACCCAACAATTTTGAACGACCGTATATATCGGAGGCATCAGGTGTCGCAGATTCTAGATACCCCCCCTCATTACCAGAAAAAACACAGTCGGTGGAAAAATGTATTAACTTAGCGGAAACTTGAGTTGCAAGGCTAGCTAAGCGATGTGGCAGTAATGCATTAATTTCGATAGCTGAGATGGGATTTTTGGAATCGTTCAGTTGCTTGATTAAACCAACACAATTGAAAACAACATGTGGTTCGTATTCATTGAAGACATCTTGTAATCGTTTATGATCTCTAACATCTACACCAGAGATAACATTTTTAAAACCTTGTTTAGCAAGGAGATCTGCTGCTGCATTATTACGGACGGAACCTAGAACTTCAAAATTTGCTTGCTGGCTAAAGTACCGGAATATACTGCCACCCAGCATTCCGTTTGCACCAATTACAAGAATACGTTTATTCATCAGGATGTGCCCTCTCACCAGCTGCAATTTTACGCATATAATCAAGCTTTAATAGTAATAACTTCATTTGTTCAACATTAAGCTGCTCTGTATTATGAGAGTTATAATCTACAACTTCGGTAAGTTCGGCACGGCCTTGATCGAAATACTTACCATAGTTTAAATCGCGGTTGTCTGCAGGTATGCGGTAGTAACCACCTTGATCTTCAGCCACAAGCATTTCTTCTCGGCTACACAAAGCCTCAAATAACTTTTCTCCATGGCGAGTACCAATAATATTAATTTTGTGTTCAGGCACTTCCATCAATGAAAATACTGCTTTTGCCAGTACTTCGATGGTCGCCGCAGGGGCTTTTTGAACAAAAATATCACCGTTGGAGCCATGTTCGAAAGCATGCAAGACCAAATCAACAGCATCATCAAGAGTCATCATGAAGCGAGTCATGCTTGGATCTGTAATTGTAATTGGCTGGTTCTTATGAACTTGATCAACAAAAAGGGGGATTACAGAGCCGCGAGAAGCCATGACATTGCCGTAACGCGTAGTGCAAACTGTAGTGCCTTTAGGTACATTACGTGACTTAGCTACAATTACTTTTTCCATCATTGCTTTGGAAATGCCCATTGCATTAATTGGATAAACAGCTTTATCTGTGCTTAAACAAACTACTCTAGATACACCATTAATTATTGCTGCCTCTAGTACGTTCTCCGTCCCCAATACATTAGTCTTAACAGCTTCCATTGGATAAAACTCACAACTTGGAACTTGTTTAAGTGCTGCAGCATGATAAATAAAATCGACACCTCGCGTAGCATTTAAAATACTATTATAGTCACGTACGTCGCCGATATAAAATTTCAATTTTGGATGATTATACTTTTTGCGCATATCATCCTGTTTTTTTTCATCTCGGCTAAAAATACGAATCTCACCAATATTAGTATGTAAAAATCGGCGAAGGACTGCATTTCCGAAAGAACCAGTGCCGCCTGTTATTAACAGAACCTTATTTGAAAACATGAGAACTCCGAATTAAACATTTTTAAAATTAAATTTATTGATCAGTGGCTTATAAAACGTCTCTTCAATGAATTTGGTCCAAATCGAAAAATCGAGTAAATAAAAGAAACGAAACCGTGAAATCGGTTAAAACGAACGTTAAAAATTGGATTTTGGTTGCTAAGAGTTAAAAAAAGTTCAGAAGTTTTTTTAATATCAAAGGAGCCTGCTTTCAATTTGTGCGAATTTGATAATTTTTCATATTCTAATTCATCCATTGCAAGGATATTCTTAACTACAGAGTAGAAAGTTAACCTAACTGAAGTTGCAAACTCTTCATTATAAGAAAAGCCTTGGACATCTGAAAACAAACCACACGTAAGTGGCTCAGCAATTGACTCGATACCAACAATAGAAGGGATTCCAGCAGCCGATGCTTCTATTATGGCTGTTCCTGAACCTATAAAACAGAAAGAATCATCAAGCGCAGATAAAAAATCTTTATATTCAATTTCCCCCATAAAGTGGACGAAATCAATAACACCTTCATTGACTGCAAGTTTAATAAGATTTTCTTTCTCTGGACCATCACCATAAATGTAATACTCAAAAGCACGCAAAGTCCTTAAAAATTTAAGCTGTGTTATTACGTGTCTGTTATAAACTTTGAAATCAACAAGCCTTCCAACAGATACAATTTTACAAGATGCTTTATTACACAAAATTTTTTCATTCTGTATACAGCTAATACCAAGCGGGACTATAGCTAAATTTTTATTTTCTAAATTCCTTGTATGTCTGGCAAGTTCAATTATACTTTCGCTTGGAAATAAAGTTGCTTCGATATTATCATTATATAGTTCAATCATTTTATCTCTAAAATAACATTTCCTGCCATTCCACCATGTAATTTCTTTTGAATGATATATTCCGATACTTAAAAATTCAAAATTTAACGAATCCCTGTGAAAGTAGATAAAACTCAATGTCAGCAAATCGACAACATGTACTATGTCGAAATTATTAGAAGTAAATTTGAACGGGATAAACGCATTTAACCAGCTTGAAGCACCCAAAAATGGGAAAATCTCATGTATATATACATTGGAATGACTTTCAAGCTCAACTAGCAAATTCTTATCGACTTTGTTAGATAGCAATATAACACTTATGTTATTCCCTTTAGATTTTAATTCAGATGCAAGCCTTACAATATATGTTTCAACACCGCCAATAGATAAACCACCTAAAACGAATAGAATGTTCTTCACTTACAACTCCATAATTCGTAAATCATCTCATAAAATTTCAGAAAAATATTTTACACCACCAGACCAACCATCTTCACTTATCAGATTAAGATACAGAACCAAGACAGAGTAAAAAGACACAGCAATAAACCCAAAAAATCTACCTAGGACACCAACAGATATCATAGGCAATATTATATACTCGAACATTGAAAATACAGCATAGCCCCGACCAGCGATTATCGCAAAATCACCAAAAACAATTCTGAAAAAAGTAGCTGTAAAGAAAAAGCAGAAACAAATATAGAAGTATTTATATTTTTTATTTAGACTCTCCCAACAAAATAGCGACATAGCAACTGCAAAAATATTTTTCAAATTTACAATATCATATAAAGGAATTGAGTAATTATACTTAGATGCATTCATATATAACTGCAACTTCTCATCAACAAATCCTGCGCTTGAGAACATAGATAAAATAAATTTTACATCCAATACGAAAGATAAACCAATGCAAAACAATGCTGAATTAACAAACGCACCCCTTGAAGGCTTGAATAAAAAAAATACTACTGGTATTAAAAAAAGCACTGAAGAAATGTGAATGAATGAGGCAATAAAAACACAATAAACTAAATTTTTATATTTTCTTAGATAGAGATAATGTGCGGAATAAAATAGAATTGATGAAGCCAAACCAAGACGAATAGCATTCATATCTTTAGCAAGAAAAAAATGACTGTAATATACTAATACACTGGCTGCAATATAGGGTGATAATTTTAGTATTACTTTCAAGTTTAAATACACCGACGACGCGGCAACAAAACCAAACAACACGTATTGTGATTTACCTATCAATGAAAGAATTGACAATATTAAGAAAAAACCAAACTCAATGTTAAAACTTGAATAACTGTAACCGCAAATCAAATTCTCACATTCAGAAATAGCTGGTACACCTTTGAACATTTCAAAATAAGCTGCGTCATCACTTCCCACACCAACACTTCGAACTGTAGCCAACATAACCAAAAAAACAAATGCATAAAATACAGTTATATTTCTTATAATGCCCGATGATTTAATTGCCTCTTGCAGACCAAATAAAAAAATTAGTGCAAAAATGACTACAAAAGGTAACATTTATACTTTCTCCACGCTTTCTGAATCTGGTTTAATATTCACCCACAAAAGAAAACATATTAATGCAATAATAAAGTATAAAGTTGAAGATAGAAAATATGCGACATAAACTCCTTTAACACCTAGCGCGCTATTATTAAAATAATAAACACAAAAAAACAATAGCGAAGATTGGAATATCTCCGCAAATATATACAATTTAGCTGCTGCCTTCGCTACTAGAACAAACCCAATAACATAGGACAATACTTTAAAAAAATCTCCCAAAAGTTGAAAACCCAAAAAATCAATTAAAGGCGAAAACTCCTCTGAAAGCAAAATTGGCACAAAGTAACTTCGCCCTAGATAAAAACCTAAACCACCAATAACAAAAATCAAGCCAACAACTTTAAGAAAATAATTAACTTTTAATTTTATGGTTGCCTTACAATCAATTTGAGAAATTAGTGGCACAAAATAATAAGATAAAAAAACCCCAAAGAAACCTATGTATGCACTAGATAATCTCACTGCACCCTGCCAAAAACCTGCAGATTGAATTCCATGGGTTAATATAATTAACTCTCTAATCAATATCTCAACCACAGGAACTGATGAAGCACTAGTTAATAACATTAAACTATATGGGTACAATAGCTTGAAATTTTCAAACTCCTTTACTCCAAATAAAAAAGCAGCTTTAGAAGGAAATAGACTATTATAAAAATATAACGATGGAATTATGCAGATTAAAAACGAAAGCAAATATGCAACAATGGCGCCTTTGAATCCAAACGCCTCAATAATTAACCAAGATATTGGTATTGCTGAAAGGTTGCCAACAATTTGAATTGTAGAGAACACACGAATCTTACCCAACCCACTGCACAGACCAGTTACAATATTGTTGAAAGCAAAGCCTATTTGTGCAGCGCACAATAGAAACACTACCCAATATAAATCTTCACCCCCAAAAATAAATGTTGAAATTAAACCTGAAAAAAAAACACCAACAACAAACACTATTAGAGAAAAAAATAATGAATAGACAAATACAGATGATATAAACGAATTTAAAGAATCTGAATCACTTTTAATCACTGAAATGTATTTAATAATACCGTTTGTTATTCCACCGCCAGCGAGAAGAATTACTATTGAAACCAAGCTCATATAATGACCTAACCGGCCCAATCCATCGGGTCCGAGATATAGAGCAATTAATTTTATTAATACTAGACCAAGTACTATTTTAGAGAGATGTGCAGTACTAGTTAAGAGCATGCCCTTTAAAGCAGTCATCTTATATTTGCTTATAGTCAAAAAACTTGTAAATGCAAGAAACCACATTCAGAATTTCTTCTTGTTTCATTCCGAAGTACATCGGCAGTCTTACAAGGCGTTCGCTTTCAGCGGTCGTATGTTGGTCCATGCCATGAAAGGCTCCAAAGTATTTTCCTGCGGGAGCAGAGTGAAGCGGAATATAATGGAATACAGTTGAAATATTATTAGATTTTAAGAATTCAATAAACTCGGTACGTTGGTCAATATTTCTTAGCTTCAGGTAAAACATGTGCGCATTGTGTTGGCACTCATCTGGTATAAGCTGTAAATCCACTATTGACTCTTCTTTTAGTTGCTTAAGCGCTTTGTAGTAAGCGCTCCAGCTCACTAAGCGGTTTTGATTAATTTCATCAGCTTTTTCTAGCTGCCCCCATAAAAAAGCGGACTGTAGTTCGCTTGGTAAATAACTACTACCCACATCAACCCAAGTGTATTTATCAACCTGTCCACGAAAAAACTGGCTGCGGTTGGTACCTTTTTCACGAATAACTTCTGCACGCTTTAAAAAACGTTCATCGTTAATAATCAACAACCCACCCTCTCCGCCGCTCGTGTAATTTTTTGTTTCATGGAAACTTAAAGCACCCAAATGACCAATTGTACCCAATGGCTTGCCTTTGTAAGTGCTCATCATACCTTGTGCAGCATCCTCAACAACGAACAAGCCATTCCGATTGGCAATATCCATAATTGTATCCATTTCGCAGCTCACCCCAGCATAATGCACCGGTACAATTGCTTTTGTTTTATGCGTTATCGCTGCTTCAATTTTAGTTTCATCAATATTCATAGTGTCAGGGCGAATATCCACAAAAACTATCTTAGCACCTCGTATAACAAATGCGTTGGCAGTGCTTACAAAGGTAAAGCTGGGAATAATAACTTCATCACCTGGTTGAATATCAATCAATATTGCCGCCATTTCTAAAGCAGCTGTGCACGAAGGAGTTAGCAAACTTTTAAGGCAACCTAATGTTTCCTCAAACCATGATTGACACTTCTTACCAAAAAAGCCATCACCACAAATCTTATTACTTTGCATAGACTGTACAACGTACTGCAACTCATTGCCTGTTAGAGGTGGCTTGTTGAACGGAATCATGTTAATTCTCCAAATATAATTTTTCTAATTCAAGTAAGTCTTTTTTACGGTTTTTAATTTTTCTTGCAGGCGAGCCGACATAAATTGACCAACTTTCTGTTGACTTCAAAATTAGTGAGTTTGCTCCTACTGAATTACCCTCTGCAATTTCAACACCAGGCATAATAATGGAGCCCGCACCAATTATCGAATGCCTCCTTATTTTAACTGGCGACATCAGTTCATTCTTATATTGTTTCGGTATTGTTGAGTTAGTCATCGTTGCACCAGAATAATCATCCGACTGCGTGAAAACTTTTACCCCATATGCCAGGGTGGCAAAATCTTCAATCAATAGACCTGGAGTTCCACCTGCAAGTAAACACTGAGGAGTAATATGAACGTTTCGCCCAATTTTAATTCGTCCAGAAACAACGCAAAAATCATCAATACGAGAATAATCACCAATATCCATTTGTTCTGGATTATAAATGCTTGCTCTATCACTTATTTTCACATCCTTGCCAACGGATTTAAAGCCCATAGCGCTTAACTGCTTTTCGGTTAAATATGGCATTAAAATTTACTCGCAAGTAAGTCATTCAAGTATTGTCCATAGCCATTTTTAGAGAGTGAATTTGCTGCACGCAAAACATTCTCATTACTAAGCCACCCGTTTCGCCACGCGATTTCTTCAAGGCAAGCAATTTTATAGCCTTGACGCTTTTCGATGGTTTCAACAAACAACGCCGCTTCCAATAGGCTTTCATGAGTTCCGGTATCAAGCCATGCAAAACCTCGCCCAAGAAGCTCAACATTTAAATCACCACGCTCTAAATACATTTGATTAATTGAGGTAATCTCAAGTTCTCCACGGTGACTAGGCTTTACCTGCTTTGCCATTTTCACAACATCGTTGTCATAAAAGTATAAGCCTGTTACAGCAAAATTGGATTTTGGTTTTGTGGGTTTTTCTTCAATGCTAATGGCTTTTTGGTTTTCATCAAACGCTACGACACCAAATCGTTCTGGGTCTTTCACTTGATAGCCAAATACGCTCGCACCATTTGGTCTTGTTGCCGCACGCTTTAGAATGGGGGTAAAACCTTGCCCCCAAAATATATTATCCCCGAGGACTAAACACACACTATCGTTGCCAATAAAGTTTTCGCCAATCATAAAGGCTTGTGCAAGGCCATCAGGGCTAGGTTGTATTGCATAGCTTAAGTTAATGCCAAACTCTGTTCCATTCCCCAACATTCGGATGAAACCAGACTGGTCTTCTGGCGTGGTGATAATCAGTATATCTTGAACACCCGCCAACATAAGAACTGAAATAGGATAATAAATCATCGGTTTGTCGTAAACAGGCAAAAGTTGCTTGGAGACACCTCTCGTAATTGGGTAAAGTCGCGTTCCTGAACCACCAGCCAAAATTATACCTTTCATTTATTATTCTCCCTGCCCCAAACGTTCTAGTTTGTAGCTACCATCCAACACCGCTTCCCACCAGTCTTTGTTATCTAAATACCATTGTACTGTTTTGCGTAATCCGCTCTCAAAGGTTTCTTCAGGCTTCCAGCCCAAATCACGCTCAATCTTACTGGCATCAATGGCATAACGCAGATCATGGCCTGGGCGATCCTCAACATGAGTGATTAAACTCTCGTAGTTTTTAATGTTTAGTGTTGAGTTTTTGATTGGGGCTAACTCTTCCAAAATTGCACAAATCGTTTTAACAACTTCAATATTCTGCTTTTCGTTATGGCCGCCAATGTTATAGGTTTCACCAACAACACCTTCGGTTACTACTTTAAACAAAGCACGAGCATGATCTTCTACATAAAGCCAATCGCGAATCTGATTGCCTTTGCCATATACTGGTAAAGGCTTACCTGCTAAAGCGTTTAAGATCATCAGTGGAATAAGTTTTTCAGGGAAATGATATGGGCCATAGTTGTTAGAGCAGTTAGTGACAATAACTGGTAACCCATATGTGCGTTGCCAAGCTCGCACTAAATGGTCAGAACTGGCTTTACTGGCTGAATACGGGCTACTTGGAGCATATGGCGTTGTTTCAGTGAATAAATCCTCCGAACCATGTAAGTCCCCATAAACTTCATCCGTTGAAATATGATGAAAACGAAATGCTTGCTTACGACCTTCAGGTAAGGCTTTCCAATAATTACGGACAGCCTCTAAGAGTATATAAGTACCGACAATGTTGGTCTCAATAAAAGCTGCGGGTCCATCGATCGAGCGATCAACATGACTCTCAGCAGCAAGATGCATGACGGCGTCAGGCTTATGCCTTTCAAATAAAGTAGTCATCGCTCCAGCATCACAAATATCAGCTTTTTCAAAAACATAATTTTCATTATTTTCTATTTCGGCAACTGAATTTAAATTACCGGCATAGGTTAGCTTATCTACATTTACAACTGAGCAATTGGTATTTGTTAGAATGTACCTGACCACAGCAGAACCAATAAAACCTGCGCCACCTGTTATAACTATTTTCATTTTTTTAACCTTAGCTTTTATTATTGAAATGCCGCACAAGCACAATAAAAACGGATAAACACATACCTACAAACACTCCCAAAATCACTATTAATGCTCGTTTTGGTTTATTTTTTTTCTCAGCTACAACAGCAGGATCGACTGTTTTAAATACATACTCGTCCCTTACATTGGCAAGCATTACAGTTTTCGTTTGTTCTTCGATAAGTGAAAACAAAAGGGTCCGCACATCAGCTATATTTGTTTCTTCTATTTTTTTATTTAAATACTTAATACTTCTTTCTGCTTCCCTTAAATCTCTTTGACGCATGTTTTCATTTATTGCAATCACTAATTTATCAGCTATGTCTTTCGCTAAATATGGAGAGAAATTATTTACTTTAAGAAAGATTATTTTAGTTGTTTCATCTTCTTCAACATTTATTATTTTCTCAAACTCTTCAATAGTTTCCAAAACACTAGGCTTAGGCTTAAACGGCTCCTGAACTTCCCTAACCCACTGCTTCGTTTCTTCATTATAGATTTCAGGGTCAATCAATAATTTGTCACTCGCCCTATCCCAACCTTTAGCCGCCATAATTGGCACATAAAGGTCGTTTTCTTCGATGAAG
>JACCDZ010649368.1_pt1 | contig 13978 bp, 11 predicted proteins | sample 7449551 | NCBI WGS metagenome assembly JACCDZ01 (sample SAMN15323452, study PRJNA562643) | freshwater metagenome | isolation source: river surface water | place: USA:Blue River Watershed | collected 2017-08-18
CAGCCGGGCATTTGTGCTGTCGGCCTATTACAACCAGGCCCACGAGATGTTGTTTGAGGCTCATGCCCGGGCGTTTGCTGTGTTTGGCGGCGTCACCAAACGCGGCATCTACGACAACATGAAGACGGCGGTGGACAAGGTGGGTGAAGGCAAGAAGCGCATCGTCAACGCTCGCTTTGAGACGATGACGGGGCACTACCTGTTCGATCCCGAGTTCTGCAACCGGGCATCGGGTTGGGAGAAAGGCATCGTTGAGAAGAACGTGCAGGACCGGCGCCGAGGCATCTGGCGCGAGGCCAGCGAGCGGCGCTGGAACTCGTTGGAAGAACTCAACGCCTGGTTGCAAAAGGCCTGTGTCGACGCCTGGGAGCATTTGCAGCATCCCGAATGGACTCAGATGAGCATTGCAGATGTGTACCAGGACGAACGGTTGCGGTTGATGCCCAATCCCCGGCCGTTTGATGGGTACATCGAGCACCCGGCGCGGGTGTCTTCCACATCGCTGATCAGTTTCCAGCGCAACCGCTACAGCGTGCCATGCGAATGGGTCAACGCGATGGTGAGTGTGCGGGTGTATCACGACCATTTGATGGTGGTCTCGCCAGATGGGGAATTCATACGGCTCAAGCGCTGCTTTGAGCGGGACCAGACCCTTTACGACTGGACGCACTACATTGCGCTGATCGAGCGCAAGCCTGGTGCCTTGCGCAATGGGGCACCGTTTCGGACGATGCCCGAGCCATTACGGCAGTTGCAGGATCAGTTGCTGCGCCACCCTGGCGGAGATCGGGTCATGGCGCAGGTACTCAACGCGGTGACCTTGCACGGGCTGGAAGCCGTGTTGGTGGCGGCCGAGTTGGCTTTGCAGTCCGGGCGGGTCAGCGCCGAGCATGTGCTGAACGTGCTCTCGCGCCTGAAGGAGCAAACCCGCAACAACGAGCCGGTGCACACCCACTTGAACCTGAGCCGGCCATCACAGGCCAATGTGGATCGGTATGACCGGCTACGGCGTGCGCAACTGAACGGACAGGAGGTCAGCCATGCTTGATCTGATTGCTGACTTCAAGGAGCTGGGCTTGCACGGCATGGCCAGTGCCTGGCCGGAGGTGCAGGGTACGGCCCGCATCAAGTCGCTGGACCACGAAACGGTGCTGATGCAATTGATCAAGGCCGAGAAGGCGCAACGCGAGGTGCGCTCGATGGCCTATCAAATGCGTGTGGCCCGATTCCCGGCGCACCGGGATCTGTTGGGCTTTGACTTCACGCAAGCCCATGTGGACGAGGCCTTGGTCCAAAAGCTCCACCGCCTGGAGTTTGTGAACTCTGCGCACAACGTGGTGCTGGTGGGTGGCCCTGGCACGGGCAAAACCCACCTGGCCACCAGTCTGGGCGTCCAGGCCATCCGTGCTCATGGCAAGCGGGTTCGGTTCTTCTCCACGGTGGAACTGGTCAACGCCCTGGAGCTGGAGAAGGCGCAAAACAAAACTGGTCAACTGGCCTATCGGCTGATGTACGTGGACATGGTGATCCTGGACGAGATGGGCTACCTGCCATTCACCCAGTCCGGTGGAGCACTGCTGTTTCACTTGCTCTCCAAGCTCTACGAGCGCACCAGCGTGGTCATCACGACCAATTTGAACTTCTCGGAATGGAGCAACGTGTTTGGCGATGCCAAGATGACCACGGCGCTGCTTGACCGCCTGACGCATCACTGCCACATCGTAGAGACCGGCAATGAAAGCTGGCGGTTCAAAAACTCAACAGCCGTCGCCACCCCCACCAAACCTCAGCGGGCCAGAGCCCAGAAAGGAGAAGCCCAGGGCACCGAGCAGCTAGACTTATCCACAACCAACTGAACAAAACTTCCCTAAAACCAGTGGCTCAATATTCAACGTGAACACTGGCTCAGTTTGGCTGATGAATCAACATGGCAGCTATGCGAATCCGCCCGAAATCAGCTTCTGTAGCACCGGCACCGGTGGCATGAACCACCTGCAACTCGAAATGTTCAAGCGGGCGGTGAAGACGAAGGGGGGCAAGGACTTCAACGTAACTCATGTCCCGTACAACGGCCTGGCGCCAGCGCTCACCGGCGTGCGCGAGGGCAGCGTGCAGGCCTGTACCCTGCCCTATACGGCGCTGGTAAAAAACCTGCACGGTAAGGAACTGCGCGTTCTGGCCGTCCAGAGCCAGTCCCGGCTGCCGTGGCTACCCGACGTTCCCACCACCGGCGAGCAGGGCTATGCGGAGCTCGACGGTAATGAGGCTTTCGTCAACATTGCCGCGCCCAAGGGCACACCGCACGCGGTGATCGTGAAGCTGGAGAGTGCGATTCAGAAAACCATGCAGGACCCCACGATCCTCAGCAAGCTGCAGGATCTGGAAGTGCGCCCTGTCTTCATGAACAGCCGCGAAACACAGAAATGGTTAGAAGACGATGTGCGCAAGTTCAGCGCCATCATCACGCAGACGGGACTGAGTACCAAATAGCGACCTCTGTGACGGCCGCATCTTCGTGCTCGTCCACTGAAGGTCTCCGACGCGCGAGTGTCGCTTAAGGAGCCGCGGGCCCGGGCACGAAGACGTCGCTGAAGAAGTTGTACGGGTTCAGCGCCCGCTCATCGACGCACGCACGACGGACGGCGTTCACCATCACGGGCGAGCCGCAGCAATAAACCTCGTGCGCTGACAGGTTGGAGCAGTGCTGGCGAACTGCGTCATCCACGCGGCCGTGGAAGGCACCCAGCGACTGCGCATCAGAAACCTCCTCCACCGCGGGGATGTAGGTGAAATCACCCAACGCCCTCTTCCAGCGCTCCACTGCGGCCGGCAAGTAAAGCCCTGCCCGGTTCCTTGCGCCCCACACTAGTACGACGGTGCGCCGCACACCTTTCTTCGACAAATCGTCTAGCAACGACTTGACGGGCGCGAAGCCCGTCCCGCCCGCGACGCACAGCAGCGGACCGGTGGACTCCTCTCGAAGCTCGAACTCTCCGAATGGCAGGACGACCTCGAGCATGTCGCCAGGCTTCAGATGTGGAACCAGCTGCGTGAACTGTCCGCCGGGAACATGGCGGATGTGCAACTGCAACATGTCGCTTTCGTGCGGGGGATTGGCCATCGAATAGGATCGCTTGCTGCCGTCCGGGAGGCCCACCTGCAGGTACTGGCCCGCCTTGAACTTGGCTCGCTGCCCGGCCGGCAACCGCAGCTGCAAGATGTTCACGTCCTCTGCCACGCGCGTGTTCCTGAACACCTTTGCCTTGTACGTCTTGCGTGCGTTCGGATCGATGCGGTGCCAGGCCGCTGGCACGATCTGCAAGTCCCCGAGCGGGACACACTGGCAAAACAGATGTTGGTTCGGCTCGATGGCAGCGCTCGACGGCGGGCACGCCACCTCGCCGCACTGAATGGTGCCCGCACAATTGCCGCAAATGCCCTTGCGGCAAGAATATGGCATCTCGATGCCGGCCCTCATCGCGGCATCCAGGATGTTCTGTCCCGCATTGCAGGCGAACTGCACGTCGGTTCCGGCGATGCGGATGTTGTAAGCCACCAATGAATGCCGGAGCTCAGTCATGCCAAGCCGCCAAGCAGGCGAAGGCTGCGCAACAGCGAATCGGGTCGGGCACGGCCGGAGCCCGCAATGTCCATCGCGCTGCCGTGCCCTGTGCTGGCCAACAGCACATCGGCACCGATGGAGATGGCGCTCGAGGCCTGAGGCGCCAGCAACTTGACGGCGATATGGCCCTGGTCATGCAGCATTGCGACATACAGGTCGTGCGCCCGCTCCGCGAGCAGGACATCGGCGCCATGAGGCCCGGTGACGTCCACGCCGAGCTCGCGCAGCGCCGCAGCTGCGGGCACGACCCGGTGGGCATCCTCCGGGCCGAAGAGCGTCCCTTCCGAAGCGTGGGGATTGATGCCAAACAGGGCGACGCGAGGCTCCCCCACACCTAATGCGCGGCAGGCGCGGACACCAGCGAGCGTCGCCGCCACGACCAGTGGGGGAGTGATGCGGCCGAGCGCCTTCGCCACGCTTTCGTGCAAGGTCGTGTGCACGATGCGCAGCCCTCCCCCGACCAGCAGAAGGAAAACCGAGTCCTCAGGCTGCCCGCATACCCTTGCCAACAAGGACGGATACCCGGTGAAAGGGATGCCAGCCTGTGCGATGGCGGTCTCGTGGTGCGGGCCGGCTACCACGGCATCGAATTCGCCGCGCCTGCACGCCTGGATGGCGGCCGTAGCTGACGCCACCGCACTGGCACCTGCTTCCGCGTTCACCTCGCCGAAATGCACAGCACGCACCGGCAGCTCGCCCGCCGGCCGCAGGTCCAACCTGCGCAGCAATGTGCCCAGCCCCGTAATTTGCGCCGCCCTTTCCAGCACCTGGGGCGGCCCGAACACGGCAACGCGCGAGCGTGCATCCTCGGACAACGCCCCAAGCGCCTGCAGCACGATTTCGGGCCCTATGCCGTTGGGGTCCCCGACGGACAATGCGATGCGACGGTGCATGTTTGCCTTACAGCGGCAGGGCAAGCAGTGTGTCCGTGACGTAACTGTCGCACACGGCCACGCGCTCGGAGAGCAGAAGCTTCCCCTCTTCAGTTGCAAACCGATCGCGGTATTCGCCGGTGGCGAACAACTCCGTCTGCCCGGTCGCCATCACGCGTGCCACGATGAAAGGTGTGCGTGCAGTGACGCCGCGCGGATCGGCGGCGTCCATCAGCGGCATGCCAAGGAGGTGTCGGTAGCGATGACGCTCGTAGATGTTCGCCTGACGCAGCGCGGCAACGCGGTCTTCCAGCATCGCACGGGAATCGGCCCAGACAATGCCCGCGGGCAATCCATCGCGCTCGTTCTCCTGCGTAGTGATGCGATAGTGACAGCGTTCCGTGAAGAAGGCAGGCCACTGCTCCAGTGCATCGCTGTCGATAGCATGTGCATACGCAGAGTGGAAAGCGCAGAGCGCCAATATATCGACCTTCATCCTCAAACCCCCATGTGGTGGCGCCATGCCTTCCAGAAGCCGCGCACGGACGTCTCGGTGGCACGACCCTCGCTGGAGCCGGCTCCATCGCCCCCCATTTCCACTACAGCCGATAGCTTCTTCGCCCCTGCAATGCCGCGCTGCACGAACCCGCCCACCGCGCCGTCCTCCATTGAAATGAAGCCTGCAGGCCCGACGAGGTTGAGCTGCTTCAACCTCACAGTGCGCTGCTCCGGAGTGTCGTCCGCGTAGCCGAGATACGTCCAGTTGAGTTCGGAGCGCCCCTCCCCCTTCGGCAGGACTTGGCGAACCGCAAGGCAGTTTTGGATTTGCTGCAGAACGAAGCCTGGAAAGACGGACAGTATCTGCAGCGTTATGCCGTCACCATATTCTTCAAACCCTGCGAGCAGGCTGGGATCCTTCAGCCGGTACTGGGCATCGTCTGAGCGCAAACCTTGCTCCCGATATGAGGTGTCCGCCGCGGCAGGGTCGATCATGGAGTAGCTCACATGATTGCCGCCGCTTGCATCGACGATCACACCACCTTTCTGGGAAAGACGGTTGAGCTCGAAGGTAGTGAAAAACAGGTGCAGCAAGCTTGCGTGGTAGCTGTCCCTCACGTTTTCCACGTACAACTTCCAGTTGTTCGGCAGCGCCTGTGTGAAGCGACCAATAACCTCCACGGGCCTGTGCAGCACTCTTTCGATGCGCTGACAGATCTCCTCACCGAGGTACTCCTCGATCGGCGGCACCTCGTCGCTGAAGCTGCCGAAGACGAGGCCGCAGTAACGCGCGAGCATCAGCTTGCGCGGACCGTGCTCTTCCTTGCAGAACGTCTTCGGCATCCCGCCCTTGCCCTTCACGCCCCGCTCGAACGCGACGCCCACCAGGTCGCCTTGGCGGTTGTACGTCCAGGCATGGTAGACGCACTGGAAATCCTGCACTTTGCCGGACCGCTCAAGCGCCAGCAGGGCACCACGATGCGCACAACGGTTCTCGAACGCATAGACCTCGTCGTCGTCGTCCTTGACGACGACGACCGGTGTTTCGCCAACGAACGTCGTGCGAAAGCTGCCGGCCTCGGGCAGTTCCGCCTCCAGGCACAGGTAGTTCCAAGTCGAGCCCTGAAAGATGCGCTCCTGCTCCTGCTGCACCAGCGCCTGCCCGCCATAAACGGCGTACGGCACGCGCGTGAGCCCCGAATCCTCCCAGTGGATCGTCTGTTCCTGCATCACTCCACCGTCACGTTGGCTGTCTTGATCACCTTCGCCCACTTCGCGGATTCGGATTCAATGAACCGCCCGGTCTGCTGGGGCGCCCAGCCCCGCGGTACCGCCCCCTGCGCAAGGAATCGCTGCCTCACTTCCGGCTTGTCGAGGGCCGCCGCCACATTCCTGTGCATGTAGTCTACGTGTGCAGCTGCAGTTCCCGGCGGGGCGACCATGCTGAAGAAGGTGACAGCCTGCATCGCGGTTAGCTTCTGCTCGCTGAATGTAGGCACCTGCGGCAGCGCCTGCGAGCGCTGCTCGTCGGCCACCGCCAGCACCTTAATCTTGCCATCCTCGTGAAACTGCGCAGAGGAGCTGATGTTATCGAAGAAGACGTCCACGTTGCCGCCCACGAGATCGACCAGGGCCGGCGCAGTGCCCTTGTAGGGCACGTGGATCATGTCCGTTCCGGTCAACTGCATGAACAGACCTGCCGTCAAGTGGGAGGTCGAGCCGTTACCCTGGGATGCGTAGCTCACCCTACCCGGGTTGGCCCTCACATAGGCGACGAACTCCTGGAGGTTACTCGCCGGGAAGCTCTTGCGCACCGCGAGCACGTTCGGCACCGTTGCAAGCACCGTCACCGGAACCCACTTCGCGGGGTCGAACTGCAGCCGCTTGAACAGGTGGTGGTTGATCGCGATGGGGCCCGGCGGCGATACGAGGTACGTCGTTCCGTCCGCATCGGCGCGTGCCACATCTGCAGCACCAATATTGCCGCCTGCGCCGGCCTTGTTCTCCACCACGATGCCGTTCGGAAAAGCCGACCGCATACTCTCCGCCACAATGCGCGGCAGCACGTCGGCGGTGCCTCCAGCCGGAAAGGGAACTATCAGTCGCACAGGCTTGACGGGCTGGGCCAGCGGCAGCTTCGGCGCGAACGCACTTGCGGCGACGAATGCCAGCACTAACCGGCGTGGGTAACGAACATTCATGGGTCTTGTCTCCTAAATACCCGCTGTTTGCGGGCTACGCGCAGTGTGTGGGGTAGCCGCGCACCGGGCAAGGCAGAATTGCGCCATGCGCACAAACCGCCTCGACAGTTCACTCCTGCCGTCGGCGCGCCCCGGCGACAAGAGCTTCGTCACTGCCCTACAAAAGGGCCTGGACGTGCTGACCTGCTTCGGCAGGGAAAGTAGCAAGCTCACCTTGTCTGAGGTGGCAAGACTGACGGGCAGCTCCCCGGCATCTGCCCGGCGCGCACTGCACACCCTGCATGCACTCGGGTACCTCCAGCGCGACGGAAAGCGCTTCTGGCTCTCGCCGCGCGCACTTCTAGTCGCGCATGCGTACATCAGCTCCCGGCCAACGCCGCAGCTCGCCCAGCCGCTACTGGTGGCGCTGTCGGAACGAACTCGCGAGTCCGCTACTGTCGGCATGCTGTTGGACGACGACGTGATCATCATCGCGCGTGCGACTGCCCGGCGCAGCCTTTCCACCGGTCTGGCGATCGGCTCGCGTCTACCCAGTTACTGCTCCTCACTAGGTCGCGTCCTGCTGGCCAGCCTCTCACCCGAAGAAGCCCGGTATCGGGTGGAACAGATGCCGCGCTCGGCCTTGACTGATCGCACAATTTGGCGCGCCGATGACGTGCTGGCGCAGGTGGAGCGATGCCGCGAACTCGGCTGGTCCGAAAGCGATGGCGAACTCGAGTTGGGCGTGCGGTCACTTGCAATTCCGGTATTCGACCGTGGCGGCGCGGCCGTCGGCGCCATGAGCATCGCCGTGCAGGCGGACCGCATGACGATGACTGAGTTCAGGAAAACGATGCTGACGGCTCTAGTGAGAGCACGAGACACTCTCGCGACTCGACTGCCGACGGACTGAACAAAGACACTCCCGCGGATCGAGTAGGGGTAATCCCGGAACAGGGCACTTTCTTGCGCTTCGCGCAAGCTTTTCTCCACCCTGCGAAGGTTCAGTCATACCATCGCCACCTGCGGCCTCATTCATTGCCGCGCAATCAGTGGAAGGAGACATGTGATGCAGACAACGGTAGTAGCGTTATTGCTAACAGCAGCAGTCCTGAGTGCATACGGAGGCGGTGGGTCCGCGCCGCCCCCGGACTCCCCGCCGGAGGAACCGCCCGCGCCAGAGGTGCCAGTTGCGTCGCGGGTTGCCTGCGAAGCCTTGATGAGCGGGGCTACGGACATGGTGTGGCCGAACCCCACAACGGTGGTCGACGTGGCTACATGGCACGATGCGTCTGCTGCCACCAGCACGTCCGCAGCCCTCCCCGAGCATTGTGAGATTTCGGGGTCCATCGCAAAGCGGACAGGCATCGACGGATACCCCTACGAGATCAAGTTCCGGCTCCGCATGCCTTCCGAATGGAACGGGCGGTTTTTCATGGAAGGGGGCGGTGGTACAAACGGTTCGCTCTCCGCTGCCATGGGGAACATAGGAGGTGGCCAGTCTGCGAACGCGCTTTCCCGCAACTTCGCCACACTTGCTACCGATGGTGGTCACGACAACGCAGTCAACAACAACCCCGACGCGCTCGGAACCGTGTCCTTTGGCATGGATCCGCAGGCCAGGCTGGACATGGGCTACAACTCCTATGACCAGGCCACCCAGGCCGGCAAGGCGGCCGTCGCGAAGTTCTATGGCAAGCCCGCGGAGAAGTCATACTTCATCGGCTGCTCGGAGGGCGGCCGGGAGGGCATGATGCTGTCCCAGCGCTTTCCTTCCCACTACGATGGCATCGTTGCCGGCGCGCCCGGCTATCAATTGCCCAAGGCGGGCATTAGCGGCGCCTGGACGACGCAATCGCTCGCGCCAGCGGCTGTAGGGGTGGATGCGCAAGGCGTACCGCTAATCAATAAAGCGTTTTCTGATCCCGATCTGCATCTGCTTTCCCAGGCAATTCTGGGCGCCTGCGATGCGCTTGACGGACTGACGGATGGCATCGTCGAAAACCACCAGGCTTGCCAATCCCAATTCGACCCGGCGACCGCCGCGAACCCGGCAACCGGTGAGCCGCTGCAGTGCGTCGGCGCGAAGACAGCCACTTGCCTAAGCGCGACGCAAGTTACTGCCATCAAGCGGGCGATGGCCGGCCCGGTGGATTCTGCTGGCACGCCGCTGTACAACCGGTGGGCGTGGGACCCAGGCATGAGCGGCCTGAACGGAACTACCTACAATCAGGGCTGGCGCTCTTGGTGGCTGGGATCGTACGCGAGCAGCTCCAATAACGCCCAGCGGGTCAACGGCTTCTCCGCCCGCTCTTGGCTGGTCGACTTTGCCACGCCGCCGGAACCCATTCCGCTCACGCAGGTCGCCGCGCGAATGATGAACTTCAATTTCGACACCGATCCTCCCAAGATCTGGGCAAAGTCGGGGCCGTTCACCCAATCCAGCATGGAGTGGCACGGGGCCACATCGACTGACTTGACCGCATTCCGAGACCGCGGTGGGAAATTGATGCTGTACCACGGCATGTCTGACGCCGCGTTCTCTGCCCTGGACACTGCAGACTACTACAAGCGGCTCAGTACTTCGATGCCTGGAGCCGATGAGTTCGCCCGCTTGTTCCTTGTTCCCGGCATGAACCACTGCAGCGGCGGACCTGGGATGGACCGGTTCGACTTGCTGACTCCTTTGGTGGCGTGGGTGGAGCGCGGCAAGGCGCCGGACCAAGTCAGTGCCTGGACGGGCAACCCGGGTTACTTCGGCGTATCAGCTCGTAGTCGGCCCCTTTGCCCATACCCGCAGATCGCGAGGTACAAGGGCAGCGGCGACGTCAACTCCGAAGCCAGCTTCACCTGCACTGTGCCCTGAAAGACTGGTACAGCGACTTTTCAGATGCAGGACCCACGGCGGTCGCGAGCTCCGGCGGCCGCCGGCTGACGCATGCAGTGCAGATGTGGCGCCACCCAGTGCCACATCCGACATGACAGGCTCGTTGCCCAGAGGGTGACATCGGGCTTTAACTTGGCTCAGCTCCAAGGAACCAAGCGGGTTCCGCCGAATGAGGCGTGTCTCGGATGTCAGGCATTGGCTGCCGAAGCGGTGCATTCGGACATAAACAGCCTGCCGTCCGAATTGATCGAGAACTCCTTCGGCAAGGAATGACCATCACGCCTGCCGTGCACGACATGCTGCAGGGGGGCCGACTGAAGTGGTTCGCTCTGGTGCCTTGTCCTCTCCCGGCCGTACCAATCTAAGAGAAGGAGCGTGGGAAGGTTGATCAATGAGGCTGTTGGGCAACTAATCTCTTTCAGCATCGCTAGTTCGCTGGCGATGCGGCTCTGCGGATCTGGCCGGCGGAATGCACCACAAGTCTGCTGTGCGACCTGACCTGATGTTGATTGAAGTCTTGGCGCGCCAAGTGGCGATGGCAACGCGGGCTTGAGCCAGCCTCTGGAACCAATGCTCATTGTCGCGGAACTCGCCCTTGAAGCTCAAGTCGTTTCCTGCGCTGCAGGGGCGCCCGGCTCGAACAGGATGTTCTGAGTGCCGTCGGCTTGTCTGGCCAGGCCATGAAGGCACGACGAGGGACTCCGGTCCGGAGTCGGTGCATTCGGCCTGCGGATGCGGTTATGTTTCAGTAGGTTGTTGTGGGCGCGACGGTACTGATTAATACCAGTGCGACGCAGATCGTTGTCTCCATGAGGCGCGAGGGCAAACAGCGGGTGAATTTCCACCATGATCGCAGGACCTACTCGGCGGCCAGACTGCCACGCGGCGTAGCGAGGCCGGCAGCATGCCTACCGCAGGCGCGAAAGTAGCGCCGGGCCGCCCAGCGGCTGGATCAGTCACGTGCTTCGGATTCAGGCAATTCACTTGCGCGGGCTGCACAGCGCCAGTTCGAATGGAAGCTCTTGCCTGGTGCTGAATCTGAGAAGAATGGGCGCATTTGGCCTCTGATTAAGGCGAAGGGTCAACGAAGGTGACTCTCAGCGTCGACCCAAGCACTTATTGCCACTTTCCCCGGGGTGCTGCCGAGCGCCGCTACCCCAATCTTCCTCCCCCAGAGGGGGAGGAAGTTCGGAACTGTTCTGCCGTGCAGACTCTTAGCGGCCTTCCCCGCTTTTACCGCCCCGTCATTGAGCGTGCGGCTTCGTTGACGGTCGCAGCCGCATCGCGCTGCACGATATAACCAGCGGCCAGGTTGCGCGTGGTCACGTCGCGTACTCGGGAGACGTACTGGCCATGGTTACCATAAAGGCGCTGGATAGTGCTCGCGGGCAGCGGGTCGCTGTAACCCCAGCGGTCGCAACTCCCCGGCCCGGAGTTGACCCCGCTGCTCTGGGCAATGGGCACCTCGACGGCCGCGAGACGGATGCCTCCACGAGCGATGCCGAGTTCATCACGGATTGCCTGCACGCGCCCCGTAACAGGATCAATGGTCATCTCCAGGTGAGGGGCACTCGGCATCGGAGTGCCAGAACTAACCCAGCGGGCCATGTGGTCCACGGCGGCACCCATGACATGGTGGAAGGGCACGGCACTGCCGGGGGGCATGAAGGTGCAATTCAGGCTGGCCTCGACATTGCTGCCGGTGTCACGCAACTGCAGCAACACGCGCGGAACGTAAGCCCTCCGGTCGTTGTGCGACGTTCCCGCGACCTCCCAACTGCGGTAGAGATCATCGTCCGCACGGCGGACCCGGTATTCGTTGAATAATTGCACGTCGGACTCGGATAGCACCTTGGCTACAGGCACCGTGGGATCGGACCGGACAGCGTTGCCAAGCGAACCATGCAGGGCGTAGCCATCGACCACGTTGGCGAGCTGATGGACTTGGTTGAGGTAGCCGATCAGCGCACGGGCGGACTGCGAATGGCCGGTCGCAATCACCTTGTGCGGCTGCAGAGGTCCCAACGGAGCAGTGCCCGAAGGCTGGCGGATTGCCTGCACGGCCTGGGAGAAAACGTCGTATTGGAGCTGGTCGTTGCGGAAAGTCTCTTCCTCGACCCCGCCGGCAGGGGCGAGGCGCTTGCTGACATCCAGCGTGCCGTAGCGGCTCGGATTCCACGTGCGCAGGCGATTCACACCGATCCGTTGCACCGACACGCCCACCCATGCGTAGCCGCTCCGCAGGATGTGCTGATCGATTTGATAGAAGGTGTTCTCCATGTCAAGCTGGTTCGTCACGTTCAGCCACTCGACGAGAACGATGCCATTGAAATTTGCCGCATCCGCGGGGCGACGCACCACCATTCGTGTCTTGTAGACGTTCCCGATCGTTGCGACGTTTGCCGTCTGTAAAGGGTTGGTGACCTGATAGGTGTTGGCCGAGCCACTGAAGAAGAACTCCTCTTCGACATATCCATGTGCCGCGAGGTCTACATAAGAGGAGAAGAACGGATAGTCCCTTGCAGAATCGCCGGGTCGCACGGTAGCGGGAATAGGGCCGGTGACGGTTGGATTGGGGACTTGCGCGGAAGCTAAGGCGCACGCAGCGGCAAAAGCCGCAATGACAGCGGCTCTGACGAGTTTCATCGGATGTCTCCTAATTGGTTGGAAAAGACCGGCTGGGGTGATGCCGGTGGGCCAATGTAGTGTGTCCCGCATGCGACGTAAAGACCGTCTCTCGGCACGCACGGGTGGACGGAAGAAAGGTGGGTCTTCCCCGAAGATCACATCGGAGTGATCCTGCAGAGTCCATCCTTACGGACAGATCCTTAAGATGATGGAAGCCGCCCCGCGAAGACGGGAAACAGGTCAAGCTGGCTGCGGAGTTCACGTTACCAAGCCTGAAGCCCGTGAAGGGAACGTTCACCGCCTCCCCTCATCGGTCGGCGACGGACCAGTCCGTCAGCTCCTTGGACATCTACGGCAGCGCGGCAAACTGCGCCGCCCTGACGACGCCTGCAGCGAGGTCGCTGAGGCGACCGCTGGATTGCCCGCCAACGGGGGGTGCTGCAACAATTCATCACAGCTGGACGGCTGCGACCAGGCCTGTTGAATCACATTCAAAACTGAGCCAATTTCGGAGCTTTACACGTTGAAAATTGAGCCACGTTGAGGGCTACCCTGCTGATTTTTTGGGCAGGGTGGTCCGGAGTGATCAACGTGAGTACATTGAGCAAATTGCGCCGTCTTGTCTTGAGGGACGGCGTATCCATTCGCGAGGCCAGCAGCCGGCTGGGGATTTCTCGCAATACGGCCAAGAAGTGGCTGGAGCAGTCCGAGATGGTGGAGCCCCGGTACCCCAAGCGGGCTTCAGGGCCGGGGATCCTGGGGCCTTATGAAGAGGTACTGGCGCAGTGGCTGAAGTCAGACAGCCACCGCAACAAGCGCGAGCGCCGGGGCACCAAAGCTCTGTTTGAGGGGCTTCGGGCGCTGGGCTATCCGGGCAGCCGGGGGCCGGTTTACACCTTCGCCCTGCGCTGGCGCAAAGAACCGGCCTTGGCGGCCAAGGGGCAGGGTTATGTGCCGATGCACTTTGACATGGGCGAGGCGTTCCAGTTTGAGTGGAGCACCGAGTACGCGGTCATTGGCGGTTTACGCAGACGCCTGGAGGTGGCGCACACCAAACTGGCGGCCAGCCGGGCATTTGTGCTGTCGGCCTATTACAACCAGGCCCACGAGATGTTGTTTGAGGCCCATGCCCGGGCCTTTGCTGTGTTTGGCGGCGTCACCAAGCGCGGCATCTACGACAACAGGAAGACGGCGGTGGACAAGGTGGGCGAAGGCAAGAAGCGCATCGTCAACGCCCGCTTTGAAACGATGACGGGCCACTACCTGTTTGATCCTGAGTTCTGCAACCGGG
>JACCDZ011462469.1_pt1 | contig 13974 bp, 21 predicted proteins | sample 7449551 | NCBI WGS metagenome assembly JACCDZ01 (sample SAMN15323452, study PRJNA562643) | freshwater metagenome | isolation source: river surface water | place: USA:Blue River Watershed | collected 2017-08-18
GGTAAACTCAACAGTTGCCATGCCGCTAGGCGGTAAGCTAACTGTAAAGCCGGTAAAGACGCAATCCTTATACTGTTCAGATTGGGCAATGTCGCTAAACCAATGTTCAATTGTATAATAATCGCGCGTTTGGTTGTTGGCGGGCATCCAAGTTTTCTTGCCAACAACAGTAATGGTTACGTTATCGCCAGCCGCCTTAGCTCCAACCGGCACGCCATCAAGAGCAAGCACGGTCATAACCAAAGCGGTCAAATTGGTGATAATAAAGTTGTGGGCATTGTTGGGAACGCCTGTGGTTGCCCAACCAGCGCACCGCACAACGTCACCAATCTTGAAACCATCTGCCAAGAAAGAACCAGCGGCGCGGGTAAACGTGCCAGCCGCGCCAGCCGTAACGGCGGCTGTAATAGTTGCCAAAGCGCCTGTGGTTGCAGCATTTTGCACAACTTGACGGCAAACGCTTTCAAACGGCTGTTGATAACCGCCAACCGACAATTCGCCAGAAATGGAACCAGCAACAGACTTGACGCCATGCCGCATATCGCGCTTTTGTTGGCTTTCAAGAATTTCATTGCTCTGATAGTTGGCTTTGTTCAAATCAAGCGTTGAAGTAACGCGCCGCATATAGCGAGAAGAACCAGCCGCGCCAGCCGGGGCCTTTTGATTTAAACCAACTTGCTTTTTGATTGCGAGCTTTTTGAATACGCCAGTTGCAATGCCAACCATTTTGAAACCCTTTCTGAATTATGCCCACAAATAGGCGATGTTGTTGGAGCTTGTCAATTCACAAATTCACATAATAACCGGCTGTGACGCGCCAAATGACGCCAGTTGTTGCCGGGCAAACAATGGTTGTTGCTGTGCCTTGCGCTGAAGCTGCAACCGGATATGCAAAATCCTCTCGCCAACGGTCTAATGAACCTTGTGGAAAAGCTTCAGCCCCAAAGCTAAAAGCTAAAGAACCGGGCAAGTTGGTTGTTGTAACTGTAACCGGCGCGGCGGCGGCTGCTAAAGCGGCTGAAGCAAAGCGATTAATTGACAAATAGGTCAAATAATGTCGCATACCTGTTACCGCTGGCAAAGTTAAAGTTACAGCAGCAGCGGCGGCACCAACTGAAGTTACAATTAAAGGCGTTACTAAACCAATCAAACTATTTTCAAGATTGGCTGGCGATGCAACAAGTGTGACTGTTGCTTGCGCTGTATAAGCTGTGCAACGCGCTCTAACTTTGCGGAAACCATGACAATTACCAACATAGGCAGAAACGCCGGGGTTGGTCAAAGTAATTTGATAAATGCCGCCATTTAATGACCTAACTGGCAAAGGAAACCAGTTAACTTCATCAATTGAACCTTCAACAGCCAAACTAATGTTGCCGGTTGTCCGAATGTCAATAGCAACACTTTGGCAACCATAAACATCAACAGAAACTTGACCATTGACGGCGGCTAGCAAACCAACGCCAACATTTTCTTCACGCGGATGAAGCTTTGAACCATCGGCTAAAATTAATGAAGGCATTGTTCAACCCTTTTCTTAGTTTACTTGGTAAAGAACCTTAACAGGCCCGCTTACCGCTGAATTGGCAACTCCAATGACAGTTAAAACACCATCGGCAACGCGACAACCGAAAGTTAAACTGTCAAGAAAATCAACGCTGTTTTCATCTGTTTCAAGATAATTGCCATGTGAAACAACAACCTTATCTGTTGCTAACAACAAAGCATCTGCAATATCAATTTCAAAGCTATCGCTTTTATTCGTGTAAGGCACGTTTATTGTTGCAGCAACAACCCTTGTTTTATTCAAAGGATAAGCAACAACTTGCCCTTGGTCATTGGTAACATAAATGTCAAAGCCTGTGCCAACTCGCACAAAGTAAATTGTGCTAGGTGTAAGCACGCCGGGTAAAGCGGCAACAACCTTTTCTGTTAGCAGAGCCGACATTTAGCTTACCAATCCGTATTAGTCCAAGCGGTTGTGCCGCCAACTGGTTGACCGTCATATGTGGGCAAACCGCCACTTTCGCCAAACTTATCAAGAACAGCTTTGTTAGCATGGTCATGACGCTTTGTAACAGCATCATCAATTAAAGCTGGCGCTGAAGCCGGTTTGCCTGAAATGTTTGCCCATTGAACAACAACATCAAGGCTTTCATATTCAGTGAGCTTAAGCCAAGTATCATCGCTATTGCGAAAGGCATAAAGAGCGGAACCGGCTGCAACTGTGGCATCGCCAGTGGCATCAACAACAAGAACCATTTGGTTCCTATTGTTGCCAGCCAAAGCGTTACGGGCGGCAATGTTTGCGACAATTTCAAGCGCATTTAAATTGGCAAGGCCAGCGGCAACGCGGGCATCTGCCAAAGCATTGACCATTGCAGTATTGCCAAGGCTTTTGGCAACACCCGCATTGTTGGTAAGATAGCTTTCAGCGTAACCGCCATTCTCAACAAAGTATAAAGCGTTAGCTTGAAGAACGCCCGGCAATACTGCAACTTTGAAAAATTTAATATCGGCCATTATCTAAATCCCTTACCAACCAATTTCAGCCCATTGGTCATTTGGATTGCTAGGAATTGGCGGGGCCGGGATAACCCCAACATCAACGCCAATATTGGCAAAGAACCTAACTCTTACAATGACTGTAAACCAAACATCTTCAATTGAACCGTTTGTTATTTCTGGCGTTTCTTCAACAATAGTGGCAACGCCAAGAGCTTCAAGCGTCAAGCCTCTATTGAAATATTGCCTAATTAATTCGGCTCGCTCAAATATAGCACGCTTACCAACGTTTTGAGGCCAGCAAAGCTTAACTTGAAGATAACCCCTTTGCCTAAAAAAATCATCGCCAAAGCTAGGATTTTCAGGCTTAGTGAAAAGAATGTTGGCAACTTGAAATGGCTGTTCAGCTACAGGTTTAAAATTGACATTTTCCCAAGCAGTAGCAAGCGGCGGCTGAATTGAATTAAGCCGCGTTTCCATTGCAATACTGATAGCCTTGTTGCTCATTGAACTTCTTTCGCGGCTGCTTCAACTATTGGCTGAAACTCTAGCACAGTCAAATTGACCATACCGTTAGGAGCTTGCCGCCAGCTATGACCATCTTCAAGCGCCATAGCATAAGGCAAGCTGTTTGTGATATAGTGAATTTCACCCGCCGCATCGGGCTTAACAGTGCCCACAATGGCCGATATTGTTGCTTGCCCGCTGGCATCAACCTTTTCTGTGGTTGTCTTATCAATAGAGCCTAAGCCGTATTGCCAGTTTGCCCGAAAGCGCCCCCCAACATAGCCGGGCGGGGCAGAGCCTTTCCAATAAGTAGGGTCGCCAACTGGCGACTTCATTACAAGTGAAGTGCCAACGTCAATAACAACTTTTCGCACAACAGCATTAGCTTTTGCGCTAGTCTTTTCGGCAAAAGCCTTCAGGTCAAGTGCAAAGCTCATATGCGGGCTTGAAGCTCATATATAGCAGCTAAATCGCCGCTATAGACAATTTTGACTGCTTGAATTGTGTAGCTCAAACCATCAATTTCAACTTTGTCTGAAGTTGTTGGAATTGAGTTGAAAGCTTGCGCTGCAACGGTAACTTTTTTGTCACCGCCTTCAATCAAACCTGAAGAATAATCTTGACCTTTATAATCTTCAACAATAGCTTTGATAGCTTTGTTTGTGCTGTTAGGCATGGCTTCGCCAGTTGTGGGGTCATAATTGCCAGCCACAACAGAAATAAAATTGATTGACTTTCCAAATTCATCAATCAATTCTAAAGCTAAAGGTCCAATTTCAGCATCAAGTTCAGTCATTATGTGCGAACCAATTTGACCATAGCGCCGCTGGCAACGCCAGAAAGGAAAGGAGCAAAGCGAAGCGAAGCAGCAACAAAAGTTGTTGCAACCGCGCTGTTACCATCATATTCAACTTCAATAGGTCCAACCTTCACCTTTTTCTTGCCTCTTACAATATTGGGCATTAAAGGTGAAGTTTTGGCTGAAAGCGCCAATTCGGCAATAGCTTGTTGCACAGAAACAGGCACGCCTATATTAGCGCCGCTAACTGTTCTTGGAAAAGGCAAAGATTGGTTATCATATACGGGCACGCCAGCCAAAGAAGGCCCGTATTTAGCAACAGCATAATCAGTTGCTTTGCGTAAAAGTTGCTCTTTGGTTGCAACGTCCGCAATATCTGCCCACGCTATATTGCCCCGGTTCGCGTGGTATGTGTCAGCAAAGGCAACGCTCGCCAAGCTTTCAGCGTTAGCAACGCCAGTGCCATCTTCAACAATCAATGCCATTGCTAACCCCTTCTAAGGAAAAGCGGGGCGGCTGTTGCCAACCGCCCCGCCCGTTGCGACCCTTCAGGGTTACTTGCTTTCAGGCTTAGCAGGGGCCTTTTTGCCGTCGCCTTCCTTAGCGTCGGCTTCAGCGCCCTTGCCCCAACCATTGCCGCTTGCGGCGGCTTCCACAGCTTGCCCGTTTTGGTTGCCCTGTGCGGGGTCAAAAGAGGCTTCAGGGAGCTTGCCTTGCTGTGCATCGGTTGCAGCAAGTTCAGCGGCCATGCCAGCCGGGGCAACAAGTGGATTGACAACGCCAATACCAGCCATTGCAGAGGGGTCAATGCTTTCAACAACATCTGCAAAGCCATCGCTTTCAACAACAGCCTTCAGTTCTTCACGCTGTTCAGGCGAAAGCGCCGCGATAGCCGCGTTAGCCGCTGCAATTGCAGTAGCAGCATGACCAACGCCACCGCCCGGCGCAAGCGAGCTTTCAACAGCGTTGTCAACCTTGCGCTGTGCCCGTTCAGCGTGGCGTTCAGCAAGAGACTTCATTTTACAATTCCTTTCAAATTGAGCTTGCGAAAAAGCCGGGGCCGAAACCCCGGCCTAATCTTACGCCTTGGACTTGATGAACGCCAACGGCACATTCTTACGGGTAACAACCCGGTTCCAGTGCGCCGCAAGGCGAAGGTCCGCAAGCGTCGGGCTGAACTCGGTTAAGCTGCCTTCAATCCATTCAAAGCCGAACGGGTGAAGCATCCAAGTATGACGCTCGCCAATCGTTTCAGAGCCGCCGCCGTTACCGGACTGTTCAACGCGCTCAACCCAAGCCGGAACCTTTGGCACGCCTTCACCCATTGCGAAAGCATGGCCTTCAACCCCGCCAAAGCCGATAGCGCCAGCGCCAAACAGAATTGACGTATAGATACGGTCAGCGCCAACCCCGGAAACAGGCAAGCCATCATCAACAATGACCGCACGCCCCTTATAGGACTTCAACAGAATGTTGCCTTCGCTATCTCGGATAGTGTCAATTTCATTGTTCTTGTCAAGCCGGGCCGCGATGCTGCTATGAATAGCAATAGCGCGAAGGTTTTCAACTTGGTCGCCCATAGTATAGCTGGCGTCAATGAAAGCATCGCTGCTAAATTGAGCCGCCGCGCCAGCGTTGCCGCTAATGTCAACAAGCATATCGCCAGCATCATTAGCAACGTTGTCAGCAAGAACGCCAACGCAAGTTGCAATAAGGCGGCGCTCTTGTTGGCGGGTCCAATAGGTGCCAAAGCGGTTCTTGACGTGCTGCAACGGGTCGCTGCCAGCAAGTTCAGCAACAAGGTCCATTTCACCGAAAGACTGGTTAACCCAAGTCTTACGGGCGGTCATGGTGCCGGAACCAATCTTTTGTGCAACCGCCAAATCAGCCGGGTCATCATTGGAATAATTCGGCTCAATAGTCGGGTCAATGTCCTGCCAAAACGGCACAACAAAAGTTTTGCCAGCGCCCGCAATCATGCGGTTCATGAACTCATTGTTCACAATGACGCCAGCTTGCACAAACGCGGACGTTTCCGGGTTGTTGACAGCCGTGTAAGAGCCGTAAATGCTAGGAATGAAAGCGTCGGAAAGCCTAATCATTTCTTCAGTTCCCTTCTTCAAGCACCCCTAGCGTTTGCCGGGATGCAACTAAGCTTTAGGCGCTGCTTTTTCAGCGGCAACCTGTTGTTCAAATGCTTCTTTGCCAATGGCGTTAAAATGCGCGTTGCGCTCTGCCAAAGTCATTTCAGCGATTTTCTTGGTTCCGCCTTGCGGATTGCCGGGATTTTGCGTGCCGCCCCCGCCATTAGCCGGGGCTGTGACATAGTGCTTGCCCTTATCGGTGCCAGCCCATTCTTTGACAAACTCGCCTAGCGGCTTGTCGCCAACAAACGCTTCACGTTTGCCATCAACTTCCTTGACCGTTACTTGTCGCGCCAGCGAAGCCGTAACATCTTCAAGAAATTGTGACGCCACATTTACGCCAACCAATTCCGCTGTCAAGCGGTTATTTACAAGCTCATTGCGCGAAAATTCGCGCTCGCTTGTAAGCTCATTGCGGGCGGTGTCGCGTTCTTCATGTGCGGCGGTCAAATCGCGGTTCACTTGGCGCAAATCGCCTTCAGCCTTGCGAAGCTTACCTTGCGTTTCATGAAGTTCATTTTCAAGGCGTTCAATTTCACCGGCATTTTCAGAACCGCCTTCAGTGCGAGCCTTGCGAAGTTTGCCAAGCAATTCTTGGTTCTTATCTTTCAAACCTTGAATTTCTTCTTCATGCTCTAGCTGCTTAGCTTCAAGAGCATCTTTGACAGCCTTGTCAAGAATAGCCTTGTCGGCGGGGTCATTAGGGTCATATGCCATTTTCAGTTTCCTTTTTGCTTCATGCGGCCTTACCACAAGCCCGGTTCATAGCGTTGCAATACCTAACGCGCTTTCCGCTTCCTGACAAGATCATTTAATTCCTGAAGGCTTACCGGACGGCCATTGCCGTTGACCAAATCCCTAAGCGTGATTTTCCCGGCTCGCCACAGTTCAGCACGCCCAACGCCAAGAACTTCATCTTGGTAAGCTTTACCTTTACGTTGAAGAAAGCCATCAAAAGTTGTATCAACAGAAATTTGACCATCTGAACTAGCTCTTGTTGTGCCTTTAGGTTCAGGAATATTTAAGCCTAGTTCTTTGAACGTTTTTGTAATAGGAATTTCAAGCGAACGACAATTGAAATGACGTGGGCAACCGCCGTTAAAAGGCAATTTCTTTTTGCCAATTGGGTTATATTCTAAATCCCATTCAGCGCCAGAATAAGCCACACAAGTTAAACTAGTGTGGCTATCTAAAGTTGATACTTGGCGCAAACCTTTAACAATGTCATCATTTGCTTTGTAAGTTTCTCGCCTAGCATCATTAGCAACACTTTGAACAGCGGTTTGAACAAGTGAAGCAGCATTGCGCTTCACTGTATCCATAACACCCGGTTGACCCGATTTGCCCACAATACGGGCTATGATTTGCTGATTTGTTTCGCTCGCCACCAAGCCTTGCCGCACAAGTGCGGCAAACTTAAAAGCAGCATCGGCGCTTTGACCGCGCCACCAATCGGCTTGCGGTGAACCTTGAATTAGCAAATCCTTTGCCAGTGAAGCAAAGTAATATTGACGTGGCAGTTTTACAGCATCAATGCCAAGAGCAACTTCAAAAGCATATGAAGTTGCGTTTGAGGCATACAAACCTATTGCGGGAACGTCAACGCTTAAGCCAATGTCATCATAATATTTAGCAATAGTTATGTTAGCATTAGCCAAAACTCTATTAAGTTCTCGCCTCTTTAGCTTTGAAAGCTCTTGATTGTTTAGCTGTTCAATTAGCTCTTGTTCAAGCTTAGCCAAGCGCCGCAAAACCTTATCGCGCTCGCTAGCAGCAAGCCGCAATATGTCTAGCGCGTTAGCTAGCAATTCATCAAAAAGCTTTTGCTCTGGCGTCATTGATTAGCCGGGTCATTCGGTTGGTTGTTATCAGGATTGTTGGGGTCAACCGGATTGTTGGGGTCATTAGGCCCCGGCGCGGCAATAGGAGCGGGCGGCGGCATTTCATCAATGCGCTTTTGCATTTCATCAAAAGTTAGTTCAGGATTAATCAAATCAGCACGCTTAAGCCAATCAAAGAGGCTTTCAGCGTCCATATGACCGCCTTGAACAAGTGCCATAAGTTGAGTTAGCAAATTGCCATCTGCAATAACCGGGATAAAATCACGATTAATTTCAAACTTAATTTCACCCTTGACGCCAGCCCATTCCGCAAATACAGTAAGAGCTTTTGTTAAACCTTCGCTAACTGCAATTGCGATAGCCGCCAAAATAGAATGCTCGCCACTATGACGCATAGCCAAAGTTTGAGCCGCTTCAACGCCACTCTTTTCAGGCGCAAGCATTCGCGCCCCAATAGCGGCCATTTGGTTTTCTTTGCGCTCTAGGTTCTTTTCAAGAGCTTGAAGCCCTTGCCCGGTGAACTCTAAAAACTCTGCTTTAGCGTTAGCATCTGGAAAAACCCAAGCAGTTGTTGAACCGATATAGAAGGTTGCTGGAACAGCTTTGCCTTCAGCATCAAATTCAGTTGCATAGCCGCTAACAACTGGCGTTGGTAAGCCGGTCATGTGGCAACCATGTTCATAATCAGCCGAAACGCGATAATGAGCTAGGTTCAAATCAACCAAGTCAATCAAAATCGGGTCATCAAGAGTTGCTTCAGTGCTATCAGGGCCGATGAAATAGAAAGGTATGAAGTCAAGATTTTTACCGTTCATTACAGGGTAAACATCTTCACCAATTTGTTCTTCATCATCTTCTTTTAAAATTCGCATACGGTATTTGTTACCGTCAACAAGGTCTAAAACCTTAATGCGAAGTTCAAATTCACTTTCAAATTCATTCTTAGCAACAACAGCTTCTTCAAGCAAGCGCACTTGAACAAGCGTATTTTTGTTGTTGATATATTCATATTTCCAATCAATAATTGCTTCAGCTTTATACTGTTGCATTGAAGGCCGCAAGCCAAGCTTTTCAGCTTGTGCAACAGTAACAGGCGAACCATCTTCATTTTGAACTTGGGTAGGATGGTCAACAAGAACGCCAAGCCTAGAAACGCTCAAATCTTCATAAGCGCATTCTTTGGCAAAAGCTTCAAAGCTAACGCCACTCATTGTAACATCTTTAAGATAATCTTCAAGCTTCTTTGGCGTTTCAATGATTGGCGGCTTTCTGAAAAGCATACCGACAAAACCGGCGATAGTGCGCCAAGTCGCATTATAGAAAGGCGTGCGAGCTACATAAGCCAAATATTCGCTTAGCTCTTGCTCTTTAAGCATTGGCAAATAAAGCGTGCCAGCCGAATGAACAGCATCTTGACCGCTTACAACATCGCGGCAACGTTTCCACTTAGGCGCAAACCTATCATAGTCGCGGTGCCTAGATTTAACGCCAGTTGCTTTTGCCATTATACACCGCCAATCTTAACCTTTTGAACTCTGCTATTGATGACCGGGAACCTGTAACAGATAAAATAGCCGCCAGCGTCAACAACGTGGTCTAACCCCATTGTTTTATCAGGCTCGCCATTCTTATCATAAGCTTGTTTCTCCAAAGCTTCAGCGAACGCCGGGCACAAATCTTCATTAACTCTAAGCCGCCGCTTCCCGCCCGCATGTATCATACGGTTCACAGAAAGGATACGGTCTTTAACAGCCGGATTAGCGTTGTTATGCAAAACTGTAAACCCGGCTTGCGTCAACAAGCTCAAATCTGAAACGCTGGCGTTATTTGACTTCCTAGCGCCGCCGCTGGCATCCGGGTAAACGAATATGGCATGATTGGGAAACTTGCGCTTAATCGCTGCAATCATAGCTGGCGTATCAAGCAACCCGGTCAACTCATTTACAGCGTGCGGGTCGCCTTCACGCGATACAAACACAACGGCTGACATTTTGCCAACGTTGAAGTCCATACCAATATGAAGCGGCTCGCCAACCTTAATAGTTTCACTTGAACCATTAAGCTTACGGTCATATTCAAAATAAACTGAACCGCTGGTTAAGTTTACAAATTCACCATCAAGATAAGCCGCAATCAAGTTTGTTGGGTAAGAAGCCAACAAATCAGGAATATAATCATCTGGCAAGTTCTTTGCATTTGAATATGTGCTTGCTTTGATAATTTGATATTGTTCATTAGGTGGCTTTTGTTTCCACATTTCATAAACAAAGCGAAAGCCTTCAGGCGTTGTGCCCACAGCAACAGTATTGGGGTCGCCATTGGGTTTCTTTTGACGGTTACGCGCAATAATCTTTTGCCATACAAGGCGAGCATCTTCAGTTTTGAGCGTATCAAGTTCATCAACTAAGCTATCGCCAACTTCATAACCAATGATACGGCCCGGCCTATCCATTGTGCGGAATATGATTGTGCCAGCGCCAAAGATTTTGATGATAGAGGCTTTGCCCCTAACAACCTTATAATCTTCACCTTCATACATGCCGTATTCGCCAAGCACTTCTTCAAAGCGCGGTATGGCGATACGGTCAACAAGGTCATATGTGGGCAGATAATAAGCAATGTCATTATCAGGATACTTGAACTTTAAAGCCAAAGCTCTATTGACTAAGGCTTGTGTTTTACCCGCGCCAAATCCTGCCACCATAGCCGGATAACGGCTTGTGGTTGTGATAAGCTCAAACTGTGGCTTGGTAAATTCAATGACAAGAGGCGGGCCGCCGTTATCACCAATGCCGCGTTCAGGTGCATCAAGTTCAATCATTGGATTGTGCAAACACAATTTGACGCGGGGCTTTACGGCTATTATCAGTTACCTTTTTGTCAATCGCTTTTACAATTTCACCTTGAATTTGGGCATGAAGTTCAAAAGCTTTCAACCTATCAGCAACTTTAACTTCAGCATCATTATAGATAGCCTGAAGCTTTCTAAGCTTTTCCTCTTTGCTTTCGATTGCAGCCGGTTCTTCACCGCCGTTTAAGCGAGCTTGTCTAATGCGCTCTTGAACTTCAATGTCTTTTTGCCAAATCATTGCAGCCTGTTGACTTCTAAGTTCAGGGTCGCGTTGATTGCGAAAGACATAAGCAGCCACTTCAAATACGGGCTGATTTGGATAAAGCGCGCACAAACGAATGAAGTTAGCCTTCAAGTCTTCTTCATCTTCATCTTCAAATATGACAGGCGCGGTATTCCACATAATGCGCTAACTAATATCATGGCGTTGTCAAGGCAAGAATGAAGGTAAAAGAAAAGAGGCGAAGCTTGCGCCCCGCCTCTTTTTCCTCTAGCCTATGCGGCAAGTTCAGCTTTGTTCAATGGCCTTGTTCAGCGCATCATTTGCAGCGGCAATGCGAGAAACAATAGCCTGAATTTCTGCTTCATCATCGCTAGAAAAAACAGCCTTGCCTTCTTTAGCGCGTTCCTGAACATTATCGGCAATGTCCGAAACGCTGCTAATGACCCCGGCAACAGTCGCCACAACCGGCCCGCCGATGATAGTTGCAACCGGCGCAACTGCTTCAACAAATTCAGCACCTTTGCGAAGTGCATCAAGAATGGCTTTAACGTCCATAACTCAAATCCTTATCTGAAGTTGATATTGAAGGCAACCCCAAATTACTTAGGGATTAGAGCGTTGGCGCGGCTCGCCAAATCTCGCACAGCCGCCGCCTGTGCCTCAAACCCCGCCACGTTGCCCGCCTGATAGGCCGCACGCGCCAGTTCAAGGGCGTCATACGCCTGAAGCAGCAAGGGCTTGATTTGCGCCTTCAGGGCGGGCGTAAGCAGCCCGTTTGCATCGGCGGTAACATAGGCATGGGCGGGCACGTTGTAGGCCGCTTCAACGGCAAACATCGCCCGGTCATCAACAACCGTGGCGGCTCCAATAGGGGCCGGGCTGGCGAGCGGCGCACAAGCGGACGCCAAAGGCGCTAATGCCAAAGCGGCGCACAAAATTAACTTGCGAAGCATGTTGGTTCCTTTCAAACTAAGTTAGTGATAATGTAAAATGAAGTCCAAGCAACTGTTGCTAAGACTAACAGCCTAACTTGTTTCCAACTGTTATCTATTGAGGCTGAAACAATAAATAGAGAATTGCCCAAAGCCAACATGCAATAAGCTGCAATTATCAAATTGTCATGATGAACGTCATTGAACAATTCAACGGCTCTAATGACCATTAAAGCCACAATTGCAAATGAAGTGATAACTAGCCCGCTGCTTGTCGCAACTAACTTTTTGAATTGAGTATTAGGCGGTTCATTCTTTACAGCCCAAAACAAAACCCTAAGCCAAATGAAGAAAACAAAGGCTTCCACAATAAGCAGTTGCCCTATGGTTGCAGCGTGAAAGCTCATTGCATTTTGCCCACAATATCGTTGATGGTGCGCCCCATTTTGGCGTTGTGGTCGCTCAATAACAGTTCACGCAAGCGTTCGCTAGCCCTTTCATTGCGTTCAGTCGCAATTTGTATTTGCGCGCTAATTGCATCGGGCTTGGCTTCTTCAAGCTTGCGTGTAAAGCCTAACATATCTTTCAGCTTCCTTAGCATATCAACCCGCCTTGCGGTCGCGTAAAAGCTCTACCAACGTATCAAGCGTATTTGTGTTTTGCTCTATTGCTTTGATACTTTCCCGGCTTTCAGCAATTCGCTTTTCCTGAATTTCATCATACTTTGACCATAGCCGCCACGCTATGAAGCCTAAGCCAACAATGACCAAACCTAAAATGCCTTGGTCAAGAAAACCCTGAATAATAGCGTCCATTTTCAGCCCAATTTTTCAATGGCGATTTTACGCGCCAGTTCATCATTTTGAGCCGCCAAAGTTGCCAAATCAGTTGTGCTTGCAACCGGGAACTTTTCTTTCTGTTCAACCGGCGCATAAGCTTTGGCTGCAACTTCCCCTTGCCGCTCGCCTATGGTTGTGGGCATAACATATTGGTTATCACCCCTTGCCATCTTTATAGCATAGTCAAGAACGCCAGTGTCATTAGCTTGAATGCCCGGCGTATATCCAATAACGCGCCGCGTCCAACCTTTGCCAAAAGTGCTGAAGGTTCCAAGCGACTTCAAGAAAACCATGCGGTTTGCACAGTAATTGACAATAAGAGCTTCTTCATTCTTTTTAGCAGCATCATAAATAGCCGCCAAAGTCATGTTGCCAATAATGCCATCATCTTCAACGCCAACAAGCCTTTGAAGATAGCGAACCGCCCGGCTAATGCCAGAGTTAACGCCAAAGTCAAAAACAGCATAATCAAGGCCAGCGGGTAAGCTATCGCCTCTAACTAGTTTCCAATACTGCTTTTGATATATTTCAGAAACTTCATCATCTGAAATATAGCGCACGCTTTGGAGCTTTGCGCCTTTTACGCGCCTGTAAGCGTCATAAACCTTTTGCGTAACGCCTTTGTTTGTTGCGCCGCCGGGGTCTTTAGGATGGTTGACGTAACCGCCTTCATGGGCAAGCACAAGAGCAAGCGAAGCTTTATAGTTTGACGCGCTCATTGGCTTGACCCTTCAGCGTTAACGTTGTCAGCTTGTTCAACGTTTTGAGTTACCCCGTTGGTTTTGGGCTTGAAAGTTCCGGCAATGCCGATAAGGCCAGTAACAGCACCGCCAATGCCAAGAGCTTCAGCACTGTTGCCTTGGCTTGACATATAAGCGCCAATTACAACTAGCAACACAATCGCCACAATGACGGTTAAAAATGCAATCAAACTGTGGCGGTTAGTCATCGGCCCGGCTCCTATTGGTATGCGGCCCCTAGGGCTTGGAATTGGCACCTGTAGGACAAAAAGAAAGGGCTGGCAAGCTTTCGCTTACCAGCCCCCGTTTTTGCCCTTCAGGGCAAGCTTTAGCCGTTAGGCAGAGCGATACGCCACACGCGGGCACCTTCGCCCTTGGGGTCATCCGCGCCAACCGACTTCACCGCAAAATCGCGGGTCATGCGAAGCTTAGGCCGGGTAACGGTTTCAGTGCTTTCAACAATGCGCTTGCCGTCCGCATCCTTGGCGTAACCCTTGCCATCCGCGCCGCGCTGATACTTCTTGACTTCAACCGTTTCGGTTTCGCCGGTTTCTTCACTGAAGCGAATGCGAGCGCCAGAAACAGAGCTAGCA
>JACCDZ010224950.1_pt1 | contig 13971 bp, 10 predicted proteins | sample 7449551 | NCBI WGS metagenome assembly JACCDZ01 (sample SAMN15323452, study PRJNA562643) | freshwater metagenome | isolation source: river surface water | place: USA:Blue River Watershed | collected 2017-08-18
AGCAGTCCAGCGTAACACTGCCATCCGGTTTTTAATGGTGGACGCTGACAGATTTTCTGACTGCCATTTGTGGACCAGATACTCGATATGCTTGGGCTTTAATCCGCTTGGATCTTTTAGCTTGTAACCGCCAGATGTCAATTGCCCTGCAACCAGGTTCAATACTTTTAAACGCGAAGCACGCGTGCTGAAACTGCCTGATCTGTCATTTTTGCAAAGTTGATATAAACGAAATCCTAACTGGCTCATATGCACCTCAAAATTTGCTGAGAGTGCAGAACCTAAGAACGGAGAGATCAGTGCGACATGAGTCTAAAGGTAAGTTTTAAAGCCAATGCACACGCCGCAGCGTAAAGCATTTTGCCGAAGCAACAAGGGCTATGATCTCAAAGCAAAAAAGCTGAGCCGGATGTCTTCTTGGAAGTTGATACGGACTGCAATGTTCTTGGTTCTGCGTGGTTTTACACAGACCTCGAAATCTCGTTTTGCAGGCGGCCGAAGCGCCTATTTGCTGACAGGGCTTGTTACCAAGCCGCAGTAAAATAAATATAGCACTTCGGCGAAAAAAAAGGCAATCCCTCCGCTGACATTCCCCTCTTTACCCAGAAAATCAATATGTGCATCAAGAGCATAGTGCACATATTGTTGCGACTCTTCGAGTCGTCCCTACACATTCGCGTAGGGACGACTCGAAGAGCACGAGGGGAATCTCTTGTGAAATCTTCAAGACTGAGTTCAAATCAATAGTTTGATGCGGTAATCACCCCGTAAATTAAACTAACGAAAAGAAAGCTAAAAATGAAAAGGAAATTCTATGGCCGATTACATAAATAAAAATATTCTAAGTCAAGCGTACATCCATGTTGAGCCCACGGGCTTAGAAACTGATGAGCATTTGGACGAATTTAAAGAGAGAATCAAAAGTTTTGCATTAAGTAGGACTCATTTTTTTCTTTCTGATGGACTAGACATAACTATTGAGTTTGAAGATGGTTCAATTAAGGCTCGTATTACAGTAATTGGTACACTGATGTTGTTACTGCAAGGAATTAGCTCGTACAAAGATTTTCGTGAAGGATTGCAGTTGCTTTATTCTGATTCCAAGTGGCTTTCTGATGCAATTATCTCAGAAGTTTTATTTCAGACAAAAGCCAAGCATCATGACGTAATCAGAGTTGAAGCAAGAACTGGAGTAATTGGCTCTATTTATAAAGTCCTTAATCAGCTTGAACGAATTAAATCAGGTGCAAATGGCACAATGTTGGCTAGTGATTTAATTGGAAAAATTGATGACGTTCAAGATGAGTTAGCTAAACTAATGGAAAACATATGTAACAATGAGGACAAAGAAATTGTCTCATCTGAATGTAAAAATATAGTCACAAATTTTCCTGAAACACCTATTCCACCGAAGGATAAAGTTAACTCGACTGCCGCAATTAATGACTATCGGCGAAAGAAAAATCACTTACTTAATTCAATAGAAAAACATCTGCTCTCCATTAAATAATTGGGATATATGTGTTTAATTAGTGCTTTGACAATAGATAGTTTCAGTCATTTAAACTTAAAAAAGCTGATGTGCCATCCCATCCAACCGCTCTTTAGTTTTTTCCCATTGGGGCATAACCTGGTTCATTAAACGATAGAACCGCTCGCTGTGGTTGTGCTCGGCGATGTGGCAAAGCTCGTGCAATATCACGTAATCAATACAATCGCGTGGCGCTTTGACAAGGTGGGGATTTAAGGTAATTCGGCCATTTGGAGAGCAGCTACCCCATTGGGTTTGCATGGTGAGGATACGCAAAGATGGACGGTCGTTGACCCACAGCGTTTGTTCGAGCATAGCATCTAAGCGTTTGCTAAATATGTCTTTAGCTCTTGTTTTATACCAGTCGGTGAGCAACTCTTTTACTTTGTCTGAGCTTTTTGCCCGAACGGTCACTTCTATCTTGCCGCGCAGTAACTTCACGCCTTGAACCTGATCAGGTACTTCAATCACTTTGAGCAGGTACTGCTTACCCAAGTAGTAATGGCTTTCACCGCTGATGTACTGGCGCGGTGTTGTATGTTCAAGCTGCTTTTTAAAATCACGTAATTGCTCGTAGACCCATCGGGCACGCTTTTTAACGGCTGATAGTACAGAATCATTGCTGGCTTCGGCTGATGCTGATACCACAACGCGGCAATCCGGATGCACTTTAATTAGTACTTTTCCTGCAGTTTGGGACCGAAGCACTCGCTCTATGCTGATCAATTCATCACCATAGTAAAATGCGAGTGATTCGGAAGCTGGGCGAATTGGGACGTTCATTTTAATTAAGACCCATTCAACCCAACGCGCGTAATTTGCACGATCATCTCAACGATTTTCTTCGCTTGGTCCATACCACCGCCAATGGCTTTGCATTCCTGGAACATGCGAGGTAGGAGCTTTTTCCGGATATCAGCTTCGATGTTCTGCGGGTTAATCGAATTTTCTGCAACCGAAGTGGTCACTGATTCGTCAATTTCAAAGGCTAATTTGACCCACTTGTCTTGAACCTGCTGATCTTGAATCGCGAACGCTTCCGGCAATATCTTCTTAAAGACACCAAAGTAAGCCTGAGCATGGTGGTTTCCAGCGAAAGTATCAGGGATATCGTTTAGTCGGCGCTCTTTAACCTGTTCTTCAAATTCGCGGAACAACATGTATTGCTTCAGTGGGTGATCGAACAGCTTGGCTGCTTCTTCAATAGCTTGGCGTAGGAGTTTTGAAAAGGCCTCTTGCGCGTAAGGGTCATCTCGTAACTCCTGCTCAATCATCCGAGTTACGCGAGTTTTGATAATATCCGTTTCGTTGCGGGTTTTATCTTCGTTCCAGTCCTCTGGCTCAGGCTTTTGACCCATTTTGCCGACTTCATAAACGCCACCAGGTTCTTTTACTTCAACGCCAACAACGTGCTTATCCAGCAGCTTTTTCACTTGTTCTGCGTACTGGTCGTAATCAATTTTTTCACCAGCATCCTGCTGCACTAATTGGCGCAAACTGGAGAATTGTTTCACCGTTTCCTTGTAATGGCGTCTGTCATCATCGCTAAAGCTTTTGTCTTCAAAGAAGGTGGCTGATTGCAATGCGACTTTTAGGCAACTGGCGAAGGCCGTTAGCGCTTCGTAGAAGTCTTCCCGAACCTTCAGGTTAACATCCACTAATTCACCTTGTCGGTCTTCAATCTTCGGGATTAGAACTTGGCGTAACTGCTCGATATCGTTCTTGTTTTTAACGCCATCAAAAATGACCCAAAGCTGTTTATAGAGCTGGGGCAAGCGTTTGTACTCAGTGCTCATTTGGCTGTAGAGACCAGCAATATCGTTAATGTCGTAACCGCCTTGAGTGCGTGAGGCTAAATCCTGATATTTCTGAATAGTGGTATCAAGTTCACTAAGAATGCCACGGTAGTCGATGAGCAAGCCGAACTTTTTCAGCGGATGCAGCCGGTTCACCCGTGCAATTGCTTGGATCAGATTGTGCTCTTTTAGTGGCTTATCGATGTATAGCACTGCATTTTTTGGCTCGTCGAAACCGGTTAGTAGCTTGTCTACGACTATCAGTATTTTTAACGAGTCATCTTTGTCGAAGCGTTCGATCAGATGCTTGGTATACGCTTGTTCATCCTGATTGCCAACGTTGGCTTTCCACCACTGTGTGACTTCTGGGGCTGTCATTTCATCAATGTCGGTATTGCCTTCACGGGTATCTGGCGGGCTCATCACCACAGCCGATTCAAACAAACCTGCTTCATCTAAATACTTTTTATACTTAATGGCCGAGGCCTTGCTGTCACATGCCAGCTGGCCTTTCAGGCCTTCTTCAATGTTTTTATCAAAGTGGTTGGCAATATCGAGTGCTATCAGGCGAATACGGTCTTCCGCTCCGTATACCTGTCCTTTTTTCGCAAACTTGCGCTTTAGGTCTGCTTTTTGCTCGTCGGAAAGCCCAGCCGTAATGCGCTCAAACCAGCTATCAATAGCACGTTCGTTCACATCTAAATCAGGAATGCGCTCTTCGTATAAGAGCGGAGTAACAGTCTGGTCTTCGACCGCACGTTGCATGGTGTATGCGTGCACAATAGGACCGAATTTATTGGTAGTTTTGTCATCTTTGAGGAGCGGCGTGCCAGTAAATGCGACAAATGCCGCATTCGGTAATGCTTGCTTCATCCGGATATGGTTTTCACCGCCTTGGCTACGATGGCCTTCGTCGATCAACACAATAATATCCGCACTGGTATTGATGCATTCTGGCAATTTTGTGGCGCTATTAAACTTCTGAATCAGCGAGAAGATAATGCGCTCGGTGCCTTTACCTATCTGTTCTGCAAGGCGTTTGCCCGAGGTCGCCATTGCCGCTTCTTTGTCTTTCTTCGCTGCCAGCTCACCGCCAGAGGCAAAGGTTTTACTGAGTTGGGTTTCTAGGTCAACACGGTCTGTGACCACCACAATCCGACATTGCTTCAGGCTATCGTGCAGGATCAGAGCTTTACTTAAAAACACCATGGTAAAAGACTTGCCTGACCCCGTAGTGTGCCAAATCACACCACCTTCACGGCCACCAGAACTGCTGCGGGTATTAATGCGTTCAATAAGTCGCTTGATGCCAAACACCTGCTGATAACGCGCAACAATCTTGCCCGCCTTTTTATCAAACAAGGTGAAGTAGCGCGTCATTTCGAGCAAGCGTGCAGGGCTTAATAAGCTGATCAGCAATTGGTCTTGGCCAGTGACTGCTAGCTCTCCACCAGCCAACAGGCCTTGATACCAGTCCAAATCTGCTGCAGGCCGGTGCCCAAACAGTGTTGATAACTGCTGTTGTGTCAGCTTTTTGTTTTTTAGGGTATACATCTCAGCATCAGAGATGTCTTCTTCCCGCCACGCTGCCCAGAACTTTTGTGGTGTACCACAGGTGCCGTAACGCCCCTCATTGCCATTAATGGAAAGCAGTAGCTGACTGTAGGCAAAGAGCAGAGGGATCTCGTCATGGCGCTGGTTACGCAGGCTTTGTGAAATCCCTTCGTCAATGGTTGGGCCTTTTTTTGACCCTTTAGCGGCGTAACCATCAGGGCGTTTGGCTTCAATCACCACCAACGGAATACCGTTCACAAAGCAAACAATATCTGGCCTACGGCTCTCAACGCCACCGGCTTTGGTCACTGAAAACTCTTCAGTAAATGCAAAACTGTTATTGGCTGGGTTCTGCCAATCTATCAGTGAAATAGTCGGGTTTGCTTTTTTGCCATCGACAAACTCTGTTACCGAAATGCCATACAACAGATGGTTGTACAAGCGCTCGTTGGCAGTCAGCAAACCTTCGTTAAGGGCAGGGCTACATACCTCAGCAATCAAGTTATCAATTGCTTTACCAGACAAAGGGTAAGTTTTGCCGGCAAAGATAAAGCGGCGTTTTTGCAATTCACTTCGCAGAATTTGCCGAAGCACTACTTCATCTTGCTTACCACTACGAGCGGCCAGTGCTTCGTCAGGAGATAAAAACGACCACCCAAGGTTAGTCATTAACGCCAGTGCAGGTAGCTTTGCACTGTATTCTTCCTGAAATTTGGGTGTGTATTTTGTCATTATCTATTTCTCATCAATCCCTAAAACTGAAGATGCAGCTGCGGGTTTTGTTCTATTTTGACGGCGCATGTTTTCTATGGCCGATGAAAAATCGGCGTTGGTAACGTCTTCTTGCCAACGAGACCAGAAATCAATTGTTGCACTCAATGGCTTTTCTGTAGGAGGATCAATTTTAATTCTACTTGGCAGAAGTACTGAGTCACCGACAACCATTGCTTCACCAACATCCATGATGGGTAATGTTTCCAAGAGGCTTTCCAAGCTTTCAGGTAGTAATTTGCGCACTGTTGCTTGGTCATCAGCATTCGTTAAACGCAGTGAAATGATGTTGTTGCATTGACTGAGAATCGTAGTGCTTACATCTGATGGTCGTTGGCTAACAATCATGAGTGCAACGCCGTATTTGCGACCTTCTTTAGCGATTTTCTCAAAAGCTTCAACCGCTCTGCGTTCAACTGGGTTGCCTTCTTTTCGTGGTAGATATAGATGAGCTTCGTCACAGACAAAGGCAACTGGTCGGCGACTTTTCGGATCAGTCCAGAATTGAACTTGATAGATAATACGAGCAACCAGACCAATGATGACTGGCAGTATGTCGGCTGGTACCTCTGAAAAGTCGATTACTTTAATACTTTGCTTTTTATTGCCAAAGCCCATCAGTTTTTCAGCAATCATGCTTAACGAATCGTACTGGTTATAGTTATCCGGACTATTGAATAGAAATCCATAGCGTCGATCTTGCAAACGGCTGGCCATGCGAACCAACAATCTTGAAAACTCTCCGTTAAAAGGGCCATTTTTATCCTTTCCAGCTTGTGCGCCAGGAACCCTTTCTTCATTCAAAAAACGTAATCTTTGGATAACATTAGGAAGTGAATAAGGAATGGGACTGTCCAGTGTAAAAGACTCCAATAGATCGGTTCGCCCATTCGCTTGCAGAAATGCTTTCTTTTGTTGTGTAATCGAATCTTGTACAACTACAACTTGGTTATGGGCACTAAATTCACTTCGGTCGACAAACAATGATTGGATCTCTTCCGAATTGAGAAGCCAGTATGGAAGAAAGAGGAGGGATTCGTCATTAACATCAACTTCATCTGGCCCTGGAATTCTCAATTGTTTGGCATAAGAAAGTTCTTTGTACTCACCATGCAAGTCGAATACAACGAGGTTGGAAGAGGGTAGTTGCGAACTTCTTTCCAAAATCGAAGCCACCGTCCATGATTTACCTGAGCCGGTACTTCCAAGCAAAGCAGCATGCCGTTGAAATAACTTATTGCCATCTACATAAGCGCGAGCGTTTTCATTAAGCTTGTAAGAGCCTAACTCCAATGAGTTTTCTCCATCACCACATTCAGAAATCACACGCATGAATCCTTCGAGGTGAGCGTCTTTAAGTACGTAACAGGTTGAATCTATCTCAGGGACGTGATCGAGAGAGCGCGAGAACTTATATTTTTGACCGATTGCATCCCAGCGGGCTGCGCCCATCAGGGTGATCTTGACTGTATTGACTACGCTATCTTCAAAAGCGTCTATCTCTTCATCTTCTGGCACCTCAACATTAAGTGTATGGGTGACCACCGCTTTGATGACTTTATCAATCATACCAATTAGCCAGCATTCAGATGCGCCGCTGAGTTGCACTGTAACAAGCTGTCCTACTCTGGCTTTTCGTAAATCTTTGTCACTATTTACCAGAATGGTTACTTTTCTGGTATCAACTTCACGAATATTGCCAAGTGTGTAGCTGTCATCATCGAAAGTAAAAAGTGCCATGTTACCCTCCTAAAAATTCGTTGGTAAAAGCGTCAAAACGCCATAATTCCTTGTCATTTATGTGCAGCCAGTTTTTAAATTTGGAGTTATAAATCCTGCTTTTATCTGAGTCAGCCTGTTTGCAGATAATCCACATATTCGGACATTTGCCTAACCATTCTTCGATTCTTGCATTCGAATCACGAGTAATCACTAAAGCACGACAGTGGTCTTGTTCAAGCTTTTGCCTAAATGCATTGTTAACAAGTTGAGAATCATTAAAACCAAATCCCAAAAATAAAAAGCTAGTATGGTTTCCGACAGCGGTATCGTATTCAGCAAGTTGAGCTCTATCTTTGTGCAACCGTTGATATTTGGCTGTACCAGGAGTGATCATTGCCCGCACAACACCGTCAGGTTTGTTGAGTATCCAACTGTTACATTCTATAAGCTGAGCTTCCCATTCAAATGTATTTAACGAACCGTGCGGCTTGTGTAGTCGGACATGCTTGCATTCAACAATTCGTAATGGCGGCCTTGCCTTACCAAGACCTTTCTGAATGAATTGAACTGACTTTTTTGCCTCCCCCCAGTCGTAGCGACGAAGGAACCCACCGTGAAATCCGGTAATGTACGGAATCTTGTGTCGGACAAAGGCGTATTCAGCCAATAAATCGTAATTTGGCGTCGCGACGTGAAGTTGCTTATCAGCCTGTGGTAAAGCTTCAACCAGCTTTTTTAATAGCGAGCCAGCAGGCCAGTCGCATGTGCCAGACATGATTGAATGAGCGTAAGAATTATCGTGTTGCGCAACAAAGCTGGCAGTAAGTTCGACTATTCGATTGGTCAGAGCCTCATCTTTAATGAAGTCCATTGCAGATTCAAAATCATGACTACCAGAATCAAGAGCAGAGACTACTTGCTGCCATTGCTGTGCTTGTACTTCGGTCATGCCATGAGCAAGCTCGGCTCGAAGGTGGCGTTCAAGAGCTGGCATCCCAAAACTCAAATCAAGTGCACATGAAGTTCCTGTGCCAAATAATACAAATGGTTTATCTGTAAAAAACTCAGCTATCGCTTGATATGCAACGTCCTTTGTTAACTCCATGTGGATCCTCCTTAACTCACCAAAACTCTTCGCTTACCGGTCAACAACTGCTGCATCAGGGCTTTTTTCTCTTGTTTTAAGGCGTAGAGTTTTTTTTGCAGGGAAATGATTTCATGATCAGCATTTGAAAGCACAGCGGCGATTTTTTGTTGCTCATACACGGTTGGCATTGGAATCACTACATCACGAACCTGAACCAAACTGATCTGAGGGTATGCTTGACCTGTTGTGATTCTCTCAAAATGAATGCGGTACTTTCGATCTTGAAGACAATGAAACACGAAGTCAGGGCAAACAACATTTTTATCTAATGTGATTTTGGCTATATGCTGATTGATGTTGGCTTCAGGAATGCTTTCCGGAAGTTTACAAACTCGGCCAACGTTTCCAGTAATCGTTATCAGGATGTCGCCACTAAAGACCTGGGACCTAGACATAGTTTTATGAGCATCGTCTCCAATAAATGCGAGTCCAGACTCCTTAAAACCACTCTCACCAACACATTCACTGCGAATGAATGGTATCCCATTGTCTTGCCATTCATACCCGTATGTCGTGGGTGTCGATCCTTTCGTGATGAACGACGATATTCTCGACAAGCCAATCTCAGACCAATCGTTGGGTAATTGTTTGTAAGGCGTTATTGATGTTTTCCATTTCCCACTAAACCTGACCCCATTCCTATCCAGCAAGCGTTTTTTGCCGGTGAGCAGCTGTTGCATTAAGGCTTTTTTCTGCTGCTGACTGTTGACGAGCATTTGCTCGACGGTGGTGATGGCCTTATCCCAAGTGGAGAGGATTTTGGCGATTTTCTTTTGTTCAGACTCAGGTGGAATCAATATTTTTAAACTAAGCAACTCGCCTTTTGTGATGTTTTTCATCGAACCGCTTGTGCCAGTAGCTAAATTCGATAATGTATAGCGAGCATGATTGGAGGCAAGTACATAACTTAACCATTTCATATCGGCATTTGCTTTTGGAATTGTTTGCCAAAGCTTATCGGGTAGAAAAAGATTCGGGTAATCTTGATCAACATAAGCACTTGCACCAACAAGCTCTTCAGTATTGCTTCTACTGATTATCACCTGCCCACGCTTGGGGTTCGTTTTCGCTCTTTCTAATTCTTCACCATCTATGACTTTAGCTGCCGCAGGATTGAATGAACCATAAGTGACCGCACTTACTTTTAGTACGGCTTTTTCATTTGTCCCGAAATTCCGTTCTTCACCGTTGACACTAACACCTGATTCCAAACCATAAAGCAAGTCCTCAACACGGCCTTCACACCAACCATTAGGCACCATATCCCAACTCCCCCAGATACTTCGCCATCTCGGTTTCCAGCTCAGTCAGTTGCGCTTTTAGCTGCTCGCGTTCGGCGCGTACCGCCATCAGGTCGATTTCTTCCTCTTCCTCAAAGGTATCGACATAACGTGGAATATTCAGGTTGTAGTCGTTCTCGCGGAGCTCTTCGATACTGGCGACGTAAGCGTATTTATCTACGTTTTGATCGTTGCGGTAAGTCTCCACAATTTTCTGGATATTGTCGTCGCCCAATAGGTTTTGGTTTTTACCGGCCTTAAATTCGCGGGAGGCATCGATAAAGATTACGTCAGTGGTAGTTTTATACTTTTTAAATAACAAGATTGCAGCTGGAATACCGGTGCCGTAAAACAGCTTTTCTGGCAAACCAATGACGGCATCCAGCAAGTTCTCTTCGATCAGCTTTTGGCGGATTTGGCCTTCGGTTGAGCCACGGAATAACACGCCATGCGGTACTACAACGCCCATACGGCCCGTTTTGGGCTTCAGTGTCTCAATCATATGCAAAATGAAGGCATAGTCGCCTTTCGTTTTTGGCGGCACGCCACGGCGGAAGCGGCTGTATTTATCCTGCTCGGCTTCGTCATGCCCCCATTGTTCTAAAGAAAATGGCGGGTTAGCTGCAACGATATCAAACAGCATTAAATCGCCGTTTTTATCCAACAGTTTGGGGTTCCGAATGGTGTCGCCCCATTCTATTTTATGGTTGTCTTCACCATGCAGGAACATGTTCATCTTGGCCAATGACCAAGTTGAGCCAATAGCTTCCTGGCCATACAGGGCGTATTGCTTGCTGTTGTGATTGGTACGCACTTTACTGCCGCATTTCATCAATAACGACGCGGAACCACAGGCAGGGTCACAAATGTTGTCACCAGGCTGCGGATCTAATAGTTCTGCAATTAAATCGGACACTTCAGGCGGGGTATAGAACTCACCGGCTTTTTGGCCACCACTAGCGGCGAAGTTTTTGATAAGGTATTCATAGGCATTGCCAATAACATCCAAGGTGCCGACTCGGCTTGGTTTTAAGTTCAGCTCATCTTTGCCAAATACTTCCATCAATGTGCGCAAGATCGTGTTTTTTTGCTTCTCTTCACCCAGTTTGTCAGTGTTAAAGGAAATGTCTTGGAACACGCTCTTACCAGCATCTTTTAACTTGGTGCCATTGGCTTCTTCAATGGCATGCAGGGCTTGGTCGATGCGTTCCCCATTTTTCGGTTCATGACGGCGAGCGAATAGGTTGTAGAAGTTGGCCTGATACTTCTCTGTGACCTCACCCTTGTCGTTTTTGATTTCCATTTCAGGAAGCACAAAACGTTCATTCTTCAGCATCTCAGCGATGAGTTCAGGATTATCACCATACTCGGCCTTATAACCGTCGTAATGGTCCTGCCATACATCAGAGATGTACTTCAAAAACAGCATGGTCAGGATAAAGTCTTTGTAGGTATCGGCACTGATGGTGCCACGGAATACGTCACAGGCAGCCCAAAGCGCTTTGTTGATGCTGTCTTGGTTGATTTTGTCGTTAGCGTTCATAACACTCTCTTCTTAGTTATTTGTCTTGGGCTGGCTTTTTAGCCAGCTTCTTGGCAGCGGATTCAAGTCAATTAATGTTTGGGGCTGAGGTTGGCAAATGTCGCCTTTGACAGATCACCGGATAGCTGGCGTGACTGGTGGAATGAAAATCATCAAGTTGACGTTGGAAGCCAGAGCCAAGGGTGACCATTTTGTTGGCTCCAACGAAATGGTCGGAAGTCTCATGACCACTGGTTTTGCAGGCTTGCTGTGCTCTTTGAATGACTTTTAAAAAATTACGCCAATCTTTGTAATCCATTAGAGGTACTAGATCACGAGCAAACCAAAGCTCCGATCCATTTTGAGTTAAAAGCTTTAATTGTTCTGTCATTGATGTACCTCCATGTTTTTAAACAAGTTCGTTGCTACTGCTTTCATTAGTAGCTGTCCATTTTCAACGAGTTTAAGTGCCAAAACCCTTTCTGATTGCACTGTTCTAGCCAGTTCGACTATTGCTTGCTGTTGCTTCATGTCTGGAATTGCTACAGGTGTTTCTTCCAGCACGGTACGACGAATACTCATCGTTACGGAGCCTTCCGCATTTTGTGCAAAGAAACGTTGAGTAGGCGCTTGGTTCAATTGCCAAGCGATGAACTCAGGCAGTACATCTTTAGCTGCTACTCTCACAACATAAAACTGAGGCGCTGCGACAGCTTTAAAATCATTAGTTAGTTCTTCTTTGCTGATGAATACCGCATAGTTATTATTGCCTCTTGCCGCTACAAGGATGTCTCCAGGTTTTAACCAGTCAGGACCTTTTTTCCCAGTTAACTCAGTTCGCGTGCAGTTCTGCCAACTAATGCCAAAATCTGAAGAAACATCTTTCATTTGCACAGCCAAAACCGCCGATTCACGGTTTTCCACAACAGCCCCTCGAAAAGGGTAGCCTGCGCTAATTGATGCGATTTCTTTGAGGTACATGAAAAATCTCTTCATCAGTGATGATGCAAATATAATTGATCATGCTTGTTGGAATGTCAAACAAATTTGCATCGTTGCGGATGATGCAAAAATACCATATGTAGGGACGTTATGGGACGGATAAAGGGTAAAGAGGGGAAAGGGAAATAACACATTAGCAGCTATCTAATACTAAAGGTATTTCCCAATTTTCCCAGTTTCCCATTTGAATCTTAGGCTGCCAGAATCGATGGCAGGCTATGCATGGCTTCGGTGCGTTTCGATTCGATGATTTCGGCATAGATTTGAGTGGTTTTAAGCTCTGAGTGGCCTAAGAGCTTCGAAACCGTGTAGATATCGATACCGTGAGTCAGCATACGCACTGCAAAGGTGTGACGTGCGCTGTGGAACGTGATGTGTTTAGTGATCCCCGCCCTCAGTACCCATTGCTGCAGTGCAACATTGATATAAGCGCTGTATTTCAAACCCTTGAAAATACGTTCTGATGGCTTGGTATAAGTGCCCATAAACTGGATAGCGTCAGCTGGCAAATCCAGGTACTGCTGTTTTCTCGTTTTTTGCTGTTTAAAAATGATGCGATAGCCATGGTCAGTTTTGTGGATGTCGCCCCAAGTTGCCTTTTGTACGTCACTCCAACGCAAACCCGTAACGCAGCTAAACAGGAACGCGCGTTTTAAAACATCGTAACGGCATTCTGCGGTTGTCAGTTGCTTTAACTCTTCATCGATCAGGTATTCCCGCCTGTTATTCTCTTGAGCGATGCTTGTTACTGTGCGTGTCGGGTTGCGGCGGATGATGCCGCTTTTTTCAGCTTCGTTGAGCACTGCCCTGATTTTATTGAAATACGAACACATGGTATTGCGCGATAAAGGCTGATCGCTCTTCGTGCGGGCGTCGGTTAAAAGGTACTTACGGAACGCTGCAAGATAGGCATCATCAAACCGTTCAAACGTAATGTGCGCAACCCCAAGAAATTTGACCAAGTGTTTTTTAGCACAGAGCCAATTTTCAGCGTTTGATTTTGAAGTGGATTTAGAACGGTCAGTGATCATCTGATCCATCAGATCAAAGAAGTTCGATTGAAGCAGATCTTGTTGTTCAAAGTGGTAGCGATCTTTGGCAAGTGAAGCAATTTTTTCTGCCAAGATTTGATCAGTCAACACATTGATCTTTTTGTTGTGTTGCGTCTCCGCGCTTGTTTTTGGATTTGCGTAGACAAACATATTCAGTGCATCGCGTTTGCGTATTTTTTGAACCTTACCTTCTTCAGTAGTTGTGGTGCCGTAGTGCCTAGTCAGCATTAAAAAACGTTGACCCTTGGAATTTACTGGTTTCTTTTCGATGGTGATTTTCATTGCTCTGCTCCTGAAATAAATTGGCCACCTATGGCCCACCCAGTGATGTTGGGTGGGCTACAGGTGGCCAAGTTTTAGCAGGCACAAGCAAAGAAGAAAAGAAAAACAATAGCCTAAATATATGAATAAATTAGATATTTTGTTTATTTTTAGCCGATGTTTGCCTATGTTTTCCGTGGTTATTTTCCGATACAGAAGCTAGAGAAAATTCTGCCCAACAAGTCATCCGAGCTAAATTCACCGGTGATTTCGTTCAGGTGTTGCTGGGTGAGGCGTAGCTCCTCAGCAAGGATTTCTCCGGCCATATGATTG
>JACCDZ011928656.1_pt1 | contig 13964 bp, 9 predicted proteins | sample 7449551 | NCBI WGS metagenome assembly JACCDZ01 (sample SAMN15323452, study PRJNA562643) | freshwater metagenome | isolation source: river surface water | place: USA:Blue River Watershed | collected 2017-08-18
ACGGTTCCTAGACGGTACCTCCATCAAAGGTTCTGCTCCGCAGAACTTTGATGCGCCAAATGCGACGCTTGCGTCGCATGGCTCCCTTAAGCCTCCGGCATCATCTTGTAGCGTAGGTTCTGACAAAAACACGACGATGTACATTGAACCATTGCGCAATGAGTATTGGAAAACGTATCAAGATGTGATTACTTTCAGTAACATGCCAGAAGGTCCAATACGACATTTAGTCAAAATGTTACGCCCGCCTAAACTTTCGCCATTTCAGAGTCAAAGTCAATCCACCGGGTGCAAATATGTGTTGTTGCGAACGTCTCGGTCTTCGCTGAAGAACCCGCAATGTTACATGACGTCGGGAGATTTACCATCGGTGATGGATTATTTGCATGAACATGGATATATTGTGGATACACACACACCAGCGAACATGTCTATGGCGGGAATTTATTTGGGAGACGGTAATCAAAGTGGATATTCGGGAGTGAAACGATGTGTTGCAATTATAAGTTATTCTTGATAGAAAATTGATTATATCTTATTCATCCCAAGGTTTCCTCAAATTTACACAACCATTCAGAAGTTACCAGTGCTATATTCAAGTGGGCGAATAACGCCTAATATAAACCTTCCTATAATTCGGGGCGGTCTGCATTTAAGGGAGGATTCGTCTCTGGATTATGAGTCAGAATTATGTGATTTAATGGAATTATGCATGTCGCCTGACAAATGCCCGACCAACCGGGAAGGGATGGTCTTTGACAAATCCGGTCGCAAAGAGCCGGTGGTCTTTGACAAACGCCCGACACTCAGCATCCAGGGAGGGATGGTCTTTGACAAATCCGGTCGCAAAGAGCCGGTGGTCTTCGACAAGCAACCCCCGTGTCTGAATAAATGGGACGATAAAAAAAAGGGGACCGATACAAAAAAGGGAATGTATCAATATTTGACCGATGAAATCCGTAATGCCGCCAGCCAAGTTGGAAATATTATTGCGGGTGGAAATAAACGGACCAATGGCTGTGCCGATGGTCGTTTAGACAGCGCTCTGAAGGAAGGACCGTTTTTAGAAGAAATGCGTGCCAAACTATTGCAAACAAATCCAACCTGGGATATACAAATATCTCCGCCTCGTGCATCATGTGACATTATAATAAACGGATTGCAAATCAACTTAAAGATGACGGATTGTAAAACATCGGACAATAGTTCGAACAAGCGTGCTATATATTACAGTATAACCGGACAAACGGATTACCCATATTCCTCTACGTGGAATGATTTTCTTGCAAAACTGGAGGAAGCGAAAGCGGCTAACAAGATAAAAACAGTGCGTGACCCGATGACGGAGTATCACTATTTGGTGAAGAATAAATCGACAGGTGAAGTATTATTTAAATCGATATTTGACATACACACGTATATTAGTAATCCGAGTAATGATTTGCAAATAAATTGGAAAAACGAGTTTGCGAATAAGGAGTATTATACGAGCGACGAACAATATTTAAATAAAGTGGCGACTCTTTTAGAGTGTGTGCAAAAGTCGGTGCGTGATATGATGCAAAGAAATTCGGCTTTTGCACAGACAAATATTAGAGACTTATTATAGATATGTCTTTTACGCGATTTCACGACGACGACGCACGTATATATCATAATACACAAGCAAGTCGCAATGTAGGTAATTATTTTTTATACACACCTGGCCAGGGCACAGATTTGCCTTTTTTCGCCGATTCGCAAATGCGCATGCAAAAATGGGGCGCGAATTTACACACAGATACAACCAATTTAGAGAGTGAATTGCGTGGTATCAATCGGCCATTATCTAAATTCGACACGGTTGAATATATGGCGAACACAATATCTTCGCATCAGCCAATGACATTTAGAGAAAGTGTGGAACATGTGCAAGAATCGCGCGCATCGCATCCAGCATGGATGTATAAAAATCAAGACCACACAAGATGGGAGACGCCATTTTTTAATCCGCAGGCGAATTTAGAGAAAGGATTTAACGATAATATAAATACGCGCATATTGGAGAAGGATTTCTATCGCCCCGAAATTCCCAATCCATTGGAACGCAATCATGATTATGTGTTTCACCAATTTCGCACAAAATAGATTAAACCAGCAACGCCCATCAATATTTATAAAATGATACTATAAAGTAGTAATAATTATAATGGAACTTGCAATACCTATATTAGCATTGGGTTCTTTATTTGTGATGAATAATCAAACGAATCCGGGAGAGACTCCAAAACAAAAAGAAGGATTCACACAACTTCCAAATACAAACGTTGCCGATATTAATTACCCCAGAGAAAGCCCATTAGAATCCACCAAAACCAGTGAATTGTCCGTCGTTAATAAATATGACACTCCATACAGCTACACCGATAAATATTTCATGCCCATGTATCAAGATCCGGATAATGCCCAGGTAGCTCCTGTTGATTCAGAAAACGTGTTGGCAGCCGGTGGGAAAATGTCGGCTGGGTCTTCTTCTTCCACCGGAAGCGGAGGAGCCATGTTTAGGTCATTGACTGGTGATTTAGTAAATAGTTCGTATTTCCAACACAATAACATGGTTCCATATACCAAAAAAGCGGCTCAATCCAGACTTTTAGATGATAATTCGGGAGAGAGCACGCTTGATTCCAAAATGGGAGCCGGTTCCCAACATTTCAATAAATCCGAACAAGCACCTTTATTCACACCCATGAATAACTCTAATTGGATTTACGGCACACCCAACACCAGCGATTTCATACAATCTCGCATCAATCCTTCCATGCGAATGGCCAATGTGAAACCTTTCGCTGAAGAACGCGTGTTGCCCGGGTTAGGAGGTCAAGATGGTGGCGGTTTTAATGCGGGGATGATGGCGCGCGAGTCGTGGATGCCCAAAAACGTGGATGAATTACGCACAGCTTCCAAACCCAAGGCGTCTGAATTCGGATTATTAGGACACGAAGGTCCCGCAATGAGTCACATTACGGAACGCGGCCAAATGGGTCGCATGGAAAAGAATCGCGTGGAAACGTCGTTTGAATTGGGTCCGGAGCGTTATTTTACCACCACTGGAGCTGCCAAGGGACAGACTTTATTGCCCGAACTCATTGAACGCAATGTGAATCGCACCACCACGCAAACATCCTACACTGGTAATGCGTCTGCCACACAGCCGGGAACATACGTTGAAGGCATGTATATGCCATCCAGTCACCAAGATTTGGGACCATTACAAATGGGTCCGGTCACTGCAATGGGACAAAGTGGTGCGAGGACAGGTGATTACGGAGCGGATTCCATACAAAAATATATTAACAATCGCCAAACCACCGATTTGGGTGGCGAAGGTTATTTTGGTATTATTGGCGGAGCATTCGGTGCAGCGGTAGCTCCATTATTGGACGTTCTCCGACCAACCCGCAAATCGAATGTGGTTGGAAATATGCGGCCATATCAGAATCCGAAAGCACCAGTGGCGAATACTTATTTATATAATCCAGCGGACAGACCTGCAGCCACAATTCGCGATACAACACAGCATGCATTACAACACCATAATGTGAATGCAAATCAGCATGGTGGAGGCTATTTGTCTGCGAAACATCAAGTCGCGCAAACCAACCGGAATGAAGTGAAGGTCAAGGATTATATGGGTTCCGCTGGATATCAGGGTGCGAAACAGGCTCGCACATATGATGCAGAATATAATCAACGTAATAATGATGTGAGAGCATCTACTATTGAGGGATACATGGTTCAGGGAAATATGTCTTTGATGAATGGAAACATAAACATGCGTCAAAAAGAAATGGACAAAGTCTTAACGAACCGCATCGCTCCTGTAGCAACACCGTTAAACCCATATACTCCGGATGCGTCATTGTTAGGTAAATCGAATGCGTCACAGGGTCTGTATTCAAATATTCACATAGATAGAACAGACCCGGGTATATTAGACCCATTAAAAACAAACCCTTATACCATGCCTGGATTTTATAAGGGATAACTTACCTGAACCACCCTGCCATTTACATTATCCATATCTATCATTATTATTAGAATAAATTATCCAAAACCCAACAACTGCGGCCGCTACCAAATGTGTATTATCTCCTCCTCCGCCACCACCACAAGTTCCTCTATAAGTTGTAAATTTGCGCGTGTTAGCACTATGATAACTTGAAGAATTAATCCGTGTGCGGATTGAATTATTCAAGGGTATAAACTTACGTGTATTTATATATGGCTTGAATTTACGTAACATGTAATTAACTCGATACATTATTTCAATTTATGTGTGTATTTTGCAAAACTAAACACATAAAACATAAAATTTCAATTTTATTTGTGATTTATAAAGGCGATTCTTCAACTGTTGTCCCGCGCGTAGTCCCGTTTGACCCGGCTGTTTCCAAATCCGACATATGCAAAGAACCACTATCAACATTACTATTATCCATAAATATAACTCCATCTTCGGCGTCTGCTGCATCACTTAATGGTGAAACAGATTCAATCGAAGTATTATTTGTATTGAGTATTTCGGGAGAATCAACACTCCAAGGAGGAGAAATCACCGATAGTGGCGATGCCGACGATACCGACGATACCGACGATACCGACGATACTGGTAATAAATTCGTTTGGTTCATCGTATCCGCTGAAGCTGACGGAGCGGAAACAACAATTGGCGGGTTGAAATTTCGAACATGTCTTCGTGATATTGACGCCCTTCTGGTTCTTGTGCGACGACGTTTGATTATATTTCGTCTCGTATGTTTAGGTTTAGCTCTATTTCTACGTGTCTTGAATGCTTTATTCTTTTTATTACGCCGACTATATTTGCTCATTATACTTTAGATAGTTATATTATATTCATTTCATATAACCTATGAATTATAGCGAATTCAATAACCCAATATTCGGTGTTCAAAGTGAAGATATTATAATAGAAGACACAAAAAGCATTGATGAGCTAAATACGCGAATCCATTCCAGACATTTTTCAGACAGGTCCATTCAACCATATTTCACTCCACGCCCAACACCTACTAAATATTCGCGATTTCCCATGATTGAAAGACGCGCAGCTACTTCGGTATCAATTCGTCGCGAAGCAACACACGATGTTGCCAATAACTTCAATCCCTCCACACGCCCTTATGATTTTCGGTCTTATTTAGCCAATTATGAAGATGAAGCAAGTCTCCGACAACCCATCAATCGCTTGCAAGATGATAGTGTTTATTTACCGTCCAGTAAAAGCGATTTATATAATGTGACTTTGCCAGTGTGTGCGACTCGTAATGAACCACAAACTCATCCATTATTATTCGAGCGCCCTCGTATTGTGGGTCGTAAATTAGACCCGTTTGTTGAAGATTATATTGGAAAGGCTCCATTTATGAACCAAACCATTGCCAAATGCATTAATTATAAGGGCAATAAAGGAACACCCGGAACGATTTAAGGTCTATACAGGCCGAGCTCAGGGGTATCACTTCAGTAGAATAGACCTTAACTGTCGCAACAAATCATTATTATTTTCATTCGTCACCTATAAATAAATACTCTGTGTGGTGGCAACATATTTAAGCACTTTTCCCGGGATTTTGGATAGTTCCAATTTCATATCAAACCATTCTCTTTCTTCTGCCACCGCTTCCAACTCTCTTGCCACAGCTGCTATTTTCACACAAGCTTTGGTGAAATCGCCCACACTCACACCTAAATCTCCTTGCACTATTTCTTGTATAAACTGTTTGCAACTCAACTCTGTGTTTAAATCACACCATATCATCATTGGATTCACCATATCGTAAATAAATACATCTGATTCAACCGCTGTATCCAGTTTCACTTGCATTTCGCGATTTTCAATCTCGCGCAATGTATCCACCATATTCGAAACGACCAATTCAACACGTTTATCCTTCATATCCGACAATGATAACACAAAATCAGACCACACTTGAAACTTGCGTCGGTCTTCCACCAACCTAACGCCCGTAAAACAACTAAACAATCCCACCAACTGGTCAGCGGTCAGTTTGCGCATTTGGTCTAAATGTAGTGCGCCCACTAAAGAAGGCATTTCGGCGATTTTACCGGCTGCTTCGCCGATTTTCGTCAAAGAATACTTTCCCGTTGTAATATTCAGTGTAATGGCAGCATTATCCATCAAAATATTGCACACATGTCGGACTTGGTCGTGAATATATGTATTCATCCGCCCCCAACGCGTCTCTTCATCATTCGCCTGTTTCCTCAATTTAGACAAATCGCGCATGAATTTTACATCTTCTAACACATATTTCCACTCATCACGCAGCTTGCGCAAAACACCGTCCAACTCCTTGCGTTTTTTATTTGACACACCGAATGCGAGCAAATCCTCCGCATCAGTATATTTAGCAATAATTTCGGGGGGTGTTCGCAACGTGGGCAAACACAATTCCTTGGATTTAACAGCTTCCCGTGCAGCAATAACTGTGTCTGATTGTGTCATTTGTTGCAAACACATTTCTCCGTGCAACATACTCATATCCGCAAACTGCGCCAATTCAGAAATATCCGCTTCTCCTTCACGCAATAATACATTAAACACCATATCATACGACACGCGAAATTTGCTCACTAATGACTGTGGCTTTCCACTCATAATTTGCGTATAAACTGTTTGATTCGGCGTATCGAACAAATTATTACAATGAATCACGTGCCCCACTGTATCAATGCCGCGACGTCCAGCGCGACCCGCCATTTGTGTGTATTCGTGCGCTTGTAAATACCGCTCCATATTTCCGTCAAATTTGGTCAAACTCAAAAACACGGCGGTTTTGATGGGACAATCTAAACCAATAGCGAACGATTCGGTGGCAAACAGAAATTTCACATATTTTTTCGATATCATGAGTTCCACAATTTCGCGCAACACTGGAATCATGCCCGAATGATGTATCGCCACACCCTTCTCCAAAAATCCCACCAATTCATTGTATTCCGGCAACTCCAAATACTCGCGGAAATTCGGCAACTTTCTCACAATCTGTTCGCATTCATATCGCACTGTGTATGCCACCTTACTGTCGAACTCCAAGACTTCATGTGTGAGTTCTCTGGCACATTGTTCAACCAACCGGCGCGAAAAAACGAATCCAATGGCGGGCAACATTTCGTTGTCTTTCAAATATTTAGCCAAATTATTCAACACAAATTTGCGATTTATTCGAATATCGCGATCCGACATCAATTTGGTGATTTCGCCCACTTCCTTCAAACCATTTAGCAACACTTTCTCATCCGGACCCTTCAATTTAATCAGTTTGTTTGTGCGACCGCGCAACGCATCCTGTTCCGCTTTATCTTTCGTTGTTTTATAAAGTGCTTCGGTTGAGGCTACATACGCATAATGTGTCAGTGGAACTACACGCATGTTCGTTGATGCCAGATAAACCGTTCGTTGCGATGTGTCCTCGACCCATTTAGCAAAACGTTCAGGAGCGTCAATCGTGGCAGACAACATGACCATCTGCACATGTTTCGGCAAAGTAATCATGGTTTGTTCCCATACGTGTCCGCGGTGTGGGTCGTTGATGTAATGCACCTCGTCAAATACCACACATGCGAGCTCATTCTCAATATCCATGTCGAAAGTCAGTAACACACTTCCAACGCCTGAACCTCCATTATCTGAGACAAACAATCGATTCATCAAAATTTCGGTGGTCATAATCAGGACTTGTGCATCAGGATTGGCTTTAATGTCCCCGGTCAAAAGCCCAAACGAAATGTGTGGGTATTTGCGCGTGAATTCGTAGTATTTCTGGTTGCTGAGTGCCTTTATGGGTGAAGTGTAAATAACCTTTTTGCCTTGACCTACGAAATACTGAATAGCGAACTCAGCACTAAGTGTTTTGCCGGAACCGGTGTGAGCGGTAGTTAATATGTGGTGTCCTTCGACGATGGCTTCGATGGCGTATTTTTGGAAATCGCTGAGATCATAAGGAAACAATGAAAAATGTTCGGCATATTTTTCATTGTTTTCGGCGGGATAAGGACTATTACAAATTCTCATTTGGTTTTACATATTTTACAAATTTTGTGTTTATATTGTTTTTTTAATTTTTATCACAATTTCCCGTCTTCTTGTTGCGGCGAGAACCACGGGGGCAGCGTTTCATTTTCGGGGCAGATGCTGCAGGTGATGCAACATCGGCAACTTTGGGAGCATCAGCAACTTTGATAGCTCTTGTTCTGGTTGAGGATTCACAATTGCCAGTCTTCTTGTTGCGGCGAGTTCCGCGGGGACAACGAGCGGTCTTAGATTTGGGTTTAGGAGATGGTGTTTTGGCCTTGGGAGTGGGTGTTTTGGCTTTAGGAGTAGGTGTTTTGGCCTTGGGAGTAGGTGTTTTGGCCTTAGGTGTGGGTGTTTTGGGTACAGACAAACTCTTGACCAAACCAATAAAGTCATCCACCTCATTCAATGCGTCTTCAAAAACATCATCAACCGTCTCTCCGCGATACGTCATAATTTCATTTACACATTCGTGTGCTGTTTCAAATAAATTATCAATGCTGTTAAAGGAATTATTGTATCGAACTTGTTTCATTAAATCTTCATTCTTGTATTTTTTCTCAATTTCATGAAACTGTTTCATTCGCACGGTGATTTCATCCATTATTTCTACTAAAGCATATATAACACCGCGCTGATAAGCATTCGGTATTCTTGCATTTCGACCTTCAATTTCTTTAATCGAATCTTTCAAAGCATCCTTGAGTTGTCTTAATGATGTTTTAAGGTCTGAAAGCATGAAAGTGTATTTAACAACTTTTTTGGATTCGGCATCAAACGCGCTAAATGCAGTTTTGAGTGAGGAGGCCATTGTTCGTATATATAATATCACGTTAATAATTTCACCCCTTTCATTGGATGGAATATAGCCAACCACGACCGTTCAACATAATGTCCCACTTCGGGATTCTGACTAACAGACAATTCGCGCAACAATTCGCGGTAAAAATCCACACCGCGGTTTTTAATGTGGTCGCGACTGGCGGAAAAAATACCATAGTAAGCCACAGCATTCACCACCAAATCGCCGAATTTCTTTTCAAACCATTTGCCAAACGGACGAACTTCCGCTGGATATAATTTTGCTCCCCCAGTTTTATTTCTTTTATCAGACGAATCCCAATGAGACAAAACAAAAGAATGCAACGTTTTTCTTATATCTGGATAATAACTAACTACCATAGTACTGCGCAAATCGCGATCTAAAGATTCAATAATCAAACGTGAATTGCGTGTTTTATGCGGGAGAGTATCCACTGAACCGGTCAAAAACACCGTAACGTCCTTTAATTTATCGTAATTATCTACTATATGTTGCACGTATGTGTGGTCACATTTTCCCAAATTCGGAAGTTTTATCTCCCGAATCATGTTCGGACTTTTATAATAATCATCGGTTGGGCCTTTATTATACACCACCACGGGCAATTTATTATACGGATATTTCTTCAGCCATTCCAACGATTCATTATAACGCGCCACCACAATTTCGGCAGATTTATATAATTCGCTATCTCGTTCATACATTAAATTATCCTGTTTCTCTTTCGTAGCAGCATCAGGGCTCGCAAAAAACGGATATTTATAAACGTACGTATTATGTGATTCAAACAATGTTTTGTTTATTCCCGCCGTGTTCGTGTCACGCAATATAATATTAAATTTTTTAGATTCCGGTAAATACATTGATTTTACAATTGCATCACAGGTTTCCGACCGAATAATATAAACTTTTGGTTCATAATCGGGAGAGAACGTTTCATACATGCTAATTTGTGTGCCAGGTTTGCCACCATTATATGCTAATACGATGATGTCCCATTTTGAAGGTGCATTGTCACACACTTTTTCTAGTGATTCGCGCCACAATTCGCGATATGTGTCGTCTATTGGTATGGCAGAAATTAAACAACACGAATTGCGTTTTTCTCCCGAATTCAAGGTATAATTTCTTATACATTCCAAATGTGTTAATGTATTTGCAGCGGAATTGCATATTTCGAGATTGTCAAAGACCACCGGCTCTTTGCGACCGGATTTGTCCGGGTGTTTGTCATACCTATCTTTTATTATTTCGGGAGAAACAGGATTTACAATAATATTTTTTAATCCCATTGATATGTTGGGAGGAGCTAAACAATATGCTACATCAACTCTACAATTTATATATTGTGATTTATCTTCATCATTGATTACTGGTTTCTTTGTATTTGCAGTAAAATAATCGCGCGATGAATAAAAATATTTACAATAACATAAAATGAGTAATAATAAAATTGTGCCTATTAAACCGTATATATTCATATACATTGAACGTGTATTCCTTTTTTTGGCTAAAAAGGAATACTCATGGTGGTGGTGTTTTATTTAATGAAACAATTTTGACTCAATCCGGGATATAAAAGAGTTCCGTCACTTTTTTCTATAAGTCCATTCATTTTACAGTCAATAGACGCTTCTCTCAATGCATTCAAATATGGAACGAAAGATTCTGATGTATTTACCATTTCGTTATATTGAGTTTCTTCGTGAGTTATTGGAGGTCGATCAGTCAAACTCTTCGGCAGAGCGGCTTGTGATATGTCATTAAATGCATTCAATAGAAGAATAGGTTCCACATTTCTGTCTGCTGGGTCTAATTTACTGTGAGTACAGTTCCGAACGGCTCGACCAATAATTTGATAAATTTTTGACATGTCCGATGGCAAATGATATAAAACAACGTAACGAACTTCTTTCAATGTAATTCCCTCTGCAGCTGCGCTGTTTAATATTACTATATCACACGCATTTTCTTTAGTTGGAGTTAAGTAATCATTTATTTTCTTCAACGCAGGGGAGTATTCTTTGCCAGAAATATCTCCATTAAAAATATCAATTAAGTGTTGCTTATGACTTTTTTCAGTGTTGCCTTCATTCTTGTGTGTTAAAAAACTTTCGTACATATTTAAATCTAATGTATCTGTTGTAGTTGAACTGTCGTCGCCTCCGCTTCCGGTTATAAACATATACCTACGTTTTTTAGCGGTATTTGCATTTGCAAGGTCATTTTCAATATCAACTTGTATTTTATTGACGAACTTAATTTTGAGTTCTTCAAATTCATCCGGATTGAATAATAGTCGAATCAGAGGAATGGATGTTTGTTTGAATTGTGAAAATATGATTATTTTCTTATTATAACCATTTGGAACCACTGCATTTTTTATTATATTGTCTAAATAAACCAGTTTAGGTGAGCACATTGATAGCATTTTTGTTCGGTCAATGGTCGGACCGTGTAAATACATCACATCTGTTGATTTAAATCGAACATCTCTGTTTGTTAAATCATCAAAATAAACCAAATTCCTTCGGCTTTTACCATTCGAAAATGGTATTTCCGGTGGATGATTATTATTTACAGATGGATCATACCAACACGCCCGATATGCTTTCAATCTATTGAGAATATCTTTTATTATATTAATGTATGCATTTTGAGCAATTATTATATTCACTCTGCTCATATGATCTGCTGAACCATCTGTATTATTATTAAAATAAGTTTTTATTAATGATTCTATAATTGGTCTGACATCGTTTCTGAATCTAGTTGCATCTTTATCACTTGGACTGCACCAATCGCTAATTCTAGATATTATTGATTCTTCTTTTCGCATTAAGCTCCTGGTAATTTCATTACTTACATCCAACGTGGTCACATTCACATTTCCTGATGCGTCATACGCAGTTTTTGGACGCAAAATAAGATTTATGTATTTTATGTAATATTTCAACTCATGACTGCTTGCAATAAATGACATATTTCCTTTGAATATGTTCATGTGATTCTGGAATAAATCATTAATTCTCTCTTCCAAATAAATGCGAACGTCACTAAAAATTTCTCTCAAATCATTTAAATTGTGAAAAGGATATACAAATCTTGCACTTGCTGTAATCATAAATGACATAAATTCAAGACCATGATACTGAATCAAAGACTTAATTTGTGGCGTTTTATTGCCTTTTGGTTCAACCACTTGTTGCAATGTTGAATTATATTCGCATCTTTGCACAGTGAATAGGGGAGAACCATTAAATGCAACACCCACTTTTTGAAGTGGGTTTGTTGGAAGACCTGCAGTAGGACTTACTATAGTGGTTGGCAATATAGTATCTATGTTTCCAAAAAATGATACAAATCCCGCGCATTTTTTCTTGAAAACATCCACTTTATTCATCATTGCATTTCTCTTGCTTACACGTGCCAATGCTGGTATTCCTGATATATCTGTTGAAAGGTTGTATTTTGTATAATGGGTTGGTTTTTTTAATTTATGTTCTTTTGTGAAGTTACTAACATTAAACACGGGTGATTTATTATCAGTTCGGATTATGGGACCGAATACTTTTTCAATCTCTGCAATGAATTCAGCCTGATCATACATATTTTTATTTTCTTTAAAATAAATCGTTTCTTTGTTTGATTTATTAATGAAATTGGTTGGATTCTGCACAATTTTAATTTCGTCTTTATTTAAATCCAGCTCACTTTTTGTAAAATCAATACATTCATAAATTTCATGCACGCCATATCTTCTAGTAAGTTCTGGGAACGAAAAAACGGAAAGTTTTGGTTGATTATTCTGCGTATCATCCTCGTTTCTGAAAACAAACATTGGAGGACACTTCGCCAAAAGATTAATTAAAACCGCAATCTCAATAACATTACTTACGATTGGTGTTCCACTTAAACACACTACTCTACACGTTGGTTCATTCATCATTGCTTCGTAATTTGTTATCAAAGAATTGTTTGGAGCTTTTCGTGGTTCCGCATTGGGATTACGACCATTATAATTCTCAATTTTAGTATAATTTTTTACAACAGACGCAATATATAACTGCGATTCATCAATTATAACGACTGAATTTTTTATTGAGTTTCCGAATGCAGCATTATGTGTGCGCATGATGAGTTTTCCGTTTGCGCTGAACATTTTATAATAATTTTCTATTGGTATGCTTCTCAAATGCCTTTTCTTATATGCTTGTTCGTATTTTATAAGTTCTGTTTCAAAATTTGACTCGAGCATTGCGGGAGCACATATAATTATGTTTGTTTTTTTATACGCTGGATTTTTTGATTGTCTGTGTATTACATCAACTATTATCTTCTCGGAAATACCAATTGCGGAAAGTGTTTTCCCCGAACCAAGACCATGCCATAACACTAATCCAGAGAATGGAGTATAATTATTCATGAATGATTGAACAAACTCTTGTTGCGACTTTAATTTAATATCATTTGTTCTTGTGCAAGATGCTGAAGCATATTCTTCTTTATATTTATTCATATACTTTCTCATGGTTTGACGTATTTTTGCATAAAAAACATTCGCTTTTCTTGTCCCCGCACCAGAAGAATCCGAGACATTTTCTGATTTGTCAATGTTTATTTGGTTTGGTAATAAATACGAATTATCTAGTGGAGATGCATCTGCTATCGTTTTTCCACGCAAATAAGGTCCCAATGACTTTTGATACACTTTTCGTGCATTCAAATATTTTTTATCCTTTATACCATCATCCACTTCATCTTGTTCCGCATAAAGTCTTATATTCTCCTCTTCTTTTTTTCTTTCATCCTGTAATTTTTTCATTTTTTCTTCTTTTTCTCGTAATTTTTGCATTTTTTCCTCTTCTTTCATGAAATTTCTTTCTTCTTTTTCTCGTCGTTCATCCTGTAATTTTTTCATTTTTTCCTCTTCTTTCACTCGTAATTTTTGCATTTTTTCCTCTTCTTTCATGAAATTTCTTTCTTCTTTTTCTCGTCGTTCATCCTGTAATTTTTTCATTTTTTCCTCTTCTTTCACTCGTA
>JACCDZ011139107.1_pt1 | contig 13952 bp, 13 predicted proteins | sample 7449551 | NCBI WGS metagenome assembly JACCDZ01 (sample SAMN15323452, study PRJNA562643) | freshwater metagenome | isolation source: river surface water | place: USA:Blue River Watershed | collected 2017-08-18
AAATGGAAATTTCAATATTTTCAGGAAGAGCAATTTCGATAACATTTAATTCAAATGAATAAACCGCATCACAAAACTGAGAAGTTAAATTGTTGAATATTTTAATATATATCGTTTCTCCTCCTGAACTTAAATAATTATTAATTTGATTTAGAGGAATAAATGTATTTGTATTTAAGTTAGTTAATGAATTATAATAATATAAGTCATAAATACTACTATCTATTGATAAGGTATTTGTATTATTCTGTGTTAAATTGAATATATAACTCGATGCGCCTGAATCGCAAACGGATAGGCTTTGTGGTGTGTTTACCGATAATTCTGAAAAAATAATGGAATCTTCAATATGACAGTTACCTTTTTCAATTTCGACAGAATATTCTCCCGGTTGGGTAACTGTATAAGTTGGTGAATTTGCTCCTACTATAATGTTATCATTTAGAAACCATTGATGAGTATAAGAAGAATCCAAACCTGTGTTCAAAATATAGCTATCTCCTGTGCAAATTTCTTTTTCCAGTCCTAAATCAAAAGTAGTGGTAAAGCTACCAGCTCCAATAAATACGGCAGAATCGTAATCAGCATCTCCATAGTCAGCTATTACCATTCTTATTTTGTATGGATTATTTGGAATTACACTTGATAAGGCTGATAAAACTACTGTTTGTCCCCTCATATTTATTGATGAGACTAACGGGTTAGAGACATTATAAATGCCAAAGTAACCTGGATTTGAAGAGCTACAGTTTGGATTATAAGCTGCATTTCGGATGCTTTTAACAGTAACAGGATTTGTAGAGCTTGGAATTACTGCTAAATTTGTTTCTATACCAGTTGTTAAATCTTTTAAAATGAAGGCAAAAGTATCATTTGAAATGCATTGAAATTCGCCATATTCATTTGAAGCAAATAAAAAATCAAAGCTAAATGAATTAAACGCAGGGATAAAATCAAATTCTAAAAAAGCAACATCTCTAATTGGAGTTGAAAGACCGCTGGTTGAGTTGCTTAAATTTTGTAAAAAAGTATCAGTGTCTAAATTTAAAGGAGAACTTAGATTATTACCTGAATAATTTCCTTCTGTATATGTAACTAATCCATTTCTGATAACAACTCCTTCATTTAATGGAAAAGTAGATCCATTTTTATTAAAATATCCAACAGATTGCCCAGTCGACATTGAGGTACTTAATAATTCAAGACAAGAATTATTAAGTACTAAATTTACTAAATCATTTGAACTATAGTCATCTTCAACTGTTAAAGATTGAGAATGAGTCAATGAGAAATTAAGAAATATAAAAAATAAAATAAGTTTTCTCATAATCAATAAATTAAACAAACGTTTACTATTAATGTTTGCTAATTTATTGATTACAAATAATTTATGTATTACACTAAAGTGTAAAAAACTTTATCAAAATGTAACTTCTTAACTTCTAAATGTTAAATATTTAACAGGATATCTATGATTCTGTCTGCGGTTTTTCCATCCCATTTTTCAGGAATATTACCTTTTTTCCACTTTCCTTCAAGTAGTTTTTGTAAGTATAAAGCTATTGATTTTGGATTTGTACCAACTAATTCATTTGTGCCTATAGTTACAGTTTCTGGACGTTCTGTGTTGTCTCTCAGTGTAAGACATGGAATATTCATTACAGTTGTTTCCTCAGTTATCCCGCCAGAATCTGTAATTACAGCTTTGGCATTTTTAACTAAATAGTTAAATTCTAAATAACCTAAAGGTTCGACATACTTTAAATTTAAAAATTCAATTCCAATTTCTTTTAAAATTTTTGCTGTTCTTGGGTGTACAGGAAAAATTATTGGTAAATTATTTGAATTTAAAACAATTTCGCTGATAAAAGATTTAAGTTTTTCTTTTTCGTCAACATTCCCTGGTCTATGTAATGTAAGGACAAAATAATTTCCTTGTATTAATTCAAATTCTTCATAAAAAGGAGGTTTTTGAAAATTAGGAATCTGTTTTAAAAGGGTATCAATCATTGTATTGCCAACAAAAAAAATATTTTCTTTATTAACACCTGCCATTAATAGATTTTTATTTGCCGTTTCCGATGTAGTAAAGAAGTAGTCGGTAATAGAATCTGTTACCATCCTATTAATTTCTTCTGGCATTGTTAAATCAAAAGAACGAATACCTGCTTCAACATGCGCAACTTTCACGTTCATTTTTTTTGCAACAATACTACATGCCATGGTAGAGGTGACGTCACCAACAACTAAACATAAATCTGATGATTCTTGCATTAGCAGTTTTTCATAACCAATCATAATTGAGGCAGTTTGTTCTGCTTGAGTGCCTCCACCTGCACCTAAATTAATATTAGGTTCTGGAATTTGTAATTGATCAAAAAAGGAACCACTCATGTTCTGGTCAAAATGCTGTCCAGTATGAATTAATCTGAAATTTATGTTAATGTTTTCTTTTTGCTTTTTCTGTATTGCATGTATTATTGGGGCAATTTTCATAAAATTAGGTCTTGCACCCGCAATGATATCGATATTCATTTTGTAAAGTAAAATTGATTAATAGAAAAGGAGGTAAAACTACCTCCCTAATGAAACAAATTATTTATAATGTAACTAAAATTTATAAAACAAACTTAACGATGCAAAACTCATTTTTCCTAAATCAGCGTCAGTATATGCTAAATAATAACCAGGTCTCTCATCCACCTCTGTAAGACCGAAATAATATCTTAAGTTTGCGCCAAATTTTTGAGTAATATTATAAGATAGTCCACCTGTAATACCAAAATCAAAATTATTTACTCTACTATCAACTTTTTCTTTCTCAACACCATCATTTCTTGTTCTTGAAATATTAGAAATATAATTTAATTGAGGTCCCAATTCAATGTCAAATTTATTAAAAATGTTGTACTTAAAAATCAAAGGAATAGCAATAATAGAAACTCTAAGTTCATCGCCAATCGTTATTTGTTGATCACGCCAAATTTCTTTTTTACCCGCATCTGCATTTAATCTAAAATAATTTAACTCAGGTTGTATGTAAAATTTTTCTGTAAGAGGAATTTCATAACCTATTCCTATATTATAAGAAACGTTGCCTTCCCATTTTGCAACTTCACTAGTGTATAAAGAAAAATTTGCTCCAGCCTTTATTATAAATGAATTGCTAAAAGTTTTTTCTTCTTGTTTTACAATTTCACTCTCTTGATTTTGACAAAAAGATAAGCTACTAATTGTTGCAAAAATTACAAAGAATATGTTTTTTTTCATAAGTTTTATGTGTTTTACGTTTTTAAATCTGGAACAAATATAATAAAAAAAATAATTAAGTATTAAAAGATGTTTTTTTATTTAAAATAAAATTATATTTGATTGTTTTTATTCTACTTTTGCATGTAAATTATTTAAAAAATTATGATTAATAGAATTTATTGTTTACTTGTTTTGTTTCTTGTGCAAATTAGTTTAGCTCAAGGATCTGGCGATACAAATATTTCAATGTATGGTAATGTTGCTCCGCATTTGGATAGAAAAGAAAATTATTTTTCAGTTGCAACATATTTTAGGTTTGACAATGGGAAAAATGATGTTTTTTCGATTGCTCCATACATATGTTTATCTACAGATGTCAATGAGCAGTTGGATTTTCAATTATGGTTAACATCAAAATATGCATCTGGGGATTTAGTTGATGGCTTTTCGATTGGCGATGTCAGTTTTATAGGGACATATCATTTTACCAATTCATTTTTAAAAGACGAAAAAGATCAAACTATTGATTTTGGTTTAATTTCTTCAATTTCTGGTGGTAAAGGATTAAAAAAGGATTTTAATAATTCCTATGCTGCATATCCAATGGAATATCAGTCAACACTTGGGACTATTGATTTGTTTCTTGGTTATACTTTTAAGAATAGAAAAATTAATTTTAGTTTAGGTTATCAACAACCACTAACTTCTAAAAATCAAAATAATTTTTATCCAAGATATTTTGAATTAGGCGACTTTAATACTAATTACCCGCCTTCAAATGAAATGAAACGTTCTGGTAATATTTATTCAAGAGTTGGTTATAATGTATTAAAAGAGAGTAATTTAATTTTTAATGTTGGCGCTACGACTTTTTATAAGTTTCAAAACGATCAATTTTATGATGCAAATACCTATCCTTACGGTTATGAGTTAGGTTATAATGAAGTAAATGATACTAAAGGATTAGCGCTAAATGGTGTCTTACAATTTAATTATAGATTTTCTAAGAATGCAGAGGTGTCGATATATGCTGGTGTTCCTTTAATTGAACGTACAGAATACATTGATGGTCTATCTCGATCTTTTTTTGTTACCCCGGGGTTTTTGTGGAATTTTTAAGCTAAATTAGTATTGGAGAGGTAAATATGATAACATTAGTTTACCTAAATTAGAGGAAATGTCTAATTTAAAAACATCTTCTACAGAAAATTCCACAAATGTACCAGAATATCGTTTGTGGTTAAGCATAATTAATTTGCCATATATAAACTAGACTAAAGCCAAAAAATATTAATATTTAGCTTTTGCTAAACGATACGCTGAGTTAGAAACACCACAATTTACACAGACAGTGTCATTGTAGGCAATAGCTCACACCTTTTGGGTGTGGGCTGTCCTATTTTGTCTGTAAGGTTTTGTGGTAAAATCCTCTAACTCAAAATAGTGAACAGTTTCATGCCCTTTTTTTGGACATGATACTAAATTTAGTAATCAATTAAATTAGATATTATGAACAGAAAAAATTACTTACTTTTAACAAAACACTAAATATAAAAAAAAGAAGACACTAAAAACCCTTTCCTTTTTTCTTCTTATAACCCTTTTGGGTTGCACTACCGAAGAAATTACTAATATTTACCCAATAGCAGAAGGCTTAAGCAAAGTAAATGTGTACATTGAAGGCAATATAACTAATGCCGAGTCACAAGCACAACTAGAAGAAGAAGTAGGCTCTTTAACTGAGAATATTTATGTGCAAAACACAACACAATTAACAGCTATTACAATAAATGGTAATAACAAATTAAGAAATGTAATTGTTGATGAAAACACACTATTAAACACGCTTAATGTTCATACAACAAATAATTTAACAAGTTTTATTGTAAAAGATTCTAATACGCAACTTTCAACAATTAATCTACACGGCACAGGCAAAGTAGCAGAAGTAGAAATAAAAAATTCCAAACAGAATTCTACTATTTTAATTGATGGTTTTACTACAGCCGATAAAATTACTATCGAAACACTATCAAATACAAGTAATAATAAAACGGCTAATATTACTTGCAATGACATGCAAGAAATAAATAAATTTTTAGCTGTAAATACATCATACACACAAAACAATACTATTGCTTTTCCTCATTTAAAAATTATGGGTAAGTATATTTCTGAAACGGTTTATTTTTTTAGTGGGTTTTCAGGTAAATATACAACATTTAGTTTTCCTGCTTTAGAGGAAATATACAACCTTACATTAGATGGTTTAAATATGGATAGCATTACATTTCCATTAGTCAAAAAGATGAATTATTTTTATTTATATTTTGAAACTAATGTAAACCATTTTTATTTCCCGCAATTAACAAGATGCGATAATATTGAAATCTTTTTTAATACGGGTACATTAGGAACTACCTATTATACGAATACTTTATTTAATATGCCGTTACTTAATTATTGTAAAAATTATCGTTTAAATATTTTGGGGTTCGATAATCTTAACGCAGAAGATACTTTAGAAAAATTTTTAACTATTCAACCTGTATCAGGAAAAACAATACATTTATCAAATAATACTCCATTAACTGGTTTAGGTCTTACATATAAACAAACACTTATAGACCAAGGAAATACAGTAATTGTATGGTAAACATTAATTTATAAACTAAATATTATGAACAAGTCAAGGTAATCTTGTGTATCAAGGTAAAGATTTGTTTATTGATGATGCTATTGCAGAGAAGTATCAATTAAAAGTATTTTCGCCAAGTGATGGATATTTCGAGATTACAGATTATGACCTTAAATACAATCCTAATAGATTAGAAGTATTATACCCAAATCCTGCTAGTAGTAGTAATCTTAATGTAAAGTACAAAGTAAATGAAGCAAGTTCAGCTTATATAATGATTACCAATAATTATATGGCAAATGGCATTTCAAATAATTATATTATTGATAAAGATGCCACTGAAATTAATATCAATTTAAGCAATTATCCTAATGGTATTTATAAAGTAATTTTAGTTACTGATGGAGCTGTTGTAGAAATGAAAAATTTATCCAAACAATAGTAAAAAGTTTGTTTATGATTGAAAAAAATAATTAACTTTGCAGAGTTAGAAAAGAGAGAGTAGAATTTTTTTTGATTGTTAAAAGGGTGCAAATTTTTATTTTGCACCCTTTTTTTATAGCTACTCTACCCAAACTCTAATTTTTACTGGTACAGCCGCTACATTTTTAACTACTAAATAAACACCTGTAGGGGCTAAATTCTCGGCTAGTCGTGAGCGTGTTTCGCCCGAAGCTAACAATACTTTTTCTTCTCCTTCGACACCATCAGTAGCAGATAGGCTAAACAAAACCGCTTCGGTACCCATATTTTGTATAGTATAAAAAGTATCAGGACTATATACTGTTGCAGTGTGAATGGTTTGTGTTGTGTTAGCTAAAACATCTACAATTGCAGTAGGCGTCATTACAGAACCATTAGTGTCAATAGCTCTTGCAGAACGATATAAAGCAAACAATGACGGATTGTTAACCTCAAAACTGCGCATCAACACATCAAGCTTGTCGGTAAGCAAAGTTCTTATTTGGTCTATAAATTCAACTACTTTCTCGTTATCTTCCTTGCGCTGGTCAATGGCAAGTGTGGGGTCAGAAATAGCATCTGTAAAAGCCGTTAGTGCAGTGCCAAGTCCTGTAACATCGGCCGCAGTTGCTCCAAAAGGTGCTAATGTTGCAGATAAAGGGGTAGCCAAGTTTTTTAAAATAGTGGCTTGGGTAACAAGTTCTTCTTCTGAGCAACTGTACCATTTGCTTGTAGGAAAATCGGCCCTTTTTTGCAAAACAGGATCATTGTTCACTAAAGCATAAGAACCTATAGCGTTACTAATCTTTAAACTCAAAGTTTCTAGCGTGGTGCGTTTTACAGATTTAGAAAGTGCAAATCCTGTAAGATCTGCTCTACTACCAGCATCGGCAGTAATAAGTTGTGTAATTAAAGTGTTTAACTGCGTGTAAAATCCGGCCACAGCAGGAACGGCTGTCATACTAGTTGCATTTTTAGCATTAAAGTTTTTTACTTTAAGTGCCATCCCCAAAAAAGCTTCTTGATCTTTTGTCATTTTAATTTAGAATTAGTTGGTTAATAATTTTATAAAAATAATGAAGTTGAAATTAATAAATGTTAAATATATAATAAATTGAAAAATGAATTGATTCACTATTTTTTAATGTAATATATATAATTGATAGTTTAATATAAAGTTTTTAATCTATAATATATAAAAATGTATATTTAATATAAATAAGTATATCTGTAATATAAAAATTTATATCTGTAATAAAAAAAGTTATATTTGTAATATAAATAACGATATATGTAATATAAAAAGCTTAAATTTGGTCAAAAAAAGATATGTATATACAATTAACACGATTTGAAATTAATAATCTTTTAGAGGAAACAGGTGATGATATAGCTTTTATAAAAATATTCTTTACTACTATTCAAATTAAAGAAACACTTATACCGTTGAGCATTCCCTTTGAAAAGTTAACTAGCTTTATAGAAAAAGTTGATGGAGATGCCTATCAATATTTATTAAAAATAAGGCAAACTATTGGAGGCTATGGTTCTAAACATAGTAAAATTTTTGAAACAATTGACCGTGAGGGTTTTGATTTAAAACCCTATATTCAAGATTATTTGCAAAGTTTAGATGAATCTATAATTAATCAGCATTTAGAATGGTGCAAAACGGCAATAAAAAACAATGCGAGTATTCAAGAGAAAGCTGAAAAAATTAAAGCCATTATAACACCTTCCTATATTCAAGATAATAAGAATAAATACTTGTATCTTGAAGCCCTTGACCAGGCAATACATGAAGTAAATTTAAAATACTTTCCAATCATTTACCAAGGCAACGAAGCATTTATTAATAACTACAAATCGCTATTAATAGATGCATCATTAAAATTTTATGAACAATTAGATAAGCTAATTCAGCAACACAATGAGAACTAAAAAAAGAGGTAATTTACAACCTAATAAGAGTAGTGTAATTTTAAATTTAAAACCAATTTTAACTGCTAGAAATATTATTCATCCAACCGCTTTTTTAATTAAAATGGGGATCAATAATGCTACTGCTAATAAAATGCTTAAAGGAAATGCCGTTCAAATAAATTTTAAGCAATTAACGCTTTTGTGTCTTAATTTGAATTGTACTCCAAACGATTTATTTGTGCTTAGAGATATGCAACTTTCTCAAAATCACCAGCTAAATAATTTAAGAAAAATGGAAGATGAAATAGTAAACCCATTTGAACAATTTAAAAAGATGAGTTTAGAGGAAATAAATAAAATGATCGAGGAGTAAATAATAAAGATTTTACTTAAAGTTAATAATGTTGATTTGAGGATGCAAACGCCGATCAAAAGATTGATGGTTTGGGATAACTCAAAAAAACAAGTTGCTGTTTATAACGGCTCTAAGTGGTGTTTTTTTTAAAAAATAAATATAAACAAAAGAGCGACTTTTATAGTCGCTTTTTTGTTTATATTTGCAAACAAAATTAATTCGTTTGAAATGTATAGAAAAATATTTAAACAATTATTTGATATAGTATTAGCGTTAATAGCATTAATTTTATTATTTCCAGTTTTTATTTTTATTATATTTCTTTTATCAATTGCAAATAAAGGTAAACCATTTTTTATTCAAAGTAGACCAGGTAGAAACGGAAAGATATTTAAAATAGTTAAGTTTAAGACTATGAACGATAAAATTGATTCTAATGGTAATCTCCTTCCGGATATAGATAGACTAACAAAAACAGGAAATTTTGTAAGAAAAACTTCGTTAGATGAAATACCTCAATTGTTTAATGTCATTAAAGGTGATATGAGTTTGATAGGGCCAAGACCATTACTAGCTAATTATTTGCATTTATATAATGATTTTCAAAATAGACGACATGAAGTAAAACCAGGGATTACAGGTTGGGCACAAGTAAATGGGAGAAACGCAATCTCTTGGGATAAAAAATTTGAATTAGATGTTTGGTATGTAGATAATATATCTTTATATTTAGACGTGAAAATTGTATTTCTAACTATAAAAAAAATTTTCTCTTCTAAAGATGTTTACACTATAGAAGGTGAACCAATTGAACCATTTGATGGAAAGTGATATTGTATTGTATGGAGCTAGTGGGCATTGTAAGGTAATTATTGATATAATTTTAAGTTCGGATAAATTTAAAATTAATTCAATAATTGATGATAATAAAAACACTAAGAATGTTTTTAATTATGATGTAAAACATTCAAAACATTTTGAATTTAAACAGGATTTAAACTATTTTATTTCAATAGGAAATAATCGAGTAAGAAAAAATATAGCAAATCGATTGAATGTTAATTTTCAGGTTTTAATTCATCCATATTCAAGAGTATCTCCTTTGGGAGTTATTATAGGAAAAGGTTCAGTAGTTATGGTTGGAGCAATAATCAATCCATTTGTTAGAATAGGGGAGCAGTGCATTATAAATAGTGGGGCAATTGTAGAACACGATTGTAAAATAGGAAATTTTGTTCATATTTGTCCAGGTGCTAATTTAGCTGGAGGTGTGGAAGTTGGAGAGGGTACAATGATTGGTATTGGAGCAGTTATAATTCAGGGTATTAAAATTGGAAAATGGGCTAAAATTGGAGCCGGGGCAGTAATTGTTAATGATATTCCTGATTATGCAATGGTAGTGGGAGTTCCAGGAAAAATAATTAAATATTTAAAAAATGAAAACTAAAATCTGGCTTTCTTCTCCACACATGGGAGGAAATGAACAAAAATATGTTAATGAAGCATTTGAATCTAATTGGATAGCTCCTTTAGGTCCAAATGTTACTGGTTTTGAACAAGATTTAGAGACTTATTTAGGTAATAATGTATTTGTAGGGGCATTAAGTTCAGGAACAGCAGCACTCCATTTAGCGTTAATTTTATTAAAAGTCAAAGTTGGAGATGAAGTAATCTGTCAAAGCATGACATTTTCAGCTTCAGCAAATCCTATAGTTTATCAAGGTGCAATACCTATTTTTGTTGACAGTGAAAGAGATACTTGGAATATTTGCCCTAATGCATTAGAAACAGCAATAAAAGAAAGAATTTCTAAAGGAAGAAAACCAAAGGCAATTATTGCTGTACATTTGTATGGGATGCCTTTCAAAGTTGACGAAATTAGAACTATTGCAAATAAGTACGAAATTCCAATTATAGAGGATAGCGCAGAAGCATTAGGCAGTGCATTTAAAGGACAAAAATGCGGTACTTTTGGAGATATTAGCATATTGTCTTTCAATGGAAACAAAATCATTACAACTTCTGGGGGTGGTGCAATAGTTACAAAAAATGAACTGTTGAAAAATGAAGCTGTTTTTTTGGCTACTCAAGCTAGAGACAATGCCCCACATTATCAGCATAGTAAAATAGGTTATAATTATAGATTGAGTAATATTTGTGCAGGAATTGGCCGAGGTCAAATGGAAATTTTGGACAGCCATATCGAAAAGCGAAGAGAAATGCATCAATTTTATAAAAATGTTTTTGTAGATCAAGAGGGTATAACGATTTTTTCTGAGCCAAATGAAGATTATTATTCTAATCATTGGTTATCTGCAATTATTATTAATTCAGAAAAAAACAATGGAAAATCTCGTGAGGATTTAAGATTGCTATTAGAAAATGAAAATATTGAGAGTAGGCCATTGTGGAAACCTATGCATTTGCAACCGGTTTTTAAAAATGCTCCTTATTATGGAGGTTCTGTTTCTGAAGAGTTATTCAATAATGGTTTGTGTTTACCTTCGGGTTCAAATTTGAATTCTGATGATATAACTCGTATTAAATCCGTTTTGTTTGACAAATTTTTAAACATGTAATTTTGAAAAATACATTACAAAATTATAAAAAGGTTGTTCTTTCACTTTTGAAAGATATTAATTTGAAATTAGATTTTGCAAGCCTTAGCTATTTGCCTAGGTGGGCTGTTCTTTTTTTAGATATTTTTATTGTTTTTTTGTCTTTGGTTGTTACTTTTTATTTGCTATTGGGTTTAAAATTAAACTTTACTCGATATAATGAATATTTTGTTTTATTAATTTTTGGATTTACCAATTTATCTTTTTTTTGGGTATTTAAAACTTATTCGGGAATTATTAGGCATTCTTCTTTTGTTGATGCAATTAAAATTTTTTTCTCTCAATTTGCTACTGCTTTAGTTATTATAAGTGTAAATATTATTTTATTATTTACAAATAGTAATAAATTATGTTTAACAACAGGTATATTAATTAATTTTATACTTTCCTTTTCTTTACTTTTTTTGTACAGAGTCTTTGTTAAATATGTATACGAAAATTATTTTTTAAATGCTAATAAAAAAAACAGAGTTAGGGCAATAATTTTTGGTACAGATTCAAATGCGACAGCCCTTGCAAATGCATTAAAGTTTGAAGTGCCAGGTAGGTTTATTTTGGTTGGCTTTTTTGACAAAAATAATGATAACTATAGTAAGCGAATTTTAGATTTACCTATAATTAAAATTAAAAAAAGCATACCGGTAATGTTAAGGTTTTTAAAAGTTGAAGCAATCATAATAGCGGATGTTAATTTAGGTTTAGAAGAGAAAAATAAAATCATTGAAGATTGTATTAATTATGGAATTAAAGTTTTTAATGTTCCTTTAGTTGCCAACTATGATAAAAATGAAGAATTATCTAAAAGCGTAAAAAAAATTGAGATTCAAGATTTATTAGAGCGAAAGCCTATTCAATTAAACTTAAAATTAATTTCAGATAATATAAAAGGTAAGATAGTTTTTGTTTCTGGTGCCGCAGGGTCAATAGGTAGTGAGATTGTAAGACAAGTTATTTCATTTTGTCCAAAAAAAATTATAATTTTAGATAGTGCTGAGACTCCACTAAATTCCTTGTTTTTAGAAATATGTGAAAGTAATATTAATAATGAAGTTGTTGTTACAAGAATTGCAGATATTAAAGATTTAGATGTTTTAGAAAATATTTTTTTAGAAAACATTCCAGATGTTGTTTTTCATGCAGCTGCATATAAGCATGTTCCTATGATGGAGAATAACCCATGTCAGGCAATTTTTACAAATGTTATGGGAACTAAAAATTTAGCAGATTTATCAATAAAGTATAATGTTGGGAAGTTTGTTATGATATCTACTGATAAGGCTGTGAATCCTAGTAGTGTTATGGGAGCAAGTAAAAGGATTGCAGAAATGTATGTAAAATCTTTACAGAGTAGACTTGATAATAAAAGGACAAAATTTGTAACAACGCGGTTTGGTAATGTTTTAGGTTCAAATGGTTCTGTAGTGCCATTATTTACTAAGCAAATTAGTGAAGGTGGTCCAATTACAATTACTCACCCTGATATTATAAGATACTTCATGACTATACCTGAGGCTTGTCAATTGGTTTTGGAGGCTTCAGTTATGGCAAATGGCGGGGAAATTTATTTATTTGATATGGGTAAGCCAGTTAGAATAATTGATTTAGCGAAAAAAATGATTAAGCTTGCTGGTTATATTCCATATAAAGATATTGACATAAAAACTATAGGATTGAGACCTGGAGAAAAACTATATGAAGAACTTCTTAATGATAATGCAAAATGTTTGCCAACTCATCATGAAAAAATAACCATAGCATTAGAAGAAAGTTTAGATTTTGAGAAAATACATGATGAAGTTATTGATTTGATTAATTTGGCTAAAAGAAATGAAATTAATAATGCAGTGCTCAAAATGAAGATTATGGTTCCCGAATATAAAAGCTTGAATTCGGTTTTTTAATTTTTTTTTAATATTATAGTTGAAATAAAATTAAATTTATATATTTGTGGCTTAAATAAATTAATTATAACAAGATGACTTTGAATACATTTGTTAACATGGGAAGTAAAATGGTTTGGGTGGTTCTTTTTTTGATGGAACCAGTTTTAATTTTTGCTGCAGATCAACCTGCTCCTTCAGATGCGCCTCCAGATTTTGCGCCACCTGCTGGTCCGCCTCCGCCTCCGCCATTGCCAATTGACGATTACATACTGCCAATGTTTTTTATTGGTATGTTGTTTGCTTTTTTTTATTTTGCTAAAGAGAAAAGAACACAGCGTTCTTAAAATGTTTAATTTAAAAAATTATTATTTTGAAAAGAAATACTTTTAATAAAAAATGTATATACGCTCTTAGATTAAGTGTGTTGTTTTTTCTGTTTTTGAATACTGAATCAGTTAGAGCTCAGGTTTTTCAGCACGATGTTTTATATATCAGAGATATTACGGTTTTTTATATGGATACTGCTGCTGATTATCAATTTGGAACTGCTCCAGCTGCAACGTCTGTTTCTACAAGGACAAATAATGTTTATGGTAGATTGGCATTTGCTGAGGGTGTTGTTTCTACAACTGCAACAGACGATCATTTCTTTGATGGATATGTAACAACGTATTCAACCAATAATTTTACGTTTCCTGTGGGGCAGTCTTCTGTATATGCTCCAATAAGAATTAATGCTTCAAATGTAAATGGGGTTGATGCGGCTTATATTCATTCTGACCCGTCTGGTTTTGATGCTACTTTAGCAGGAGAGGTTACAG
>JACCDZ010459910.1_pt1 | contig 13945 bp, 23 predicted proteins | sample 7449551 | NCBI WGS metagenome assembly JACCDZ01 (sample SAMN15323452, study PRJNA562643) | freshwater metagenome | isolation source: river surface water | place: USA:Blue River Watershed | collected 2017-08-18
CGACAATCTTTGCAATGTGGCCCCCTTGTGCCCCCATCAGAGAGTTCAATTGGCGAACTCTTGACACTCTCTTATTAGTAGCCCGAGCACCCTAAAAATCATCTAGATTGACAGGGATGGCTATCTCCCCTTTGCGAGCTTTGGCAATTTCGACCAACTCGCTGTCATCTGCCCACTCAAGCCGTAGCTCAGTAACGGCCAAATTCACCGCAGGAAGTGCAGTCAAACCAACTCTAGGCAAGCATCTGCGTATGGCAAATTTCACTGCCAAGCCCATCTCACCGACGGTTGAAGTCGGCCTTCTGACGAAAGCCGGGCAATAGGTTACTCGGTCTGAAAGTCCACAAGCCCAGCATCCGAGGCTTTACGCCACGACAGGCAAAATATACACTGTATATCTACTTTCAATACGCAAGAACATGATCATGCGCACACTGATCGTTGATACAGAATTCACCGGTTTCACTGCCGACGCAAAGATCCTCTCGATTGCACTAGTAGACGTCCAAAGCGGAGAGCACGTTTATGTGGAAATCAAGGATACCCTTGAAGAAATCTTGGAAGAAAAGATCCCCGGTCGCCTGAGCTGCGCTCAAATCGACGATTTCATTGAGAAAGCTGGCCTCGTAGACACGTACGTTACCGAAACCGTCCTCCGCCAGCTGAACCCTGGCGCTCACGGTATAAGTCTGGATCAGGCTGCCGTGAAGATCCGATGCTTTATCGAGAGTTTCGGTGAGCAAGTGGTACTCGCCAGCGATGCCGTTAGCTGGGATCACGCGATGCTCCTCCAGCTGCTGGAGGAGACCGGCAACTGGCCCTGCTGCGCCTCAAAGCTGGTTAGCCAGATGAAGGACATCTCTATCGAGAACGATGTCCTGAGCTTTGATAGCGTTGACGATTTACCGCATCACGCGCTCAAAGATGCCAAGATCCTCGCAGATGCATACCGCGCCGCAAGCACTGTTCGGTCATAAAAATGCATCGACTACTGAGTACAAAAGCCTCTGCTCGCCCCATCTTCATTGCTCGCGCTGATCCTGAAGATGCCCGCGAGAATCCAACTCTGGTTTCGAATGCCATTCTTGTCGGCGACCTTGGTAACGTGCTCGAGAAAGCATGCTTCCATTTCGACGATATCGAGCAGGTCTTTAACTCTGATTGTGACGATGGCGAGTGCGATATTTGGCCTGGCGAAGAGACGATAATCGTGCAAACGAAGCCTGTTCTGGAAGTACTGAAGAAGATCCTTGTCAGCTGTCACCTGAGCCAGTGTGACTATGATCGTATGCTTGGGCTTCAGCTGTCATGACGATCCCAAGTGAGATTAAAAGACTGGCCACGTCCTTCCACCGCTACAAGCAGTCAATGACGTGGTTTTCAAAGCTACAGGCCAACGGCCTTGTGATATTTGATCCAAAGAAAAAAGAGGTGAGGCTTTCACATAGAATTCCTGAACATCTCGTAGATAAATCCTTCAGGGCTGCCAGTGCGTACAGCATGACCTACTGCTATCTGGCCAAGGCTACTGACTACACCCGAAAAGTATGTATCGGCCTCTTCTTGTACATCATCTGGCATATGCTTTTTGTGCAGTAACACCCGTCCTCTCTCGAAGGCCCCGCAGTGCGGGGCTTTTCTCTTACAGCGTGATCACATCCTTTCCTGTCCAAGCTGCTTTTGATCTGGATTCGTGATGCAGGAGCCGAATAGCCGCCCTGCCGGCTCAGTGGTTTTGAGCGAGCGGTGTAGTGCGAGGTTATCGAGCCACTGAAGCCCCCAGTGGAGCCAGGATGATTGCTATCGCAGGCATTACAAGAACTATCGATCTTCCTGCTTCGTGCCGCGCAGGCGGCTTACGTCTCGCAACTTGCGCATGCCTTCATCTGCTTCGCCTTCAAGCACAACACGCCTGGCGGGTTTAGATAGGCCGTCCATGACCCCTGAATGGATCACGCCTACCTCGAAGAGAGCGGTCAGGACATAGTAATCCGCGACCTCTGCTGCCTCTGCCGGCGCGATCTTGCTGACACGCTCCAGCAACAGGTCATTTATCTGGTCGCTGCTCACGTTGCCGCCGACTACCTCGATCTCGACAAAGCTAGCCATAGCAGCAGACCCAACCATCACTTGGTCAACCTTGAGATTGCCCTTGATCAGTCGCTCTATGTACGCACGGCTATACAGGGCTTCCAGCACGGAAACCCATTTTCTCTCTACCAGCAGCATTCTTGTTTTCCGATGGTGTTTCAGTGGAGCGAGGAGAGCAGGCGCTCAAGCGGAGATGCAGTGATTGCATCAAGCATCATGGGCCTGATGTCTTTCGGCTCTAGTCCCTCAACGCCATTCTCGGCGAAGTACCGGCATACGTCTTCATCCGTGATGTAGCCCTGCCCTGCTAGCCTCTGCCTCTTCTCCTGATACACCTGCTCTGCCTGCTCATTCCAGGCCCATTCGCGGCGTGCACGGTACATGTCAGTTTCTCGCTTTGGCTTCGTAGTCATTGGCGACACTTAAGTCATGGCGCAGGGCCTCGACAAAGGCCTTGTCGTTAACCAGAACTTTAGCCAGATCAGAAGGATCTGAAGGGCACTCCATTGCGCGGCAGATTTCGACACCTCGCGCAGTAGCGGTTTTCGCGGCGGAAATTGGGTATACGCCAGCCAGGCGAAGAGCCTTGTTTACATGATCCAGGGTCAGTCCTGTTTTTTGCTCAATCACTTCGGCCATCACATGTGCATGAACTTCAGCCAGCTGATCAATTTTCAGCATGGCATCAACAACCCGTCCATTACTGTCAGTGAACTGCTTGCTCATCAGCGGGCGAAAGATGGAATCCAAACCATTTTTGCCGTAGACTTCAGAATTTACCATGGCTGCACAATGCATCATTTCATGCATGAAAGAGGTCTCCAGCTTTTTCATATCCAGCGTGTAGATCGCACACACAGAGCGGGCATCTTCATCCTTACTTGCACGAAAGGTTTTGCTGAAAACGTAGTAGTTGACGCCCTTGTAGCCTTTATTGTAATCCATCGCCTTAGTGATTAGGTTTTGAGTTTCTACATCAGTTACTTTTTCCGGGTTTATTTGAGCCAGCAGTGCAGTCGGCTCAGTGCGGTTGATGAAGAACACTTCAACCTGCTCGGGCAGGTACTGATCCAGCTGGGCCACATAACCGTGCAGCTCTGTGCCTTCCTTGTAGAGGTTGGCCAGGGCAGGAAATGAGGTCATGGCCATCGTCGCGCACAGCGCTAACAGTGTCTTTTTCACGTGGTGATCTGCCTTATTTGGCCCGAGCGAGGTTCGGCGATTTCTTGATGATCGCCATGGCATCCAGCACGACAGCACGCATGATGTCTGGATCACTGATCAGTGCAGAGGTCAGCTTTTCAGTATCTGCCGGGCATTTGCTGATGTCCTTGCAGCGAGTGATGATCGCCGCAAAGGTATTCGAGTATCCGCGCCAGATACTGTCCTTGAGCTCACTATTCCAAGCACGGGCAGAAACCACATCAATCAATTCGCTTTTGCCTGGATTGTTTTTGCTCGCCAGAAAGTAAGCACCTACAAAAGATTCAGCAAAAACCGTGTAAGCCTTTCGCTTCGCCGCGTAGCTATCAACCCCCGGAGCAATCTGGCTATGAGCGGTTTCGAACGCCTTATAGAAGCCCTCCTCCTTTGGTTCAAGAGAGACGGCCATGCCACAGTGAATGGCTTCATGGATGAGTGTGTGTGCAAGACTGAAATCAGCACTCACCTTCTTTGCAAGGGCTATCTTGCGCATGTTTTGGGGATTGAGGTTTATCGCGCAAACATTTTTATCGACGGAAACGTCAGCACTCACATAAGCCAGCGTGATGGCTTTCTTTAGGTGCTCAGGGCCGTCCCAATCCATGTTCTTGTTCAAAAAAGCTTTAAGGTCTCTTCGGTCAGGGTTTTCCATATCACCCTTAAAGGCAGGGGTGCGACTTTCCCGGTCAATCATGAAAATCAGCTGATCTGGAGCAATGCTTTTCAGCTCAGAGGAGAATAGCCACGGGATACTCCCCTCAACATAAAGTTTTTCGTCTTTGTAGTCGGGTGCATCCTGAAAAGCTCTCGCAAAAAGAGACAGGACAAGCGTTACAAAGAATAGAGCCCCGATGATACCGAGCCCATTACAAAGCCATCCGGTAACTTTACTGATCGACATGTTGGCGGTATCAATAAAAACCCCAAACGCCTTGCTCTGGTTCATTTAGATACCCTCCCCAACGTACATAATGGCGTGCGCGTCTCTGACCATGGCCAGCAAGAATTCAGGTGTAGACGTCAGCTTTCCATGCAAGCCCTTCATATCTTGTGGGCAATCCATCTCCGGCGACGGGTTCTTCCACATGTGCTTGAGGAAAGCTGCGCGTTTCTCTTCCACCTTCACAAAGAAGATCAGCTGGCCCGGTGCGATCACGTTCAGCTCATTCGGGATGAAGTGCATCCGCGAGCCATCTTTAAAAAGGTTGGTCTGAGCGAACGGCGCAACCCCCGCTTCAGCAAGGACTGGGGCCATGGAGAGCGAGGCGATAGCTGCCAGCCTGGATAGATGCCTGATTCTCATTTCTGCCCCTGCCTGCTGAACGTTTCACGGTGTTTTGGGCCTTAAAAGCTGGCTCGAATTATAACAACATTGTGATTTCACGTCAACCGTAATTGGGATTTCAGAATAATGCCTTATGATGCTTGACAGGGAACGAATGCTGCGTATAGTCGAACCCAATGCAGTTCGCATTGAGAAATGCATCCACCGCCCCCCCCCTTACCAAGTGGTGAAAGAGATGAACGTGATGCGCCCGGTGACGGCTTTCCTGGACTGGATTACGAGCCTCAAGGGCTTCTTTATCTCCCTGCTGATTTATGGGGCGATCGAGTTTGCGCTCTATTACTTTTTTGAAAGCAGCAGGGTCGTTACTGCTGATCGAAGCGAGGGCTGGTTTGATCGACTTCAGTATCCAGAAGGCAGCTTTCGCGGGACATATCTGTACGTCATGCAAAATTGCATGATTGCGCTTTACCTGATCGCATTCGCTGCAAAGCTCTACTTAATTGCGAAAGCGGTTATTAGCAATGAATTTAAAATTGCTGATGTAAGGCGTTATGCGCTTAAGTCTTATCGCACCACTCGGGGCGTTCTTACCTGGGCATCTAGTGTTTCAGTGAGCCATGGTGGGGCTGTAGATACAATTGTGCTCTTTGTGCGCCTCGCCATTATTTGGGGAGTGTTTTTTGTAATGGCTGGAGCACCGAAATCGCTGCTTCTTCATTATCTTGGAATGGAGGCTTTTGAGTTTACTGGCGCGTTTGTTAATGCCGCTTTCATTCGAGAAGGAGAGCCACCCCAGGCAGATCTCAATTTGGCTATTGCATTCGGACTGCCGTTTCTTATTGGCTGGGCATTTGAAATCATTGAGTCACTTGTCCTGAGAGCCCTTGTTTACTTTGGGGTCGTTAACGGCAACAACCTGGAGGAGCCTGCTTAAGGTCAAGGAGCATACAAAAATGAGCATTAATTTTTCGCACTACCTCAAGTTTCGAAAAGCTGTGCTTTTTATGGCCAGCCCGATCTTCTACATCATCTTCTACGTGACTGGATTTGCGCTATGTGACCAGGGTGGTCTGATCAAAGATGCCGTTCTTGGGCTCTGGGGCTTGATGAAAGACTTCACCAGCACTGTTTTTCTTGCTGGAACAGGGCCTGAACAGAAGGATGTTCATCTGATGCTGACCTTCCTACTGCCGTCATTCATTGCGCTGACTTATTGGGGCCTGGAAAAAATCGCAGCCGCCATCTATCTGCTTAAACGCAACGGTCTAAGCCGCTGAGCGAAGCTAGGATTAAAAAATGAACAAAATCGTCTCGATTTACCTTGGATTCAGAAATTGCATATTCTTCCTGGTTAATCCGCTTTTCTATGTGCTGGTTATTGCCAGCATCGTTGGACTGGCATACCTGACCGGCAGGGACGGAAGAGTTAACGCTCTGGCAGCCAGCTGCTATAGAGCACTTGAGAATTTAACGAGCGAGCTGTTTTTCATGGGCATGGGCCATCAGAACCCCGACATTCTGATGATTATCACAATCACTATGCCAACAATTACCGCTGTTTCTTTTTTGCTTGTTGAGCGTGTTACCGGAATTCACTATCTACTCAAGCGCAACGGATTTATTTGAGGAGCACGATCATGAATGGCATTACGACTTACCTGAAAATTCGCCGCTGTGTGCTTTTTATGGCCAATCCACTGTTTTACCTAGGCGCATTCGGCTTGGCGGTGATTCTGGCGCTGATCGGAGGTCGTGAAGGCTTTACGACTCAGATTGTTTTCGGCGTCTGGAACGGAATGAAGGCCGTCTCTGATTTCCTGTTTTTTGCAGGAACCGGGGAACACACAAAGGATGCTCACATAGTTATGACTGTCGTGCTCCCGTCCATCATTGCTCTTGCGTGGCACTGGATGGAAAAACTCACAGGCATTCAGGCTCGACTCAAGCGCAATGGCCTGATCCCTGAGTGATCTTAAGCTGGAATAGAAAAGCCCCGCACTGCGGGGCTTTTTTTATTCAACGCGCCTACTGGATCGCTGTCTTTGGACTGGCCAACCAGGACGCTTCCGAGCCACCAACGTTTCCAATGTAGAAGTGGGCACCTGCCGCCAGGGCAGCGGTCACAGCCCCCGGCACTCTAAACCGCAAATCCCTCACCCCCGAAAAGACCAAAGCCACATCCCCATCCATTTCGAAGACGAAGGGGGCGTCAGCCTCATCAAGATGCTCAGTCAGAACCCCGCAGATGAGCACGTTCTCATCGTCGGGATGAACGCCAACGAACGTCAGTGCTTCTTTGATCATCGTCATGCTACTCATGAGGTCATTTTATTTTTGATCTTGAGCTTGCTGCTGCGCTGCGATAGCAAGACCCAGCTTGTCACGAGAACGCGTGAGAACGGAGGACTTCCCGTGCCATCTACAGAAAAGTGCCGTCCTAAGCGCAGTCTTCAAGCCCGTCCAGGACTGCTGGCTGATCGACTGTGCTGGGCTCAAACGGGCCACCCTCCCTCTGCACAAGAAGATTTTCGCCAATTGCGGCCTTTGAGCAGCCAATACTCGCTCTCTGCATTGCCCAGATGCATTTCCTTCAGCAGCGTGGGGAACACTCGCATGTCATTTTCAATCTGCTGATAGCCGCTCTTGTTCATGTACCTTTTATCAAGCGTTGCTCGACCATCAACGTCGGATATCCGTGTGAGCTCAATGTGTGTTCTGAGCAGGTGCTGGCCATGGCCGAAAACCGCGATTCTCTTGAATCCATCCAGGCCCTCTGTGAGATGAATGGCAAAACGACTCACACGCCCCACAAAGTCTAAGAAGCTTTCACAGCGTGGTTTCCTGCCGCCCAGGACATCAAGGGGGTCAAATCCATCGTCGTATGACTCGATATCACCAGTCTTCCAGTACGCCTCTACCCATGCCTTGCGCTCAGCAGCGGTAGTGCCTTGGCAGCGCACAGGATCGAGGTAAGTGAACTCCTGGATGTCCATCTCTAGCACTTGTACGGCAGGGAATCTCTGCATGGTCGGAATCGCGGTCATAAACGCCCGGCGCATCGGCGAATGGATGATTAGATCGGGTGACTCCTGGAATGACTCAGCGATCTCGGCAGCTTGCCGACGCCCGAGCTCAGTCAGGTCGATCAGGTAAGGATCATCGGTTGCTTGGCCAGCATTCGCCATGCTCTCGCCGTGACGAATCAGGCGCACATATTTCTTCAACTCAGACACCCAAATCGCCCTCCAGGAGCCTGCGTTTAACACCTGGCTCCAGCCTGCCAATCTGCTCACCCGTGAGCGGCTTGATCTTCGCCAGACGCCTCACAGCGGCATAGCCCTGGCACTGCTCAAAAGCCCAGTCATGAAGCTCTGGGCGGGCCTGGAGAATCGCCTGCGTCAGCCGTTCGGTGACAGTACTGCCGTGATCCAGGTACTGCTTCACAAGGCCCTTCTGCCCATCATCAGGCAGCCTGGTGGCCACGCGCTTAATTCGCTTCAGTGCTGGATGAGGGACGCCGTAGTGACAAAGCCTTGAGAGCACGTCGAGCCCATTTTCCAAATTTGGGCAGCGATCCAACCATGCCCGGCTACGCGATCCATCGAGCAGCAGGTGCTTCGCATCGAGCACGCTGGGGTCAATGGCGCTCAGGTAGTCCAGGACGAAGCCTTCCAGCTCTTGCTCGCGGCGCTCGCCACCTTTCCCGATCAGGGGATTGCCGGAATGGCCGTTGATCACTGACTTGTCTGCCGAGAACCCTTCATGGGCAAACTGCTTGAGCATCGGAGATCCGAGAAAGCGGCTCGCATCGGCATCTACGGCTGGCCATAGCTCCGGGTAGCCGATCAGGAAATTGTCCAAGTAGCGATCAAAAAGCGGTTGCTCGCGCGATTGGTGAACATCAAGGGCAAGCACGGCTTTCCATAGCTCCTGTTGAAGTTGCTCAAGGACGACCTCCGGCGAATGCCCAAGGGCAATTGCGAAGGGCCCATCTCTCAGCACCAGATCCATGATCGGGTGACGCGGATCGCCTTTCTTGGCCCTTCTCCAGCTCGGCAAGCGGCCATAGCGATTGATTCGATCAGTCAGGTGGCTCTCCCGGCTGTTGCGGCGCCGGTCGCGCAGCAAGGCCCTGAAGTGACCTTCGATATCGGCCTGCGGGTGAACCGCTTTCAGGTACGGGATCTGGATGTTATCGAGCAAGATGCAGACGAAGCGATCCAGATGCTCTGCGTCGAGATCACCAGCCATGTGCCGTTCGTAATTAAGTACAAAGAAGGCCCCATAGAAAGCCGGGAAGCACTGAGTGTCGATCAACCCCTCCCGCATAAACAGCATGCGGTTGCGTGGCTTTTCGAACCAGTGCGTCATCCTGATGTTGTGCTCGACAGCATCGATCAGAGGAGCCTTGTCGAGCTTGGCTCGGATCTTGGGGCTGATCGAAAGCCGGGTCATGCCAGAGCTCCCTATCGGGCCATCTGGGTCACCCATCCAGGCCCTTCTTGGGCAATGAGGAATCGGATGTAACTCTCTTACTCGATGTGCTGCGGCTGCACTGGCAAGTCTCTCTGTGCTTGGAATGTTGAGATGGTTGAGGTCATCGTCTTCGCTCATGTCAGATCCCCAAGTCGCCTTCCAGCAACAGTCGCTTGTTCTTCGGCGACAGCTTCAGCAGCTGCTCATCACTGGGCCACTTGAGGTCGGCCAGGCGATGAATGTCTTGGAATTTCTTCACCAGGGCAAAAGCTTGGTCATAAGCCTCTGGAGCGGTGTCGACAATGGCCAGGGCCATCTCGACCGGGATGGCATTGGCATCTTTCGCGTAGCACAGCAGTGCCGCACGCTTGCCCGCTTCAGACAGCTTCGAAACAACGTCTTCAATGCGCTCCAGGGCGGGATGCACGACACCGTAGGAAAGCAGGCGCTCAATGATCGGAAGCCCCTCTTCGAGGTTAGGGCAGCGATCCAACCAGGCGGCGCTCCGGGTTCCTTCACGCAGCAGGTGCCGGGCATCGAGCACATCCGCGTCGATATCGGTCAGGTAGTCCAGCGTGAACTCAACCAGCTTGCGCGGTATCTGCCCGCCAGGATGGCGAATGAGCGACTTACCGGCCTCGCCCCAAGCTACTTCCTTATCGACGCACATACCGCGACCGGGTGCCGTGTGGATCATGGGTTCGCCCAGAAAATGGTATGGCTCAACGTTTTCCTGGCTCCATAGCTCCGGGTACGCGATCAGGAAGTGATGCAGAAAGCCCATGCGGATATGCGGGCAGCGCTCCGGGGTGATATCGAGGGCAGTCAGGCTCTCATCAATCACGCCCTTCAGGTGTTTGAGAACAAGGTCTTTCGACTGACCCAGCGCTATAGCCATGGGGGCGATCTTCGTTGCATGCGTCACCAGAACACCCTTCAGCAACTCGAAAAATTCAGTATTGCGTGGATGCAGGGGCTCCGGGTCACGCTTCTGAATGCACAGCTCCTTCAGTTCCTGATTGCCCGTCTTATCGAAGCGCTCACGCACCAGGTGCATGACCATGCCATCGATATCTAGTTTGGGGTGGATCACTTTCAGATGGGCGACACGCAGATGCTTGAGTGTGTCGATAAGGAGTTTGTCTGCTTGATCGTCGGTCAGCAGGCCTTCGCTGAAGCGCTGGTAATTCAGGATGAAACCAACCCCGGCACCGAACCGAAAGAAGTCTTTGTAGAGACCGTCAACAAGCGGAATTAGGGAGTCATGCGTATTTTGCACGCGGTGGTCAAAGGCATCCTTTTCGATGAGCGGGGTGCCGCTAACCATCTCTTTCTCGATAGCCTCGCGCACACGCGCATTGATTGACAGCTTGATGTCCATGCTCACTCCTACATTCCAAAATCGCCCATCAGTGCTTCACGTCGAAACTCAGTTCCAAGACTTTGTGAGCACTGAATACCAATGCCCCGCAGAATCTTTCTTTCCTGAGCAACCTTGAAGGTTTTCAGGCACTCGACCGCTGTTTTGTGCCCGTACATCTCTGGCCTCACCCTCCTCTGGCGCATGCACTCATTGAGGTACGTCTGAGTGAATGGGAACACCTCAGAGCCATCTGGAAGCCTCTCGCAGTGATCAGCTTGCATGGCGCCGAACAACATCATCTGCAAACTCCGACAGGCTGCTGTAATCACCGAGCCCAGCATGCCGATCAAGGAAAAATCCCTGCATGCCAAAGGCTTCAGGCCCTTTCTTATCGCACGGCAGGGAGTCACCGATCATGGCGACGGCAGATGAATGAAGCCTCAGCTGGTCGCACGCATGCTGGTAGATGCTAAAGCCCGGCTTCATCTCGCCGACCTCACAGCTCATCGAGTAAGAAAGTCCCGGATACAGTCGCTTAACCGGCTCCACGTAGGGCATACCAAGGTTCGAGCAGATACCGACCTTGATGCCGGCATTCAGAAGCGTCTGAACGGCGTATAGGCCGTCTTCGTACGCCCTGATGCTGGCCAGCTCCCGCGCAAGATCCGTTTCGATAGCGGAAAGCTCAAATGCACTGATGGTGATGCCGAAAGCCTCGGCGCTTTCGGACAGAGTAAGCGGGGAGCTCATAATTCTGCGCACATCGCCAGACTCAGGGCGGCGGCCATTCTTGCGCCCGATCTTGAGCAGCTTACGGTACGGATAAACACCTTCTTCGACACGAACCAGAGTACCGAAGGCATCAAAAACGACGCCGAAAATCTGACCTTTCATGCCGCGGCCCCGGAATTAGATTACGGAAAACTTGTTATTTCAATTACGGCATATATTATAAGTGAAAACCCATTTTGCCAAGGAGCCCTCAAGGTGAAAAAGCAAGGCGCTAAGCCCGATGGCAAGCCTTCCACGAAGATTGACGACCTCTGCCTGACGGAGGAGGAGATTGAGTTCATGCGCCGGGAGTTCAGAGCTGACCTGGAGAAGATGCAGGAGGCGTATAGGGAAGCTGAAGACAGGCGCAAAAAGGCACTTGACTGACTCCAATTACGCAGTAATACTAATTGCAAATCAAGAGGATTTTGCATGTCAATCGTCAAAGCACTCAAGCGCATCGGACTGGCCATTTCAGGCCTGATCAAGTTCGCCTTTGCACTTACGGTCCTAATGCCGGTGGTGGCCTATGCCAATGGCGGCACCACTGTCGACGTCATGCAAGCTTCGCTTCTCCCCATGACCCTCGTTTTTGCCGAACTCGTCAGCATGAGGACTCCAGCATGAAACAGACTCTTGAGCTGTTCGAGCGCTTTGCTTCGAGCGTTGTTGAGGGCAGTGATAGCCACGGTCAAGTGCTTGGTGAGATTCGCCAGTACAACGACGATCCCGACAACACGGAGTCCATGCCCTGGCTCTTCTTTGATCACAAAACAGAAAAGCAACTGCCGCCAGAGACAATCGACAAGATCCTGGAAGAAGCCAAAGAGAATGGCCTTGATGAGGTTCTCAAGGTCTACGAAGTGGACGGTTGGCAGGTTGTCTTCTTCTCCAACGATGGTCGTCATTTCGCGGAGCGGATTTGCTCAAAGCTCGATATCGCCTATTCAAACCTTCAGGGGTGCGGGATGGTTTACAAGGACAAGGTAATACTTGCGCCTTATCTGCAATCCGAACAGAAGCCGAAGCGCACTCTGCGCCAACATTAAATGCAAGTGTAAATGAAATTCTCAGAACGCATTTAATAAGTCACGCCCCTGCAAACCCTTAGGTGCAGAAATATGGAAATCGAGGGACAGGCTCAGTGCACGATCAACATGCTGATTTCAGAGGCCTTTTCTACGGTACTGTCGATCATTGAGGAGGGCATCACAGACCCTAGGATTAACCGCCATGGTGGCCTGATGAGCATGAGGATAGTGGTCGAAGGCTTCTCTGCGGATCTGCGGATCAACCTGAATGAGGCACTGATCGAGGTTAGTCAGGACGGGAAGCTGATCTACAGCAATTACCCCTTTCGGGTCGAAGACCCTGCTTCCGCAAAGCGGGTAATCTCCCGGCTAAACAACGAGCTGGGAAGCATCTATGAGTCCGGCCTATTGGCTCATCTACATCAATAAGCAGCTAGCTGCAGAGAGAGCGACCGCACTTGACCATTTCCATGACGCGCTACAAAGAGCTTGCCCGCAGCGACCTTGCAGAGAAAGGCATAACCGCCGCAGCGCTTTCATCGGCAGCAACACCCGAGCTAAGACGCTACCGGCTCGAAGTCGATATGGGCGAGTTTGATTGCTTTGTCAGGCTAGCTGGACCTGGTGAAGACCCTCTGCTGCCTTATGCAGAGCAACTTATTGACCGCCTTTCAGACTGGCCCCCTGCTTTAGAAACCCTTGGTATCAACACAATCGGCATACTCGAAGAAGCCATTTGCTTCATGGTTGGCATCGCTGCGGACGCGGAATCGCTCCTAATAAGCAGAGAGATGTCAAAGAAGATCCTCAGCCAGATACCCATCGGGCACTTCAGCCTGCGAGTCTGCGAAGCGGCCCTGCACTCTAGACCGGACGCTTTTGAGGACATTCCAGATCAGGTGAAGACGCGAGAGATGTGCCAAAAGGCGGTCAAGCTGCTCATCAGCAACGCATTGTTTATTCCGGATGAACTCATGGATGTAGCAATGGCCAAGGACTTGATCGCCATAGACCCATGGGTCATTACCATGATTCCAGAAGCCCTATACACCCCAGAGATGATCCATCAGGCCTGCGGCACTTGCTCAGCCGTTCTTCACTTCATCTCTGATCAACACCTCACCAAGGCACTGATCGAAGAAAAGGCCCGACTGATCCAGTCTCAGGTTGATAGGACGAGGAATAATAAGAAGCCTTGACAGAAAAGGGGCAGCCGCATTCATGCGGGTTACACGTTGACTCGGACGCCGACCCACCATCAACACGCCAATTACTTTGTATTTGTCAGAATGTCAGTACGCAGAGGAGACCATCATGGTTGTTGAAGAGATCGATATTCCGCTTATCAAGAATTCGCGAGGGGAAGATCTTATCGAGATACGGCGAGATGGCCTTCTGCGATATGTTCGTCTTCGTCATGTCCCTGGCGGCCCTGAGCGCGTGGAGGAGTTCTATCGCTATGCAATGACGGCCCCCTTCCATGAGATCGCTGATGACCTACTGACGCCAGAAAAGGATGGCGGCCTCTCATCAATCGACCACCCCGAATCCTTTGATCTTGAGTCTGGCGCAAGCTATGCCGACAAGCACGCCGGATACCGTAGCCTCCGCTTCGACTACTTCCAGCTTGAGCGCATTGATCTCAGCAAGCCGCGCAAAGGACGCATTGCCATCCACTATTGTCCGCCAGATCCATATGATGAAGAAAATTCGACATCTCCA
>JACCDZ011035134.1_pt1 | contig 13944 bp, 13 predicted proteins | sample 7449551 | NCBI WGS metagenome assembly JACCDZ01 (sample SAMN15323452, study PRJNA562643) | freshwater metagenome | isolation source: river surface water | place: USA:Blue River Watershed | collected 2017-08-18
GAAGCGGACTGTGACTTGATGAAGTCCACGACCCCGCCACCCGCATAAGCGTGGTGGCCGCCACCCGTGTTGAGGATGCTGGCGAGACGACCCGACCGTGCAGCCGCATTCAATGCGTCGACACCTGCCTTGCCGCCGACCTGCCGCGTGAACTCGGGCCGCATAATCGACTCCCCACCCGATAGGTCGAGGACGCCGGCGGTGGCGGAGTAGAAGCGGTGAACGTCCCGGCCGGGCGTGTATCCGGGGAGGACGCCACCGGAAGCGAACGCGACACTCGGGACAGGGATCGTTGACGCACCGAGCTTGGAGGCGATGCTGTTGAAGCCGCGTGCGAGTCCGCCGAGGACAGTGTTGACGACGAACCGGATCGGCGTCTTCGACGCCTCCCGCAGCTTGTTCCATGCCGTCATCAAAGCGTTCTCGGTGGTCCCCGACTGCCGCGCCAGATCCTGGTGTGCTTTCGTGACCGCTTCAACGTTCTTCTTCGCCTGATCCGAACCTGGCGTCGAAACTTTCGTCTCCTGCTTCTGCGGCACCTTCAGGACTTGGTCGGCGTACTTCTTCGCCTCATCCTTCGTCATCCCGAACCGTTGACCCTCACGAACCAGTTTCTCGTGAGACTTGTCCAGCTGTGCTTGGATCTGCTTCTCCGAAGCCCCGTTCTTCCCCATCTGATCCACGAGACCATTCGCGGAACGGGCGATATCATCGAGGGCGCCCCGGTTGGCGCGGCCCTTCTCCGTATGAACGTCGAGAGTCTTACCGTTCTCCTTCAGCGACTCCGCTGCCCGATCAATCGACTCCTCATACTGGTTCTCCGCATCCCGCAAAGAGAGCGTGTCCTCAACCAGTTCCCGGGCACGGTCAACAGCTTTCCGCTGCTCCTCCTCCAACTTCTTCGTCGCAGCAGCAGCATCCTCCGTCGACTTCGACATTCCCTTCATCGACCCCGAAACCCGCTCCGACTCCGACGACGAACCCGGCAACAGTCCGTTCAGGAACTCAAGGACACCGCTCAAGAAATCGAGGGCGGAAGCCGCCTGGCGGACAGCGGTCTCGATCTGCGCGAACGTTGTAGCGATCACGCCGACAGCGACGAGTCCGAGGAACTTCCCCAACAAATCCAAGATCGGGCCTGCTGCTTCACCAAGCCGTTTGAACGCTGGCCCCAACCGTTCCTGGATCGACGCCCACAACAGGTTCACCGCGTCATGGAACGGCTTGAACTTCTGGTACGCGATGACGAGGCCAGCCGCCAATGCAGCAACAGCGAGGACCGCCAACCCCACCGGGTTCGAGATCGCGGCGATCCCCGCCGCCACCGTCACCGCAGCATTCGCAGCCCACAACGCAGCAACAACCGCCATCAGGGCGGTAGCAATGTTCCGGATCGTCCCCGGGTCTGCTTCAGCGATCATCCGGGCCAGGCCGTCAACGAACTCGACGACAGCCATCCCCACCGGAGCCAACGACACCAGCAAGTTCCCGATCGCGCGGCCAATGTTCATGAACGCTTCCCCAACGATGGGGCCGTTCACGAGGAGCCAGGCAACGAACTGTTGGATCGGAGACGACGGGTCCGTGTCCGTCGCCAAATCAGCGAGCCGACCCGACAACCCCTCCAACGCCCCCAACACGAGATCGTTGAACGGATCAAACGCCATCATCAACCCAGCAACCGTGCGGGCAAGGTTCCCGAAAATTGTTCCCAGAGAACGCAACGCAGGCGGGAACTCGGTAGCGACGAAGTCGAGGAAGTCCTGCCAGAACGGCGACCCCAACGCCTCCCCCGCCTCCTTCGCGAGGTCACCCACCACAGTGCCGATGCTGGCGATCGCACGATTGAACGCAGGCGCCTGCCGCAGAGCGGCCTCCATGCCCGCCTGCAACCCCGGCAACACAGCCGCCTGCCCCACCCGAGACATGTCCTGCACCGCAGGCAGAAACTCAGACGTGAGGAACCGGACGAACGTCCGCCCCTCAGGCGCCAACGCCGCCAACTTCTTCTGCAACGACTCCGCTGCCGCACCGCCGGCGGAAGCCGACTTCATGGAGGCCTGTTCGAGGGCTCGTTCAGCGGAGATGACAGCTTGTTTCGCGTTGATGATCGCGTCAGCAGAACGACGGGCTTGTTCCCGTGCTGCTTCTTCGGCGTCAGCGACGCCACGGCGGGCGTCTGCGACTGCTCGGGCGGTGTCACGTTGCGCGTCTGCGAGGTCGCGTTGCGCATCTGCTATCGCTCGGGCAGAGTCAGTTTCGGCGTCTGCGAGGTCACGGCGGGCGTCCGCGACGGAGCGGGCGGAGTCCCGGGCGGTGCGGTCCGCTTCGGCTTGTGCTTCAGCGTGTGCGGTTTCAGCGTCCGCGACTCGTTGGGTGGCGTCTTCGACGCGTTCTTTCGCTGCAACGACAGCGTCGGAGCCTTCGACGCCGAGACGGTCAGCTTCCGCCTTCTTCTCCGCGAGGCGTTGGTTCTCGACCTGCTGGTCCTTCAACCCTTGGAGGGCTTGGTCGAGGCCGAGTTGTGCTTGCGCCCGCTCCAACGCCGTGGAGGAACGATCCGACATGACTTCAGCGAGTCGTTCACGGGCTTCAACGATCCGGAGGACAGCGGCACGTTCATCGAGGGCGCCGTTCGCGAGCCTCGACTGCAAGTCTTCTTGGTCTTGGGCGTATTCAGCGCGAGCCTCCGTCAGGGCTTCCTGTGCCCGCAACGCGGTCCGTTGCGCGTCAGCGATGTCCCGCTCTGAATCAGCGATCCGCTTGTTGGCGCGGTCGATCGCCAACCCTGCTGCTTCAACCCGGTCCGCGAGCCGTTGCTTCGCGTCAGTGATCCGGCGATCCGAGTCCGCGACCGTGTCAGCGAGGTTCCGTTGGGCGTCCTCGACGCGGCGGGCGCCATCAGCGACGACATCCGTGAGTCGTTGCTGTGCGTCCGCGATCCGCTGCTGCGACCTGGCAACCGCAGCTGCAGCATCCAGTTGCGCGGATGCCAAACCCCGTGCCGCAGAAGCCACCGAATCCTGCGCCGACGCCAACGCGAACGCCCGAGACGCCGCAGTCACCGCCGACGTCCCAGAACGGTCCTGCGCCTGCGACACCGCCTGCGTCGCCGAAATCACCGGCCCCAGGGCAAGCGCCAACACGCCCAAGCCTGCGACGGCTGCCGCCGCTGCCGACGCGATAGCCATGATCCCGCCGACCGCTACCGCTGCGACCGGGCCAGCGGCAGGCGCCAGCAATGCGAACGCCGCCACCAGCCCGAGGATCCGGCCTTGCGCGATCCCCCCTGATGTGCCGACAGAGTCCACGTCAGATCGGGCAGTCCGAGCCGACGACGCATCAACATCAATGTTGATGTCACGGCCGTCGAGGGCGGCGACCTGACGTTGCAGCGCCGCCAACTCAGTCGCCGCACCCGCTGCATCAACCCGGATCTGAATGTCCGCATCCGACGCCGACAGATCCCGCAACTGTGCTTGGATCCGCTGCAACTGCGCCATCGCCGCCGACGCATCAATGTCGACGCCGATGTCCTTGTCCGACAAGTCCGCGAGTTCACGCCGCAGCAACGCGATCTGGCGTTCAGCCGGCGACGAGTCAGCGGTCAGTTTCGCTTCGGGGAGGTTCTGCAGGGACGCTTCGAGGCGTTTCCGGAATGCGGTGGCGAATCGTCCTGCGACTGCTTCGCCTTGGCGGGGTGCTTGCCGTTCAGACTTCTTCGCGGATTCTTCGACGCCGTCAGCGACGGAGTCACCGATCCCGGCTTCGATGCCGTCGCCGACTCCTTCACCGATCTTCTTGCCGACTTCTTCGCCGACACGGTCGGAGCCGGGGAGGATCTGTTTCCGGAGTTTCGGGACCCACCCGGAGGCGTCGGGGACGACTTCGACTGCTACGGACCCGGTGACGTTCCTAGCCATCAGTCGTCACCTCCGCGTGTTCAGTTGGGTTGTTGGGTAACGGTTTCGGCGGGTACCCAGCCGGGGGGTGCGGCACCGTCGTTCGCTACCGCGTAGGCGATGAGGGCATCGACGGCGGCGCGGTGTTCACGGAGTTCCCGGGTGGAGTAGCCGACACCGGGTCGGCGGATCCGTTCCGGCTGTTGCGGGTTCGCGCCGTGCACGGAACCGATTGCGCAGATGACTCCGTCGAGGCGTTCGGCTACGCCTGCGAGGAGTTCGTCGGTGTGGGACCAAACACCCCAGCCTTCGGGGACTCCTGAGCTGGCCCGTTCAAAGTCTTCTCTTTCGAGGAGGTCGCGGCGGGCGGTGACGAACGCTGACTCAGGTGGGAGGTGTTTGATCATGGCCCGGGCGGTCGCATAGGAGATGCCGCCGTCGCGCCACAGGTCTCGCAGGTCGCGGCCGTAGAAGCGTTGGAAGTCAGCGGCGAGTTCGGTGCCCCATGTTTCGACAGCGTTGAGGACGCCTTCCATGTCTTCGGCGGTCTGCCCGGTGGCGTCTTCGACTGCGGCGCAGAGGCATTCAACGTCTTCGACAGTCAGCGAGGACAGAAGCTCGAGGATTGCTTGGTCTTCGAGTTCAGTGCAGGCAGGTAGCCACACCTCAAGGTCGCGGCCGATGAATGCGGCGACGCCTTCCGGTGACCAAAGACTCGGGTTGAGCACCGGGATCGTCGTGTCCCCGCAGTCGATGGTGACGACGGGGGGACACGACGCGTCAGCCCAGAACCGGGCAACCGACATGAGCGGTTAGCGGCGGCGGGTGCGTGCCCGTACAGCGTCGAACTGGCGACGCTGCTGATCCGTCATCGAATCAGCAGCGACCTGCTCGAACGCAGTGAACACGGCGGCAGCCTCATCGTTGGTGGGGTCCGCTTCCAGCCATGCGAGGCGACCTTCGACATCGAGGACGGACATGGCCCAGTCGTCGAAGCGGAGTTCGCCGAGGGCGCCCATCGCGGATGTCTTCCACTGCCCGAACGGTGGGATCGTCAGGAACCCGCCGTTCCATGGGACGGTGACGGCCCCATCGTCGTGGACTTTCGCGACCTGTTCTGTGGCAGCAGGTTTCCGGTCCTGCGGTGCCCGCCTCGTACGCGGCGCAGCAGTCTTCTTCGTAGCAGTAGTGGCTCGTGCAGCCATCATGAATCAACCCCTCCGGCACCCCCCCAGCAGACATGGTTGAAGGCGGTCACCGTCCCGGCCGGGGGGCGGGAGCGGGACGGTGACCGCAACTCGAGGAGAGCCCTTACAGGCCCTGGACGACGTGGTGCGTGTACGCGCTCACACCCGTCGCGTCCGGGTACGCAGTGAACCCGGTGCCGTACTGGATCACTTCACCGTTCTTGATCTGGAAACCGTCCCGCTCCGTCACCTCAATGATCGGAAGAACCATCCGGACGATGTTCAGTCCATCGGTGGCGTGGACGACCGCCGCATACTTCTGCGACCGGTACTGGCCGTCAGTGGTCGTGAACGCTCCACCAACCGGCTTCACCGACCCGAGCGGCATCCGGTTGTAGACAGCAGACGCGACCGGGTTCGTCTCCATGAACGTCGTCTTGAACGTGATGTCCGACGAGGTGACGATCTTCCGGACCGGAGTCGCGAGACCGTAAGCACGGATCTCCTTGCTGTTCTCCTTGATGTCCTTCGAGACACCGTCCTCGGTGATGAGGCCAGCCGACAACCAACCAGTGGTACCGGTAGTGGTGCGGACGGCAGTCACAGTCGCGTTCGTGCCACCCGTCAGACCAGTCGGGGAACCGATCAGCAACTCCACGCCTTGATCCGCGAGAGTCCCCTGGAAAGTCACCGTGTACGGGCCAGAACCCGTCACCGCAACATTCCCGGCACCGATCGTCGACAAGCCCGTGAGAGCAGTCTGCACAGCCGCACCAGCCGCGTTGTAGGCGATGCCGGCGGTGGTGGCTCCGTTGTAGGTGAGGGTGAACGTGCCACCGGTGGGGGTGCCGGTGATGGTGACGGTCTGCACCTCGGATGCGGGGGTGGTGTTGAGGGCGCTGGTGGCGTCGGTGGGGGCTGCGGTGCCGACTGGGGCGAACCAGACCAGTTCAGCGGACGACGGGCCAGCAGCGCCGATACCGGCGAGGACGAAGCCAGTGGAGATTGCCATTGTTGTGACTCCAAATCTTGGATGTGTCAGGGGGGTTTCAGGGCGTGACTGAGACCCCCATCGCCACGTGACGTGGAGGGGTTCTCGGAGAAGGGGGTTAGAGGGGGGTGTTGTCGTGGACGATGACGGTGAATGCGCCACCGACCCGCCACAGGTGCGGGTTCCCTGTTGCCCGCGCCGACATCCCCGATTGCGCTTCAACATGTGCGAAGACACCAGTGACGGTGACAGGGGCCGACAGCCCGGAATCAGCAGGGACAGGGACAGTGGTGCGGGTTCCGGGGAGACGGGTGACCATCCATGCGGCGACTTGTGCGGCAACGACTTCCGCTGCTGGGAGCGTCGAATGCCAGATGTCGATGTCGACGTGTGCCCGGTCGAGGGTGATGGGTTTCCCGCCGCCGCCGAATCGGTTCACTTGGATGAAGGGGCCGTCCAAGTCCTCTGCTCGACTGGGGAGTTCGACACCGACCATGGCGGACGGGAACGCTTGCGCCAGTTCATGAATCAGCAGGATCGGGACAGGCGCGAACACTATGCGGACCGCATCGCGTCAAGAGCGCGGCCGAGGACACGGGCACCCTGACGGCCATGAGTGCCGAACTCGATCCACGGGGCCTTCTCGTCATCGGATTCGACGTAGCCGCGTGCCCGCCGCTTATACCTGCCCGAGCTGGGGCGGACGTCAGCACCCGCCTTGATCGACTCCTTGAACTCGCCGGTTTCCACAGGGGCGATCCCCCGAGCGAACTCGGCGCCGACCTCTGCGCGGCGAGCCATCTCCGCAACCATGAACCCGGCAGCGAGGACGTGATCACCGAACTCGTCGTAGAAGTGCCTGTAATCAGCCACGAACCCGCTCCTATCCGATGACACGGTGCAGGGACACGAGGACACCTGTCGTGGAGTTCGTGAGCTGCGAATGCCATTGGGCGGCTTCACCGTTGACTTCCCACAAGGACCCGTCAGGGAGGCGTACGCGGTCGTTGGCGTCGATGACGGCGCCGTCCGGGAACATGGCTTGCGCATCGGATTCGATCTGGTTCCGCCAGTCGGACACGCTGACGTCGGCGGATGCGCGAATGTTCCGGGACACGCCACCGGGCCACCAGCCACACCCCGAATAGGCGGTTTCGGTTTCGGTCCAGAGTGGTTTCCCGAGGACGTCTTTCCCTGACTGGACCCTGTGCAGGACAGTGAGGGTGACGCCGTAGGCGAGGGGATGCAGCATCAGAACGTGGGGTCACACAGCGACGGTGGCGGCACCCGCAACTGTGCGGACCCAACGACCCAACCATCAACGGTGACGGTTCCGTCGATCGGGTCCGTGTCGGGTTGCAGCAGAGCGAGTTCCGCGTCCGTGAACGCGAGGACTCCGAGCTGTCGGACACCCGAATACTGAACCGACTCCGGGCCAAGGGTCTGCATCGTGACCCCGGCCGGGTTCTGCAACACCCGGATCACTGCATCGGACACAACCATCGTGACAAGAGTTGGATCCACGGCACCGGAGGCGACCTGTGCCGCAAGGTTCGGCAGCAACCTGTTCAGGAGCGCTTCGGCTTCCCCGATGAGGGTTTCTGTCCGCACCCATTCGGGGGTGTCGGGGGTGAGGGGCCGCCACTTCCCACTGATGTAGTAGGCGGACGTGTACGCCATGGCAGCCCCTCCCCTCGACTATTCGGCGCGCTTGGCGGCGTCGACGGCGGCGATGATGTCGTCGCGGCCAGCGTCATCCGCGAAGACGACGCCGACACTCTCGGCGTAGGCCACCCACGCACTGCGGGACGAGCCCTTACCGATCCGGGGCGGCTCCCCACCCGCCACCACAGGGGCAACAGGCGGGGCCGGCTCAACCACGGGGGCAGCCTCGGCGGCGGCGGGTTCGGCTGTGTCAGCCTCCACCGCAACCGGTTCCGGGACTACCTCGACAACGGGTGCGACCGGGGCAGGGTCCTCGGCTGGGACGACGGCCGGGGAAGCGCCACCCTCCCAAGCGTCCTCGCCCAGACGGGCCGCGACATCAGCGGGCACCTCATCGCCCGGACCATAGCTCTGCCCGTTCACGAGGTAGTACCTCGCCAGACGGCGGCCCATCAGGTCGCCACCGTCACGGTCATCGACAGGTTCGGGTTCGCCAACACCGGCATCGCGATCGCCGAAGCGTTCGTCCACACCGCGACCGGACGGTCCTCCTTGTGGACGGCGGCGAGGATGCCCGGCTCATTGCCGACGAAGTCGTACGACGAATCGCCGTACTCGGTCGACTCAGCGGTCGGACCCCAGAACGTGGCACCCAACTCGGTGGACTGCCAATCCTCCACACCCACCGGAGCGGGCAGGAGGATGATCTTGTTCTCGTCGATGATGCGGACCTGGTTACCCGAGCCGTCCTCGATCATCTTGTCGTAGATGAACACGGGCGGGATCCGGTACTCCCCGAACAGGGAATCCAGCTTCGACTGCGGCAGCAGCGTCGGAGTACCCACGAGGGTACCGAACGCGGCACGCATCGAAGCGTTGCCGAGAAGAAGCGAATTCACCTTCTCAGACATGAGGACCGCACCCGGGGAGACACCGTTCTTCCGGCGATACACCGACACTGCACCGGCCAGGTCAGTGATCGGGTCCGACGTCGCCAAGTTGTTCCACATGGTCGTGACGTTGGTGGTGAACGCCGGGTCACGTCCGAAGTCCACCTCGGTGATGACCCGGTTCTCGTTGATCGTCATCTTGCCGGTCTCGAGGACCTGGCCTCGGGCGATCTCGAGCCGGGTTTCGATCCGCTTCGCCAGGGTGATGGCGTCGTTGATGAGTGCGTCACGCATCGGCCCGTCCGGGTCGGCGCGCTTCCGCAGGATCTCGTATTCGCCGAGACGCAGTTCCTCCGACATGGGCGGCAGTTCACCGCGCATCTTCTGCGCGGCAGGGCGTTCCGCGACCCGCGACGTCGCGTCATAGTTCCGGTACATGGCGGCCTTGTCGAGGCCGCCCTGGCCGACGAACGTCGACCATTCGATGTCGTTCACCAGCCGTGAAGGCAGGAACGCTCGCAGGGCCGACTGATGCTGCGGAAGGTCCGCGAGAGCACCACGGGCATACCCGGTCAGTTCAGCCGGGTCGATGACAGAAGTCCACAGAGCCATGAGACGTCAGTCCTCCGATCAGTTCTCGAAGATGAACCGGCGACCGACAGTGGCTTCGGTGGCGGCGGTCAGCTTGGTGGGGATCGGAAGCTTCGACTTCACGATCGTGGGCGTGTAGGTGCCGTCGAGGACGGTGCCGATGACGTCGGCGGTCTCGACTCGGACCTCGGTCGCCGTGAACAGGTAGACGATGCTGTTCTGGCGGCCGTCCGAGGCGGCAGGGTCGTAGGGGCCGAACTTCCCGAGGTTGGGTCCGGCCTGAGTGACGACGGCGAGTTCCAGCCCGGACGGCAGGTAACCGTTCGGGAAATGGGTCGCCTTCGTGAACAGGGCGATGGCGAGGGTTGCGGGCTTCGCACCCTTCGCACCGTCGTGGCTGTAAAGCCAGTTCTGCTTCTCAGCCTGATAGGTGGTGCTGCTGGTAACCAGTTGCATGGTTCCTCCGTTGGACGAGGATTGAGGTCGACTCCCCCAATGGGTGAGTCATGGCGTCCACAAGCCCCGGTGTCCGTGGCGGAAACCGTTGCGGCGTGGTTCGTTTCAGGGGTTGGTCTTGCGGCGGCCGAACTTCTCGGCGTATCCGTCGAGTCCCTTCTGGACTCCGGAAGTGTTCGCGGACTGGCGTCGGCCGCCGCCGAGGTCACGCGGTGCAGGCGTCGGGTCAGCAGCCTTGTCCGGCAAAGCGCCGAGGAACGCAGTCAACGCATCCGCATCGACACCATCCGCGCCCAAGAACCGGGTCGCGTCGCCGGCGAGGGCGCGGATCTGTTCGGGGGTCATGCCTTTCGCTGCGGCTGCGGCGTCGAGGCGGGTTTCGACCAACTGGGTGCCGTAAGTGGTGCGGGCTTCGGCGGCGGCGGCGGCGCGGCCTGCCTGCTCGCCTTCGCGGCGGGCCTGTTCGATGGCTTTCTCGGCGTCGGTGCGGGCGGCGTCTTCGAGTTCGGTGACGCGAGAGCCCTTCTCGTTCAACTCTTTCTGAGTCGCACGGAGAGTCTTCTCATGTTTCTGGGCGTGGAAACGCCAGTAGGCGACCTGCTGTTCCGGGGTCATGTCGGCGATGGCGACACCCTCCGGGTAGCCGTGTGCGCCAAGTGCAGGCGCAGGAGGCTCAACGGGTGAGGCACGGTCTGCAGCGGGCTCGGTCGGCCTTTTCGAGGGCATGTCAGCGGGGCTGGGGACAGGGGGCGTGCCGCCACCAGACTCGGTGCCGCTGTCGACCATGGCGAGGAACGGGAGGCGCAGCTTGTTGACGTACATGGGATGGGTTCTCCAAGCAGGTTCCATGACGGAACCGTTGAGGGGTAAGGGTTTCCACGCGCAGGCGTGGCCGACTCACCCACCCCAGCCGTATGACACGGGCAAGGCGGGTTGAGGGGTTCAGTGGGTTACGCGGCGACCAGGCGGGGGCCGAGTTCGGGATGCTCCACGATCCGGTATTTCGTGGCGCGGAGCTTCGCGGCGGTGTTGCCGCCTGCGTTGTCGTAGAACTGTTTCAAGTCTTCGTCGTTGATGGCGGCACCGGGGTCACCGTCGCCGCCCTCTGCGCCGATGATGGGGACGATGATGCAGTTGCAGTTGGAATGCATCGGCATCAAATCTTCGCGGAGGTAGCGGCGGGTACTAGCCACAAGACAGAGGCCACAGGAACCCGACTTGGCGAGTTCGGGGCGGACGACGCGCCGATACCCCGTCACCGCATTGGGGGCCTTCTTCAATGCGGCAGCGATCTGGTCGCGTTCAGCAGCAGCGATCGAGTCGGCGGTGAGGACGCCGATGCGTTCGAGGACCCGGTTGGTGATCTCTTCCCGCGTCAACTCACGTGGTGCGATCGTGGGTGGGTCGGTGAGGGCGGTCGTATCCCAGTCCCGGCGACGGCTCCACGACTCCCGTGCATAGTCGAGACGTAGTTCGGGTGTGGTGTCGGGGCCTTGGGAGGCGTACAGCCATCGGGTGTAGTCGGCGGCGCGGCCAAGAACCACGTCAAGGGGGACGCCACCTCGGATGGTGGCTGGGTCGATGAGACGCGGTGACGGTTGAGTACGTCCCGTCAGGAGGCGTAGGAGGCGTGCCCAATATGCGGCGGCGGAAACGGTGGCGGTGCGTTGCCCGGATCGGGTCTGGGTTGCAGCATGTTTCGCCCACCGGGTGATCGCGGCATGGTCGCTGCCACCTGCCCGCACCCATGCTGTCGCGGCAGCAGTGACAGCGGCAGTGGTGGAGTTGATGGCGTCGTCACGGGACGCGGCGTGGGCGGCGATCAGGACGGCGGTTTCCGTGGTGACGTCGGTAGCCATCAGGTGGCCGTCTGATCCCCTGTGGCAGGCGGTGTGGCCTCATCAGCGGGTGGTGTCGCATCCGAGCTCGAGGTCGTGTTCGTGGCGTCAGTCGGCGCCGGCGAAGCAGCGGCTTTCAGTTCGGCGGCGCGTTGGGTGAAGATGAGGTCGTCTTCGCGTTCGATGAGCATGCGGTCGACGTCGGCGGGGTCGAAGCCACCGAACTCGGTCATGCGGGTGGCGAAGGGGACTCCTGCAGCGCTTGCTTGGGCGAGGGCGGAGCCGCGTTCGGCGAGGGATGCGCGCCGGGGTGGTGCCCAGATGATGTCTACGTCGGTGATGTCTCGTCCGAGCCATTGGGAGGCGTTGCGCATGAGGGCGGCGTGGGAGATGCCGTCACGGCTGTTGCGGTCTTCGACTTTGAGGACCATGCCTTCGTGGGACAGTTGTGCGCCTTCAGCGGACTGGTTCTCTCCGGAGGGGTCGAGCATCGGCAACGGCGTCCGGGATACGGCAGCGAGCTTGCGGATGTCGTCGCGGATCATGTTCGCGATGCCCGACAGGTCCACTTGACCGGATTCCCAGATCTCTGCGCCTTCGGGGAGGGACCAGAGGGCTCCGGGGTCGGCAGTGAAGATGGCGTTGTAGTCGATGGGGTTGCCGTTGTCGTCGTTGGGGCGTAGCCCGCCTTTGATGGCTCGCTGACGGAACGCTTGGAGGACGGCGATGGTGAGTTGTTGGAGGACGGTGAAGTTGATCCGCCGCAGCAACGTCAAATGCTGCTCGAACTCGCCCATCCCGTCGAGAGCTTCATAAGGGATCAACGGCATCAGGTCAGGGAGAGTGACCTTGTTGACGTCTTGGAAGATGCCTGAACGGGTTTCGTCCCACGCCCACGTGTTCGGGTCGAAGCGGGCTGCTGTCTTGGACCGGGTTTCCTTGTAGGCGACATCGACGCGGCCGGGACGGTACAGGTAGGCACGGGTCACCTGCTCGGCGGGGTCGTGCAGGAGTTTCAGGCCGGTGCGGGCGATCCATGGGCGGGACGGGTCCGTGTCTGCGATGCAGTTGCGGGGGTCTTCGGCGGTGACGATGGGGATGTCGGGTTCGTCGTCGGCGGGGGCTGAGGTGAGTCCGTAGGCGGTGCCGAAGCGGGCTTTCAGGCGGTGGATGTCAGCGGACACGATGGCCATGCGCATCTGCTTCCACAGCAGCCATGCTTCCCCGTCACCGGTGGCGTCATCATCGGCGGCGGTGCGGATACCCCGGACCCTCTGCCGTTCCCTGACCGCTTCGGCGAGGAGGAGCGCGAAGTTGGTGTGGGCGAGTTCGTGGAATTGGCGGACTGCTTCACGTGCCGCTTTGGGGACGTGTGGGAGGTCGGGGTTGCCTTGATACCAGTTGTCGAGGCGGTCGAGACGGTTGACCCGGTCGGGGTGTTGGAGGTCCCGGTACAGGTTGGTGAGGAGCCAGCCACGACCCGTCTCAGACGAGGGAGTGCCCGTCTTCCGGGACTCCGGGAGCTTCAGGATATCAATTGACATAAGGCGCTCGCCTCCTCCCGCATCTAAGACTAAGCAAGGGTTCTAAATTGCCCGGTTGCCACAATTCTCATGGCTCCCTGGATCCGAGACCCTCCATCACTAGAATTCCGGCGTATGCGAATACCGAAGGTATTCACCGCAGAGGCGTCGAACGCCAGATCAAAGGGGACGGCACCCACTGTATCGGCACCTACCGTGGTAACGGTTGGCGCCGAACCGGCAACGCACTCCACGAGTCGTACGGCCCTGCCGCAAATAGCTGGATTCGAACCGCCGGTGAGGATGCCATGCACTTGAACTTCCACAACGCATGATCCGTGTGCGCCAAAGATTACGGCCGCTGGTTGTGTATAGGTGCTGGTGCTCGTGACATTGAAGGCTACAGGCTTCTCGACAGTGAAGATCCTGTCTCGGAGTTGACCTGCGTCATTCTGAACGAAGTTGCCGCCGCTGATATTTGCGTAGTGATTACTGTCGGATAGTGTGATGTAACGACTATTACCGTCAGCCTTGAGAACTGAAGCGCCACTGTTGAATACATTTCCAGCAATCACCATGTTCGTCAGGTACGCCACTGAAATGAACAATGTGGTGGCAGCTTTCCCGTGACACACATTGTCTGAGAATATGAAGTCGTTGAACATGTTGGCAGAACCTGCTTCGACCAAGAAGCATGCCTTGCTGACCTCGTCAGCGGTGAACTGATTACCGCTGACAGTCACCCTTCCGAATGTACCCGTCCCGACTCCAGCAACACCGGATATCGAGCTGAATCTCATGCACGCTTCTGTCTGCAACTCGAAGCTATTCCCAGTGCAGACAAGGATCGACGTGTGAGCGCCATCTGCAATAGTAAGGTCATAGCCGCGCTTGGCACCAA
>JACCDZ010256028.1_pt1 | contig 13943 bp, 14 predicted proteins | sample 7449551 | NCBI WGS metagenome assembly JACCDZ01 (sample SAMN15323452, study PRJNA562643) | freshwater metagenome | isolation source: river surface water | place: USA:Blue River Watershed | collected 2017-08-18
AATAAGTGACCTAGGCGCTCAAACATAGGTGTAAGTATGTAGGATTAGATTCACGACTTCTATTTCGGATTGGGTGTAGCCACGCATGAGCGATGTGTTTCCGGCAACAACTGATGATGAACGCGATCCGCGAGAAGATGAAAGAGCTGATGCGCAACGAGAAGAAGAAATCAAAGGGGATAAGCCCCCGCATCACGGTTAAATAAAGTTCTTAACTGGCTATTCAGCCTAACTTGCTATTCAGATGGCGTGGCTGGCTTCACCGCAGAATCAGTCTTGTAGAAACCAGATCCTTTAAAGACAACGCCAACCGTCGAATAAACCTTGCGAACCTCGCCCTTACATTTCGGGCACTCGGTAAGCGGCTCTTCTGAGAAACTCTGGAAAGCCTCAAAGGCATGGTCGCAGGCGTTGCATAGATATTGATATGTAGGCAATGAAGTGTGACCTTTCTCAAGAGCGGTATCTATGCCTAAGTCTAAAGAAGTGAGACGATAGGCGCGAATCCACCGGGTTCATGAGCGCAAGGGAGATAGACGATATGAAGCGAATCGCAGGAATTGCACTAGCTGCTGGACTGCTTCTACTCGTACCGCAATCTGTATTTGCCAACACTCTCGTATCGACAACTCCAGTTTCAGGTGCAGCGCTACAAAGCGCACCCAGTGCTGTGACAATAACGACCGAACTTCCACTTCTTGATGTCGGAAATGAAATTACAGTTACAGATCCAACCGGCGCTCGCGTCGATGACGGAGCCCTCAGCATTGATCTCGATAGCGCATATATCGGGCTTAAGCCGCTAGTGAAGACAGGTATATACACCGTCAACTACTCTCTCTTGGCAGAAAATGATGTGCCACTGGTTGGTAAATTCACATTTAACTTTATTGAACCTTCTGTGATGGAGACGGTTGCTCCTGAACCTGTTAAGCCAACACCAACTCCATCTGGAAACGATCTAGGAACAACAATCTTCGTACTTGGCCTACTTCTTGCAGCGCTGGTCGTAACAATCGCGCTCGCACGGTATGCCCGAAAGATTTATAGCGAATGATGAACTTACTGTCAGAGGATCTGACTGCAACAAATTCGCTTGTAAGTACTTTAGCTACAGTAAACAAGTCTCTTCTCATTGCCTCGGCATTTGCATTTGTCGGAATTTTGCTCGCTTTCGCTTTCTTGCTTCTCGAACGTGAAGGTGTTCTGCAAGAACCTGCACAGAGATTACGTAAATACGGAAGTGCAAGTGTTTCCATTTGGGCGCTGACCAGCTTCTTCCAAATCGTCCTCACCTTGGCAAATATCTTGGGAGGGTCAATCGGCTCTGCCTTTGATTCGGCAACCTTCCGTTCATTCGTTACGCAGATAGATCTCGGAAGATTTCTCTTCGCACAAACGGTTCTCGCTGTGGGGATTTCACTCTGGTTCCGTTTTATACGGACAACTCTTCAATCGGTAGTTACTCTCGCAATTTCATTACTGGCGCTCGCCTTGCCAGTCTTCCAGAGCCATTCCGCATCAGCTGGTTCGCATGCGCTTGCCATTGGATCACTCGTTGTTCACGTGATCGCACTTGCACTCTGGGTCGGTGGAGTCTTTGCGATTGCTCTGCTTTCGGATGCAGATCGAGTAGTCGCTCTTCCACGATTTAGTCAGCTTGCATTATGGGCTGCGATAGCTGTTGTAATCAGTGGCGTTGCCAATTCTTGGGCTCGTTTGGATTTCTCAGAAGCATGGGCAACTTCATATGCCCGCATCATCATTATTAAGGCTCTGCTGACATCTGTACTTATTGCTATTGGATTTATCAATCGCCGCGAACTCGCAAAGAGCGATAAAACTGGATGGCAATTCCTACGTAAATTGATTGCTGTCGAAGCGATGCTGATGACTCTTATTCTCGTTCTCGGAAGTTGGTTGTCGGGTGCGCAACCACCAAGTAATGGAGAGCTCTCCACCAGTCCTGCAATATCAGTTGTTGGATTTGAATCACCGCCTGCGCCATCATTTATTCGAATTCTGACGCTCTACGAACCAGATGCGTTGATGATTGCGCTACTTGTAACTCTCGTTGCTCTTTACATCAAGGGTGTCGCTGTTTTGAAGAAGCGCGGTGACTCATGGCCTGTGGGCAGAACGATTTCATTTGCACTTGGAATTGCTGCAATTGATTTAGCGACAAGTGGTGGTTTAGGAGTCTATGCACTCTTCTCATTCCAGTATCACATGATTGCGCATATGGTTTTAGGAATGCTTGCACCAATTGGTTTAGTACTTGGCGCTCCAATTACATTGGCGCTTCGTACCTTGCCACTGGGAAGAACTCCCGATGAACGGGGTGTTCGCGGAACACTTCTTGCGGCACTTCACTCTCGATATTCAGGTGTTATTACAAATCCTGTTGTGGCACTCGCGCTCTTTGATGGTTCACTTTTTGTTCTCTACTTCACTGATCTCTTTGGCAATCTGATGGGCAACCATGCAGGCCACCTCTTTATGAATATTCACTTTATGCTCACAGGGTTCCTCTTCTTCCATGTCATTATCGGCATTGATCCAAACCCGCGCCGCATTCCGCATATTGTCCGAATGGTGATGCTCTTCGCCGCAATGAGTATCCATGCATTCTTCGCAATAACACTTCTTGCGACATCGACTTTGGTAGATGGGGGTTACTACGCATCGATTCAGACTCCATGGGTCACCGACCTTCTCGATGATCAGCATGCAGCAGGTTCAATTGCCTGGGGAATGGGAGAGCTACCAATCATTGCCGCCCTCACTGCAACCTTTATCCAATGGATGCGTGATGATTCACGCGAGGCCAAGCGCATAGACCGTAATGAAGCGCGCATGGCAGCGATGGGTGAACCAGATGAATTAGCCCAATACAATTATTATCTGAGTCAGTTGCAGCGTCGCGATGAGAAGGCAGGAGATAAGTGAGTCTCGAAAATATCTTTACTCTTCCATCTGAGTACAACGATCTCCGCGAAAGTTTGCGCGCTCTTTCTGAAAATGAAATCGCTCCACATGCACACGAAGTAGATGAAGATCATCGCTATCCGCAAGAGGCACATAATGCTCTCGTAAAGGCGGGGCTCTTTGCAGCTCACGTTCCAACTGAATTCGGTGGCGATGGTGCAGATGCACTTGCTACCTGCATCATTATTGAAGAAGTCGCTCGGGTATGTGGATCAGCATCTCTCATCCCAGCTGTAAATAAGTTGGGCTCTCTTCCACTTATTCTCGGCGGAAATAAAGAGCAGAAAGAACGTTGGCTAAGACCCCTTGCTCAAGGAAAAGGTTTCTCCTATTGCCTCTCAGAATCTGAAGCAGGTTCTGATGCATCAGCGCTCAAAACAAAGGCAGAGCGAAAAGGCGATGGCTGGGTCATCAATGGAAGTAAGAAGTGGATTTCCAATGCAGGGGAATCTGAGTTCTACACAGTCATCGCACAAACTGATCCTTCACTCGGATCAAAGGGAATTACAGCATTCGTTCTAGAGAAGTCTGATTCTGGAGTCACTTTCGGTGCGCCCGAGAAGAAGATGGGATTCCGCGGATCACCAACCCGCGAGGTTTATTTCGACAATGTAGAGATTTCAGATGATCGTCGTATCAGCGATGTGGGTAAGGGTTTTGCACTCGCGATGGATACTCTCGATCACACACGCATAACTATTGCGGCTCAAGCCCTTGGTTTAGCGCAAGGTGCATTTGATGTAGCGAAGAAGTATTCGCATGAGCGTAAACAATTTGGCAAAGAGATCTTTGATTTCCAAGCTATTCAATTTATGTTGGCAGATATGGCAATTGCCATCGAAGCTGCTCGCCAACTTACTTACGCAGCCGCAGCTAAGAGTGAACGTGGAGATAAAGACCTACGTTTCTTCTCTGCTGCAAGTAAGACTTATGCAACCGATGTGGCAATGCAAGTGACAACAGATGCTGTGCAGATTCTGGGCGGATATGGATATGTTTCAGACTATCCAGTCGAGCGAATGATGCGTGATGCGAAGCTAACTCAGATCTATGAAGGCACAAATCAGATTCAGCGCATCGTTATTGCGCGTAATCTTCCTTAACCTAACTCTTAAATCTAATCACCAGATCTGGGGTAGCTGCTGCGTTGAGCGGAATATCCCATTCTTCTCGCGGAAGATCTTCACTTGAAATCTCATCTGCATGAATTAATCCGATACTCCATGCACGAAGGTGTGGAAGTGCGCGATCGTAATAACCGCCACCCTGTCCCAGTCGATACCCACTTCTGTCGATGCGTAGAGCTGGTACGACGATGAGATCGATAGCCTGCAAATCGTGGAATTTCTCTCCGGTAGGTTCACTTATTTTCTTGTGAATATTCAGTGAGTTTTCCTGGCCATCCCACTGCACCCATTCAAGTACCGCGCCGCTAATTCGCGGAAGTAATAAAACCTTTCCAGATTTAATGATTGCGCTATTGAGTTGAGATGTTTGCGGTTCATCTCCGTATGAAAAGTAACTTGCAATTACTTCCGCAGCTTCAAACTCTTGGGATGTAGCAAGATATTCAAAGGAGTGGTCTAAGTAACACTCTTTGCGTTCGCGGCGATAGCGATTGCGTAGCGCAACTTTTTCGTCGCCGATACCCATGTAAATCCCCTAGAAGTTAGTGCGGTGCAAGTAAGGTTAGCGATTATGTCAGAGCGTGCGCGAGTCGATGAAGTATTAACTTCACTTCTAGAACTTTGTAGCCCCCTCGAACCCTTCGATATGCCGCTGCTTGATGCTCATGATGCAACGCTCGCCGAGGATATCTACGCTGGTGAAAGACTCGTGATGAAAGCGGGAAGCCGAATCCGTTCAACGCAGATCGGTTTAGCTGCATCCATCGGGCGTGATCATCTGCCAACGAGACCTCATCCACGCGTTGTAGTGATTTCAGCTGGTCCAGATTTAGTCGAACCAGGTACACCACTTAAAGATGATGAAGAGTATGAGACCAACTCTTGGTTGCTCACCACTGCAGTTCGAGAAGTAGGCGCAGTTGCTTACCGCGTTCACTCAATTCCAGATGATGAGTCAGCCCTGCAGAGCGTGATTGAAGATCAATTAGTTCGTGCAGATTTGATCATTATCAGCGGCGAACGTCATGACGATTCTTTTGATTTAATTACAAGAACTCTTGAAAAAATTGGCGATATTCGAACAGTCGAACTTTCAATCGAATCCAGCGGGCGACATAACTTTGGAACAATTGGTCCCGACAAGACCCCAGTTGTAACGCTGCCTGGTGATCCAATCGCTGCCTATATCTCTTTTGAACTTCTTGTACGTCCGATGATTCGTACAATGCTTGGAACAGCAACAATTCATCGCCCATCACTGAAGGCAAAACTTGAGAAGGCTATTTCTTCAACTACTGGCGTGCGCTCCTATGTGCGTGCAATCTTGAGCGAAGATGGAAAGTCAGTATCCCCTCTAAGTTCACAAGATGAACAAGCAACGCTCTCAGATGCGAACTGCTTAATCGCAGTAGCCGAGAGCGAAACTTCTCTTTCGGCAGGCGACCTCGTGACTGTGGTGGTGCTCGAGCGCCGCTACCTCTAAAGCCGATCCGATGTCTTCAATAGAACTGCTAGGAAACGAGATCGTTCTACGTCCTATGCGCTACCGCGATCGTGCAAAGTGGAATCAGGTAAGAGCAGAAAATCGAGAGTGGCTTACCCCGTGGGAAGCAACACTTCCAAGAATTCCTGGCGATAGTCCCGCAAACCAGATGCCGCACTCCCTTCCATCTTTCTACGAGATGGTCAGAACCCTCAGAGCGGAAGCTAGCGCTGGGCGCTCATATTCCTTTCTCATCTGGCGCGATCAGAACCTCGTTGGCCAGATAACGATGGGCGGCGTTATGTATGGAGCGCTTCGAGGCGCACACATTGGCTATTGGATAGATAAGAATTTTTCTAATCGCGGGTATACAACCGAGGCAGTGAAATTGCTATCGGCATTTGGTTTCCATGAATTGGGTTTACATCGCATAGAAATCAATATCCGCCCCGAAAATGAGGCTTCATGCCGGGTAGCCGAGAAGGCCGGATTCGAATTCGAAGGTTTTCGTAAAGCATATTTACATATCGATGGAGCATGGCGCGACCATAAATGCTTCGTTAAAAACAATGAATTAATTGAGTAAACCCCCCTCGAAATCCACAGGTAAATAGAGGCTCCCAACTAACCTTTACCCATCATGGCTTCGGGAATTATCTATCTAGCGATTATCGGCATGTGGGTTGCCTATTTCTTGCCGCGCTGGGTTCATAACAAGAATGAATTCTCTGGAAAAAGTGTAGAACGTTATAAGAGTGCACTTCGTGTAGTTGCAAGTAGCACTCCTGGTGCACAACCAGGTTCCGGAGTTATCTACACAGATGTCGATCGCGCGGGAAGAGTTGCTCAACAACTTATGCGCCGTCGAATCATCTTCTCCCTTATCTTTACAACTCTCGTCCTTACGATGATTGGTGCCATCATGCAAACATTTGCTGCTATCGCTATTGCAATTCCAGTAACTGCCCTTCTAATTTATATTGCGCACGTGCGCAGACAGACCAACAGCGAACGCATTCAGCGACGTCGCCTTGATCAGTTGCATCGCACCACAGAAGGTGTTTCACATACAAATCTCTCAGATGTTCTTGTTTCACATAAAGGTGAAGTTCATTCATCACGCGAGCACTGGGTTCCATTTGCAGAGCGCGAACTTTCGGGAGTCACACTTCTTCCAAAGGGAACTGCGCAATCACGTTCTGAATGGCAACCAAATGAGATTCCTGTACCAACATATGTAAATGCACCGAAGGCTGTTGCATCAAAGCGCGTCATTGATCTGACAGAGCCAGGTAAGTGGACTGAAGAGCAAGAGCGTCTTGAGCGCGAAGCACTGGCTGCGGCTGCACCATCACGCGATGAGATCTTTGATCAGCAGCTTGCAGATGAAGCGGTACAGCGTCTACGCGATATCCGCGCCGCTAACCAGTAATTAAATCCAACGAGTTAAATCCAGCTGGGAAACCACATCCTGCTTCGCCATGCCTCGTAAGTGATTACATCACCTAGATAAATCGGCAAGAAGTAAACGAAGTTTAAGAAGATAAGAATAAAGAGAGTAGCGACAATCGCTTCGCCGCTCTTTTTAAATCTAAGAAGAATCGCTCGTACGCCGTAAACCAGAGCCAAGATTAAGAATGGCTGGAAAACAATTGCATAAAATGTAAAGACCGTTCTCTCTTGGAAGAAGAACCACGGCAAATATCCTGCAGCTATTCCAGCGATGATGATTGTTATAGCTGGGTCAAAATGTCTTGTAACCATTGAGCGAAACCACATTCCAATGACAAGTGCCAACGCAGCAATTGCAAGCCACCAAAGCAAAGGAGTGCCAAGTGCAATGATTTCTTGTGAACAAGATTCACTTCCGCAACCAGATGGAGATTCATAGAAGAAGGAAGTTGGTCGCCCCATAAATAACCAGCTCCAGGGATTGGCTTCATATGTATGTTTCTCTGTAAGCCCAGTATGAAAGGCAAGTATTTGTTGGTGGTAGTAGTAGAAAGATTTCAGTGGGTTCGTTGAGTAGCTACGACCCCAACCACGATCACTCAGAAACCAACCAGACCAAGATGTGAAATAAACCGCGAGCGGAATTACACCGAACTGAGTAAATCTCTCAACTGTTGGTCGGATTAAAGCGCGTCCGGTGTGATGTGAGAATGCTCGGTAGAGAGCGATTAATCCAAAGACTGCGATGAAATACAGAGCGCTCCACTTTGTTGAAAGTGCGATACCGAGAAATAGCCCAGTCAGCCAGTAATTTCTGCGGATAAAGAAATATGTTGCGGTGAGAATGAAGAAGGCAAGGAAGTTATCGAGAAGCGCAGTTCTTGAATGAACGAGAGCCATTCCATCAATTGCCGTAAGTGCGCTAGCTAGAGCAGTCAGAAGTGGATTTCTAAAGAGCTTCTGTGCAATGAGTCCGATTACGAGAATCATCAAAGAACCAACTACTGCGCTGGCGATGCGCCAACCTGTTGGGTTATCTCCAAAGATCTGTATGCCTGCAGCAATCATCCATTTTCCTACTGGTGGATGAACTACAAACTCTGATTTGGAACCTGCAACTTCGACGCCATATGCCAATAAATCTCGAGCGCCATCGACGTAATACACCTCATCAAAGATAAAGCTCTTAATCGAACCAAGATTTACTAGACGAAGAACTAGCGAGATGAGCGCGATGGCTATCGGAGCAATCGCAGCTGTCATGTCTAAAGAATATGGGAGACTTCGCATATGGCCCTAGTTCTTGCAGCGACTCCGCTTGGAAATCCGCTCGATGCGAGCACTCGCCTCAAGAACGCTATTGAGAGCGCCGAGATCATTGCAGCAGAAGATTCACGTCGCTTCCACCGCTTGGCATCAGATTTAGGCGTCACATTTACCGCTCGCATAATCTCGTTCTTCGAAGGTAATGAAACCGATAGAACTCAAGAGATTCTGACGCTTCTTCGTAGCGGTAAAGAAGTATTAGTTGTCACCGATGCTGGAATGCCAACCATTAGTGATCCGGGATTTAGATTGATGCGCGATGCAATTGCTCAAGATATTCCAACAGTTGTCATTCCAGGACCCAGTGCACCAACTATGGCGATTGCTCTATCTGGTCTACCAACAGATCGATTTACCTTTGAAGGTTTTGCACCACGCGCTCAGGGTGCACGCCGCGCCTTCTACGAAAAGCTCCGATTTGAAGAGCGCACGATGGTTATCTTTGAAGCACCACATCGTTTATTGGAATCACTCGAGGATGCTGCATCAATTTTCGGGCAAGACCGCGCTGCTGCAATCTGCCGTGAGATGACAAAAACTTATGAAGAAACTATTCGTGGCCCACTCTCAGAGCTGATTACGTGGGCATCAAACAGGGAAATTCTCGGCGAGATAACTCTCGTCCTTGCTGGTGTTGAAGTTGGCTCTGAGAGCAAGACGGCAGAAGATGCTGTGGCTCGAGTTCGTGAATATGAAGCAGCGGGCATGGATCGCAAGGGCGCTATCGCGACAGTTGCCGAGGAATTCGGGATTCCAAAGAAGATCGTTTATGCAGCGGTAGTCGATGCGAATAAGATGAGCAGATGAAGTCTTTCTACCTCACGACGCCTATCTACTATGTAAATGATGCGCCTCATATCGGCCATGCATATACAACTGTGGCAGGCGATGTGCTTACTCGCTGGCATCGCCAGCGCGGAGAATCAGTCTGGTTCTTAACCGGTACAGATGAGCACGGTCAGAAAGTTATGCGTACCGCCGAGCAGAATAACGTCGCTCCTCAAGCGTGGGTCGATAAGTTAGTAGCCGATGCATGGAAACCAAATTGGACCGCACTCAATATCGCCAATGATGATTTCATCCGTACAACCGAGCCACGTCACACAGAGCGTGTACAGAAATTCCTGCAATCACTGAAAGATTCAGGGCATATCTACGCAGGAAAGTATGAAGGCCCGTACTGCGTTGGCTGTGAAGAATTTAAGTTACCGGGCGATCTCATTGATGCCGATGGCGAAAAGCTCTGCCCTATTCACAGCAAGCCAATCGAATTAGTAAATGAGAACAACTGGTTCTTTAAACTTTCAGAATTCGCACAACCACTCCTTGATCATTACAAGAAAAACCCTGAAGCTTGCCAACCTGAATCTGCGCGTAATGAAGTCATTGCATTCCTCGAAGGCGGAGTCTCTGATCTTTCTATCTCTCGCTCAACATTTGACTGGGGTATTCCAGTCCCGTGGGATACAGATCAAGTTGTGTATGTCTGGTTCGATGCGCTTTTGAACTATGCGACAGCAGTTGGCCTTACGGATACTCCTGATTCAGAAGGTGGCAAGAAGTTTGCAGCGACATGGCCTGCCGACGTTCACCTCGTCGGAAAAGATATCTTGCGATTCCACGCGGTTATTTGGCCAGCGATGTTGATGGCAGCAGGGGTTGATATTCCTAAGAAAGTCTTTGCTCACGGCTGGTTATTGGTCGGCGGCGAGAAGATGAGTAAGTCAAAATTAACCGGTATTGCACCATCTGATATCACCGACCACTTTGGCGTCGATGCATTCCGTTACTACTTCCTTCGTGCAATTCCATTTGGTAGCGATGGTTCTTTCTCTTGGGAAGATATGAGTGCGCGCTATACATCAGAGCTTGCAAATGACTTTGGAAACTTAGCTTCACGTCTTGCCGCAATGATTGAAAAGTACTGCGGCGGAAAAGTTCCTGCAGTTGCGAAGGATGAAGGCCTTTCCGAAGCGCTGAAATCAACTGTCGAAAAGGCAGATGCAGCGATGGTTGCACTTGATTTCCAGGGTGGAATCAATGCAGTGATGGATTACTGCAAGAAGGTCAATGGTTTTGTAACTGAGAAAGAGCCTTGGATTCTTGCAAAGGATCCTGCAAACCAGGCAACTCTTGAAGCTGTTCTCTATAACACTGCTGAGTCTCTTCGCGCACTTGCAGTTCTACTGCACCCAGTAATGCCTGCAACGACAGAGATTCTCTGGGAAGCACTTGGTGCAAACGCTGCACTCGGGGCAATCGGATCTCAAGAGATTTCAAAGGTTGCAACATGGGGTCAGCTTCCAGAAGGTGCAACTGTGACAAAGACTCCGGTTCTTTTCCCGCGGTTAGAAGTTAAAGAGTAATTTTCTATGGCAGATCGCCACAATCGCGATATTGAACGCGAGCTAGCACCACTACCTGAACCTCTTCCGGTTCCAACCGTTGATGCACATGCGCATATTGAAATCGTTACCAATGAAGCGCCAGATTCAGATGCGGTAAGGAAAGTTCTTGATGATGCAAAGTCAGTCAATGTAGATCGCATTGTTCAGGTTGGTTATTCAGCAGAACAATCTCAATGGTGTGTAGATATGGCGAATGCTTTTCCAGGTCGCGTTCTTGCAGCAGTTGCTCTGCACCCCAATGAAGCTCCTATCGTTGAAGATTTAGAAGCCGATTGGGCAATCATTGAAAAACTTGCACATGAGCCGCGAGTTCGAGCAATCGGTGAAACTGGCTTAGATTACTTCCGCACTCCTCCTGATTTACAAAAGCGTCAACAAGAATCCTTTAAGTGGCATATCGATCTTGCAAAGCGCACCAACAAAGCGCTGGTGATCCACGATCGTGATTCTCATGAAGATGTGCTCTCGGTTCTGCTTGAAGTTGGCGCTCCCGAGAAGACTGTTTTCCACTGTTTCTCAGGCGATGTCGAAATGGCTAAGACCTGCATTGATCGCGGTTACATCTTGTCTTTTGCGGGGACTCTTACCTTTAAGAATGCTCCTGCTCTGCGCGAGGCAGTAAAGCTTGTCCCACATGATCAGTTGTTAGTTGAAACTGATTCACCATTCTTGGCACCAACTCCACACCGTGGGGCGCTCAATACTCCAGCCCAGATTGCAAATATCGTGCGTGCGATGGCGGCAGAACGTGATGAAGATGTTGCAGAACTTGCAACCGCGCTCTCGAAGAATGCCGAACGAATCTTCGGATCCTTCGCATGAGTTTGCTTGGGGCTGCAGAGATTCGGGAACTAGCTACCACTCTTGATCTAAAACCTTCTAAATCCTTGGGTCAGAACTTCGTCCATGATGGCAATGTCTGTAAAAAGATTGTTCGTATTGCAGGGCTTACATCTACAGATATCGCACTTGAAATCGGACCAGGGCTGGGTTCACTTACTCTGGCGATGCTGGAAGAGGCGCAATCAGTAGTAGCGGTAGAAATTGATAATCGCCTTGCAACACAGCTACCAATTACAGCAAGCAAGCATTCAGATCGTGCAGATAAGTTAACTGTAATCAATCAAGATGCACTAACGCTCAAATCACTGCCGGTTGATCCCACTGTTTTGATTGCAAACCTGCCATATAACGTCTCTGTTCCTGTCTTCTTACATCTCCTTGAAATTCTTCCATCGCTGCGTAGCGGCGTCGTTATGGTGCAAGCTGAAGTGGCAGATCGCTTAGCCGCAAAACCAAATTCAAAAGAGTATGGGATCCCTTCTGTTAAGGCTGCATGGTGGGCCGATGTCACAGGTGCGGGTTCTGTTTCGCGGTCAATTTTCTGGCCACAACCGAATGTCGATTCAAAGTTAGTTGGCTTTGTGCGCCGTGGAACTCCTGGCGATGAAGAGCTGCGCAAGAAAGTATTTGCGATTATCGATTTAGCGTTTGCTCAACGCCGAAAGATGCTTCGTTCTGCACTTTCATCTATGTATGGCGGATCAGCTGCTGCTGAAGCGGTTCTGCAATCTGCTGGTATCGACCCAACTCTGCGCGGTGAAGCCCTCGATATTCATAGCTTCTGCGCGATTGCTAAACAAGGGTAGAGTTTTCAAGTGGCTAAGAATTCTGTAACTGTGCGGGTACCTGCGAAGGTAAACCTTCAGCTATCAGTTGGCCCTCGCGAAGCAGATGGTTATCACAATCTCGTCTCTGTCTTCCAAGCAATTTCTATCTTTGATGATGTCACTGTGACAAAGACTAAGCCTGGCGATGGAATCACAATCTCTGTAACCGGCGAGCAAGTACATGGAGTGCCAGAAGATCACACAAACCTTGCGGTCAAAGCTGCAAAGCTAGTTGGTTCTAAATTCGATTTCGACGTTGATGTACATATAGATGTGAAGAAATCTATTCCCGTGGCGGGCGGCATGGCAGGTGGAAGCGCTGATGCAGCAGCTACTTTGGTTGCGATGGATGCTCTCTTTGATCTCGAGATGTCACGTGAAGAGTTGCATTCGCTCGGTTCAGAACTCGGCAGCGATGTTCCATTCATGATTTCAGGTGGTACTGCAATTGGCCAGGGTCATGGAGATCAGCTCACCGCCGCTCTTTCGCGAGGCACCTATCACTGGGTACTCGCACTTTCTAGCGTTGGTCTATCAACACCTGCTGTCTATACAGAATGCGATCGCATGCGTGCAGAGCTCGAAATCGCAGCACCAGTTGTTTCAGATTCTTTGATGCAATCTCTTCTGGCCGCAGATGCTGAAGCAGTGGGAAAGGCTCTCGTAAATGATTTACAGAATGCTGCATGTTCGCTGCGCCCTGCGCTAAGTCTTGTCCTTGAAGTAGGCCGAGATTACGGTGCGCTGGGTGCGATTGTTTCGGGCTCCGGTCCAACTGTTGCATTCTTGGTCGCCGATGAAGATGCAGGTTTAGATTTGGCTGTTGCGCTAACAGCGAGCGGCGTTGTCGGAAGCGTTGCTCGCGCACATGGTCCTGTGCACGGTGCCAAAGTTATTTAACTTTCAGCTGAATCAAATTCTGTAACGAGCGTGCTTAAGAGCGCAGCAAGTTGTTCACGATCTTTTCCTGATAAATCCTTTAAGAGCTGACGTTCATTCTCAAGGAGATCTTCCATCGCAGCATCGACTGCGCGAATTCCAGATTTGGTAAGAGTTACAAGTGAGCCGCGACCATCGTTGGGATCTGGTTCGCGAGTTATGAGTTGAAGTTCCTCTAAACGATCAAGACGATTTGTAATCGTTCCACTTGTCACCATTGTCTCTTGCATCAGCGCACCTGGTGAGAGTTGATATGGGGCACCTGCACGACGAAGTGCAGCTAAAACATCGAAGCCCCAATTTTCTAGATCTCCGAAAGCGTCTCGACGAGCGATATCGAGATGGCGGGCAATTCGGGTAATGCGGCTTAAAACCGAGAGGGGAGAAAGGTCTAAATCTGGCCGCTCGCGCTTCCATGCGGCGACGAGGCGGTCGACTTCATCCCGCTCGTGCTCTGAAGAGTTAGCATCCATAAGAAGTGAGTTTAGTGGTCGCGAGCACTACCGAATATAAGGGAGAATATAGGTTCCGCCATTGTGTAGTGGCTAGC
>JACCDZ010328154.1_pt1 | contig 13943 bp, 11 predicted proteins | sample 7449551 | NCBI WGS metagenome assembly JACCDZ01 (sample SAMN15323452, study PRJNA562643) | freshwater metagenome | isolation source: river surface water | place: USA:Blue River Watershed | collected 2017-08-18
TATCGCTTGTAAGGGCGAAATCAAGATGGATATGCTTATGTGCTTTTGGTAATAAATCCCCTGATAAGGTTAAAATACCCGTGTCAGGATTATAACCATTACCTGAGAAACTCTGGTAAATTGCTGCATCCAATTTGGATAAATCCAGCGTAATATTTTGCGCACGTACACTGCCCTGGTTATCAATCACTACATCCAGACCTGTGCTGGCGTCAACATTGATACCATTGAGGCTTTGCAAGCTTGTATCAAGTGTAGAGGAAGCAACAAATTGAGTATTAAAGGCAGGTGTTGCATAAATTACGCTGTCATTATTGAATGCTAAGCGCAATATTCCGTTGACACTGACACCTTCTGTGGCTGTCACACGACATTGATAAACTTTTGTTTTACCAGGTTCAATGATTTCTCCTGCTTTAAGATCTCCACAATCCCAGGAAGCGCCATCACTATGGACATCACTGAAATCAACGGCTGATATTGTCAATATCGTTTCACCAGGATTAGCGATTTTAAAACTCATCAAGCCCTGGTTGCCTGGCGCTACTCTAGCAGGAAGTGACTGCATCATAATGACATTGGCACCCTCCGGAGAAGCTTGCAAATCAATCATCGCAATCGTGGCGGATTTAACGTTGTTTTTCGCAATGGCATTGAGTTTATATGTACCTAAAGCCGCATCTTTATTGCTTGATTGAATACCAATCTGACAACTGTTACCTGGTAGCAACTGAGCACCTTTACAGGAGTTCATTGGACTATCAACAATTTTCAAATCACCCCCAGCCACACTAAACTGATCACTTAGTTTATCGGCTAGATAGGCGATATATTTGCCTTTATTGACGATATTCAGGTAGCTTGCTTTGGCGTTGGTCGAGCTGTTTGATCTTAAAACAACAGGATTATCTTCCTCTACACTTAACTGGGTACTGGCATCAATGAGTGCGGTTAAATTGACGGAATACATGTGCCCTGAGCTATCACTTAAAATAGCGTTAAATGGATACTCTCCTGAGATGGCGTTTTTTGCTGCTGACACCTTAAATTCGATGCTATCACCTGGCAATACCTGGTCTCCTGAGCCAACACTAGAAATAATGCTAATATATTGCGGATGATCAACAGAGAATTCTAAAGAGTTGAAACGCAGTTTACCTGCATTGCTTGGAATCGTAAGAATAATACTGTCATTATTTCCCTTAGAGATGGAGACAGCCTTGTTACTCATATCAAAGGGTTTATCGCTGGCAGTAAGCGCAGGCGCTACTTTATTGGCTGCCGTCGCGCTCCCCACATAAAGCTCATTGATTTCCAAAGCACCATTATTCTCTAAACTACTAAGTAAGTTAGCATCTTTTAATACCTCTGATGCCTGACCTTTGACAAAGAACGTAATCTTTTGACTTCCTGCAGCAGGAATATTAGGAACAATAATACGTTTTTTCTTCTCGTAATAAATACCACCTGCTAATGTATTCCAATCTATGGCGTTAATTAACGCATCTGGTAGCTGCGTAAGATCGATGTACGTACCGTTGATTGCTGAGTCTGCTGTGTTATTTAAAATAAATTCTGTTTGAGCATTTGGACGTATGCTGGCAGCCTTAGAGGAGGATACCGCTGAAGTCAGTGCAAGCTGATCCGCCAGTACAAAGTGTGTATCAATGGCGATTTTAGAAGAAATATCACCGCTATTAGATTTTGCTGAAAATATTAAGTTTCCTGTGATGCTTGAGTTGTCACTACCACTTACAGCTATAAATTGAGAGCAGCTCTCCCCTGGGTTTAAGTGAGCACCAACTACACCATTCCAACAAGCTTTATTCGCGCCGACCTGTGCTGTTTGATCCAAAGTAAATTCAACACTGGCATTACCTGTTTTATTCGTCTGGTCAGATAATCCTGTAATGATCATCGTGTTATCACTTACCGTGCCTGCGCCAACTATTGAAGACAATGTTACGGGGTTGCTTAGTTTAATTTCCATTACGCCATCGGCATCGGAGGCGATGGTTTGAGGAAGAGAAATGACGGATGTCAGATTTAATGGCGTTGCAGGCGTGACATTTCCGCCATTTCCTTCGCTGCCGCCACCACATCCGCCAAGAAGGGTTGCTAACATCAGTGAACTTAAGTGTTTTTTAGTGATCTTCATTCTGTTTTCCTTATGGTTTTTGATGTTTTTAACATCAGTTGTGATTTACGCTTACACCAAAGAAGATTCAATAATGACCTTCTCGATTTGGTGAGTGCATTTTATGACCAGAAAACAGATTTGAAGAGTGGGGAAGTTTGTTGAATAAAAGGAATTTTTCCCAGGGGGAGGCTAAGCTTGAAAAATCACTAATTGGAGTTACGTACTTTAGATTTTTTTTTAAACTACAAAAGCCTTCTTTGAAGCCACTCCTTGGCTAACGGAGGGGAGTTTAACAAAAAGCTGTCAAATATTCCCATTCACTTGTGAAGCGGGTGGTTAAACCGTTGCATTGCTCACAGTAATTAGAGAAATCCTGCTCCTTGTTGCATATCATCCTCTAGGCACTGAATAACATATTTGTCTATTTCCGCATTCACTTTTTGAGACAAAATGATAACATCTGGATCTCGTGAAATTGTCCAGTCAGGTAGTAATTTTACTAATTGAGCTCGATCACTACTTGCTTTGACAAGTGTTTCATTAAGAATACCAATACCTAATCCCTGTTGAATAAGTTCCAATATGACAAACTCCATGCCCATCTTACAAACGATGTTCAGTTGAATTAGTTTTGTTGTGCCATCTTTCAATAATTGAATTTGCCCTGTTTCAAGAGGACTTCCAAGATAGTTGAGTCCAGTAAGATCATTTGGGTTTAAAATTGAATGCGTTAGTGAGTCTAAATATGGTTGACTCGTATATAATGCGAACTTCCCTTTAACTGTTTTAAGCACTATCCATTTATCCTGATCAAGCAAGTGTAAATGTTCTTTGAGTAAAAGTAGCATGTTAAAACTAAACTATCTGCAAGTTTCTGTAGGTGGGCACCGAAACGCGCAATCATTGTAGGTGTTATCACACCGATTTCAAAGGTTATTTGTGGGAATTTTTTTCGTAATTTTGCTAGTAGCAGCTTGGCAGCATAATGGTATCCCGCTGGAAATGCCAAGATCCTGTAAACAATATTTTGACGAATCGATTCAAAATTGCTGAGATCTATTTCTAGGCGTTCTATTTTGGGTAAAATCACTGCATAAAGCTTGTGTCCAAGTGGAGTTAAGGCAATATTTTGAACACCACTTTCACTATTTTTTAATAAAGGACCTTTGATAGCAAACTCCAGGTCGGCTAAGTAACGGCGCGCTGTTTTAATATCAATGTTAAGAGCATCAGCTGCTTTTTTACGTGAACCCTGTTGAACAAGTACTTTAAAATATACCAACTCCCGTGCGTACTTGAATAGGTTTACACTAAAACTACCGTTTTGAATGGTCATTTACTGCTCCTTTTCGAATGCTAAGTTATCCTTTTTTCAAAGGGTTATTGTGCTGCGAAGATAGCGGCTGAGAAAGAAGCCAGTCATTAAGCGTTTTTGCCAACTGTTCTGCTAACTTATTTGCAGCTTGCGCGAAGCCTTGGGCGTCGGCACTGGTTTCCTGTTCCAGAGCAAATGTCTTAACTGAGACCGCCTGTCCGCTGTTAGCATCCGTCAGGGTATAAGTTACAGATAAAATGACTCTGCTATTATTGCCTTCTATGATTTGAGTAAGCTGGTTTAGATTGCCCGTTAGACGGTAATCGGCATAGCCAATAAAATTGCTTGAAACAACGCTTTTAAAGCTTCTGTAGTGTTGCAAAGCTTGTAACAGGTTTTTACCAAGCATTTGCTGTGGCTCAGCAGCCCATGCGTTTTGGGTATAACTTGATAGCTCAAAATTATGTTCGCGATAGTACATTTGGGTTGAGTTATAAGGTGAGTCGGCTGTTAATGGGGTGGCAAACAAAGTCAGATCAAATGGCTTATTTGATGTTCGAATTCCAGCTTTTTGTGCTGTGTTGGCTTGATTTACTTGCAAGTTGGGAGAAAGAATTTGATATTGTTTGACCTGCGGCAAATCAACAGGCGATAAAATACTACAGCCACTAATGAGTCCAAAGCCTGCGGCAGCTGTCATAAGTTGTAGGGTTTTTAGATTAAGGTATTTACGCATTATTTTTCTCCAGGACCTGGTTTTTTTGGCAACTCGCCTCGTATGAGCATCGAAGGGTTTTGATTCATCTTTTTGAATAGCTCAGAAAGTTGAGCTGACGTTTGGTTAAGGCTGTCCAATGTCTGGGTAATCTGGGGTAGCAGAATATTATTAACGCCCTGCAGAGTTTGATTGTTGAAGCTTGTAAGCGTTTTACTCACATCTTCCGAGGCTTTGGCAACTGCTTTTGCGCCATGATTAACATTATCCGCAATTTGATTAAGCTGTTGAGAGCTTGTAGCTGCATTTTTAAGAATAATGTTTAAAGACTCAATACTTTGGTAAATATTTTGGCTGCTGGTTGCTAAAGCATTAGAAATATCTTCGACATTAGCCACAATGTGGTTGATTTTTTGAACATTGTCATCACTGATAATCCTGGCAACACGTGTTGATATTTGGGAGACCTGTTCCGCTACGGTACTCATTTGATTAACAATATCCGTCAAAAAGGAAGGTTTGGTATTGACGACAGGGTAGGGTGGAGAGATGGCAGGCTTAACAAGAAACTTGGTCAGCTCTTTTGATAAAGACAAAGTAATAAACACCTGTCCTGTAATTCCCTGGGGGACTAAGCTTGCATAAGTCGTGTTGTAAATGGGAATGCCCTGTTGGATTTGCATCACGACAATCACAATGCTTGGATTTTCTTTGTCAATACTGATGCTTTTCACTTTGCCGACATTTACACCATTGTAGTTAATCGCAGCATTAACATTTAGTCCTGTAACTGATTCATTAAAGCGTGCAATATAGGTGTCATACTTTACATCTTTTAATCCAAATGCAAGCCAAAATCCAATAAAAATCATTGAGGTCGTGGTGATAATGATAAACAAACCTGCAACAAAATAACGATTGTTTTTCATGGCTGTGATCCTAGTGTTAGTTTGATATCCTTATTGGTTTTTCCACCATTAAAGAAATCATTTAAGTTTTTGTGTTGTGTCATTTTAGCCGCATTTTTGACGTTGTCGTGAATAAGCACTCGCTTATCATCAAGGTAAACAACTTCATCAACTATTCGCCAAATACTCTCTAGATCATGGGTTATCATGATTATTGAGAGATTTAAGTCATGCTTTAGCCTTAGTATGAGCTGATCTAGTGCATAACCTGAATGGGGATCAAGCCCTGCGGATGGCTCATCTAAAAATATAATCTCAGGATCAAGAGCCAATGTGCGAGCAAGCGCTACACGCTTAAGCATGCCACCGCTTAACTGAGAAGGATATTTATGGTAGGCATCTTCCTTAAGACCAACCATTTTAAGCTTTAAGCGAGCAATGTCGATCACAACATCGCGACTAAAGCGGGTATATTCCTGCAGGGGAAACATGACGTTTTCAAGTGCGGTTAATGCACTAAAAAGCGCACCACCTTGAAACATCATCCCCATTTGGCTGGCAAATTGCCGACGTTTTACTTCATCATCACATAGATCAGAAATCTTTTGCCCTAGTAAGTAAATTTCGCCTTCAGTCACGGGTTGCAGCATTAAGATTTCATGGATTAAGGTGGTTTTTCCAGAACCACTTCCACCAATAATTGCAGTAATCAGATGTGGGTAAATTGTAAGGTTGAGATCTTTATGCACCCAGACACCATCAAAACAGGTGCCCAAGTCTTTTATGTCGATGATTGGCTGTCTATCAGCGATCTCTGGCATGTTAAACCCCGATTGCGCTAAATAATATTGAGAATAAGGCATCTGCGACAATAACAAGGAAAATTGAGTAAACAACGCTTTTTGTCGTCTCTTGACCAATGCTTAAAGAATTATTTTTTACAACCGTGCCTCGATAACAGCCCACGGTGCCGATGATTATGGCAAAAAAAGGAGCCTTGATTAAGCCTGTGAAATAGTTGTTAAAAGATATAGCTGTAGAAAAGCGTTGCAAAAAATCGAAGAAGCTGATGCCAAGGGAGGCTTTAGCCATGAGCATGCCCCCAATGCAGCTGATGATATCAGCAACCACAATAAGAAGTGGCAGAGAAATCATCATGCCAATAATGCGTGGTAAAATAAGGCGCTTAATCGGGCTTATGCCAAATGTTCTAAGCGCATCGATTTCTTGTTGGACTTTCATCGAGCCAAGTTCAGCTGCGTAAGATGATGCGGATCTTCCCGCAACGATAATCGCCGTAATCAAAGGAGCAAATTCACGTAATAAGGAAATGCCCAACAAGTCGACGACAAAAATATTGGCGCCATAGATTTTAAGCTGGGAGCCGATCTGGTAACAAAGCACAATGCCGATGAGAAAGCAAAGAAGTGATACAATAGGAACAGCTTTCGCGCCAGTTTGAATGATGATGTCGAGTAAAAGGCGCCATTTAGTTGCAAACGGGGTACGAATGACTTGCAGGTAGCTCATGACGGTGGCACCTATAAAGGCAATAAGGTTCTTACTGTCTTTGATGTAATTTGTTGTTTGTTCACCAATTTGATAAACCTTCTCGTAAGTATTTAAAGGCTGTAAACGGCTATCATAGGAGGTATAGTTCTTATGAATCAGATCAATAAGGTTTTGTTGTATCTTTGTTGCCACAATGGTGGTATTTGGAAACAGCTGTTGGATTTTATAGATGAAATAAGCGCCAGAAGTATCAAGTTTTCCAACCTTCTCTACATCAATCTTCATGATTTTTTGCTTAATATTTTTGATCTTGGCAAGTATCCCTTGGTCAATGGTTTGCCAACACCACTGTCCTGTTAAGGCTAAGATGTTGTCAACAACGTGAAACTGAGCTTGATGGTTGGGCATGGAGACTTTTTCATTTTCATTATTTTTTTCATCCTTGATGACAAAATAGCGAACAACCCCACCGAAGTATAGTGGGTTACCACCAAATTCTTGGAGGCGGTTATGGCTTTTACACGTAAACATGCGATTAACTTTTGATTAATACCTGCATATAACGCACAATAGCAGCGTTTAAAATAAAATGAAAAGCTGTCAAAGTCTATGTTGGTAAAAAAGAAAATACAAGAGCAGACTAAGTCTGCTCAGGTCTTATATTCCAGGCGTGAAGAATGGTTAAATACACTGACCCATTTCGTCGGCGCTATGTTTAGCATTGCTGCGTTGATTATGCTGATCATGAAAGCCGTTGGTACAGGGCTTGTGACGAATGTGGTTGCGGTAACAGTTTTTGGAGTGACGCTGATATCGATGTATGGCGCCTCAAGTCTTTATCATGGGGTTTCTAACCTGAAAGCGAAAAAAATATTGCGTAAAATTGATCACCTGAATATCTACTTTTTAATTGCGGGAACTTATACGCCCATCGCACTTATTGCCCTGTCTGGTGTTTATGGATGGATTATTTTCACGCTGCTTTGGAGTGCAGCATTAGCAGGATTGGTTTATAAAATCCTGTTTTTTGGTGATGGTTGGTTATCAACGACTTTATACGTCATCATGGGTTGGGTAGCAATTGGTTTTATTGTTCAGATTATTAATGCTTTACCTGGCGCCTGTTTAATGTGGATTGTTTTGGGTGGTGTCCTGTACACCAGTGGTGTGATTTTTTACATGCTGGATGAAAAAATCGAGTTTTGCCATTTCTTGTGGCATCTTTTTGTTTTAGCGGGCAGTATGGCTCATTTTTTTGCCATCTATATTTACATTGCAGCTATGCGTTAATCTGCCTTGGCGATGAGAGAAAGCGTGTTTTTTAGTATCAAATTAACCTAAATCAATCAACTAAAATGAGCAAAAAAACAGAAAACCATGCGATTAGTGCAATGATATTGGCTGCGGGACGTGGACGCAGAATGGGGGATATGACAAATAAGATTCCCAAACCACTCGTAAAAGTGAACGGCAAAGCACTCATTGAATGGCAAATAGAGCGGTTGGTGAGGGCGGGGGTAAGTAACCTTGTTATCAATGTTGCCTATCTTGCTGATTTAATTGTCAGTGAAGTCGGCTTTGGTGAGCGTTGGGGAATTCATATTTGCTATCTGTATGAGCCTTTGGATGAGTATGATACAGGCGGCGGTGTTAAAAGAGCCATTCCCTGGTTGAGTGACCCTTTTGTTGTTGTGAATGCCGATGTGATGACGGATTATGATTTTTCCCATATTATGCGCTACAGTCAGCAAATGTCGGCGCTTGCACATTTGGTGCTGGTTCCCAACCCTAAGCACAATTTAGCAGGTGATTTTAGCTTAAATAGCGCGGGTACAATTATCAATAAAGTCAACCAGAGTTATACCTATACAGGGATTAGTGCTTATAAAAAAGCGCTATTTAACAAGGTATCAACAGGCACAAAAGTATCCCTGCCAGGTATTTGGCAACCTTTTATTGAACAACAGTGTATAACAGGCGAAATTTTTCACGCCAACTGGTGTGATGTCGGTACCCCTGAGCGTTGGCAGGCAGTAAATGGGAAATGAAAAGTAACGATAAAAGAAAATATTCGATGGTTTCATTTGGAAGGCTCTTCAGGTAGAATCTCACGCCATGAAGATATCCCCTGAATCTTGCAATGGAAAAGTCATTCTATAATATCCCTGCCACGCGGTTATTGCCCAGTAGATGGGATCTTTTTTCTTTATTTCTTGTGCTGTCTATAGTTTTTGTGGTGGCCTGGGTTTGCAGTTCTTTGGGTGGGGTAGTTGATTACCGAAGTTCACAAAGTGTTGCACAGTATCAGCATATTTCCATGGACTTATGGAATTTGCCTGGATATGCAGCCAATACGACGGTGCGAATGTTTATGGCACTTTTATGTTCGTTTATTTTTAGCTTTGCCATTGGCGCCTGGGCTGCCAAAAGCAGACGGGCTGAGAGCATCATTATCCCAATCATTGATATTTTGCAGTCGATTCCCATTCTGGGTTTTCTGGCAATTACAGTTACGGGTTTTTTAGCTATTTTTCCTTACTCATTGTGGGGTGCGCAATTAGCCGTTACTTTTGGACTCTTCACGGCACAAGCATGGAATATGATGTTGAGTTTTTATCAATCACTGAAAACGATTCCTAAAGAATTGCGCGAAGCTGCCGATATGTATCAGCTATCTGGTTGGCAGCGTTTTTGGAAACTGGAGGTCCCTTTTTCAATGCCAGGACTCATCTGGAATACGATGATGTCAATGTCCGCAAGTTGGTTTATGGTCGTGGCTTCTGAAAGCATTGTCGTGAATTTTTCAGCAAGTACATCAAGTACGATCAACTTGCCAGGAATAGGCACGTTTATTGACCAGGCTAATAATGATAGGAACTTCACTGCCGTGATTGCAGCGATTATCGTCATGTTATTGTTTATCGTTCTTTATGATCAGTTGATTTTCAGACCGATTGTTAAATGGTCAGAGAAGTTCGTGGTCAGTGAAATGCAGCAGGAGACAGGATCAAACTCATGGTTTTTAAAACTCCTGCAACGCTCAACGATCTTGCAAAGCTTTAGTTATTTTATGACGTTGCAAGCCAATCGACTCGTCAATATCTCCTGGTTTAAAAAGGATCTTGATAAAAGTTATAATCAGGCTGTGCATCAAAAAATTGGCAAGGGAGACTCACGTTTGCAGGCAGCGATTTGGCAATTGTGCGTTGTGATGAGCATTGCTTTGTTTTTGTATTTGGCATGGCGATTTATTTACGTCAATACACAGGAACCCATTACCTTTCAGGAAACAGCTAAAGTATTTGGTTATGGTGTATTAACTGCACTGCGTGTATTTGTGCTCATCGTCATTGCTTCAATGATTTGGGTTCCTGTTGGTATCTGGATTGGACTTCGCCCTGCCGTGGCTGAAAGAGTCCAGCCATACGCCCAGATTTTTGCCGCTTTTCCTGTCAACGTACTTTACGGATTGCTTGGAACAGTTGTGATTGCCTTTAATCTAAATTTTAATATCTGGTGTATCGTGCTCATGGCATTGGGAACGCAGTGGTATATCGTATTTAATGTAATCGCTGGCGCTTCAGCAATTCCGCATGAGTTGAAGATGGCAGCTAAGAACATGCAACTAAAAGGCATGGTCAAATGGTTTAAGTTTTTATTTCCAGCGGTTATGCCATTTTATGTTACAGGAGCCATAACCGCAGCAGGCGGAGCCTGGAACGCAAGCATTGTCTGTGAATATATTAATTGGGGTAAAGACTCCGTGATTATGGCTTCTGGCATTGGAGCATATATTTCACAGCAATATAATGCGCCAGGTGATCACACTGCCAATATCGCGCTTGGTGTGGCGGTGATGTGTATTCTGGTGGTACTGACTAATAAGCTATTTTGGCGGAGATTGTATAACTACGCTGAAAAGCGTTTTAGCATGAATATGTAACTGAGTTTACATACTTGAAGGTGAAAAAATAATATGGCAATTGAAATAATCCATGGCACAAAGCAAATGGCAGCAAAAACAATTTTAAATGTTAATAAAGTTTCCAAAGCATTTAAAAAATCGGATAGGCAGGACCTGATTGTTTTGGATCACGTTGATTTTACGATGAAAGAAGGGGAAATTGTTGCCCTTCTGGGTAAATCAGGTTCGGGCAAGTCAACCCTGCTTAGAATCATTGCAGGACTCACGGCACCTACTACTGGTGAGGTTATTTATCGCGAAAAGAAGGTTTCAGGTCCAGTGCCTGACATCTCGATGGTTTTTCAAAGTTTCGCTTTGATGCCATGGTTGACCGTTTTACAGAATGTAGAGCTTGGGCTTGAGGCGAGAAACATAAAGGCTCAAGAACGTAAGGAAAAAGCGTTAAAGGCAATTGATATGATTGGCTTGGATGGTTTTGAAAATGCTTATCCAAAGGAGCTTTCAGGAGGCATGCGTCAACGGGTTGGTTTTGCTCGCGCGTTAGTGCTACAGCCTGATTTATTGCTGATGGATGAGCCTTTCTCAGCGCTTGATGTCTTGACAGCCGAAAACTTACGCGAAGATTTGCTTAAGTTATGGGAAAAAAACGATGCGATGAAAGGCATTTTATATGTTACCCATAACATTGAAGAAGCGGTTTTAACGGCAGATAGAATTATCATTTTTGGCAGTAACCCTGGATTTATTCGTGGTGAGCTAAAAGTTGATTTAGCCCATCCTAGAAACTCAAATGATGAAGCGGTTGAAGATTTAATCGATGAAGTTTATCGCATGATGACGACAGCTGAAACACGAGAGTTAAGCGAGCGGATGAATAAGCGTAAAGCGCTTAATATTGGCTACCGTTTGCCAGATGCTGAAGTATCAGAGCTAACGGGTTTATTAACAGAAATGGACGATCTTCAGGCAAAAGGTTCGATTGACCTGCCTGATTTGGCGGATCATGTACGCTTGGATATTGATGATTTATTTCCGATTATTGAAACATTATCCGTGCTTCATCTGGCAAGTGTTTTAGATGGTGATATTTTGATGACGGCTTTAGGTAAACAGTTTATGAATGCCGATATCGAAGAACGTAAGATTATTTTCTCCAAACTACTGGTGCAACATATCCCACTGGCTCGTCACGTGGTGAAAGTACTGAAGGAGCGACCAAATAAAAAAGCGCCTGAATCACGCTTCTTATCTGAGTTGGAGGATCACCTAAGCGATGATGAGGCTCAGCGCGTGTTCAGTACTTTTATTGGCTGGGCGCGTTATGCCGAAATTATTGAATACGATGCAGCAACAGGGATTTTAAGTTTAGATGAAACGAATACTTAGTGTTTTCAGTGAGTAATGTGGAAAACCTGGGTTTGCCAGAATTTTTGTCCATTTTTACCTGACCACTAACCCCCATTCTTGAGACTGGTCGCTATATTGTAAGGGTTAGTGGTTCAGGTTTATTTGAATAAACGTAGGGGTGTATTGAATACGCCCTTGGGGGCAAAATATGGTCAACACCGAAAGTCTGCTAAAGAACCTTTAATGAATTAAGCATAATCAAAAAGCAGCATAGTGTGATAATCACAGGCATTGGTTTTAATTGGGTTCTATCCTTGATAAGAACGATGATAAACCAGCTGATCATACCCCAAACAATGCCCTCAGATATCGAAAGTGTCAGCGGCATTAAGATAATGGTCATAAAAGCAGGAACCACTTGTGAGAGATCATCCCAGTGAATTTGTTTGACCGAGCATAGCATAAAACTACCAACAATAACGAGGGCAGGTGCCACTACAAACATAGGTACCATCATTACCAGAGGTGCTAAAAATAAAAAAGGTAAAAATAGTAAACCTGCGACAACTGCAACGAGCCCCGTGCGTCCACCAACGGAGATCCCCGTAATTGATTCCACGTATACCGAGGTTGGCGAGCTGCCTAAAAGACCTGATGATGCTGATGCGAAAGAGTCGACAATTAATGACTTCTTAATACGAATTGGCTGACCATCTTTATCAAACCAGTTTGAGGCTTGTGCCAGACCAATCAGCGTGCCTGTGCTGTCAAAAATGTTAATAAATAGAAAGGTAAATATGGCTGGAATAATCGCAATTTTAAAGCTTCCCAACCAATCTATTGAGAAGAAAAGCGAAAAATCGGGTGGTGAGAATATATGTGTTGGCGTGTGCATGATAATTTCATCTCCAAATAAGCGACCCACTGGAAAAGAAAGTACACAGCCTACAATAATCATCAGTAAAATAGCGGCTTTAAAGCGAAAGGCAAGGAAGATGATCAGGGCAAAAAAACAGATCAAAAATATCAAGGTTTCTGCGGTCAAAGGTGCAATTTCCAAGAGCCCCGAAGGCGCTTGATGAATGAAACCTGCATTATAAAAACCAACCAAAGCAATGAAAATTCCGATACCTGCACCGAGTCCATGCTTAATGCCATCAGGAATTCCCGCAAGAATTTTAGTACGAATGTTAAAAAGGGCCAAAAGTGCAAAAATAATCCCTGACCAGAATACCGCACCCAGTGCCACCTCCCATGGAATTCCCCAGGCTTTGACGATGGTATAAGTAAAAAATACATTCATCCCCATAGCAGGGGCAAGTGCGTAGGGGTTTCTGGCATAAAGACCCATGGCAATGGAAGCAAAGGCTGAAATGATCACAGTACTTGTTACCAGTGCGTTTTCAGGCATCCCTGCTTGAGAAAGGATTTTGGCGTTCACCACGATGATATAGAGCATTGCAAGAAAGGTAGTGATGCCTGCAATAAGCTCGGTGCGTAGGGTGGTGTTATATTTTGCAAATTCAAAATAATGAGATAAAAAATTCATGGTCGATGAGTAAGTCAGCTAGTCTTCAAGCGCGCTATTGTAACATGAAATATAAAACATACCACGATCAGATTGCATGCTTAGGGAATGAGATTTTTAAAATTTACCTTAGGGTGCAAGATTACGCATTCCCACGCGGGAGCATGGTAAAGAAGATGGCAGTGAGAATTTAGAAAAACTGGCAAGCAGGGCTTTAGATCAGATTCGTCAAAAAAACTATATTGCTGAATTAAAAGCTCAATCACAGGCAAAACGAATCCTTATGTTGGGGCTGGCTTTTAATCATAAGCGCGTTGTTGTCAAACATCATTGGCAAACAAAGAATAAATAGGAACTGAACTTTATATTCACAGGCTTATTTTTAACCAAAAGATTGAGTTGCAATCATTTCACCCATTTTGGTGCTGCCCAACATGGCATTACACCAATGAATTTTGTGATCAGGAAATAATGTGATAATTGTTGAGCCAAAGTTAAACAAACCGATTTCATCCCCCTTGTTAAAGTGTAAATTTTGATCTTTGTAATCAAA
>JACCDZ010445982.1_pt1 | contig 13925 bp, 15 predicted proteins | sample 7449551 | NCBI WGS metagenome assembly JACCDZ01 (sample SAMN15323452, study PRJNA562643) | freshwater metagenome | isolation source: river surface water | place: USA:Blue River Watershed | collected 2017-08-18
CTGAACATTTTACGGCATGATAAGAGCCGCAAACTCAGCGTGCCGCGCAAAATGCGAGCGTTGATGATGGATGAAGATTACTTGGATACAGTGTTAGAAGCGGGGCTTGGGAAGGTGTCGTTCAAAAAGTGAACACTCATGCTCTCGCCCTGATATGTAAAGGTAGTCGCGCATGATTATGGTGAGCCTAACGCCCCAATTAGGGGCTTTTAAATAGTTGGCTAAAATAACGAACGCAGTGAGCGAGCCAACTTTTAAAAGTCCCTCTCTGCATTGGCTTGTTAGGTGTACCTTTAAACTCTTTGTGTATTCTATGTTCTTTATACAAAAAGTATGGAACTGTTCCCTCGGCTAGACATCTGCGTGCAGAACTATATTCGCTGAAAGCTTCCAATCCATTTATGATGCCACGTTCTTGCCAGTAAACCTCATATTGACCGTTAGCTTCTATGAAATAAAGACCATCAAATGTCTCTTTTTTCCTTTTTACACCCGAATTTATAGGTTGTTGAACTTCCCAGTTAATGTACTCTTCACGACTTATGGTGAAAACATCATAAAGTTCTTCCCAGCCAAATTTTTGCTGAAGTTCATAAACATTGAACTTTTCAAGTAAATCGAATTGTTCTTGTTTACTCAAATCCATCTGGTACACCTAACAGCCCACTTAGGGGCCAAAACACATGGGCTAAAATGCGAGCGAAGCGAGACAGCCCAAGTGTTTTTGTCCCAGCGAACGCAGTGAGTGACTACAGTGGATTGTTAGCTGCTGTACTAATCTGAGTCTTCATCGTAAATACGAGTAAAATTTTCAAACTCTGTACCTATAAGGTCTTTTTCAATTACGCGCTTTGCTACATCAAAATCGACAACGTAGTTACACACTTCCATAGTATCACTGCCAATACTTCCGCCATCACAGTGGCCTAAACCAGTCCATCCAAGTAATTCATTTAGACGATCTTGAAGCCTCGCTCTTTTGTCTAAATCTTGCGGGGTCCCGAATCCATCCACTGAGTACTCGATCATAAGAGTAAATTCTTGATTTAATTGATTGAATCCATTAGCTACTAAATCATTTATTTCTTCTTGAATAGCTTTCTGCGGGTTTTTGAACAGGCCATTTTTTAGAACTTTACTTTCGCCAGTTGTTCCAAGTTCACCCCAGTGAACCACATGAGAACCATCATCATTCGCCCAAGTTTCCCAGTATTCTTTTTTATCTTCGGAGAAACGGTAAAGTTTTAACACGATGTATCCTTTAAGAAGCTAACGCTCAAAGCAGCTGCGCGGTTCGCGTCAGATGCCTTTGCTTGTTATGTCCTAATTAATTGTTCAGGCTCTCCAGGCACTCCGAGGAATAATTCTTCACATTCTATTGAAGCCACAATCTCGGTTGACAAACCTGTTGAATTAACTGATCCCATTGATATATTGACTTGAAACAGTTCGTCAGAAATAGCTTGAACATTAAGTATCTCAATCCAATCGTTAGGGTCAAAACCCTTAGGTTCCAACATTAACGATTTAACCTTATTGAAAATTAATATCCCGTTCTGAATATCTTCGTCCGTGTAATTGTTCCAGCTTTTGCCTCGTACACGTGAAATGCAATCAACTTGAATTTTTACAACTCTACTTTGACAGTCAAAATGGAAACCTTCAACAAAGCGGTCTCCAAGATAGATAGTTTCACTAAACTCATTTGGATTCATAGACATATCGCCCGCCTAAACGGCGAGCAACTTGTTGCGAGTCCAGCGCCCGCAGAGCGCGATGTTTAAGGCGATTGTTAGAGCGGTGGCTGCTCATTGTCACGTGGCGGATCTCCTGATTCCTCTTTGCGCTTAACTTGCTCTTGCTTAATACGCTGTAACTTTTTTATTTCCGCAGGCGGTATCGGGAACAGCGAAATCAGCGGGAAAAGAGCTAATATCAGGTACGCACCAGCAGGCATACCTTTAGCCCAACCGATTAACTTTGCCATTCCCCATAACAATAAAAAAAACACTGTAGCGGCTGCACAATAAAGCAATACCCGCCCCCAACCGCCAATCTCATTAACAAAATCCATTTTCTATTCCAACCAACTTAACGTCTGAAATTAATTGGGAGTTGGACTTCGAATATCAAGTAGCTCTAACTATCGCCTAAACGGCGAGCAACTTGTTGCGAGTCCAGCGGCAGCAGGCCGCGATGTTTAAGGCGCTTGTTATGTGCATTACCAACCATTAAAAAACGTTTTAATCCTACTAAACAAGGTTGCGGGTCTAACATTTTCAATGTCCGCGGTTTTGAAATAATATTTGCCGCTATCTTCACCTTGAATTGGCACAAAGGCTACTGCTTCACGTACAGACAAGTTACGAATTATCTTGCCGCTCTTTAACTTTACATCAGCTTGATAGAAGTCCCAGTGTAAGCACCTGCCGCATTTATGTTGAAGATGACTTGGTATTGGGATCGTTACTTTAGAGCTCATGGCACACTCTTAGCACATAACTACCAAATTTAGCGCGGGAAAACGCGCATGCGTTTTGCCGTCGCAGCCCATGCGCAGCATGGGCGACTAACATTTGCTTGTTAGGTCCCATCAATATCACCAAATGCAGATTTAAACAGGTCTAAAGCATTTGGGACGTCCCATTCCCAGACCCCTTGAACAAGGAAATATCTAGTTGCGATCAAATACAAAAGAGCGAATAAAACCCAAACCGGCCATTTGAAAGCTATCACCATATTATCTGACACTAATCTAGCTTCAGTTCTTTTATTGATTTCACTATTAACATGAAAAACATTAAAAATTGTTGCAAACATTAACAAGCCCGTATACTTGGAAACTATTTCTGGTGTTTTGTAATCAATCAGCGCAAGCCAGCATATAAAAAATACGGCTCCAAATGGGCCGACTAATTCATAGTTAGTGTCTTTCTTTTCATCTGAAAAATTCCAATACTGCATTTTCAAATGGTTGGTTTGAAAAATATATGTAAATCCAATCAAGCCTGCGAGTAATAACGATTGTGCTCTTTCAGTAGAGCTAGATAAATCAAAAAATAGAACCATGCCTGGGAATGCACAGCTCAGGAATGCGAGGTGCAGATATTCTTTGGTGTTTAGCAGGGATTCGAATTTCATAGCTACCTAACTACCAAATTTAGCGCGGGAAAACGCGCATGCGTTTTCCCGTCGCAGCCCATGCGCAGCGTGGGCGATTAACATTTGCTTGTTAGGTAAATTCTTAGGCACTTGCTATTCTCCCAACAACTCCAACACTTGGCTCGTTACGGCAAATAACCTCTAAACACGCATCACCAGTAACTATTAAATATGACCATTCATTATCATTTCCCATGAAAAATGATAACGGGCTTTCATTATGCCAACCGTGCCCTTTTATTTTATAGGTATTTGTTTTAGGTGGATTACTACTCCATATCTCGGTGAGTCCATGCTCATCAAGACATCGATGGCCATTAACTATTCCAAAAGCTATTTCGTAAAGCATTTCAGATTCCATGTGAAATATACGAGCAACCAAATCCACATTGTCGAGTTTGTCGTTACCTTTGATTTCATACTTAGTCCCGTCGGCCTTTTTCAGCGTCCAAGTTTTCGCTCCCCATGAAAGGTCGACAAGAAATATTGTCCCTTGCTCAAATGGAGTAGACCAAGTATCAAATTGCATCTTATTACCTAACGCCCGCAGCACGGGCGAAGTTGGAGCGCAGCGGAAACTTTGTCCCTGTGACTGCGATTGTTATAAACAACATTACCCACTTACAGCACCTGATGATGAAACTAAATCTTTTTTCATCAGTAAAACAATGACATAAATGAAAGCAAATAGAGGAAAAAAAGATAAAACAACACCTAATAAACCAGCAAATAAAGGCGTTTTAGTTTTGCGGCGCCCAAGGTAGTAACAAACTACTCCCATAGTTAAGGCAAAAAATATGAAGATCGTCCCTAACAACGTAGCGTTAATATTCAAAAGAACTCTCCATGTTGTTTATAACAATTTCATCAAAAGGGAAAACCACGCTTTAAAGCAGGGCTCGACCTTTCTATTTTTTTTAACATTTCGCAACGCTACCGCAAAAGTCTATCGATCTCAAGTCTTTGCATATCTGTGCGCAGTTGCAGGTCAACGAAAGCAGGGATAAACCCGTCAAGTCATTTGATAACATATATTTTACATTCTACAGTTTTGTCTTTAACCACCGACAAGGACCTGTCATGGCATCTGCATTTTTAACTCAGATCAGCGAATACATGCGCTCGCGACGTTACGCGAAACGAACCATCGAAACTTACCTACATTGGATCAAATTTTTCATCCTTTATCACAAGAAAAAACATCCAGCACAGCTGGCAGAACCAGAAGTGGAGGCTTTTTTGACGTGGTTAGCGGTAGAGCGAAATGTCGCCTTTAAAACGCAAGCCACAGCACTAAACGCACTGGCTTTTTTGTATCGCCATATTCTGCAGCGGCCATTGTCGTTACAACTGAATTTTAACCCAGCCAAAACCCCACAAAAGTTGCCCGTGGTTTTAACACGTCCAGAAGTGGCCGCCTTGCTGCGGTGGATTGACCCAAAATACAAACTGTTGGCGCAATTGATGTACGGCAGCGGGTTGCGCTTGATGGAGGCGGTGCGGCTACGCGTCAAGGATATCGATTTTGATTATTTGTCGGTGATGGTCTGGCAAGGCAAAGGCAATAAAAACCGCCGAGTGACATTAGCCAGTGAGTTAACGCCAAGTTTGAAGCAGCAAATTTCGGCGGTGCAGTTGTTTTGGCAGGCCGATGGACAAAACCCGGTGTACGCAGGCGTGTGGTTGCCTTTTGCGCTGGCCATCAAATATCCAGCGGCTCCCAAAGAGCTAATGTGGCATTATTTGTTCCCGTCCGGACAACTCAGTCGTGATCCACAATCGGGCCTCATTCGTCGTCACCATGTTGACGAGTCGTGCGTACGGCAGGCTATAAAAATCGCGGCTAAAAAAGCTGGGATTGGCAAAAACGTCACCTGCCACACCCTACGTCACTCGTTTAGAAACTACATCCATGTAGTTTCCCCTACGGGCCAGCCTGCGGCTGTTCAAATTCATTCCCGATGAATTTGTGCCACCCACCTGCTTGAATCCGGCGCCGATATTCGCACCGTGCAAGAGCAGCTAGGGCATAGCGATGTCAAAACCACACAAATTTATACCCATGTGCTAAGTCGTGGCGGCAACGCAGTAAAAAGCCCGCTCAGTAGTATTCTGGCGGGCTCGGGCTAGCTTTTGTGAAGATCTGCCGCATGGCGTTCACTGGCGCCGCTTCAGGCACAATTGCCAGTCACAACACTCAGGCGCAAAGGCCGCGCTGAATGTCAGCGGCGGCGGGTTTATTCCACGCTACGCACTTTCGCCGCTTCGGCTAAGTCGCGGGCGTGGCGCCATTCCAAGGCACTTTTTAGCACCAAGGTCACCAGCGCCAATAACGCTAGCAAGGACGACACGGCAAACGCGGCGGCAAATTGGTATTCGTTGTACAAAATCTCGATATGCAGTGGCATGGTGTTGGTTTGTTCGCGAATTTTGCCAGACACCACCGACACGGCGCCAAACTCGCCCATGGCGCGGGCGTTACATAAAATCAGGCCGTACAAAAGCGCCCATTTTACGCTGGGTAAGGTGACGCGGAAAAACGTCTGCCAGCCACTGGCGCCTAAGGTCAGCGCAGCTTCTTCCATGTCGCGGCCTTGGTCCTGCATCAGCGGAATAAGCTCACGCGCCACGTAGGGGAAGGTGATAAAAATGGTCGCTAGCACTATGCCAGGCACAGCGAACATCACTTGCATGTCGTGGTCGTTTAAGTACTCGCCCCACCAGCCTTGCGCGCCAAAAATCAGCATCAAGGACAAACCGGCAATCACAGGCGACACGGCGATTGGCAAGTCAATCAAGGTGATTAACAACTGCCGGCCACGAAAGCGGAACTTGGCAATGGCCCATGCGGCGGCCAAACCAAAAATCGCATTACACGGCACGGCAATCGCAGCGGCTATTAAGGTCAGTTGGATGGCATGCGCCGCCGCCGGTTCGGTAATGGCGGCGATATACACATCCCACCCTTTGCTTAAGGCTTCTTCAAACACCAGCACCAGCGGCAGTACTAAAAACAGCGCCAAGAAACTTAAAGCGATGGCGGTAAGCAACCAACGCAACCAAGTCGGTTCGGTGGTGGCGCGGCGTGATGATGCGTTCGAATTCATGCGCGTTGGCCTCCGTGGCGCTGCTGGCTCCAGTGCTGCAGGCCATTAATAATCAGCAATAACACAAACGAAATCAGTAGCATGACAGTACCCAGCGCGGCGGCGCCGGCGTAGTCGAATTCCTCTAAGCGCGACATGATCAGCAGCGGGGTGATCTCAGTGCGATACGGCATATTGCCGCTGATAAACACCACCGAGCCGTATTCGCCAACGGCACGGGCAAACGCTAGTGCAAAACCGGTCAGTAACGACGGCACTAGGCTTGGCAGAATTACCCGGTTAAAGACCTGCAGTCGGTTCGCGCCAAGGCTGGCTGCCGCTTCTTCCAGTTCGCGTTCAAAATCTTCTAGCACCGGTTGCACCGTGCGCACCACAAACGGCAAGCCGATAAAAATCAGCGCTAACGTCACCCCCAACGGCGTGTACGCCACTTTTAAACCCAGCGCGTGCAGATGCTGGCCAATCCAGCCATTGGGCGCGTACAAAGCGGTCAGCGCAATGCCGGCCACCGCGGTTGGCAGCGCAAATGGTAAATCGACCAAGGCGTCGAGGATTTTTTTACCCGGAAATTGATAACGCACCAACACCCAGGCCACCAACAAGCCAAACACCATGTTAACCAGCGCCGCAACGAACGACGCGCCAAAGGTCAGTTTGTAACTGGCCAGCGCGCGGTCACTGGCGACCACCTCGATAAAGCCGGCCCAATCTAGCTCAAAGCTTTTGAGCACTAAGGCACTGAGTGGCAAAAACACCACCAAGCTCAAGTAAAAGGTGGTAAAGCCCATCGACAGGCCAAACCCTGGTAACACTGGGCGCTGTCGCGCTGAAAACAACGGCATAAAGTCTCCGCATGGCCAAATTCAGTCGGCAAGCGAGGGCGACAGGATCATCGGCTGCCGGTCGTTCTCCTCTGCATAAGGCGACTGGCTCGCTTGCAACTAGATATTCAGACGTCTAAACATCTTTTGATGCTGGCTAGACTAACGGAATTGCCGCAAGTTAAAAAGAATCAAAAAACCATGGGTTATAACAAATTGGAATGGATAGCCACGGCGCTGCTTGCGCAGTCCTTGCGGTAACACTTGCGCGTGCAGCAGGTTCGGCGGCTCTGGCGGCGCTGCTAGGGTAAACCTTAAAAGCGCCGCGGCTTAGAGCCCTCCGCTCAGGTCTATAAGCTCAGGTCTATAAGCTCAGGACTATTCGCTCAGGACTGGGCGCTCAGGCCTAAAAGGTGGTCCAGTCAATCAGTTCGCGCTGCGTCGTATCAAAACTACCGTCGTTATCCACCTTAGTACCTCGCGAAAACTCGGCTTGGGCTTTTTGATAGTCGGCATAACTTAAACCACTGCCCTGCCCTTGCAACTCTAGGCGAACATAGGTGATGCGTTCGCCGGCCAGCGCCGTTTGCTCTGCCTGTGGCAATTGCAAATCGACCAAGCTGGCCTGCGGTGCAGTGATATAGATCCAGCGCAGTTGGCTGCTTTGCGCTGTCAACAACGCTTGGTTCACGCCAGCGAAACTGCTGAAGTTATAACTGCCGCTGCGACTGGACAGCCATGTCGGCAACAGGCTGCTAAAACTATCGGCGAGCGCGCGTTGGTTACTCGGTAAATTCAGCGTGATACTGTTGCCGCTAAGCGGCTGTTGTCGGCTACTTTGATAGCCGATAGTCCCGGTGCTGCTAGGCGATAACACTTGGTTGGTCGACACAGCAAGCACGCGCTGGCGCATGCCGTCTCGGTCAAACACCCGCAACAAGTCGGTGTCGCTGCCACTGGCGTTAAACACAAAGTGCCGCGTCCCAGCTTGCACGTTATCGCTCGTGAGCGTGGCGATCGCCATGTTTGCGCTCCAACCAATCACTCGGCCAGCGGCGGTCATATCGGCAAGACGTAATTCCAGCGTCGAATTATTGGCTTGGGTGTCCATGTCAATCTCACTGACATAACTAGGCCCGGTATTGGCAGGGGCAAGCATCAGTTGGACTTTGCCAAAACGACCGCTGTTATCTGCACAATAATTGCGCGTCACCGAGCCGGTCAGATTGGTCTGCGCTGCCTGCAGCTGGCTGCTTAACACCAGCTTGAATTCCGGTTGCGCGCGGCGAATATCGCTCCAATTGACGCTGACCGTTTTGCAGCTACAAAACTCGCTAAAGCGCTCATCGGCCAAGCGCAGGACGCCTAAATCCAAGTACGCTGGGCTGATGTAGGACTGAATGTGGTACTGACTCTGGCCATTTTTGTACACCACACTGATGTGGCTGACATCGGCCGGTTTTTGCAGTTCAAAATGCCCGTTGTTATCCGTAGCCCATTGGCTGTGCATGCTGCCATCGGCTTTGTGCAGCACCACTTTAACCCCTGCCAGCGTATGCGTTTTGCCGTTACACACCGCAGAATAACCCACGGTGTCGAGTTTAATCGTCGGTTGCACCGGCGTCGTCGTGCCACTACCGCTTGAACTGGTCGCGGTTCCACCACCGCCGCAACCTGCCACAGTGAGACATACACCAAGTACAAGCCATGCTGGCTGGGTTCGAATCATCTCACGCTCCTTGCAATCATCGGGGGCATCCCTACAGATATCTAAAGTACAGATATCTAGAGTACAAATATCTAGATATCTTGCAGTGTTTACAGGTTAAACCAAAGCGCCGCCAGCACCAACCCTGCCCACGGTAGCTCCACCATCAAGCGCACCACGACACGCCGCTGCCATGACGGTCGGGTCTGCTGCCAACGCCGCACCGCCAGCACCAAACAAAGCCATGCCAACAGGCCAAGCCCACAGAATATGGCGCGGCCCCATGGGTTTAAGTAGGCACTTTGGTGCAATTGGTACAGATGATGGCGCAGTTGCCAAGGGCTGCTAACAGCCGCCGCATCATTGACGCTTAGGCTGGCGTCCTCGATGCGCTGCAGCGCCATGCTGGTGGGGTTGACGGCGCCACTGGGCGTCTGTGGCCATTGTGCATCACCACGTGGGCTCAGTTGCCAAAAACCTGCGCTGGTCGCAGTCGGCCGCTGCCAGGTTATTTTGCCAACAGGCCAGTTGGGCCACTGCACCACTAACCTCTGCAGCTGCGGTTCAGGCAGCAGCGTGTTTAACTTTGTTGGTATGGTTGCCACAGTCGCCTCGAGCGCTGTCGGTTGCGGAAATAAGGCCGCGTAATACTCACCTGTCGACAACGTCGTTGGCACGTCACGCCAATTACCAAGCTGCATCACCACCGCACTCACGCCATACAGCAGCAGCCACGGGCTAACCAGCAGGCCAAGCCAGATATGCCAACGCAGCGCACCTTGCTGGCGCCAACGGCCAGGCCGTGGCAACACCTGCGACGGGCTTTGGCGCAGCAATCGCCAGCTTAAACCAAGCCCAGACAGGCTAAACACGCACCAAGCCAAGGCGAATGTTGCACACAGGCCAAGGCCGCTGGGTAACCATGCAAGCACCGTCGGCGGTAACACATCGGCCAGACTGCGCCTGATAGGCTCTAACCAAGCCCGCCCCAACAAGGTGTAATGCCAATCAAACACCAAGCCGCCAAAGGTTTGGCTTTGCTGGCCTGCATGGACCAGCATCGAAGTGCCGAGCGGCTCACCCTGCAGCGTCACATACTGCCGATACAGGGCAAACCCGGGTTCACTTACTGCCGGCCAATGCAAGGTGAGATAGGGTTTACGCGCACTGGCCAATTCGATGTACCAGCGTGTCGCATCAGCAGCGCCGTGCTCTTGCGCTAAAAACTGCTGGGCCGCCTGAATTTGTGCAGTGCTAGAGACCGACGATGGCTCGGCGAGCTCACAACAACCGCGCAAGGACGGCGTAAGCCACAGGTCCAACTCGGCGCGATACAAGGTCAAACTTCCGCTAAGCAGTAACCAACTGAGCGGTACCGCCAGCACCACGCCCAACCAGCGATGGCCATCTGGGCGCATTCTTAACCCGCTGTTGTGCTGGGAAGGTTCACCTGCTTTGCGCACTAGCCTTGGCGATAGCCGCCACGTCATCACCACGAGCAGCGTCAGCAGCAACCAACTGGCGATGGTGGCATAGTCACGCCACAACAATGCGCTCAGCGTGGTCGGTGCTTGCCACAACCACAGCCAAGGGCTTAGCAGCGCCAGCGCCACCAGCAGCAACACCAATAGCAACTTACGCCGCCTTGGGCTGGCAACAAGCTGGGCGAACAGGTGGGTAAAAAGCTGGCGAATAACAAGAGCAAGGCGCATGGCAACATCTTCGGATTTAGGGTGCAGCGACACCGCTGTCGGGCTTAAAAACGAACACGCCGCGACCACGCGGCGTGTTCATTTAATCGGTTACTTCTGAATTAAGATACTGATTTGATTGGTCCATTGCGCATTAGATTCTTGCGAGGTAAAAGGCAGCACTACGTCATCGGCCCCATCACCATTCACGTCCGCCACCAAATTCACCCCGCGCAGCGGCAACGGTGTGGTAAATTTTTGCGCTTTCTCAGAAAACAATTTCGCGCCGACATGCTGGAACATTTTGAGCGTTTGTTCATCGTCGGCAATCAACAACTGATACACGCCCGCTTTGTCTTTCACCACATTGGCCACCGGCATATTCACTTGGCCGGAATTGAGCGAAATGCCGACCGTCATGTCTTGCCGATACACCGGCCGATCGCCAAAACTGCCATCTTCACGTTGGCGGAAAAACTGGTAGTCGATGTCGGCCGACCCCGTCAGCAAGGCGCCGACGATTTTCGACAAGCCAATTTCTGCCACTGGCGTGAAAAAATCGTCGCGATTGTCGCCGTCTAAATCTTTGAATTGCACTTCAAACTGCACGCCATTGGTATTAATTTTCTGATCCGGCTCTTTGTTAAAGCTGACCAAGCCGCCAACCGCCGGCTTTTTGCCATAGTGAATTTGATAGCTGTATTGTTGGTCCATCGCGTCTTTGTAAAACGCCTGCTGCACCACTAAATCCAATACGCCATCGTGGTTTAAGTCTTGGATCCGCTCAAACAGCCGCAGCGCTAAATTGGTAAAACTGCGGCCATCGCCAGCCCGTTGTTGCGCTTGCAAATCAGGGGTTAACCCCACACCGAGTGCTTGCACTGTTGGCTCTTTGGCAAAGGAGCCATCGGCTTGCTGCACAAACCAACGCACCGTGTCGTCTTGGGCAAAACCGATATCCAAACGACCGTCGACATTCACATCGCCTTGTTGCGGCGTTTTCACCGTCACCGTCGGGCCGTCGTTGTAGATAATGCTTTGCGCTTGCACCGCCAACTCATACTGCACAAAGCGGCCATCGGCCTGTTGCACCAACAAATGGTAATCGGTGAAATCGGGAATTAAAAAATCACTCAGGCCATCTTTGTTAACATCGAGCACCATCTCAATGGATTTAAAGCGCTTTTTATCCACCACGCGATAAATAGAACTCACCGCATGCAATTGCGACCAACGCTGCGCACTTTGGTCAAATCGCCACAGCCCATCGGTCGCCAGTGCCACTAACTGCTCGGACGCTTGCCCAACCAAGGTGGCATTTTGGAAAAATTGGCCATTGGCTAAGATCGGAATTTGTTGTGCAGTGCCGGCGTTGATATCGACTAAGCTACACCAGCGTTTCTCACTGTCATGCCCCGACACCACCAAGGATGACGTGCCTTTTAAATGCAACACACTGCCACTGGCAGGGTGGCCTAGGGCAATGGTTTTAACTGAAAAGTCAGCGGCGTTGCTGGAAAAGCCGACAACGCTGGCCAACATCACTGCAGCCATCTGATTTAGCGAACAACGGCGAAACTGCGCCATACCAACTGCTCCGTGCAAAAAATGGGGGAAAGCGCCAGTGTACGCAGTCTTGCTTGCGCAAAGCGAGGTGAAAACTGCCGAGCTGACGTAAAAAAATGTAACAAAGTTGCCACTTGGATGCAGCAACCTAGGCAAAGTTCCAGGTTAAAACATGCCTTAGCCGCAGTTTTGCTGCCATCACGCGGCTAAAACAGCTAAACTAGCGGTTTTTTCTACGTTCGGAGTACGACATGTCGATCAACTGGTTCCCCGGCCATATGCACAAGGCCCGCAAAGAAATCGCTGAAGTGATGCCCCAAGTGGACGTCATTATCGAGATGATCGACGCGCGTATCCCATTTTCCAGCGAAAACCCGCTGGTGCCCGAGCTGCGCGGCGACACGCCCTGTATCAAGGTGCTGAACAAAGCCGACCTGGCCGACCCCGCCATGGTCGCCGTCTGGCAAGCGCATTTTGAACAAGAAAAAGGCGTGCGCGCCATTCCAATTAGCCAGCAAAACCCTGAGCAAATCCGCGCCTTGCTCGATTTGTGCGTCGAGTTATTGCCCGAACGCAACTTCGACGTGCGCGGCCCACGCGCCATGATCATGGGCATTCCAAACGTTGGCAAATCAACGCTGATCAATACCTTAGCCGGTAAAGTCATCGCCAAAACCGGTAACGAAGCCGGTGTGACCAAAGCACAACAACGCATTCGTTTAGAAAACGGCGTGATCTTAACCGACACCCCCGGCTTTTTATGGCCCAAATTAACCCCGCCAAGCTGCGGCTACCGCTTGGCCATCACCGGCGCTATTAAAGAAAGCGCCTTTGATTACGGTGACATCGCCTTGTACGCCGCCGAATATTTGTTAAAAGCCTACCCAGAGCGTTTGCAAAAACGCTATCAATTCAGTGAATTACCCGAGCATGACCTCGCCGTGCTCGACGCCATCGGCGAGCGCCGCGGTTGCATGGCCAAAGGCGGTATCGTCGACGTCACCAAAGCCGGCGCCATTTTAATCAACGACCTGCGCGCCGGTTTATTAGGCCCCATCTGCCTCGAAACCCCAGAGATGGTGGTACAAGAAGTCGCCGACGCCAAAGCGTTAGACGAGCAAAAAGCCATCGAGAAAGAAGCACGGGACAAAGAGCGCGCACGGCGGACGAAGAAGAACCGGAGGTAGTTTGGTTTCGCACGCTGGGTTTGCTGTTCTATAAAACTTGTTTCGCCTATGCGGCGCGCCGTTTTAAAAGCTTTCGGCGTTGCCGAGGTACTTTCTTTGCTGGCTTGCAGGTTTAGCATTTGTTTTAAAATGATTTTCGCCTGCACGGCGAGCGTGGTTGCCTGCCGTAGGCGCCTTTTCGCACGCTGGTTTTGATGGCCGATTTTTAAGTGATTTCGCCTTCGCGGCGGGCTTTTTAAGAGCTTTCGGCGTTGCCGAGGTACTTTCTTTGCTGGCAAAGAAAGTACCCAAAGAAACCAGCCCCGGGATCGCTCGAAAGCCCGCTAAAAAATTCGTCCGCCAAGGCGCCGTCGTAACTCGCGTGCCGCTACCGTCGGCCCGCTCGAACATACGCCGTCTTAAAACCTTGGCAAACGATTTTTTAACGGCTCGCTTTACGGGGCGGCAAGAGCAACCACGAAGAGCAAAGAGCCAGACCTGCAGTTTATTGTCTCTCCTGCGTCCGCAGACTTTTGTATATGCGGTTGGTCGCCACACAACTATAACTTTGGCCAACGCTTTTCGCTTTTCATCCCCGTAAAGCGAGCCTGTCGAAAACGAGTGGCCAAGGTTTTAAGACGGCATATGTTTGAGGCTCGCGACGGTAGCGCGAGCCGAGTTATGCCGGCGCCTTGGACGCTTGA
>JACCDZ010044527.1_pt1 | contig 13920 bp, 16 predicted proteins | sample 7449551 | NCBI WGS metagenome assembly JACCDZ01 (sample SAMN15323452, study PRJNA562643) | freshwater metagenome | isolation source: river surface water | place: USA:Blue River Watershed | collected 2017-08-18
GAGTAGTTTTTAGTACCATCCCAATTAGCTTTAATAACGACCATAATGGTATTGAAATCTGCCTTGTGTATGCCATATAATGCCACCTTCTTTTTCTTTAATAACGACCATAATGGTATTGAAATCGCAATAAGTCTGCTACTCCCCAAATGAAATTAGCCTTTAATAACGACCATAATGGTATTGAAATTTGTCTTCCATAATAAGATTGCTATCGCTTAAATTCTTTAATAACGACCATAATGGTATTGAAATTTGATTGGAATGATGATTAACTTTTTATCTTCCTCTTTAATAACGACCATAATGGTATTGAAATTTTACAACAAATCAAAAAGAAATAGATGACGAAGCCCTTTAATAACGACCATAATGGTATTGAAATACTGTAGATGATTTTGAAAGAGCTGAAATTGAAGCTTTAATAACGACCGTAGTGGTATTGAAATGACGATAAAGACTTAGAAAAAGAACTTGAAGAGTTCTTAATCTTAATAACGACCATAACGGTATTTAATTTTTGACAGAAACGAATTGGTAAATGAATTTGAAAAATAAATATGAATTTAGAAGATTGCTAAACGGTTGATATCGTATATTTTATTTATCTATAACATTGATATATGATATCAATCCTACCAAATTTTTAACTGCATAACCTATTTGGTCACAACTACTTCTACATTCTCTCAAAAATTCGATATGTGCTTGGAAAGTTTCTATATTTCGTGTTCTTTCCGATAAATCTCTATCGACAAGTTTGTTTTTAATACCGTCATTGATTTTTATGCCATATCCCGTTAAATAATACTCGGTTCTATCACCTTGTGCTTTGTGAAAATTTGAGTTTGCTTTAGATAATTTTTGCATATAATATACAATATTTTCTTGTATAGATTGTCTTGTAGCTAATGCTCTTGATTGCAAATCCATAAATGTTTTATAGTCTTTGCTACCTAAAATAGCAAATAATTCATTCATTTCATTGTTCAAATTATCTCTTTGTTTATCGAATAATGTACACATCTTATCGTTATAATCTTCTAATTCTAACAAATGTTTTTCTATTTGCGGATTTGACGCTTTTTTATAATCAACATGTGTTAATGTTTTTTTAGGTTTATCAGATGATTCGTTATTATTTTCAACCGTGTTATTATCGCTCATTTTATAATTTATTTTTATTTATATCTATTTTTAGTGTTTTGTTTAAAAAGAATTAAGCTTTTTTCCATATTACGTCATAGTAGTAATCAAATTTATAATTTAGACTTGATTCGGTTTGTTTATAAATTATATTCGCTACATTTTGATTAGGGTCTGTTGTTAATTGGAAATTTTTAACTGTTATACTATTTTTGAAATCGGCAACTCTTTTAACATAATCGCTTGAAGATTCTCCTCCTATAGTTGGTGGTGTTATTAAATTCTCTCTAAATTTAGTATCGTATTGTAAAGCTATCACGGGTTCATTATTGCTATCTAAAAAACCTTGAGGTTCACCTATTTTGTAATATTTAATATAAAGTATAATGTTGAAGAATTTAATTCTTGGATATACATTTTCGGATATATATTGGTAGATAGCAGCATCTATATCACCTTTAAGTGTTTTTTGATTGTCTATGCCTGCAAAAGTTCTATTTACTTTTAATTGTGCAAAAATATATTGTGTTACGAGCTCTCTTACATTTATTTTCAAATCCCATTTAGTAAATTCTCTCTTTTCTTGTTCACTCTGTGCGGGGGATATTATCATAGAATGATTTATATTCTTGATTTCTTCTGTGTTGAAAGTTCTATTAATATCTTCCAATCTTATACCTTGGGTTTTATCTGAAGATTCTGTCCAATTTATATCATTTTCGTTAATTAACATTTCATCTTCGATTTCTAAAATTTTAGAAGAAAAAAAAGACCTTTGTTCTTTCATATTCATTGTTCCTGCGATACCTTCTAAACTATATTCTTTTGTTAGGAATGATTTTCTCATAATTATTTCTTTTTTGTATATATTTATTTGGCTTGTATATCTTTATTTAAAAATATCATTTATTTTTTAAACTTTTTTACATTTCTGTTTATAATTAAAAAATAAATGTAATTATGGCAAAACAAAAACCAAATGGTAAACAATTCTCTTTTTCACAAGTAGGTGATTTACTTAAAGATATGAGTAAAAAAATACCTTTAGTGATAGCGAATGATAAAGAAGATGAAAACCAAGAATATATCGGTACGGGTATTTATATTCTTAATGCTGCTTTAAGCGGTTCTCTTTTCGGTGGTATACAATCTAATAGAATCACTGTATTTGCGGGTGATAGTGGAGCGGGTAAATCGTTCTTATGTTATAATGTTGTTAAACAAGCACAGAAAAATGGGTGGAATTGTATCTATATCGATACTGAATTTTCGATACAAAGAAATCAATTACCTAATTATGGTATAGATATTTCTGAAGATAAATTCATGCTTATTCGTTCTAATATAGTTGAAGATATTACTAAAATTTTAGCACAACTATTAGACCAATATAAAGAAGTTAAAATGGAAGGTGGTGAGATACCTAAAACTCTAATAATTCTTGATAGTGTTGGTTTATTAGCATCACGTAAAGAAACAGAAGATGCATTGGCGGGTGCAGAGAAAGCGGACTTTACGAAAAGTAAAAAACTTGGTTCTATGTTCCGTATTATTAACGGAGATTTGGGATATTTAAACATTCCGATGATTTGTACGAACCACGTTTATGATGAAATGTCGATGTTCCCAAAGAAGATAATGAAAGGTGGTACTGGATTGTATTACTCAGCGTCGGTGGTTTCTTTCTTGTCTAAAGCAAAATTGAAAGAGGGTGAAGAAGATGAAATGGATTTAGGGCAATCGGGTATTACAGTAACATTTAAAACTGAGAAAAACCGTTTAGCTAAACCTAAAAAAGTTAAATTTGATATATCTTTTGTCAAAGGATGTAATCCATATAAAGGTTTAGATGCGTTTTGTAGACCCGAATTTTTCGATAGTGTTGGTATCGGTATGGGTAAATGGGAAGCTTATCCTAAACCCGTTGAAAAAGTTGATAAATCTACAGGAGAAGTTATTTATAAAATGGGCGAATTTAAAGCGGGTGGTAATAGATGGTATGTTAAACATTTAGGTGGATATGTAACAAAATCTGAATTATTTACATCTAAAGTTTTCACACAAGAAGTATTAGATGCTTTAGAACCTATTGTTAATAATTACTTTAAATATAAATCACTCGATGAATTGGAAGAGTTCCAAAAGCAATTTGAAGAACACGAAGATGATTCTTTTGATGGCGAAACGCCATCGACATCAATGGATGATTTGTTTGATTAAAATATAAAGGGATTTTCAGAATCCCTTTTTTATTTAAAAATATCTATTCAACAATTAAAATATTAATTCCGACCTGTTAATTTTCATATTTTTAAGAATTTGTTCTGCAATTTTCTTAATTGTTGATAAAACTTCAAATTTATTGGGTATCTTATTTGTTAAATCATAACTATATGTTCTATTTTCTTTATTAAAATGTTTAAATTTTAATAAAATACAGTTATTCGCTAAATAGAATAATTCTGTAGTTGAATCTCCTTTTATATTCATAATCAATTATTTAAGTGGACTTGCTTATATATTATAGTTAGGTGCAATAAAAAATAAATTTCCCACCGCACCCGTACTAATCAAAGTTTCAGGTAATCTTTAACTTTTCGTGTTATATCATTAATATCGCTTTGAGTGATATTGTAATGATTTTTTAAAGCCTCTTTAAATCCGTGCCAGTTATGTGCTATTATAAAAGACTACACAAAGCCCTAATAAAATACTTTAGTTCATCCAATCTATTTTCTGCTATATATTTCGATTGTTTTTCAAAAAAATAACTGAATTGATGAATAAATTTCTTTTAACTTTTGTTCTTTCATAATGAAACGTTTTATAACAACAAATATAAGCAATTATTTTCAAACCATCTAATAAATGTTGTTTTATTTTTTGAATAACACCTTCCAATGAAGTAATATTACTATTAGAACAATATACGACTTAAAATAAACTAATTGTGTATTTATCGGTATATTCTTCAATTTTGAATAAAACACCATTCATTTCATTTATAATAATATCCAATTCGTCGTTTGGAAAACTTTCGTCTTTTTTAAGAATAACTTCTTTATTATACGATAATTTATCTTCTAATTTTTTTAATACCATCAAAAAAACTCTATGTGTTAAATCACCCATTTCTTCGGGTGGCATTACGTGGAATGTATTTTTTATAACAAAGTTGTGAAATGTGTAATCGTTTATTGTGTGTGGATAGTATATAATGTTTGATGATACGTTATATTGTGGATAAATTATAATATCATCGCCCATCAGGAGTTTCACATTTGTGTTATATACAACTCTTTGAGCTTCCAATCTTTTAGAATCTCTTGGATTATTAAATATATTATACTCTTTTAAAAAAGGTATTCGTTTTATTAAAATATTTTTAATATCATTATTTTGAATAGTGATATTTTGTTTTTCATTCAAATATCCTAAGTAATTTTTTATATATCTCATTATTTTAATAAATTATAATATTTAACAAATTTTTTAGCTACATCATCAAGACCTATAACACCACCGTTTATTTTTTTTCTTACATCGTTTATAATATCTTGTGAACTACCTTTATCGGCGACACTATTTAATTTAACAGAATCCCAAAACCAAGCGGCACTCAATAATGGATATTTTGTTGCTATTAAATCGGGATTATTTATAATATCGTCATCAACAAATTTATCAAATGATGCGTAATTATTTTTACCAGTTAGTTGAATATAACCTCTTCCTCGATATGTCCAACCTTCTTGTGTAGCTTCAACACCATTTCCCATACGCCCACCATAAACTTTGGATGCTATTTTCTGAGGATTTCTACCATATACTTTTGCTTCGTTGATACTTTTAAAATATTTTGGGAATATTACTAACAATCTATCTGCTGAGTAATTTACGTTTTCAACTGTGGATTTAAAACTACCCGATTCGTGGTCGCAGTTTGCTAAGAAATGTGCTAATCTCAACGGGGTGTCGATTTTAAATCTATTAAATACTAATGGTAATTCTGATAATACTGAATCGGGTACTACGCCTTTTAATTTTTCTATGTTCATAATTATATATTTTTATTTTCATTTCTCATTTGTAAGAATGTTAAAATATTTTGTATCGTTATTATACCGAATAAAACCAATATAAAAACAGCATCTAATATTAAAACTTCCATGATTAATTGTGTTTCTTTTATGATATAAAATACTTGTATATTACCCAATACATATAATGTTGTTATAATAAATGCTGTTATTCTACGAGCAGATGATTTATTATCATCTCCTTCTAAAGTGGGTCTTAACCAATTCCAAACACTATCTAAACCAAAGAATTTGAATACTTTTAACATAAAGGAACGTTTTTCTTATATATAAAAAATGGAATTTAAAAACAGCGATTTGTATAAAGAAATAATAAAAAGTGATAAATTTTTAAGTGTTCCTTTTTATAGTAATAGTGGTATAATTATAAGCGAAGATAATATTCAGTATATTATTGATATAGAAATAATCAAGGCTACTAAAAATTTCAATTTAATTAATGATGTCGAAAACAATATAAATATTGATTCTATAAAAGAGAAGATAATATATTTTTATAATTCTAATATAGGAAATCCGTATCTTATTTTAGAATTTGCATATTTTAATAAAGATAATGTTGATAGTGGTGTTTTGGATATAGAGAATAGCGATGGTTTCTATGAATGGTTGATTAGATAAATTGGTGAAATTTATTACCAAATAATAAAACAAAAACGATATTCTTTTTATAATAAAAAAGAATATAAAATTTTATGGCTAATTTGGGGAAACAGACGACGAACAAGAACAAGAACAAAAACACAGAATCATTAGAGAAATATTTTTTCGCATATATCATGGAGAATCCAAAGTTCTTTTCAAGAACTGAGTCCATGAATTTTAAAAATTCTAAAATCAAATTTATATTTGAAAGAATTAAAAACTACTATTTGACACAAGATAAACCAATTGTGCCATCAAATCATAAAATTTATGAATTGGTTAGAATGGATGACCCCGATGGTGATGCGATTTCGAGTGAATATTTAAAAGGTCTTTTAGCAGTAGATATTGGTAACATGGTTCAAAGTAATGACGATGATTATCTTAAAAAATCTTTCTATTCTTGGTTAACTTACAATAACATGAAAGGTAAAATGTATGGTGCTATAGATTATATCCGAGATATGGATGAAATTGATTATAACAATACTGAGTTGGTTGCATCTAAGTTAAAAGAAATTATGGCGGATGCTACTCTGATGAATTATGATGATGAAAATATCGGTTTAGATTTCTTTGATGTAGAATCTCATATTCAAGATATATCACAATCTAAAGTTCCTACGGGTTGGCAATCGATTGATGAATTATTAAACGGTGGTTGGACAAGAAAAACGTTAAATATTATAGTAGGTGGTTCTAATAGTGGTAAATCTTTATGGTTATGTAATATAGGAGTTAATGCTGCCGAACATGGTAAAAATGTTTTGTATGTAACATTAGAGATGAGTGATAAAGAAGTTATCAAAAGAATGGGTTCTAAGTGGTTGAAAATTCCAATAGATGAATATGATATGAAATCTCTTGATAAAACTTTTATGAAGAGGAAACTTAAAGAGTTAACTACGAGAGCTGCACAACACGCAGATGATAATTTATTTAGTTCTGCAATGGGTCAAATTTTCGTTAAAGAATTTCCATCGGGTACATGTTCTGTGGAAGATGTTGATAATCATATCAAACATTTAGAAGAAACTAAGGGTATTAAAATTGATATGGTAGTTTTAGATTATTTAACTATTATGCAACCCGAAAAAGGTGATGGTACACTTTTCTCTAATGGTAAATATTTATCTAACGGTCTCCGTGCTATAGCACAAATTAGAGATTTGGTTATGGTGACTGCTATGCAAATTGGTAAAGATGCTCAATCTGCACCCGAAATTTCTATGAACGATATTTCAGAGTCGAAGGCTATATATGAGAATGCTGATTTGATATTTGGTTTAATTAGAACCGATGCCATGCGTAGAGAAAATAAGTATATACTTAAATTGCTTAAATTGAGAAATGGTTCTTTTAAATGGGAGAAAACCCATTTCGAATTGAATCCTACATATTTGAGTATTATAAACGATAAAAAATTAGATTTTAGTTAGTGAATTTATAGGTAGGTTTTTGTAAACTTTTTTAAAAAATATAATAAAATAAGTATAAAATAAAATAATAGTTATGTCAAAAAATAATAATTTTGAAGAAGATGGTTTAGAAGATAACGAATTTTCAAATGAAGATGGTTTTGTAGATGATTTAGATATTGAAATTGAAGTAGATAGTGAAAGAGTTGATATTGATATTGATATTGATATTATAATTGAAAATGATGCGGAAGAAGTTTTAATAGATATTGTAGATGAAACACCTAAGAAAATCTCTAAACATAAAGAGAGTGGTAAACATTCACTTAAATATGATTCGATATTCAAAGGTAAAAAAGATGATACTGATTTAGATGAATATATTATAGAATCTGCTAATAAGAATAATAATTTCGAACCCAATGCAGCATCATCATATGCGTTTGAACGAGAGTCTCCAACAGAATATGTTAGATTAAACAATTTGAAAAAAGAATTGTATAATGTCATTGTTGATGATATAAAACTGAATATAAAAAATTCAAGACGTAAACCATCAAGAGTTGATTTTAATAAATATTATAGTGTTATAGTTAGTAGATTGGATATGGGTTCTTATTCATATTCAGAAGTTTTTATAGAATTTGCTTATTATTTTTCAGATAATATTGAGAATATGTTTAAATTACTTGATAAAAAATGGGGGGGTAAAATAGCTCAGGAGTTAGCGAGAAAAGGTAACATTAGAGGTGTTAAAAATTTAGATGATATAGATTTTTTATAATTTTTAAATAGCTATATATTTAATATAAAAAACAAAAAATCAAAAAACATAAAAATAAAGTTTGTTTAAAACAAACTTTATTTTTTAAAAACATACAAAATGAAATTGTGTGTTTGATATATACTAACCCAAACAATTAATAAAAATAAAAATAAATAAAAACAAATAAAATATGGAGATGAATGTTATAAAAAGAAATGGTCAAAAAGAACCTTTAAATTATGAGAAAATTAATAAAGTGTTGCTATGGGCTGTTGAAAATTTGAGTGGTGTTTCAGCATCACAAGTTGCGATGAATGCGAGGTTACAATTCTATAATGGTATTAAAACGAATGATATTCACACCGTTTTGATACAATCTGCTGTTGAACTAATATCCGAAAATGAACCTAATTATCAGTTTGTAGCTTCTAATTTATTAAACTTTTATATTAGAAAAAATATATTCGATACATTCGATAATATGCCTCATATTAAAGATATTATGAATAAGAATGTTAAATCGGGTGTATATGATTCTTTATTATTAAAATCTTTTACTGATGAAGAATTAGAAAAAATTAATGGTTTTATAAAACATGAAAGAGATTTCGGATTTACTTGGGCAGGTCTTCAACAATTGGTTGATAAATATCTTTTAAAAGATAGAATAAAAGGAGAATTATATGAAACACCGCAATATATGTATATGTTTATTGCAATGACTCTTTTCGCAGATTATAAAGGTGATAAATTGGGGATGATTAAAACTTTTTATAATTTGATTTCTAAGTGGAAAATTAGTTTACCTACACCTATTATGTGTGGTGTTAGAACTCCCAACAGACAATATTCTTCATGTACATTGATAGATGTCGGTGACTCTTTAGAATCTATCTATTCTTCTAATACGGCAGTTGGATATTACACATCTAAAAGAGCGGGTATCGGTTTAAATGTTGGTAAAATTCGTGCAATAGGTTCTTCTATTAGAGGTGGGGAAGTTGTTCACACAGGTGTTATACCTTTCTTGAAAATGTTTGAATCGACTACAAGAAGCTGCACGCAAAATGGGGTTAGGGGAGGATGTTTTTTCAAAAACACTGATATTCAGGTAGTTAAGTCGGTAACGATAGATAATAAAGAATATAAATTAACTGATGAAATAGAGATTGATGGAAAGATGGTTAAAGTTTCTTCTTTAATAGATAATCAATATCTATAAAATATTTAAAATAATATCAAAATAAAAATGGAATATAGATGTAAAATATGTAATAAAAGTATAAAACTTCTTAAAAATCATTTAAGAATATCTCACAAAATAAACAGTGAAATATATTTTAATGAATTTAAAGAAGAAATTGAAAAATATAATCTATTTAATATTTATCAGAAAGATGAAAGAAAAAGATATTCACCAAATTGTATAGAGTTTTATTTAAATAAAGGATATAGTGAAGAAGAAGCTAAAAATTTATTAGAACAACATAGGAGTAAACAACCATTTAGAAACAAAAAAGATTTTAGACCAAATCAGATAGGTTTTTGGTTAAAAAAAGGATATGGTGAAGAAGAAGCTAAAGAAAAATTAAAAGAATTTCAATCTAATGATTTAAATTCTTTGATAAAAAAATATGGTGAAGAATTGGGTAAAATTAGATATATCGATTATATAGAAAGTTTGAAGAAAAGAAAAGATACTGAAATATCTAATTATATAAATAATGGATTAGACGAAGAAAAAGCTGTTGAAAAATTTAATAAAAAAAGAAGAGATGTATCACCAAGAAGAATTGAATATTGGATGAATTTAGGATATAATGAAGACGTATCAAATATTTTAATTTCAGAATGGCAAGACACCTCTTCTATAAAAAAAATAATGAAAAAATATAATTTATCATTTGATGATGCTATTCTTAAACAAGATATACATATAAATAAAATATTAGACACTAAACTTGAAAGGGGGTTAATGATTCCTTATAATGAAAGAAACGATTTTGAATATTATAAATTAATGGTTTGGAGAGAAACAAATAAAAATTATAGATTATATAAAACAATGATTGATGCTAATAGTATAAGAGGAAAAGATTTTCATTTAGACCATAAATATTCAATATTTGAAGGGTTTGTGAATGAAATAGATTATAAAATTATAGGAAGTATTTATAATTTAGAAATATTAGAATGTTTTACAAATTTATCTAAAAATATAAAATGCACAATAACAAAAGAAGATTTAATAAAAAAATATAAAGATGGCAATGAAAATAAAAATTAATTACGAAAACAAAAAAATACAAGATGTTGAATTAGGAGATTATGTCGTATCTTTTGATATAGAAAATAATAAATTCAGACACAATGTGGTTACGAATACGCATTTACCTATTGTTAAACGTGAAAATCAAGTAAAATTGATTACCACTGACGGGACATGGTTCATAACTTCTAAAACCCATCCAATGTGCTTTAGAAACGAAAATGGTAATTGGGATTATAAACCAACTGAAAATATCATCGTAGGAGATATAGTAAAATCGCAAAATGGTTTAGAAACAGAAATATTATCTATTAAAATAGGAAACGAAATAGAAGAAGAAAATGATGAACAATTTTTTGATATATCGGTTAATAATGATAATAATTATTTAGCAGGTCATAATGATAAAAAAGTGGTTGTTCATAATTCATCTACAACCTATTTTCCTTTTTGGCATAAAGAGATAGAAGATGTTTTAGTTTTGAAAAATAATAAAGGCACTGATGATAACAGAGTTCGTAAAATGGATTATGGGATTCAGTTCTGTAGATTGTTCTATAAAAGATTTATAGCAAATGAAACCATAACACTTTTTTCACCACATGAAGTAAAAGACTTATACGAGGCTTTCGGTGATAATGAAAAATTTGAAGAATTATATCTTAAATATGAGAAAGATAATAAAGTTAGTAAAAAAGTTATTAAAGCAAGAGATTTGATGAATCAGTTTTGTCAAGAAAGAATTGGTACGGGTCGTATATATTTACAAAATATTGACCATGCTAATGAACACTCATCTTTTTTAGAACAAATATCAATGTCGAATTTGTGTGTTGAAATAACATTACCTGTAAATTATATGTCACATATAGACGATGGTAGAACTGTTAAAAAATGGATAACTGTTAAATCAGAAGATTTGGAAGAATATAACGAATGGCGAAAAGATAACCAAACTTTATATTTGAATGGTAGAACTAATAAATTACATAAATTGACAAATACAAATTTATTCGAATTATTCGACTCTCCTAATAATATAAAAGATGATACAATATTCTTTGAAGAAGAATTTGAATTAGTATGGGGCGAAACTCCCGCTGAAATAGCTTTATGTGTATTATCAGCAATAAATTTAGGTGCGATTAAAGAATTGAGTGATTTAGAAGAAATTTGTGAATTTACTGTAAGAGCATTGGATTATGTCATTACACATCAAGATTATCCCGTTGAAGCTGCTAAAAAAATGTTACAACGCAGAAGTATTGGAGTAGGTGTTACTAACTTGGCTTATTATTTTGCTAAAAATAACGTAGAATATGGTTCTGCTGAGTCTTTATTATTATTGGATGAGACTATGGAATTTATTCAATATTATTTGATAAAAGCATCTGTTAAATTGGCTAAAGAATATGGTAAGTGTGGATTCTTTAACAAAACAAAATATTCTAAAGGTATTTTACCAATAGATACATATTGTAAAAAAGTAGATGGTATAGTAAGTAGACCTTATAAATTAGATTGGGAAGGATTAAGACGAGATGTATTAACATATGGTATGAGAAACTCTACACTTACGGCTATCATGCCTTGTGAGTCATCGTCTGTGGTTTCAAATTCAACCAACGGTATTGAACCTCCTCGTAATTTAATAACAATTAAAAAATCTAAACAAGGTGTTATTAAAATGGCAGTTCCCGAAGTTTATAAATTAAAGAATAAATATAAAATGGCATTCGATGTTACTAATAAAGAATATTCCAATATACAAGCAGTTATTCAAAAATGGATAGACCAAGGTATTTCGGGTAACCATTATTATTCTATGGAAAACGGCGAGTCATTATCTATGACAGAAGTTGTGAAAGATATTATATATTTTTATAATATGGGTGGTAAACAATTGTATTATGCAAACACTTCAGATGGTAAGACAGATGATATCAATAAAATGATGAATGAGAAATCTAATACAGTTAAGAGCGAAGTCGTGGACGATGAAGATGGGGAGGATTGTGTAGGGGGTGCTTGTTCCATTTAATAGAAAATAATCAAAAAATAAAAAACCAAGAATATTCTTGGTTTTTTATTTAATATATACCAAAAATAATGTTTGATTATGAAAAATATATTAAAATTTGAGGATTTTTTATTGGAGAGTGTTGATTTTGGTGATGGTGATGATACGTGTGGATGTGATAATTGTATATGTGGTGTGAATGATGAATATTTTGGTGAAGTTGAAGATGTAGTAGATTTAAATGATATAGTTAGCGAATCTTCTAATTATGAAAGAACTGATTCGGGAAAAATTAAATATAGAGATGAAATTTTCCAAGGTTTTAATAAACCGAAAAGAGCTCCAAAAGGAGATAAACATAAATATAGAGTTTTAGCAAAAGATGGTGATAAAATATCTATTGTATCTTTTGGTGCGAGAGGTTATGATGATTATTTACAACACAAAGATAAAAAAAGAAGAAAGAATTTTAGAGCAAGAATGAGATGTGATAAAAAATATTCAAAACTTACAGCTAAATATTGGGTGTGTAATTATAATTGGTAGAAATTTTTTGATATTTCAATAAATTGTTATATATTTGGTGATTATGAAAAGTATTATTTTAAAATATTATGAATATTTGTGTGAAATATTTGATTCTAAAAATTATTTGTTAGAATCTCATACGCAATTAAAAACAGTATATACTTTTAATATAGGTGAACATACTTATAGAGTATTTTTCAATGCTTTAAAGGATGGTCACTATCATTTATCATTCTCACTATTTAATAAAGAGAATGGTTTGGAAACATATGAATTATTGAAAAATAGCAAACATGGTATCAAAGTATTATCGAATGTTAAAAATATCGTAGATGAGTTTTTAAAAATTCAAAAAGTTGATATGTTAGTATATGAAAGTTTTGATATTGAAAGGGAATATGTTTATATGAGGTTTGCACAACATTTAAAATTATCGCATTTCGATAATTATTATACAAAGGATTATAATTTTGAGAATAATAAAGTTAAATTATTCATTTTAGTTAATTTAAATACTGATTATCGATATTATTTAAATAATGATTATATAGATAAAAACATTACCAAACTGTTCAAGAAATAAAAATGCGAAACAATATGAAAATACAAATGTGTAAAAGAAAAGGCGGTATATACGCACAAAGGTTTGAGGTTTTTGGCTTAAATGAAAAAGGTCAAGAATGTTGGTTTTTAATTTATCATAATCAAGCCAAAAACTATGCACAAGCCGTTAGATTTTGGAAAAAAACATGGGGTAAAAAATGTAAAGCTTTCTATTTGCGAAATGCAAAACCCGTCGATGATAGATTAACCATCGTTTGTTAATTAATACTCGGAAGTGTAATTTTTTCGTATCTAATTATAAACTTTTAAAATGTTTATTTATATAATATGTAAATAAAAAAATAAATAATTATGTCAGAAAATAAAAAAACAATTATCAACTTAAATCAAGATGATTTTTCTAAAGAACCTATATTCTTTGGTAGTGATATGGGGTTACAACGTTATGATAAATTTAGATATAA
>JACCDZ010561610.1_pt1 | contig 13918 bp, 13 predicted proteins | sample 7449551 | NCBI WGS metagenome assembly JACCDZ01 (sample SAMN15323452, study PRJNA562643) | freshwater metagenome | isolation source: river surface water | place: USA:Blue River Watershed | collected 2017-08-18
GCAGACAATCCCTGCCACCTGGTCGAGTGCGACCGAGGTCACTGGCCTGCCAACTCCTAGGCTGCTGACGACTGCCGAGTTCGCCGAGCTCGCGCGCGACGCGAAGTCAACAATTCTCAAAAATCACTGTTTGCAGGGTCATCACCACGGCGTACGTCCGTTGAAGATGCCAAATGGCCGCCTGCGTTGGAGGTACGAAGAGGTCATGGCACTTCTCGTGGGAGTCCAAAAATGAAAAACCCGGAACGCCGCCGCCAAGCAACCGAATCCGGGTTTAAGCAGATGAGCTTCCTGCCTGAGCCGGATGTTAATCCAAAATGGCCCAGTCCCGGTACACAGGCCGCAAGGGCTCTTACTCGCCTGCTGTCGGGGGAGCGTCTAACCCAGCCGAGTTACGGCCTCTACTGCTGGCGATTGGCAGCGTACATCAAGGAATTGGGCTATCTCGGCTGGCCGATAGAGTCCGCCGATGTGCCATGTCCGCCAGGTGTGGGAACGGGCCGCGCTATTCGAGAATACTGGCTTGACGCCGGGCTTATCGAAAAAATAGCTCGGCAAGATGCTCCGAGCTTCGTCCGCTACGAATGGCTAAAGCGCCAATGGGACGCGCTGCACCAGGTCGCGGCATCTTCAGAGCGCGACGCTGCCATGTCACAAATCGCTAAACAATGCGGGGTGTGACTATGGCGCGAATCAGAACCATCAAGCCGACCTTTTTCACGTCCGAGGACATCCTCGACCTATCGGCGCACGCTCGACTGCTGTATATCGCGTGCTGGTGCGAAGCCGACCGAGAGGGGCGTCTTTGCTGGAAGCCTAGAACGCTACGCATTCGATACCTTCCGACCGATGCCGTCGACATTGAATCGGTCGCCGCTGAGCTCATCGCGCGCGGCCTGGTGCGACTGTACGGCGACGGACTGGCATGGATTCCGAGCTTCTTGCTACATCAGCACATCAATCCGCGCGAATCGGCCAGCAAATTGCCTGCTCCGGCTGACGCGTTGACCACGCGTGCATCGCGCGACAGTGACGCACAGATAGGAAGGGAAAGGAAAGGAAGGATAGAAGTCACGTCGACTAGCGACGCTGTCCCAATCCTCGAGCATCTGAACACCAGGACGGGAAAAGGCTTCCGCCCTGTCGATGCAAACCTCAAACCCATTGCTGCTCGCCTTGCCGAAGGCTCGACGGCCGATGACTGCCGCTCTGTCATCGATGCCAAGGTGCGGCAGTGGAGTGATGACGCGAAGATGCGCGAGTACCTGCGCCCGAAGACCTTGTTCAACGCTACGAACTTCGCGCAGTACCTCGGCGAGGTCGCTGGCAATCCGAGCGGGGAGGCCGCATGGGAATGATGCCTCTACCGTTCGGCGCGCTGCCGATTGAACAGGTGCGGCTGCGTGGTCAGCGACCCGCGCACCTAGTGCTCATCTCACAGGTTGGCGCGCTGCCGACCGAATCGAACCCCGTCGTGATTGCAGACCGGCCAACGGCATACCGCTGGGACTGGATTAGAGGGCTCCAGGCGTGTTTTTGGACGCATCCGAAGGTCTACATGGCTAGGCACGTCATCGACGCTTCTAAAGCTCGTCCTTCAGCTTTGTTCCTGTGGGACGCTGTCAACTTCAAAGGCTATGACCTTGCGGTGCTGCCCGACCCGGACAGCATCGACGGTCCGCCGTCGCAGTGGCGCTGGCGCGTGTATGCCGACCGCTGGATGAGGTGGCAAGAGCGCGCCTTCTGCCAGGGGGAGGCAGCATGGAGCTAATTCCCGACACTATCGACTTCACGGCATACCGGGAAGAACCCGAGACGCACAAGGTGCGCCCGGCCAGCGACTTCCTCGCCGAGACAATCGCGGCTATCTACCCGTCGCCCGACAGCCGCACCTGCCCGCGTCCGCTGTGGGACAAGGCTGCGGGAAAGCTGGAGTTCCGCCCGGGCGAGGTCAGCCTTTGGGCAGGCATCAACGGCCACGGCAAGTCGATGCTGCTCTCGCAGGTGACACTCGACCTGATGGTGCAGGCCGAGCGCGTGCTGGTACTGTCGTTCGAGATGCGGCCCGTACGGCAGATGCAGCGCATGGCACGTCAAGCGTACGCGTCGACGCCGCCGATTCCCTTCCTTAAGGCGCTTCACCATTGGACGGATGGTCGGCTTTGGCTGTACGACCATACCGGCTCAATCCATTGGGAGCGGGTTGTCGCTGTGATGCGCTACGCGCAAGAGAAGTTTGGCATTACGCAGTTCGTTGTCGATTCTCTAATGAAGTGCGTGCGCGGCGATGATGACTACAACAGCCAGAAAGACTTCGTGAACGAACTCTGTTCGTTCGCCCAAGGGCGGCAGGTTCACGTCCATCTCGTGCATCACGTCCGTAAGGGGGAAAGCGAAGAACGTGTTCCCGGAAAGTTCGACGTCAAGGGTGCGGGAAGCATTTCAGACCAGGTCGACAACTGCTTCATTGTTTGGCGGGACAAGAAGGCATCAGCAGCCGACCCGATGAAGCCGACAGCAATGCTTCGCTGCGACAAGCAGCGCAACGGCGATTGGGAAGGGCAACTCGGGTTTTGGTTCGACACTGAATCGATGCAGTACTTGGAGCGGCCAAGCGAGCAGGCGACGCGTTACGAACTACGGGACGACTGATTTTCTAGGCAACCGGGCAAGTTCGCGGCCTGTGCCTGGGTGATGCGCGCCTCTAGTGCGCCGCGGCTCAATTTTGAAAGGGCAAAAGAAATGAAATTCTCTTCTGAATTCGCTCGGCTTTGTTCCGAGCTCCAAAACGAACTCGACTGGATTCGTGTTGAACTGAGTTTGCCGACGCGAAAGCAACGCGAATGGATTCGTAACGGGCAAGAGCATCGAATTGCGCCGATTGCGTTGAATAAGATGTTGGATTCGGCGTCGGGTTACATCGACGCTCAAGGGCGGCCGTTTAAGCTGGCTGATTTGGTTCTGAAGCGGAAATGAGAGAGGGGCATATGCAACTTATCGAAAAAATCAAAGCCTCAAAGGTGTTTGCTGAGGCAATGCGTGAAATTGAAGTTTCTGATGTTCAGAGGCGCAAAGACCTCGTACAGAAAATTTCTGCTATTGACACTGCGGAGGCCAAAGATGCGGCCTCTCGAGAAAAGATGGAAATTGCATTGTTTGAAGAGGCTGAAGCCTTGGCGAAAAAGCTGAGCGAAGTTCGCTTCAAGCTCGGCGAAGCTCGGTCGGACGCGGTGGGCGTGTCGTTGAAATTTCAATCGATGCGAAAAGAGCTTCGGCAGCAACTTCACGCTACGGCCGACCCTAGGCTGCAGCAGTTCATCAATTGGGCGGACCGAGCGAGGAATCTAGCTATGTACGCGTCGGCCACGCTTCCGATAGGTTGGTCTGGTCTGAGCGTAATGCAGGAGGCAAACCGATATCCGGCTACCGTTGCAGCCGCCGCTCTTAAAGCTGGTAACACAATCTGGCAGCTTATTGAACGCGCTGAAGCGATGAAGGAAGCGGCACTCTTCGAAGCCGACGTTACGGCGGCGCTCGATGAGATGGCTCGGCAAGTAATTGACGCCTACCGAGCAGTCCCGGGTGCAAGGGCATACCCGGCGGATTATCGGTCGCCCCCTCAATAACCTAACTTTCCCTCGCGCGCGCGTGCGCGCGCACGAGGGATTTCAGGTGCTTCGTCATGGATTACCCCTCGTTTTTAGGGGGTGCAATGAATGAACAGGACACCGGCGGGTTTGAGTCGAAAAGGTCCAGACTTTTTACCCGCCCCTACCCCTCGTCGGAAGATGATTGGGTGAAGACTAGATGCCACCTTGAACCACACGCAGGCCCGACGTTAGCCCTGAGATTTTTTCAACGCCAGCTTGCTCTAGTATCCACGCCTCTAAACGCTCGTGATGCACGCGCAGAAGGTCAAGCGGTCTGACCACATAATGCCGTTCGACGGTCGCGGAGGGCTTATGTCCCATGATTTGCGCGACGACCCCTGCCGGGCATTCAAGCCACTCGCTTAGGCTTTTAAACGAGCGGCGCAGACCATGAAGCGTCAGGCCATCAATACCGGCGACCTGACAGGCACGGTGGTGAACCTCGTGCGGCTTGCTGATGGGTTGGTGCGGCTTCCCCGGCATTCTGATGCTGCTTGAAAATACAAATTCAGAACGGCGCGGCAGTGCCGCTAGTAAGTACTCGACGTACGGGGTTATCGGAATTTCTCTCGACCCTTCCACCTTGTCGCGAATGACCATGCCACGCCATTTCACATTGAGGTCTTCCCAGCGCATTTCGAGGATTTCACCAGGGCGTGCGCCAGTCAGGAGCAACACTTGCAGATAGGCTGAAACTACGGGGTTGTAAACCTGCCGGACAGCAGCGAACCAAGCGGGAAGCTGTTCCCGCAGAAGGGCATCTTTCTTTGCCTTCGACGGCCCGAGAGCCTTCCGTGCCTTCTTCGACTTTGCTGCCTTCTCAGAAACCACGGCAGCATATGCCTCATGCTCGGTGCACCAAGAGACGAAAGCCTTCAACAACCGCAACGATAGGCGGCCTGACGTTGGACGCGTTTTTGCTTCACGTTCTGCCCATGCGTCGACAATGGAGGGGGTTAGGTCGACGAGACGCAGTTTCATCAGCGGGTAGAGCGGTCCAGGAGAAATAATACCTCGGCCTCGCGTTCCTCGAATGGCGGGTTGTCCGCCCGCTTGCACCTTTCGCAGGTTGTCCAGGTAGTGCCTCTCGCCCCAATGCGGCTTTCGCTCCTCGACATAGACAGCCCACGCTTCGGCAACGGTAACTGATTTGGCTATTTCTGCTGCAGCCTTTGCGACCTGCTCGGCCTTTAGTTCAGCTTTCACTGCGCGAGGGTCTTTGCCTTCGTCGATGAGTCGCTGTAAGCGGCGCGCTTCCGCCTGAGCCTGGTCGATTGTCCAAGTACGCGAGTCGCCAATTGAGACACGAATGCTGTTACCGCTGAGCTTGCCTTGAAAGATGTAACACTTCGAGCCGGACGGAGTTGTGCGAAGCCCGAGGCCCGGAGAATTGATGTCCCATATGAAGCACTGTTTCTTGTCGGCAGGGCAGGTATGCTGATTGATTCGCCCCGCTGTGAAGCTGACCTTGCTCATCGGCACTCCCCTGGCTGATTCCGTGTAACCCGTGTGTAACCCGATTTGGGAAATATATATCAATTTCGAGAGATGCGAAACCGGCACCTTAGCAATGTAAGTAATTGAAATGCAAGGAAAAATGAAAAATAAGTAATCTACGGAAAGGTATGGAAAACGCCACGGTCTGCGGACTCATAATCCGTTGGTGCCGAGTTCGACTCTCGGGGGGCCCACCAATTAGACAAAGGGTTAGATGAGCAATCATCTAACCCTTTTGTTTTTCTCGCTCTGCCATTCAGATGTAAACGCCGAAGGACAGTCGGACTTAAATAGAGTAGCGCCGCAAGGCGTGTAAAATTTGCACGCGAGTTTAATTTCCAAAATCGCTAATCGTTGGTTGCCCAAAAATCCTGACAATTCTTCTACGCAGAAGAACCTGAGCCCGCCAGTAAAACAATGATAAGAGACAGCAGCCAGCCGGGTTATCAGCCAGCGTGGAAATCGCTGGGCGAATCCGCCGGAACGCAAATCGATATTCCGTATGCAAGCCAGGCCAGGCCGGAAATCGATGGCATGCTGCTTGATCGACCCGCGCGCATCCTCGATGTGGGGTGCTCGGCAGGCGCAGTGGGTGAGCGCCTCAAGCGCCAATACTCAGACTTGTTCGTGTGGGGCGTGGAGATTGGCGCAGCTGCCAATGAAGCAGCGAACCGCCTTGATCGCGTATCCCGCGTCTCGCCGATGGAATTCGGTGCCGAGGAGCTTGCGCTCCTGCCATCGATGGACACCGTGCTGATGCTGGATGTGCTCGAGCACATGTACGATCCGTGGAAGACCCTGGCATTTCTGGCCAGCCATCTGGGTCAGGGCGCGCAAGTGATCGTCAGCCTGCCGAATGCCGGCCACGCAAATGTGTTGTGCGACCTGGCCGAGGGCTACTGGCATTACCAGAACAGCGGCTTGCTGGACGTGACGCACATCCGTTTCTTCACGCTGTTCGAAATGCGGAAGATGTTCTACGAAACCGGCTTCCGGATCATGAAGACACATTTCCCGGTTGAATATTGTGTCGATCCAAAGCGCTACCCGGCGCATGCCTTCCCAGCCTGGGTCGACTTTGGTGGCGTGAAAATGATCGTGAAGAATCAAGAACATTTCGTGTCGCTGAATTCGCGCCAGATCTTCTTCAACCTTCAACTCGCCGCAGGCGCCGAACTGTCGCCGCAGGAGCTGGCATTCCGTCACGCGCCGCATCCCAGGACCCGGGCCTTCTGAGTGAACGTCAAACCGATCGCCTTCTATCTTCCGCAATTCCATCCGGTGAAAGAGAACTCGGAATGGTGGGGCGAAGGATTTACCGAGTGGACCAATGTGGCGAAGGCGCGCCCGAATTTCGATGGCCACTACCAGCCTCATATTCCCAAGCACCTCGGGTTCTATGACTTGCGCCTGACTGAGGTCATGCGGCGCCAGGTCGACCTCGCGCGCGCATTCGGCATTCACGGGTTTTGTTTTTATCATTACTGGTTCAGCGGCCGCCGTATCCTCGAACTGCCGGTCAATAACTTCCTGACGTCGGATATCGATTTTCCATTCTGCGTCTGCTGGGCCAATGAAAACTGGACGCGGCGCTGGGATGGCCTCGACCAGGAGATCCTGCTCGCACAGGAATACTCAACAGGAAACGACCTGCAATTCATTCGCGACTTGCTGCCCTTGCTGAAAGATCCCCGGCATATCCGGGTCGACGGCAAGCCGGTGATCCTCGTATACCGGACCGGTGATCTTCCTGACCCGAAGGCGACAGCCGAGTTGTGGCGGCGCGAAGCCGTGCAAGCCGGATTGCCCGGTTTGCACCTGGTCTCCGTGCTCTCGTTGTGGACGCCACTGGCGGATCCTGCTGCCTATGGTTTCGATGCAGTGGCAGAATTCCCGCCGCATGGTTTCGGCGTGCCCGTGGACAAGCGGCCAGTGCGGACCAACGAAAATTCCAGAGATCACCTCTACTACGATTACCACAAGGCCGTTGATATCTCGCTGCGCCGCGGCCTTGCGCCGTTCCCGGTTTACCGCGGCGTCATGCCTTCATGGGACAACACCGCCCGCAAGCAGGACAACGGCTTGACCTTTGTGAACAGCAGCCCGGAAGCCTATCAAGCCTGGCTGACGCAGATGGTCGATTTCACTTGCCGCCACGTCCCGGCGGACCGCCGATTCATCTTCATCAATGCCTGGAACGAGTGGGCCGAAGGCGCGCACCTCGAGCCGGACCTGAAGCACGACCTCGCCTATCTCGCGGCTACCCGCCAGGCGCTGGCAGATGGTCAGGCCATGGCCGGCAAAGCCGTGGCAGCTGCCTGAGCAGGATGCGCATGAATTTCGAAAATGTCACTATCGTCAATGTCGATGGCCGGCTCGATGAGCTGGCAGAGACGCAATACGCACTGGTGCATAGTGGCAGGCAAATGCCGGGTGCGCGCCTGCTGTTGCTGTCTCCGCGCCGGCCGAAGATCCTGCTCGATGGCATCGAACATCAATGCATCGCGCCGATGGGGTATCTGGAATACAGCCTGTTCATCATCTATGCGCTGCATCGATTCATCGAAACGGATTTCGCACTGATTGTCCAGAACGATGGCTGGGTACTCGGCGGCCAAAACTGGCGGCCCGAATTTTTCGACTATGACTACATCGGCGCGCCAATTCACTTTGCGCGCATCCGTCGCAACACCGGAAATACCTACTACAACGGATTTGCCTGGGTGCCCCATCTGGGCGATCCGGATTGTCGTATCGATATCGTGATGAACGGCGGCTTCAGCTTGCGCAGCCGCCGCTTTCTGGAGGCGCCCAGCCGCCTCGCGCTGCCATTCCAGATTCCTGCCGTGTCAAATCGACACTCGTCGCCTTACAAGCTGCACTGGGATACGGACTCGACGATGGAAGATGTCCACCTCTGCATCGACATGCGGGACCGCCTCGAAGCGGCAGGCATGAAGTACGCGCCGCTGGACGTGGCGAAGCACTTCGCCTTCGAGCATTTGCATCCGGTGCTCCATCAGGAGTCCGACCTGTCGCGGGTGTTTGGTCATCACAGCCGGCTGCGCCGGATGGTGTCGGACCGCCCGTTGACGGTGCGTTTCGAAGCGCTGCCTGAACAATTGACACGTGTCTATGGCGAGGCCCGGGTCGTGAAGCTGTTCGAAAGCCTTGGCTACCGGATGGAATTCCGGGCCGCAGCTGCCTGATTTGGTATAGTTTCCCTCTAGAAATACAATCGAACGGCGTCCGGCTGCCTGGCGCTTGTCCCGCCTTTTTTCGCTTCCCTGCCTGACCGTTGCCATGACCAAAGAGCCAGAAACCTTTTCCCTCGAAGACTTCGAGACCGCGGCCTATGCGCGGCAGCACGAAGTCGCGGTACGCGAACTGGGCAAGCTGCTGGACCTCCTGAACCGCAATTACGGGGCACTGCAGAATTTTTTCAGCGCCCAGGTATCGACCTTCATCGGCCGGAACGAGATCGACAGCCACATCGCAACGCGCATCTCGTCGGCGATCACTTGCCTGTTTTCTGACCCGGGCTTCGTTCTCACGCGACTGGGATACCAAAACCTGATTTCACTCCAGCGTTGGGTGGGGGTGATCTTTGCGGGCAGTTCTTTCCGAAATACCGATCACATCATCCGCCTGCTGAATTTGGATGGCGCAAGCAGCACCCAGCTGAAGCTGGATGACCGCACGGTGCTCAAGTTCTGCCTGTTGTACTCGCCCGAATCGGAAATCCCGATCGACCTCAATCGGCTGTGGGAATACGACAAGATCGTGACGGCTTCATTGGCGTTCGTGTTGCTGTCACCGCGATTCCTCGGTTCACCCGCTGCGCACAGCAAGCGCGAAGTCATCCTGAAATGGCTGCCGCCGCGCCTCAAGGAAATCGACGACCTCAGCTTCCTGCCGGCCGGCGTGCTGCACGATGTGTACATGCAGTGCAGCTACGCAGACCTGCCCGAGCGCCATGCAATCAAGGAGCCGATCAACCGACTGCTGCGCACCAAGCTGCACCAGCTGAATGTGCGCGACCTCGATACCTCGACACCACGGAAACTGGTGAATGGCAAACCGGTGATGATGGTGGTGCTGGAGTGGTTTACTTCAGTCCATTCCATCTACCGCACCCATTCGCTGTCGATGGAAGCCTGCAAGGAAAAATTCCATCTGGTCGGCGTAGGCGTCGACGATCTTGGCACTGTCGACAAAAAGGGACGGGAAATCTTCGACGAATTCTACGAGGTGCCGCGCGCCAGCCCGATTGCAGCGGTCGCCCGCATACGCGAACTGGCCGAACAATTCCGCGCCTCGGCCATCTACATGCCCAGCGTCGGCATGTTCCCGCTGACGATGTTCGCGACCAACTTGCGACTGGCGCCGCTGCAACTGGTCGCGCTGGGGCATCCTGCAACGACCCGTTCGCCGCTGGTCGATTTCATCGTGGTCGAAGACGACTATGTCGGCGACCCGGCCTGCTTCTCCGAGAAATTGCTGCGCTTGCCGAAGGATGGCATGCCCTATCGCCCGTCTGCCGCCTATGTGCAGCGGGAGCCGGTGCTGAGGGAAAAGCCGGAGGTCATCTCGATTGCGGTGGCTTCGTCGCTGATGAAGATCAATCCGCGCTTCCTCGACGCTTGCCTGGAAATTTCCAAACGCAGTGCCGTGCCAGTCGAGTTTCATTTCCTGCTGGGCTTCGGACATGGCTTCGTCTTCATTCGCGCACGCAACCTGATCCAGTCTTACCTGCCAGACGCGAAGATCTATCCGCACCAGCCCTACGAGAAGTACATGGAGACTATCGGCAAGTGCGACATGTACATCAACCCGTTCCCGTTCGGGAATACGAACGGCATTGTCGATATGACTCACCATGGACTGGTGGGCGTGTGCAAGAGCGGCCCCGAAGTGTTCGAGCAGATTGATGTCGCCATGTTCAGGCGCATGGGCCTGCCCGAAAGCCTGATCGCGGAGACGGTCGAAGAATACGTCAATGCCGCCGTGAGCCTCGCGAATGATCACGAACGGCGTCTCGCGATGCGGCGCGAACTGGTTCGCGCCGACGCCGTGCAGCGCCTGTTCAAGGGTGAGCCGAGGCATCTCGGCCAGATGGCGTTTGCGCTGCTGGACGGCAACGTCACATTCGAGCCGGCAGCTGGAATCCCATCTGCAAAGCCTGAAAAGCGCCGCGGCAAATAAGCAGGGAATCGCGCGTGACCAGGGCAAACATCTTCATGCAGACCATGCGTGGCTTCGCTTCGTGCAACGGCGTCTCCCTCCTCATCGGCGACGCTGCGCGATGCAACCCGCCGCGGCAGGCAGGTGGGCCGGCATGGCGCAAGCTCGCGTTGCTGGCGCTGGCCTTCACCTTCGCGGGAATGGCCCGGCCATCTGCAGCAGTCGACCTCGTGGGTGCCTTCAGGGACGCGCTGGCCAATGATCCTGCGGTACGTTCCGCCCGGTTCGAGAATTCGGCGACGATCGAGGGGGTGCCCGTTGCGCGTGCTTCCTTGTTGCCTGCCATGTCACTGGGCTATACCTCCAGCAAGAACAGCGGCGAGATCGAAAGGCCCGGCGTCCAGAGTTCGCCGACTGAGTATACGAGCCGGCAGTTTTCGCTGTCGGTGCGCCAGCCTTTGTACAACCGCGAAGCGTATCTGCGGTACCGGCAGTCGATGACTCAGGCCGAATTCTCCGAGTACATCCTGCAGAAAAGCCTCAACGACCTTGCAATACGCTTGTCGTCCACTTATCTCGAAGCCTTGCTGGCCCGGGAACAACTTGCGCTGGCCCGCGCGCAACAAGAGGCCATGGCCGAAGCGCGATCGCGTGCGAGCCGCCTTTTTGAAAAAGGCGAGGGCACGCGCACCGATCTGCTGGAGGCCGAGGCGCGCCACGACATTGCGCAGACCCAGGCCCTTGATGCCGAACTCAATTTCAAGACGCGACGGGACCTGCTCGGCGCCATCATCGGCAGCGAGCCGGAGGTGCTGGAGGGCGTGCCGAATGCCGACGTGCTGTTCCTGGACATGGCCGCTGACGTCAGGGAGCTGGAACGTCGCGCGCTCGACACCAATCCCGACATCATCGCGCAACGCAAACGGCTCCAATACGCGGAAGACGAGATCGAGCGCAATCGCGCCGGTCACTTGCCGCGCGTCGATCTCGTGGCTTCCCAGACCCGTGGCCTGTCCGAATCGATCTATTACGTGCAGCAGCAGACCACGATCTCGTCGATCGGGGTGCAGGTCAACATTCCCATATACAGCGGCGGCGGCGTCAGCGCACAGACCTCGCAGGCTGTCGCTCGATACGAATCGGCACGGTCCGAACTCGACAAAGTGATTCGGGCCACGATGGTCGAGCTGCGCCGGCAATTCGATGCCGTGTCGAACGGGCTGGTGAAGATCGCGTCCGTTCGCAAGTCGGAGGCGGTTGCGCTGGAAGTGGTCTCGGCGACGCGCAAGAGCGTGGCAGGCGGCCAGCGCATCAATCTCGACATACTCAATGCAACGCAGCAGCTTTTCAGCGTGCGGCGCGATCTCGCCGAGGCCCGCTATGCGTACCTGTTGGCCTTCTTGCGCCTGAACGCGGCCATCGGGTCCGTGGGCGAGCGCGAATTGTCCCTGATTGCCGGCCAGCCGACGGCTGTGGACTGACGCGGGGCAGCGATGAATGCATCACGAACATCCACCCGGGCCGCATCGCAAGGACGCGGCAAGGCCGAAAGCTCGGTGCTGTCCCAGGTGCTGTGGCAGAAAGCGCCCGAATTCCGGAAGGCCGCGCGCTTCGGACTGATCAGCAGCCTGCTGATGCTGGTACCGCAGGTCTTCATGCTGGAAGTCTACGGACGCGTCATCAACAGCGGCAATCTGTCCACGCTGAACATGCTCCTGCTATGCACGCTGGGCGCTTACCTGATGATGGCCGTGATCGACTATGCGCGCCTCCGCGTCACGCAGCTGGTTGGCTGGCAGCTTGATGCAACGCTACGCGACGACGTCCTTGCTGCAATGTTCGGCGATGCGCTGCGCAAAGGGGACGTCTCGCAAGCCGCGCTGCAAGACCTGCGCGTCGTGCGCGAGTTTCTGGGTTCGTCGGCCGTATCGGCCGTGCTCGAGCTGCCGGCATCCTTGTTGTTCCTGATCCTCGTCACCCTGATCAACCCCTGGCTGGGTGCCATTGCGCTGGTGGGCGCGGTCGTCCAGATGCTGATCGGTGTCGGCACCGAGCGCCAGATGGCGCCGCTGCTGGAGCGCGCTAACCTGGCCTCGAATGCTGCGCAATCCTATGCGACCGGCGTGCTGCACCAGACCCGGGCAGTGCTGGCCATGGGAATGCTGGATGACATCCATCGCCGCTGGATCGTCTTGCAGCGTCGGTTCCTGCGACTGCAAGCCGATGCCTCGGACACGGCAGGATCCAATGCAGCGTCGTCGAAGCTGATCCAGACCCTGCAGTCATCGCTGATCCTCGGCGGCAGTTGCCTGCTCGCCGTGACCGGCGTGATGAGCATGGGAGGCGGGCTGATGATCGTCGCTTCCACCCTCGGCGGACGGGTATTGGTGCCGCTGATGCAACTGGTCTCCCAGTGGCGCCAGATCGTCAATGCACGTCAGTCGTATCGCCGGCTTGATGCCTTGCTATCCGATGCGGCTGCTCGCAAGCCACCGATGCAACTGCCCGCGCCCAGCGGACAGTTGGCCGCGGAATCGATGTCGGTGGCTGCGCCGGGAGGCGTAGCCATCGTGCTGCGCAACGTCAGCTTTTCGCTGGCTGCTGGTGAAACGCTCGCCATCATCGGACCTTCCGGTGCCGGCAAGACTTGCCTTGCCCGCGTGCTGGCCGGTGCGTGGCCTGCGACTGCCGGCAAGCTCAGGCTGGATGGCGCCGACATCAATCAGTGGGAAAAGGAAGACCTCGGCCGACACATCGGCTACCTGCCGCAGGCCGTCGAATTGCTGGCCGGTTCGTTGGCAGACAACATCGCGCGCTTCACGACACCGGATCCGGCTACGCTGCATGCAGCGTGTGCACTGGCCGGGCTGGAACCTCTTATTGCCGGCCTCCCGAGCGGCTTGGACAGCCCGATTGGTGACGAGGGTTGCTTCCTGTCCGGCGGACAGCGACAACGCGTCGGACTGGCCCGGGCGATTTACGGCATGCCGCGCCTGGTCGTGCTGGACGAGCCCAGCGCCAGTCTCGATGACGCGGGCGAGAAAGCGCTGATGACTGCCTTGCAGGCCCTCAGGGACAGCGGCGCCACCGTGGCCTTCGTTACGCATCGCACCAACCTGCTGGCCGCCGCGGACAAGATCATGGTGATGAACGACGGGCAGGTGGTTGCCTTTGGCCCGCGTGATGATGTGCTGGCAGCGATGCGACAGTCGAGGCCGGCACAGTCCGGCACGCCGCGTCCCGGACTGGCGAGGGCAGACGCATGAGAACCCGTCCGCACCGCAGCCGGGGAGCGATCGCACTGAGCGTGTTTGCACTGCGACGCGAGATCTTCTGGATCGCCTTGTTCAGCGTGGTCGCTAACGTGCTCACGCTGGCGCCGACCCTGTACATGCTGCAAGTTTTCGACCGCGTGATGATCAGCCGCAGCGAAGTGACGCTGGTTGCACTGACCCTGATGCTCGTACTGCTGGCCGCAGCGATGGCTTTCGCCGAATGGATACGCTCGCGGCTGCTGGTGCGCGCCGGGTTACGCTTTGACGAAGAATTGAATACCCGCGTGTTCACGGCAGGGTTCCGTGCCCGCC